>Ga0080006_1212215_pt1 | contig 45022 bp, 38 predicted proteins | sample RS3BMetagenome_FD_69209 | JGI IMG/M metagenome (GOLD analysis project Ga0080006, IMG submission 69209) | Ferric oxide microbial mat and aquatic microbial communities from Rainbow Spring, Yellowstone National Park, USA - RS3B (SPADES... ... | reverse complement strand
AGGCGCTCGCCGAACGTCTCGGCTCGCCATCGATCGAGCGCCGCAAAGTCGCGCCAATCGACCGGTAGCGGCTCGCCCCCCTCGATGCCCCCCGTCGCGGGGCGGCCCCCCGCCATACCCGGGACTTCGATGACCTGGCCTCGTGCTTAGCCACGACCATGGACAAAACGGCCATCTGCCGTCTCTGCCGAGTGGACTGGGACACCGTCGGCCGGATGATCACCAGAGTCATGGACGATGGGCTCGACCCTGGCCGGTTGAACCAGCTCTTCGTGATTGGGGTGGACGACGTGAGCTGGCGCAAAGGCCAGAAATATCTCACCTTGGTGTCCGACCACCAGAGCGGCAAGATGGTCTGGGGCGAGGAGGGCAGGGACGCCGCCACGCTCGACACCTTCTTCAAGGAACTGGGCACAGAACGCTCAACTGGGCTGGTCGCGGTGTCGATGGACATGAGTGCCGCCTACAGCAACAGCGTGGGCCGGAACGCTCCCAACGCAATCATCTGCTTCGATCCGTTCCATGTGGTGCAGCTGGCGACCAAGGCGCTCGACAAGGTCCGCCGAGAGACCTGGCAGGAGCTGCGCCTGCTCCCCGATCCCGAGGTGGCCCGCCGCTTCAAAGGGGCGCGCTGGTGCTTGCTCAAAAACCCCAAGGATCTCACGGACAAACAGGCCGTCACCCTGCGCAAGATCCGCCGCCGTGGAGGTGAGCTTTGGCGCGCTTATGCCCTCAAGGAGGCGCTGCGCGCCATATTTGCAGGCGACCTCGACGAAGGCGAGGTCGCCCTCCTCCTTGACCGCTTTTGCTCCAAAGCCTCGCGCAGTGGCCTCAAGCCCTTCGTCACTCTGTCTCAGACAATTCGCAAGCACCGCGCTGGGATCCTCCAAGCGGTACGCCTGGGCGTCAACAATGCCAGGCATGAAGGCCTAAATCGGCGGGTGCGACTAATCGTTAACCGCGCCTACGGATTTCACTCCGCCCGCGCTGCCCTCGCCCTGGTCATGCTCACACTCGGTCCCATCGACCTCAAATTGCCCCACGAGCGCGCTGGCTAGGAACACCACTTTCGGACCAGTGCGAGCTGGCTCGGGATGCTACCGTTACGCCTATCGTTACACCACGGGTGAGCGGTGGCCAAGCACGCCTCCATGCGCCTCCCCGCAGCATACCTCCCCGCTGCCTGACGGCGGCCATGAGATTCTGGACGCTGGCGGCCACCAGAACTGACCACTGGCGGCCACGGGAGTTGACCAGCCCCTCCCGCAGCTCGCAGGTCGTCTCCAACTCCTTGTGCCCGAGCACCTCGCGCCCCCCCAAGAAACAGCCCGGCAGAACTGGTGTTCCCAATCGAGGACCCACATCTATACCTCAAGACCCCCATATGCGGACCATAGTCCTGTCCAGCGGGCTCCTGGACTCCCTTCGCGATGATGAACTGGAGGGAGTACTGGCACACGAACTGCATCACTGGAGCCAGGGGGACGCGGTCGGCCTTCGTCTGGTATGGGTCGGTGCCCTTCCGCTCGCCCTGATCTATGACTTTGGGCTCTGGCTTGCGGGTAGCACCCGCTCGCCCGTCAGCCCGGAGACGTTTGGGATCCAGCTGCCTCAGGGGCTGCTGGCGATAGCCGGATGGCTCATTGCCTGGCCCGCCTGGGTGATGACCAAGTTCGTTATCGTTCCGGTGGTGGCGGCCAGCCAGCGGCGCTATGAGTACCAGGCAGACGCAGCGGCGGGAGAGATCGGGCTGGCGATTGCACTCTCATCGGCTCTGCGCAAGATGGGAGCCTTCGAGACCGGACGCACCGGTTGGGAGCAGGCGATAGCCGCGACGCATCCCCCGGTCGAGCTACGGTTAGAGGCACTCCAGCTGCCACGGCCGGACGATCCCGAGTACCAGGAGACCGAGTTAGGCGGTCCGACAGCTTCGGAACTGCGGCGGATTTTCCTGTTCTGGAGGCGGAGCTAACCTCGAACTGACCCCTTCTTTACTCGCTGGTGCTTTGTTCCGGCTTGACGGCAACATATGCTCGGACCGACTGTGGCTACCCACGAAAGGTGCGCGGGCGTCAGTTTACCCGGGCTTCGGGCCATGCCCGACTCAGTATCTCATCCACTGTTTCCTCCGGCGTCTGTTGGCTGGTGTCAAGCCAAAGCCCTACTCGCGCTGTCCGCTCTCGCAGCAGCGAGTCGAGCCCCTCGATCGTCCACGGGTCGTACGCTTTCTTTGCGCGCCGGGCCTCTCGCCGGGCCACTTCTTCAGGCCGCGGAGCTAGCACTACCACTAGCAGAGGGTGGCTATCGACTTGGCTGACGGTCCAGGCTAGATATTCACCCAAGAAACAGTCCTGCAGAACTACCGTGAAGCCGGCTCCGAAGTAGCCGTCAGCTACCGTGGCCGCCAATTTGTGTCGAAGCCTCAGTTGCACCAGCGCTTCGGTAGTGGATTCGGGTAGGGGATCCTCCATCCCTCCTACGACCATGCGCCGGAAGAGGTCTCCCCGGACGTGGGCGGATCGGGGGAACCTCTCAGCAAGCAGCTGCCCTACGGTGGACTTTCCGGCCGCTTGAATACCGGTGAGCAGGAACATGACTGGCGCTCGACCCGCCAAGGCAGTAGCCAGCGGGTTCTTTGCGGGAGTCGTTTGGTACCTGTCGTCGGCATCCTGCCCGGATTCGTGGTCCTGCTCCTTTAGGACGTGATAGGACATTCGCGACCTCCATTGGCGCTCCGCCCACGTCGGACCCAACGGTTGGCATTTCAGATCATGGCCCAACTAGACACGGCCATCGCTAGACTAGCATCCCAACTGCGTGGTCTGGCGTCTCGAGTCGTCGAACTGACTGTTCTAAGCCGTACGGTGGGCATGCCAGCCCACCGCCGCGAGCGCGAGTGGAAACCCTATCCACAGCGCGCCAACCAACGCCCGATCGGCCGGGAACGAAGCCAGAGACGCGGCGCCAACAAACGCCCACTCCGACCCGACGATTCCCTCTTCAAGGGACAGAACCCAGTTCCATATCATTCTGCGGGTCCAGCCGCGGCTACAGACGAGCAGCACCGGCCAGGCCCACCATAGACCGCACTCCGCGGTGGCGATCATGGCGAGGGGAGACACAATAACGGCCAGCCAGGGCCGGGGCCGACAAGCGGCCCATTGGCCACGCAGGAACCGAAGGATGGCAAGGAGCCCTGCCCTTATGGGTGGGGCCCCGCACCTATGCCCTGCTTTGTTTGTGTCCGCTACCGCTGCCATGATGACGCCAAACTCCGATCGCCCGATGCGATCATCTGCGTCAATCATGGCTCATAACGTGTAACGGTGCCATGGTTAGCGTGTCGCAAGATGTCAGACAAGGTAAAGCCTGCGACGAGCAAGGCCGTTGGCATCAACCAACGGCCTTGAGATCAGCGGTGAAGGCCGCTGATCACGCGATCGCCAGCGAACGCGATGGCCGCGAGCAGTATGTGAAGCGCGACCGGCAGGTGCGCTATCACCGCGATGAGTTCGACGACCAGCGCGACGATGAGGTCGTGCGGCGCCGGTGCGCCGCTACGGATTATCCGGCAGGTCCTGCGGACCGTGCGAGAGAGAGTGGTAGCCATTTGGAAGCCCTCCAGAGCGTGGATTCGACGCTCCGGGACAGCCATCACCGAGGAAACCGGAATAGGCCCGAGCCCTACGGCTCGGCTTGCATTGGCCTTGTAGGGACAGATCCGAGGGGTGGCACCCTCAGGAGCCGAAGCCAGCTACGCGCCACGCACTGAAGGGGCTTCCCCGCTTACCGATCTTCCCCGGATGGGCCTGGTCAGGATCCGGACCGGAGGATCCACCGTCGCCGATCCTTGGTCATGCCCGAGGAGGATCGATCGGCGTGATCGCCGGGCATCCCGGACGAGCTGACCTCGATCATCGCCATGGAGGTCTCGGCCCGCCGAGAGCCGCTGGGGCAGTCCCTTCGGGTCGCCGAAGTTATCGGAGCGACAATGGGCAGCGCCCGTCATCGTCGGAGAAGTCACCGGCACAATTCCGAAGAGCGGACAGACCCGGACGCCGTCCCGAGGCTACGTCGGCGCCGACCGGGTGCGGCATCCATGATGTCCTTCTCATTGACTACGCCCCGCTACCGCCAGGACGTCTGGTCCCTGGCGCGACCGGTGCTGCGGCGGAGCTGAGTGTGGGCGCTGCCAGAAGCGATGGCGGCACCAGGCAGCGGTAGTACTGCGGTCGATTGTTCGCCTGATCCGTCGATCTACCAGCCTGGGTCGTTCCGGGATGGAGTGGCGTCGTTGAGCCCCTCCGAGGGGCCTCTGCTCTGACTGCACCCTGCCACAGCTTCGCCCTTTGGGCTACAAGCCCCAAGACATGCTCGCCTACGGCTCGGGGCTATTCCGCCCGGTCTTGCTGTGGCCTCTCGGGTGCATCGCATCAGCACCACGGAGGAACCCAACAATGAGCGCCACAAACAACCACCCGGAACTCATCACCCAGCTGGCCGACGGGATCGCCAGCCTCACGACATCCGACGAATGGCAGCGCTACCTCGATTGCCAGAGCCGGTTCCACAGCTACAGCTTCGGCAACGTCCTTCTGATCGCCGCACAGCGCCACGAGGCCAGCCGGGTCGCAGGCTTCAACGCCTGGCGGAAGCTCGGACGGTTCGTCCGCAAAGGAGAGAAGGCCATCTGGATTCTCGCCCCCATGGTCTACAAGAACGCCGACGCAGAGGACGGCGATGACGATCGGGTGATCCGCGGATTCAAGTACGTGCCGGTCTTCGACATCTCCCAGACCGACGGCGAGGAGCTGCCCAGCGTCTGCACGAAGCTCTCCGGCGACGACGAAGCAGGTTGCTACGCTCAGCTGGTCTCGGTGGCCCAGTCGATCGGCTTCCACGTCGAGGACGCCGAGCTTTCCGGCTCTACCAACGGCGACTGCACCTTCGATCTGCACCGCATCCGGGTGGAGGTGACCAACTCCCCCGCCCAGCGGGTGAAGACCCTGGCCCATGAGATCGCCCACGCGATGCTCCACGAGGGCCAGCGAGACCGCCAGCTCGCCGAGTTGGAAGCCGAGTCTACCGCCTACGTGGTCTGCCAGTCCCTCGGACTGGACACGAGCGACTACTCCCTCGGGTACGTCGCGACCTGGGCCGGTGGTGGCGAGCAGGCCATTGCCGGGATCAAGGCATCCGGCGACCGCATTCAGAAGACAGCGGCAGGCATCCTGCGGGCCTTCGAGCCCGCAGGCGTGGAGGAGGAGGCGGCCTAGACCGCAGACGCTCAGGCGACGTAGACCGTCTCAGGTCTCGCGCTTCGCTGCAACGCTGTAAGCGGACACGAGGGCCGCGCCCAGCAGCTTATGTTGGTGAAGTTGTTCTGCGATCTTGTTCTCGTCCCGAAAGGCATCGTGGAAAGCGAGGGCCGTCGCATAGGCGACGACGCTCGCTTTGAGTGCTTCGAGTTTGTTGGGATTGAGTACGCGAGTCCCCGGAGGTGGGGTTCCAGACTTCTCTATGACCGTATTGGGGTGCATGAGCAATGGCACGACGGTCGTACCCTCGCCGTACTCACGTTGGCACCAGTTTACTGAACCAGCGAGCTGATTGATGTCCTTCTTCCAGATCAAGTCTCCGGTCGCTCCGCTCTTCGCCTCGATGACTGCACACTTTCCGTCCCCAAGAACCCAGAGTACGTCACTACCGCGACCGAAGTCGCGTTCTGGACGTTGGCTGACAATTCCGAGTAGGTCGGCGAGATCAGCCAAGGCATCCTCGGTGGCATCGGTGCGTTCGTTGTCCCACGCCAGATCGTCGAGCACAGCTTTGACGCCTACGCGAAGATCCGCTGCTCCCAAGAAGCGATTTTGTAGGTTGGAGCACGCAAGCTTCGCCTGTGCTTTGGTAACGCGGACCGGCCGATAGGTCAACCCACCACTCGGTCGTAGGACCGCCGGGTTTCGTTTGGCAGCTGTAACCAGCGCCTTCTGCGCCCGTACTGCGTCAACCGGATGGAGGTATGCAGCGAGCGTTTCACCGAGCCAACCAGCTAGCCGCTCGTCGCCCGCCTCGACCGCTGCATTCACCGCCGCGTTAGCGTGATCGCAGGCTTCCTCCTGACGACGGGCGACAGCGGCATCATAGGCGTGGCGGAGATGGACCGCGGTTGGGGACAGCAGCGCGGGGCCGTACTTCACGCCGAACAGGGCTTCACGCGAAAGCTCCCGGAATCCTGCGTCGCCATCTATGACCTGGGTGATGACTCCTTGGAGGTTGGCCATCTCCGCGCCTTCGAGGTCGGCGGCAACCCGACGGGAGAGCTCCAACTGTGCGCGCGTAGCTGGGGACAGACGGTTGGCGATGTCGGCACGAGAGACCAGCTGGGTGAGGCGCGCGCCGATGAGTACGACCACGCAGCGGTCATCGCGGCTCCGCACTCCTCGTCCCATACCCTGTTCGAGGCGCTGAAGCTGTCGGGTGACCATCGCATCGCTGTCGCGCAGGGCGTTCGCTTCGCGGCGCTCTGCGCCGCTGTATGCTTGGGGGAGTTGGTCGATAACGAGCACCCGGCATGCCGAGTCGGGCAAGTCGATCCCATCGTAACGGTTCACGATGACGACCAAGCCGACGTGACCCGATTTCAGGCGTTCTATCGAGTGGGTGATGTCGGATGAACTGCTTACGGTGGAGTCGGCCTGTGCGCTCCACACCTGCGCTCGCCTGTGGCTCGGCACGAGCACAACCACGTTGTTCTTAGCAGCGAGCGTGCTGATTGCGGCGCGAATGTCTTCGAAGTTGATCTCAGAGTTGAGTTCTTGGGGGGCGAGGACAAGCCGGTCGCCGAGGTCTGCGGCGCTGTCTGGGACGATGGAGTTGGCGACGCTCAGGGGGTCGGCGTTGAAGTGGGTGACGAGAACGCTGTCGTCTGCAAGAGTGGCCGTGAGGTAGATTCGGCGGTCGGCCTCGGCGAAGCTTGGGATCTTTTCGATTGGAGGGCAGGGCGGCGTGATCTCGATGGCGTCGGTGCTGACGGTTACCTGACACAACGGGAGCAGGTCGACGACTAGCGGCCAGTTCCACTCAAAGTCTTTGTCGGAGCGGTATGGACGCATAGTCTGGAGAACTTGCTCGCTTTTGTCGTACCAAGCCCAGAATGGAATGCGCAGCGGGGTCGCCGCGGGGTCTCCCTCTCGGATGTCTAACAACGCGTTCGGACTTTGCTCGCGCAGATCAGCCTCGAACATTGTCAGCAATTCTTCGTAGCCCGGATGTCCGGAGGGGATGCGCAGGCACGTTCTCTCCTCGGTCAGGAGGAGGGAGGCGTGCGCGTCATCGACAACGATAGTTCGGACCGGCAGCGGCTGCCGTCCCGTAGCCCCTGCTAGACCAAACCGACTCTTTCCGTTGATCAGCACGTGCATCGTGGCCACGCAGATCGCGTCTCCGCGGAGGAACTTGGTGCTCTCGGGATCATCGACCATGATCAGTCCGAGCTTGGCACCCTCATCGAGCACTTGTTTGGCGAGGTGTGGGTCCGGAGCGAGGTATAACGCAGGTGCCACGCCCTCGTGGATGCAGGCCTGGAGGATCAGCAGCCCTGCAATTGTCTTCCCGCCGCCCGTGTTGGTCTTGATGACCAGGTCTCGTTCGTTGCGCCGTGGTGACCAAGCGTCGAGAATCGTCTTTTGGACGGCACGGAGGTAGCCGTAGCCCTCAGCTTTATTGGGCAGAGCGTCGAACAGCGCCGCAGGATCGGTAATCCTGGAGATCGCCCCGCCCTGAGCCAGCTTCTTGAAGTCGAACGGCATCAAGCCCCTCTCAAGGTGGTGGTGAGTGAAGCCGTCTCCGTCGGGCGAGAAAAATCACGCGGGAACGGAGTTCTGCGACTGGCTTCGGCCAATGCCCCACTCAACAAGGAATCAAGTAGACGTGTTCGTCCACTCTGCGTGCAGGCCAACGCCGTCTCTAGTTCTTCGCACACCATCATTAGCTGATCGACCTTGGCCACGATGCGCAGTTGTTCGGGTACGGATGGAATAGCAAACGAGAGTGCCTTCAAGTCTCCGAGGTTGAGCTTGTTAGTATGAGTACCACCGCCGATTTTGATACGATCATACTCAACTGTTGCGGTAGGCGAGTCGAGCAGGAGGCGCAGGTAATCCGAAGTCACGATCTCCGTCCGGGGCTTCAACAAGCCGACGCTAACGAAGAGACTGAATTCTCGATCGGTATCGACGAGCACCGGCTTGCCGAGCGTGCCAATGCGACCGATGAGGATGTCTCCCCGCTCGGGCTTGCACCGCTGTATGAGTTGCGCGTGCTCGGACTCGGGAATGAACCGGGTAGAGGTGAAGCTCAACCGTCCCGCCGAGAAATCCTTTACCGATATAAACGGGATGCCGCGCGCGACGTACGTTGGAGTGCGGTGGGTTCCATCGGTAATCTTCGTGCAAATCTCCCCCAAACTGTACTTGATCCATCGATCTCGATTGCTGCATGTCAGTTGCCCACGAACCGATAGGTCAAGAATGGTTCTGCGCAGCGACCCAACGTGCTCCGGCTTTGCTATCAACCGCTCGGACGTCTTCAGGAAGAACTTCACGTCCTTGGCCGTGTCACCTTCGTCTGCAGTCGTGGCCAGCCGGTGCAGCGCCACCGCACGCAGCGCATCGCGATGTAGCTCCCGCTCCTTCTGCACCGCCTCTAGCTGATCGCACAGCGCCATCAATTCCTGCACTTTGGCGACGATGCGACGCTGTTCTTCTAGAGGTGGAAGAGGAAACGGAGCTGAAAGGGCGTCCTCTCGTCTCAGGCGAGGCATCTTGGTTCCCTGGCCTAGTCGAGTCACATAAGCCACAAAGTCTGGCCTACGCAGCGCCAGGCATGTGTACTCCGGGCACATAGGAATAAGGGATCTAATCGCCACAATCTCAGTGGTGGAGTATCCACCTTCATAGGCAACGACGGCCTTGTTGAGGTATGGGCGGAGCTTGCCGTAGAGTACGTCACCCGGCTCGAATTCTGACTTAGTGCTCAAGGAGTCTCGGTCCGTGACTGCGACCCGCGCCACGAGCTTTCCCGTATCGGACTCGATATCTTCTAGGTCGAGGAGCCAACGATGGGGCTTCAGATGCTGAGCCGCCACCTTGTCTCCAGCATCATAAGCAAAGGCATCGCCGAGCCGGACCCATTGCCAGGACGTCGGAATCTCAAATGGCAAAGCCTCCTTGGACGGCAGGGGCGCGAGCCCGGGACCGTCAGACTTGTTACGAAACGAGGCAAGCGCATCTCGGAGAGGTCCCGCGGTCCCATCTGCTACCGCTTGCTCCGTCAGCATTCCCCGGACTGCCAGATCAATTACGAAGCGGCGCAGGTGCGCTATCGCATCTGGTTCGATCGCGACACGATCGAATTCGCGCAAGAGGAGGTCCGTGCTCACCGGAGTAGTGCCTCTGCAAGGATTGACTTGAGCTTCCCTCTTAGCTCGTGCGCCTGAGCTTCTGCGGCGTCCAGCTTCGCTAAGAGTTCGTTCGGATCGCCGTGATCGTCGACCGTCACGTGCGGGTTTTTGATGTCGAGGTTGTACCCACGCCCCTTGACGTCCGCAATCGGGACCCTCCAAGCAACTTCGGTCTCGACTCGGTGCTTCCGGTCGTTGCCGCCCCACCAGTCAGCGCACTCCTGGAGGTGCTCGACCCGGATCGGCTTGGTCATCGAGTACGCCTTCTGGCCTTCGGGGACCCGGTGCTCGTAGTACCAGGTTTCGGTGGTCCGTTCCCCCTTCTCAAAAAAGAGAAGGTTGGTTCCGATGGATGCGTAGGGCTTGAAGACAGAGTTCGGCAGTCGGACAATGGTGTGGAGGTTGCACTCCTCCATCAGCTGCTCCTTCAGGCGAGTCTTTACTCCTTCACCGAAAAGTGACCCGTCGGGAAGGACTACAGCGGCGCGACCACCGGGCTTCAAGAGGCGAATGATCAAGGCAAGGAACAGGTCCGCCGTTTCTCGCGTCTGGAGATGTGACGGGAAGTTCGACTCGATTCCAGACTCCTCCTTGCCACCAAAGGGTGGATTCGTAAGAACGATGTCTACGCGGTCCTGCGATCCGTAGCTGACGTAGGACCGAGCGAGAGTGTTGTCATGGCGAACAAAGCTGGGGTCTTCAATCCCATGGAGCAGCATGTTGGTGGTGCAGAGCATGTGTGGCAGAGGCTTCTTTTCGACCGCCCGAAGCGACTCCTGCATCAGCTGCTCATCTTTGGGTGTCTTGATGTATCGCTCACGCATGTGGCGAATGGAGCAGGTCAGGAATCCGTCGGTCCCGCAGGCCGGGTCCAGGATGATCTCTCCGGGCTTAGGATCGATGCGCTCGGACATGAACGTTGTCACCGCGCGTGGCGTGTAGTACTCGCCTGCGTTCCCAGCACTTTGGAGGTCGGTCAACAGCTGCTCATACACGTCGCCAAAGTGCTGCCTGTCGGCCAAGTTGTTGAAGTCCACCTCGTTGATCTTGTTGATCACCTGACGAAGCAGCTGTCCTGACTTCATGTAGTTGTACGCGTCTTCGAAAACCGCACGGACTACGCGCTGGCGGTGTGCCTGGGGGCCAGCTGGAGTGAGCTCCTTCAGCTGTGGGAAGAGGGTACCGTTGACGAAGTTGAGCAGCTCGTCGCCGGTCATGCCCTCTGGATGTGATGCCCAAGTGCCCCACCGCAAGTCGCCTGGCAAGGGCGGCGTGTAGCTCGACTCCATCAGCTCTAGTTGAGTGTCCTGGTCATCGAGGATCTTAAGGAAAAACATCCAGCAGAGTTGGGAGATGCGTTGCGCGTCGCCGTCGACTCCAGCGTCTTGGCGCATGATGCCCTGAATGGACTTGACAGTAGTTCTCACAGACATCGCCTACGCCACCTCATATAGAGCATCTTGGAGTTCGTGTATTGCCTGCTGGAAGCCAGCCCGCGATCCGAACTGACGGATCAACTCGACTGGGGTGCCGAGGGTGTCCATTGGCGGAATCTGAAGAATCCGCGGATCGCTGAGATCCACGATGCCTTCGTCCTGATACTTCTGCAGCAACGCATCAAGCACCGCACGTGCCTTGGGGCCGTACTTGCCGAAGACATCGCGCTTTCGGACGTTGTCAGCCCGCTCGCGCCGAGTCAGCGGCGGGCGTCCGTAGGCAACGTGGCAGATCAGGTCGAATGGATCAAGGTTAGGATTGACCTCATCGGCGAGGGGCTCAATGCGTAGCCCCTCGTTTTCCAGTTCATCGATGATGGCCTGCTTCCGGTCGGCCGCCTTCCATCGCGTGAGGAACGTGTTGAGTGAAGAGAACTGACTCGTGACGGTCCGCTTGGAGTAATCGCGGAGGCTCTCGGTGATGAGTTTGCCGTCGGAATCGAGGTACTTCACGCGCTCGGCCATGATCGTAACAAGGACCCCTCTGACATAGATCTTGCGGCTGTCCGGTTCATCCGGCTTGAGCGATATGTCATTGCCAGCATCGATAACGACCTCGCCGTCGCCGATCTCCACGACACCTTCGTCGGGTGGCGCGACCGGGTCGTCGTCACCGGGTTCGTAGATTTGTACCGGCTCGCCATCGAAGTCGGGGTCTGCAAAGTGGTGACTAGCTCCGCGGAAGTCCATCAGGGTGAAGTAGAACTTCCGGGTGTCTTCGTGGATGCGCGTTCCACGTCCGAGAATTTGCTTGAACTCGGTCATCGATCCTATGGGTCGGTCGAGCACGATGAGGCGACAGGTCTGAGCATCGACGCCCGTCGAGAGTAGTCTCGACGTCGTCACGAGGACCGGGAATTTGGCTTCGGGGTCAAGGAAGTTGCCGAGCTGGTCCTGGCCCTCACGGTCGTTGCCGGTGATGCGCATGACGTAGCGGCGGTTCTCGCCGACGAGGTCAGGATTCTCATTGACGAGTGCCTGGCGCATCCGGGCGGCATGCTCCTGGTCGACACAGAAGAGGATGGTCTTCTGGAATCGGTCGCCACTCTCCTTGAGGAACTCTGTCACCCGTTTGGCGACGAGCTTCGTCCGATCGTCGATTACGAGGTTGCGGTCGAAATCCGTCTGGTTGTAGATTCGGTCTGGGACCTCCTCGCCTTCTATGTCTGTTTTTCCCTGGGGTGGCCGGTACCCTTCGACATCAACGTCAATGTGGACGTTGATGACCTTGTACGGTGCCAGGAAGCCATCCTGGATACCCTGCTTGAGCGAATACGTGTAGACGGGTGGTCCGAAATAGTGGATGTTGGAGACGTATTTCGTCTCCTTTGGTGTCGCCGTCAGGCCAATCTGGGTTGCTGCGGAGAAGTACTCCAGGATCTCGCGCCAGGCTGCGTCTTCGTCGGCACTGCCCCGGTGACATTCATCAACCACGATGAGGTCAAAGAAGCCGGGGGAGAACGCATGGAAGATCTTCTGACGATCCTCCGGGCCGGTGAGCGCCTGATAGAGGCCAAGGTAGATCTCATATGAGGGGTCGACACGGCGCTTCTTGTCGATGGCTGTCGCGATCATGGCGGTGGAGCCGCCCTCGGTCTCGATAGTCCGTGACCCAGTACTCAGCTTTGCCATTGCGCCCTTGAAGGGCCGAAAGTCGTTGACCATAGTCTGGTCGATGAGGACGTTGCGGTCGGCCAGGTACAGGACCCGCTTCTTGCGTCCGGCCCTCCACAGCCGCCAAATAATCTGGAATGCGGTATACGTCTTGCCAGTGCCCGTAGCCATGACGAGCAGCACCCGATCCTGACCCTTCGCGATGGCCTCAGTAGCGGCGTTGATCGCGTTGCGCTGGTAGTACCGAGGTTGACGCTCGGGCCCATCATCGAAGTAGTCCTGAAGCACAATCTCCTCGACCTCGGGAGACAGCCCCTTCCACTGGCGATAACGCCGCCATAGCTCTTCTGGCGGCGGGAAGGCGTTGAGCGCGAGGGTCGACTCCACCTCGGCACTGTTCCCCGTTCCATCATGGAAGACGAAGCCATCACCGTTAGACGAGAAGACGAACGGGATATTGAGAATGTCGGCGTACTCTAGTGCCTGCTGCATGCCGTCACCGACCGAGTGGTTGTTGTCCTTGGCCTCGATGATTGCGATTGGAATGTTGGGCTTGTAGTAGAGGACGTAGTCAGCGAACTTGGACTTGCCCCGGGTGACCATTTTGCCCCGGACGTGGATCTGGCCCTTGGTGAAGTGGACCTCGCGCGCGATTTGGGTCTGTTCGTTCCAGCGAGCCTCGATGACTGCGGGCGTGATGAACTTTGCGCAGATACTAATCCGAAAGGAAGTAAAGCAACACGGGCCAGAAGCGTCCCGATCTCGTGTCGGTGGGCCCCGTAGCGACGGTGTTGCTCTACTTATCTTCGCTTTAGTATCAGCTTCGCTGAGGTCGCGCTTACTCATTGACCGGAGTGCCTAACTGGTTGGATGGGGCGGTTATAGGCCGGACGTCAAAATGGTGTCTGCGCAACGCCGGGGCATGGGTGCAATGCGCGAGAGGCACAGATCGGCTCATGGCAAGATCCTACGCCACGGGGTCACCGCCCGGCCACCTGTCCGACCTTATGCGACATCGATCCCGTGCCATTGCGTTGAATACCGGTGGCGAATGTGCGATGGCGGAGAGGCTGGCGACCAGCCGGGAAGCGCTCCTCGCAGGGCGCTGTCTTGGCAGGGCCAGAGGCGTCGACCGTGTACCTCATGAACCCAGCACGAATCGGGCCTTCTCGGTCCGTAGCATCTCGTATGGCGACATAACCTTGACCCCGAGGGCTATGCAGGCATTCGGGATCTTAATCTTCTTCCTCGAATCAGCCGCCACCTCGTGGCTGACGACGACCAGCCCGTGGGCATGCGCATAGGCGATCAGGTAGTAGTCGGCTACCTGCAGGAAGGTGTTGACTGCGGCCGGGTCGTAGCTCGCGCCGCTGGCCCAGCCGCTGAGCGCAGCGAGGCTCGGCAGGATGGCGGAATCGGGGGGCAGGAAGAAGGCCGTCCCACGGTCACGCGCCCACACCGACAGCCGATCGTCTCCCGCGAGCAGCTCGTCATGTACCTTTTCAACGCTGAAGGCTGTGTGCTTCGCGTTGGCTGCGTCGAGCCAGTCCCAGAAGGCGGGGCAGAAGTCAAAGGAGTAATGGAGGTTCTTGGCCTGGATGAACACATCGGCGTCCAGGAGGTAGGCCATCAGCCGACCCCGAGCCGGTGGACGAGCTCATCGAAGGTGGCTTGCTTCTTGAACCCAAGCATCCGAAACGCCTCTCGGTAGAGTGTCTGCCCCTCCAGGGTGCTCTCCAGGAGGGCACGGGCGAAGCGCTTGCTCACCCGGACCGGCTGGGTATTGTAGAAGCTTCCCCCGGTGCTTACGCGTTCGTCCATCAGGGAGAGAACCCGTTCGCGCTCCGCCGCGTAGGCGGCACGGAACTGAGGGGGAGTCAGATAGCCGACATCGAAGATCCGGCGCAGTACGACCAGCGTGCTGACCTTGAACTCCCTCGCCAGCCGGTCAAGGTCAGGGGTCAAGGCCTGCGGGTCGACAACCAGGTCGCGCAGGCTCTCACCGGGTACCAGGAACTCGGCCGCCACTTCGTTGCACCAGCGCTCCGCCTCATTACCCAGAGAGGCCGCTCCATCGGCATCCGAGACGGCCGACTGGCCGAGCCAGACGTGGGCCAGCTCGTGAGCGAGGGTAAAGATCTTGGCTGCCGTGGTGTCGGCGCCGTTGACGAAGATGAGAGGGGCGAGGTTGTCGGCCAGGGCGAACCCCCGGAACTCTGCCGGGTCCAGCTTGCGGTGGGTGTTGCTCCCGACCACGCCGTTGACCATGACCAGCACGCCTTGTCTCTCCGCCGCTTCGACCAGCAGGCGGAATGCCTCACTCCAGGAGGCCCCACGGTCAGCGGGCTCAAACGAGAGGGCCGAGCGCATGGTTGAGGCAGCCCCAGCGACCGCGCTGGCGGTGGTAAGGGTCCCCACAAAGGGGACAGAGGGCTCCTGGTGGAGCCGGGCAAAGTCCCGGTACCACTCCTGGCGCTGCTGGCACAGGTACACGGTCTCCAGCAGGTCAGGGCTCGCGTGCCCTACCTCTATATCTCCGATGGTCCGAAAGTCAGGCAGCGGCAGCACCTCTTCGGGCGGCTCGGCAAGGAAGAGGAAGCCGACGGGGGTGTGGGTTGCCGAGGCAAACCTTTCGACCTGCTTGAGGGTCGGCACCTTGGCACCTTCCTTCCATGCGTCCAGATCCGGGAACCTGGACCGGAGGTCCTCCGCCGACACCCGGGAGCGCACCTCTGCCCATCTGAGCATTGGTTCACGAATCGCTACCCGCACGGTCATCGGTTGTGTCTCCCCACGGTCAGCGCTCCGAGGTGAGCATCTTCATGACCGCTTCGTAGCCGTCCACGGCATTGAGGTGGGCGTACACCTGTTCTATCATACGCAACCCACTGTGGCCCAGAAGCTGGGCGAGCTGGACCGGGTTCATGCCCCGGCGCAGGGCTTCGGTGGCGAACGAGTGGCGCAGCAGGTGGGGATGGACCCGCCGGGTGATCCCGGCGCGATCGGCGTCAGACCGAAGGAGCTGGAGGATTCCGCTCCGGGTCAGCGGCGCATATTCGCCTTGCGGGTTTCTGCGGGAGGCGACGAACAGGTGGTTGCTGTGGGACTCTGGTCGGGCGCGGCGGTACCGGTCGATGCGCCGCACCAAAGAGGGGGAGAGGGGGACGAGGCGCTCCTTTGCGCCCTTGCCCGTGACCTTCAGAAAGGCACGGCGGTCCTGGGCGGTGATGATGTCCTCCATCTCCAGACCGCACAGCTCGCCGACCCTAATTCCGGTGTCGGCCAGCAGCCGGATGATCAGCTTGTCGCGCTCGGTTGGGGCTGCCGTCTCCAGCCGGTCTATCTCCTCGCGGCTCAGCACCTCGACCACCCGCTGGGGCAGGCGGGGGAGCTGGGGCTTGCCGGACACCTCTTCGCCCTCCGCCCGGCACCATGCCAGGAACTGGCGGACTGAGCGGACGTAGTGATGGACGGTGAAGCGCGACAGGGGCTTACCGTGCTTGCCGGGTTCGTTCAGCAGGTCACCGGTGAAGCGGTCGAGAGCGCGCTGGTCGAGCTGGGCGATGGAGGTTACGTCTGCTCGGGCACACCAGGGCAGGAAGACGTCGACCAGGCTGTAGCGGTAGGCCTGGTTGATGGTGGAGAGGGCGAGCCCCCGGGCTCGGCAGGAGGCCAGGTAGTCCTCGACGAGCACTTCCAGGGAGGAGGTGGCAGGCGGCGAGACGACCGAAACCCTGGCCATGACGGGTCCCTTTTCATGGGTCGATATAGCGGTAGACTGATTGTAGCACCGTTACAGCGCTTTTGTGTAACCCCGCGCTGTTTAACAGCGCTAGCCCCACACATTTTTACCCCGTTTTACAGCGCTAAACTGCGAGCTTTAGCCTGCACTTAAGCGCTCTTGTTGAACTCGAAGAGGGGCAAATGGAGCGGGAGACGAGACTCGAACTCGCGACATCCAGCTTGGAAGGCTAGCGCTCTACCAACTGAGCTACTCCCGCGTCGCGCGACCCAAGGGGACTCGAGGCGATGGGGCTACGGACCTCAGGCCGTCAGCAAGGATACCAATTTCCCGTGAGACACTTGGCCCCTTCCGCGTGGGCCGCTTCCTAAAGGTAGCGCCGAACTCCTGCCTCGTGTTCAAGATCCTGCAGATGGGAATCGAAGTCGCCAGTGAAAGCTGCCCTCATGGGGCCCCGGCGGAGGGTGGGCAGGACAATGCGGCGGCGAGCATCCTCGAACAAGAGGGCCGTGGCCGCGTAAAGGCCGGCAGCGGCCAGGAGAAAGGACAGGGCTCCACGGCGTCTCCCAGACCCTAGCCCCCGACGATGAGCCAGATCCCGGTCACGAGGAAGGTTGGTAGGCCGATCATGGGTACGAGCGACAGAGCGAGCCTGGCTGTGGCAGCGCTGATGAGGCAAGCGATGACAGGACACAGCGCCAGGTACCAGAATCCCAAGACCACGTGCCCGTATGGCGGGGAGACGATGAAAACCAGGCCGGTCCCAAGCCAGACGCCGGAGAAGACCATCATCAGGGTGGCCGAGATCACGTCTGGACTTGGAAGCGCAGCCACGCCAGCGACGAGCTGGGCCATGGCGGTAGGGACCAGGATTAGGCCGATGGCCAGGGAGGCGCGCATGGGTAGAAAGGGGAGTGCCTGGGCTCCCAGCATGGTCGCCGCCACCACGAGCCCGAACAGGCCGAAGGGCAAGTTGGCGGCAGCGGTCTCAGGACCACACTGACCGGGAGCTTGGTGCTGGTGCCCTCCGCGATCCGCACCTGGCTTATGTCTCCCTCGAGGCCGGTCTGATCGGACGCGGCGGCCACTGGCCGCCCGATTCCCTCGGAGCCGGTGGTGATGTCCTGGTTTTGCTTGTCGTAGGGCGACTGCCCGGTCTGCCGCTGGTCCGGCACAGTTGGCACTCCCCTCGGTCCGGTTCCGGCATCCGCGCGCCAGTCCAGCGGTAGTTCTTGGACGGGCCCGGAGTCGGGCTCGACTTCCCTGAGGCGGCTGGGAGCGCTGGCACGGGTAGCGGATATCACTTCGACGACTGCTGACCCAAGGGAAGTTCACGTCACCATTGGTTGCCGAAACGGTCACCGCAATACCACCGTGGGTGCCCCGCCAGCCGGTCAGTGCGCTTGACGCGTGCCGAGACGTTGGCTGGGGTTTTCGCTGCGGTGCGGGGCCGGGCTCTCACCTAGGTTGGCGAAGTCTTGCGGCCCGGGCGCGAAGGCGGCGCCCTTCGGGTGATGGGCATGGGGCGGTGGGCGGCCAACAAACTGAGTTATCACAGGGTCTTGGACCACCGAAGTGCCAGTGGGCCCCGGTTGAGCCCCTGGCCGGTCTTGCGAGCTGTCAGCCGAGGCGGAGCGGTTGCGCGCGGAGTCCACAGGCATTGACGTCGGCAAGGGTCTTGGGGCGCCGGGCCCGCCTCTGAGGGCGTTCTGAGCAGGAGTGCGATAAAACCGCCGGGTGCGGGCTCGCCGCCGTGGCCGTCCCCGAAATCCCTCAGCCGTCTGCGTCAAGTTCGATGGCCCCACCACGGTGGATGAACAGGGGCGGCAGAGGAAGGGGAGGGGAACCTGGGGTCTGCACCTAGGGCGGCTGAGCTCGACCGCTGGAGTTGCGCCCGCAGTCTCCCGGGGCGACTCATCTGGGCAGGACGCGGCTTGCGGCAAGAGAACGCATCCCACCCCGACTTGGAGCGGTGCCACGCGGAACGGCATTCAGATTGTGAGCGGCTTGATAGCTGGTTTGAGCCGCGCCTGCCCCCGAGGTCCGATTGGTGGCGAACGAACGGGCATGGGGCTCCTTGTTGCCGACGATCTCAGACGGCTGGGGCCCTTGATCTCATCCCTTAGCAGGAGCAAGCTGGCACCCGGCCGGCTGCGCAGTCCCTCCTGGCCCAGATTGCCACCACCTGCATCAGCGCCCCGGGAGAAGCCGAAGGAGCCCCGCCGGAGGGAGCCTCGGGACTCGAACCAGGGATAGGGAATTGGTAGACTGAGACCCGGATGCTCTTCAACTATCTACCGCTGCTGGTCTTCCTGATCCTGGTGGTGCTGGTTGCCGCCGGTATGACAGTAGCCTCGACCCTGCTCGGACCCCGACGGCCTACCGCGGCGAAGGGCTTGCCCTACGAGTGCGGGATCATCCCCGCCGAGACCGCTCGGCGCCGCTTCTCGGTCAGCTTCTACCTGACGGCCATGCTCTTCATCGTCTTCGATGTGGAGGCCGTCTTCCTGTATCCCTGGGCGGTGATCGTGAAGCACACCCTACACATGTTCGGGTTTGTCGAGATGGTGGTGTTCGTGGCCTTGCTGGCCGTCGCGCTTCTGTACGTTTGGCGCAAGGGAGCTTTGGAGTGGGACTGAGAGTGCCCGGCGACGCGTTGCACCTGCCGAATCTGAGCCGTGCCTCGGGGGGCGGCTCGGACGCGGCAGCGATTCCCCGGGCGATTCCCGCCGAGCGTGACCTCTCCGATGCTGCCGCCAACGAGGGTATTTTCACGACGACGGTTGGCAAAGTCATCGCCTGGGGTCGATACTCCTCGATCTGGCCGGCGACTTTCGGCCTGGCGTGCTGCGCGATCGAGATGATGGGGGCCAGTAACTCGCGGTTCGACTTGGCGCGCTTCGGCACCGAGGTGTTCCGGGCCTCCCCCCGCCAGGCCGACCTGATGATCGTGGCGGGGAGGGTCTCTCAGAAGATGGGTCCGGTGTTGAAGCAGGTCTATGACCAGATGCCGGACCCGAAGTGGGTGATCTCCATGGGTGCGTGCGCCTCCTGTGGGGGGATTTTCAACAACTACGCCATCATTCAGGGTGTGGACAAGGTGGTTCCCGTCGACGTGTACATACCTGGCTGCCCGCCTCGCCCTGAGGGGCTTCTCGACGCGGTCATAAAGCTGCAAAAGAAGATCGCCGCCACACCTGTGGCCAGCCTCAGGGAGTAGACGTGCCAGAGTCGCAGCGGCCCGCGGTGATCGCTCCTGTTCCGGCGCCCGTTGTCGAGGGAGAGCGAGCGCTCTTGGTCATAAGGGAATTGGTGGCGGAGGAGCAGCTCACGGTCAGTGTGGAGCACTCGCAGACGACCGCCAGAATTCCACTGGGCCGACTGATCGAGGTGGCGGTGGCGCTTCGCAACGATCCACGGGCGGCTTACGAAATGCCGGTCACAATGACTTGCATCGACTGGCCTGAGCGCGACCTCAGATTTCAGGTGGAGTATCTGCTTCGGTCGCTGGTTCACAACGATCTCATAACGCTGGCGGTGGCGGCGTCCGAGGACGACGAAGTGCCATCCCTGGCAGCTGTCTTTCCAGGCATGGAATGGCATGAGCGCGAGTGCTTCGACCTGTTCGGTTTGAAGATCGTGGACCACCCCAATCTCACCAGGATCCTCCTTCCGGATGATTGGGAGGGACATCCTCTCAGAAAGGACTATGTGTCGTTTGGCGAGCCGGTCGCGTTCACCCACAACCTTGAGTGGGCCCTCTCGCCTCAAGACCGTCCGGAATACCTTCCGGGGGCTATCCGCGGCGCTGTGGAGCGGCCCTGATGACGACGCTGCCGCCGATTCGCGGCGATGGCACGCTGCCGAATCGGGTTCCGCGCCAAGAGGGGGTGCCCAGGATACACCCGGGTGGACAGGGTGAGTTCTTGGACAAGATCGAGGTTGGCGAGGACCTTCTCGAGATCAACATGGGGCCTCAGCATCCGGCGACGCATGGTGTGCTCCGGCTGGTGCTCAGCCTGGATGGAGAGCGGGTGAGAGCCTGCAAACCCGACATCGGGTACCTCCACACCGGCTTCGAGAAGAGCTTCGAGTCCCATACCTATCAGCAGTGCATTCCCCTCACCGACCGCATGGACTACCTGGCGCCTCCGATCAACAACCTTGGCTTTGCGCTGGCGGCGGAAAAGTTGCTCGGGGTAGAGGTGCCGCCGCGGGGGCAGTACATCAGGGTCATCGTGGCTGAGTTGTCCCGGATAGCGAGCCACCTTATCTGGCTTGGAACTCACGCCCTGGACCTCGGAGCCACGACGGCGTTCATGTATTGCTGGCGGGAGCGGGACAAGGTGCTGGACATCATGGAGTGGATATCCGGTGTCAGGATGATGACCAGCTTCATTCGGGTGGGGGGCCTCATGGCGGACGTGCCGGAGGAGTTCGTCCCCATGGTGCGGGCGTTCGTCGCGGAGTTCCCCGCCCGGGTCGATGAGTACGAAGGGCTGCTCACATCCAATCCCATCTTTCGCCAGAGAACGATCGGCCTCGGGGTCATGGATGCGGCCACCGCGATTTCTTACGGATGTTCGGGGGGGACGCTCAGAGGGTCAGGGGTCCCCTATGACGTGCGCAAGGCGGCGCCCTACTCCAGCTATGATCAATTCGATTTCGACGTGCCGGTCGGGGTCCGGGGCGATGTCTACGACCGCTACCTGGTTCGGGTGCGGGAGATGCGGGAGGCATGCCGAATCGTCAAGCAGGCGGTGGAGGGCCTGCCGGGCGGGCCGGTGAACACCTCCGACCGCAAGGTGGTGCTTCCGCCGAGGGCGGAGATCGACAACTCCATGGAGTCGTTGATCCTCCATTTCAAGATCAGCACCGAGGGCTTCCGGCCGCCACCCGGTCGAGTCTATTCCGCCGTCGAAAGCGCCCGTGGGGAACTGGGATTCCTGATGGTGAGCGATGGAGGGAATCGACCCTACCGATGCAAGGTGCGCGGTCCCTCGTTCAGCAACCTCTCGGCGCTCTCGTACATGGTCCAGGACGAGATGGTGGCAGATGTCGTGGCAGTGGTCGGCTCGATCGACATCATTCTTGGCGACATCGACCGTTAGCTGTCAGTCACCGCGCGGCCCTTGGGTTTTTTGACCAATCCGGGGAGGACCACCAGGGCCTCGAGCGCAGCCAGGACCAAGAGGGCGGAGGCGATACGGGGTACGAATGCCGACAGCTCCGGCGGGCTTGTGAAGAGCCATCCAATCAGGATGGGGACGCCGATCCCAGGCACCACCGCGAAGCTCCGATGGCGGGCCCCCATGCTGTAGTAGACGAGCAGGTTCACGATGGTGAGCCCAACAATGCCGGTGCTGAACAGCACCAGCAGCCCTGCGTCGGAGTCGTAGCGGCGCCCAAGAATTATTCCCAATAGTGGATGCGCCAGGATGGCGTAAGCGCCCAGCACCACCAAGTCAACGACGATAAGCACGGCAGCGGTTTGGGCCAACAGCCGGCGTCGGTCGCCTGGGTTCGCGGCGGCAGCGATGCGAGGATACATCACGGCGCTCAGACTGCTGGTGCCGAAGAAGAGAATTTTGCCCATCACAGATAGGCCGGAGTAGAGGCCCGCGGCGGTGGGGGTGAGGACGTGACGGGCGGCAACCACGTCAATGTTGTTGAAGATCGGGGCCGTTGCCGCTCCGGCCAGGACGGTGACATCCACCAGAGGTCCTGCGGTGGCGAGGTCCGCCGAAGGCGCCAGTCTCCCGTGCCAGGGGTACACCGCCGACCCGAGGGCGCCGGCAACGGAGGCTAGGGGAACAGCGACCGGGCCCAGGCCCAACTGGAGCAGGGCGACCGATAGCAGCACCATGGTGAGGCCGTAGGCGAGAAAGTTGATCGCAAGGCGGCCGAACTCGCGCGCGCCCTGCAGATACCCTCGCTGAGCGCCTCCGATCGCCGCGATCGGGCCGGCGGCGACGGTCACCGTGAGGATCCACGGATCCTGAAGGTGGAGGAGGAGCGCGAGGAGGACGTCGACGGGAATCATCGCCGCGCCCAGGGCCAGGCCCAACTTCCAACTGCTCTGCCGCAGGCGGCGCCACTGAGACTCAGCGGCCAGCCCGTGGGCGGCGGCGGCGGCCACCTCCCGGGCGCAGCCTGCCGCTACCACATATGAGGTCGTGTACAGGAGGTTCAGGACCGCCACCACCGACGTGGATGCCCCGTTGGCCGCCGTGGACAGGTGATGAGCACCGTAGGACTGGGCGACCAGGACCCCGGCCCCCGACCCGCCGATGCCGATGAGATAGAGGATGTTCTGGCGTACCGCGGAACCGGAGAGCGCCCTCCTTATATCCAACCGGCGGCGCGCGGTCCGCGGGGCCTCCGCTGCTTCGTGGGTCGGTGGCAACCCTCCCATGCCGCTAATCCTGAGGCATCGACCGGTGCCCCGGTAGGCTCGGCCCCCGTGCGGGTGGGGAGGATTGGTAAAGTGGGGGCGAATGAGCATGGGCATGCAGGATCGTGCCCGCCTTCTGGGGAGAGAGCCGAACGCTCCCATGCCCCTCGGGTTGGCGGGCGCGGCAGGATGACTGAAGGTGTGGCCGGGGAGGTTTCGGGGCGTCTCAGTGAGAGTGCTCTGGAGCGGATACGGGCGATGGCCAGAAGGTATCCCTCGGCACGCTCGGCCGTGCTCCCTGCGCTCTGGACAATTCAAGACGAGCTGGGATACCTGCCGCCTTGGTCCATCGAAGTTGTGGCGGCGGAGCTGAAGTTGCTACCCGGGGACGTGGAGGCCGTGTCCAGCTTCTACTCCATGTACTTCAATCACAAGCCCGGGCGCCATGTGGTGCAGGTCTGCCTGAATGTCTCCTGCGGCCTGCGGGGGGCGGATGATGTCCTGAGCCACCTCCGGGAGGCCATGCGCCTCGACGAGGATGGCACCACACCCGAGGGTGACTTTACGATCGAAGGCACGGTGGAGTGTCTGGGCGCCTGTGGGGGGGCGCCGATGATGCAGGTGGATCGGTACAGCTATGAGGACCTGACCGGCGAGTCCGCGGTCGAGGTTCTGCAGAAGATCAGGTCAGGCGAGATCGGAGAGAGACGATGAGCCGTTCCGACTTGGTGCTGACTCGCTACGCCGGACAGGCCGACCTAACGTCTTTGGCCGGTTATGAAAAGGCCGGGGGTTACCGGGCCCTGCGCCGAGCTCTCGAGATCGGACCCCAAGCGATTGCTGCGGAGGTCAAGGCATCCGGTCTGAGGGGGCGCGGGGGCGCGGCGTTCCCCACCGCCACGAAGTGGAGCTTCCTGCCCAAGGACGTCTTTCCGCGGTACCTCTGTGTCAACGCGGATGAGTCCGAGCCTGGCTGCTTCAAGGACCGCGTGCTCATGGAGGAGTACCCGCACCAGTTCCTGGAAGGAGTTCTGATAGCGGCCTATGCCCTGCAGGTCACCCATGCCTTCATCTACATCCGGGGCGAGTACCGCAGTCAGCGCGAGCTGCTGGAGGAGGCGGCCGACGAAGTGAGGCGTGCTGGATACGTCGGCACCAATGTGCTGGGGTCCGGTTGGGATTGCGACCTGATCGTCCACGGCGGGGCGGGAGCCTACATCTGCGGCGAGGAGACCGCGCTGCTGGATTCTCTCGAGGGCCGACGCGGCCAGCCCCGTCTCAAGCCACCGTTTCCGGCGGTTAAGGGCCTCTACGGGCAGCCCACGGTGGTCAACAACGTGGAAACCCTCTCGAACCTTCCCTACATCGTCGCTGAGGGGGGGGCGACCTATGCCTCCTTGGGGACTGAGGCAAGTCCTGGCACCCGTCTGTTCTGCGTCAGCGGACATGTGGAGAAGCCAGGTACCTTCGAGGTGCCCATGGGGAAGACGACGTTTAGAGACCTCCTGGACATGGCTGGAGGCGTCTGGCGGGGCCGTCGCTTCAAGGCCATGCAGCCGGGGGGCGGCTCCATGCAGATCCTTGGGCCACAGCACCTAGACCTGCCTCTGGACTTCAAGGCCGTCGCTGACGCCGGCTCATCGCTGGGCGCGGGGGCGCTGGTGGTGATGGATGACTCAACCTGCTTGGTCAACGTGGCGATGCGTTTGGTCGACTTCTATCGTCATGAGTCTTGCGGCAAGTGCGTGCCCTGCCGTGAGGGAACCTACTTCGAGAGTGAGCTCATGCACCGCCTGGAAGCCGGTCTCGCCACCAAGGCTGAGCTCGCCGAGCTGGCCGACATCTGCGCCAACATGGACGGTCGCTGCTTTTGTCCTCTGGGTGATACCGCCACTTGGTTCGTCATGTCGGCCTATCGCATGTTTCCGGAAGAATTCGAAAGTCACTGCGAGGCTGGCTCATGTCCCGTCCGCGACCGGGTCGAGGCGGCGGTGTAAGTGGCCTCCCAGCCGACTCCCGAACTGCTGAGCGTCTCGGTCGACGATCGAGTTGTCCAGGTCGCTCCCGGAACTCTTGTCTGGGACGCGTGTGAGAAGGCGGGGATCTTTGTACCCGTCTACTGCGCCCATAAGAAGCTTGAACCGGTGGCGGTGTGCCGTATGTGCCTCGTTGAGGTGGAGGGCATGCCCAAGTTGCAGCCCGCTTGCGCGACCAGGGTGAGCGCGGACATGGTGATCCGCACCGCCACCGAGCAGGTGCGCAAGTTCCGGGATGGCAACCTGGAGTTTCTGCTGCTCAACCACCCCCTGGATTGCCCGGTCTGCGATCGGGGCGGGGAGTGCGATCTCCAGGACTTCACCCAGCGGTACGGTCCCGGGCGCACGCGCACCAGCATCACGGAGAAGGTCCACTTCGATAAGGCGATTCCCCTTTCCGACAAGATCTTTCTGGACCAGGAGCGTTGCATTCTGTGCTGGCGGTGCGTCCGGTACTACGAGGAGGTCACGGGGGAGCGTGAGATCGTGCTCCAGCAGCGCGGAGTGCACACCGTGGTCGACACCTTCGAGCGCCGTCCGCTGGAGAGCCAGTTTCAGGGGAACCTGCCCGAGATCTGCCCGGTGGGCGCGCTCACCCACGCGAAGTACCGTTTTCGGGCCCGCCCATGGGATCTGCGGCGGACCGCGAGCGTCTGCACCCACTGCAGCTACGGCTGCAATCTATTTGTGGACGCCCGCGAGGACCAGGTGGCGCGATACGCCAGCAGCGACAACCCGGAGGTTGAGGACAGCTGGCTGTGTGATCGGGGGCGCTACAGCTTCCCGGAGTTCAACCGAGGCGGGCGCGTGGTCAATCCGGAGGCGCGCGTTGGGGGATTGCGCCAAGCCGTCTCCCACAAGGAGGCGGTGGAGCGGGCCTGCGGTGCTCTGCTGCGTCTCCGCGGCGAGTTCGGGGGTCCGTCGATCGGGGTGATCGGGTCGGCGCGGATGACCAACGAGGAGGCCTTCGCGCTGCAGTGGTTGGCCCGGGACGTCATTGGCACGCCCAACGTGGACCACCGCTTGGACTCGCCACCTCCGCCGCAGGCCGGTGACTTCGAGCTTTCCATCGCGGGAATAGAAGAGTGCGACCAGATTCTGGTGCTGGGGGAGGCGCCGGAGGAGGCAGCCCCGGTCTTGACGTTGCGGCTCTACAAGGCGGAGCATAAGCGGGGCCGAACCGTGCGCCGGCTTCCTGGTGCCGTGGAGCCGCCCCGGCTTCTCAAGGAACTTCCCGGAGAAGGGGTCATCGGAATAGTGGCCCATGAGCGAGATGCCGTTGCGGCCAGAGCCCTGCGGGACCGCATCAGGTCACCCAAGCGTCAGGCCCAGCTTCTAACGATTCTGGAGCATGTCAACAGCCGTGGCTGCCAGGACATGGGGCTCTCCCCCAACTGGTTGCCGGGTTATCGCCCGATCCTTGCACCCGGGCTTGACGCGACCGGGATGGTGGGCGCTGCTGCTGAGGGCCGGCTCAGAGCCCTGCTGATGGTTGACCCGTCGCCAGCCATGGAGGCGGACCCTCGTTTCCGCGATGCTCTCGCGCGAGTCGACCTGGCGGTGGTCGTGGCGGCGTGGCCGGGCGTCACCACTGAGTCGGCCGAGGTCGTGATCCCCGGGCGCACCCTGGTGGAGAAGGCTGGGACGATCACCAACACCGAGGGACGGGTTCAGCGCCTACGGCCGGCGGTGGAGCCCAAGTTCCCCTTTCCGCCGGACTTGCGGACGATTGTGGAATTGGGCGCCGGCATGGGCGGTGACTTCGGAGCTCAGCCGCTGGCGGCTCCTGCCTTCGCCCGCCTGAGCCAGGACGTCCCGGCCTACGCAGGAACCCAAGGGGGCCTGCGTGCTCGTTGGAGGGCCCAAGTGTGAGTCCAGCAGCCACCTCGGTGCTGCTGGCCGTGATCGTGGCCCTGGTAAAGGGGCTTCTGATCGTGATCGTCTTGGCGACCGCCTTCGCCTACATGACCCTGGCGGAGCGAAAGATCTCCGCGCGCATCCAACTCCGCTACGGGCCCAATCGAGTAGGGCCATTCGGCTTTCTGCAGCCAGCAGCGGATGGTGTGAAGCTCTTTCTGAAGGAGAAGGCAGCGCCTGACGGCCGCGACAACCTCCTCTATCTGATTGCGCCGGCGCTGGCGGCCGGCGCCGCTCTCTTCGCCTTCTCCGTCATCCCCATAGATCAAACCATCTGCATCGGCGGAACTCACGGCGCCGGCCCGCTGTCGGCCAGCTGCCCTGGGGGTTACCCCCTTCACTGGGATCTGGCTCACCTCAACGTGGGGCTGCTGTTCGTGTTGGCGATCACGTCCTTGGGCGTCTACGCGATCTTCCTGGGAGGCTGGGCCAGCAATTCCAAGTACTCCCTCCTGGGCGCCCTGCGAAGCTCGGCCCAGCTGATCAGCTATGAGATGGCCGTGAGCTTCGCCCTCATCGGCCCCGTGCTGCTGGCCGGATCCCTGAACCTGGAGACCCTGGTCAATCAGCAGCATTCGCTGTGGTTCGTGTTCCTGCAGCCAATGGGCTTCCTGCTCTATTTCACCGGTGCTCTGGCCGAGACCAACCGGCTGCCGTTTGACCTTCCCGAGGCGGAGTCAGAGCTGGTTGCGGGCTACCACACTGAGTATTCAGGAATGCGCTTCGGGCTCTTTTTCATGGCCGAGTACATCAACATGGTGACGGTCTGTTCCATCGCCACGGTCATGTTCTTGGGAGGCTGGATGGCTCCGTTCTTCTTCCTCCCCAACTGGCTGGGGCCGATCTGGTTCGTGGCCAAGGTGGGCCTCCTGATTTTCGTCATGATGTGGGTGAGGTGGACCTTTCCGCGTTTGCGCTACGACCGCCTGATGCAATTCGGCTGGAAGGTCCTCCTGCCTCTGGGGCTGGTTAATCTGTTGGTGACCAGTTTTTTTGTGGCTTTGCGATGATGCTTCAGTTGATGGTCAGTTCGAATAGTGGGGCGCCATGTTCCGTGAGTTAATCGGCGGGCTGCGCATCACCATGCGCGAAATGATGACCAAGCCCATCACCATTCAATACCCGGAGGAGCAGAGGCCGGTCCCGCCACGCCACCGCGGACGCCATATCCTTCACCGCTACGACAACGGGCTGGAGAAGTGCATTGGCTGCGAGCTCTGCGCGGGAGCCTGCCCGGTGGGCTGCATCTATGTGCAGGCGGCTGAGAATGACCCCGCCCACCCGGTGTCTCCCGGCGAGCGCTACGCGGTCCGCTATGAGATCAATCTCATGCGCTGCATCTACTGTGGCTACTGTGCGGAGGCGTGCCCGACCGAGGCGATAACGCTGGGACCGCGGCTGGATCTTTGCGATTACAAGCGGGAGCGTCTGGTCGCGACCAAGGACGACCTGCTCGAGGCCTGGCCCGGCTTTGAGCCGATGGCGACAGACGTGGCGGTCGGACGTGGGGCGCCCGCACCCCAACCGACCCCAATGGGGGCGGGATCGTCGCATCTCGGGCCGGCGGGCGCCGCTCCCGGGCTGCGTCCCGCGATACCGGAACCCCGGCTCGAGGGGGGAGGATCCGACCCTATATGACAGTCATCTTCGGGATTGCGGCCGGACTCGCATTCTTGGGGGCCCTGGGGGTCGTTCTGAGCCAGCGCACCCTGTACTCGGCTTTGAGTCTGGTCGTGAATATGGTCTCTCTGGCGGTCCTGTTCTTGCTGTTGGACGCTCAGTTCTTGGCGGCGGTCCAGATCATTGTCTATGCCGGAGCGGTGATGGTCCTTTTCGTGTTCATCATCGCCCTCTTGTCGCCTGGAGCCGAGGAGCGGGTGCGCCCCCTTGAGCTGCGCATGCTTCTGGGGGGAGTCGCGGCGGTCGTCTTCACGCTCGTCATTGGGCGCCTGACCCTCAACGGCATCACCGTGGGACCGAGGGGTCGGCTCCACGGCGGTCTCGGCCCATTCGCCCCCACGCTGGTGAACGCTCATGGACAGGTGCAGACGCTGGGAGAGCAGCTGTTCACCACCTACCTTCTGCCCTTCGAGGTGACCTCGCTGCTGCTCTTGGTGGCAGCGGTGGGCGCGGTCTACCTGTCCAAGCGCAGGAGGGTGGGGCAGTGAGCGGGATGTTTCCGGGCTTTCTGATTCTGTCGGCAGCGCTGTTCTCGATTGGCGCGGTGGGGGTCTTGGTGCGCCGCAATCCCTTGGTGGTCTTCATGTCGATAGAGCTGATGCTGAATGCGGCGAACCTGGCCCTGATAACCTATGCCCGCTATACCCACACCATGGCTGGCCAAGTCTTTGCGCTTTTCGTGATTGCCGTCGCCGCCAGTGAGGTGGTTGTAGGCCTAGCCCTGATCACTGGCGTCTATCGTAGCGGCCGGCGTTTGGACCTTGATGAGCTGAGCGAGATGAGCGAGTGACAGCCCAGTGAACCCCACCTTGATCCTCGTACTGGCCACCATCGTTCTGGGCCTGCCCACCGCAGGCTTCCTGGTCAACGCCCTCAGCGCTGGCCGCCTGCCCAAGAAGGTCGTGGCCTGGATAGGCCCGGGTGTGGTGCTGGGAGCGTTTGTCGCGACCCTAGTGATCTTCGTGGCGATGCTGGAGCGCCCCGCAAACGACCGGGGCATCACCGTGGTGCTCTGGCACTGGCTCAACACCTCGGTGGCCTCTGCTGGTGGCGTGTCGGCCCAGGCCGGCTTCAATGCCAATTTCTCCCTTCGCATTGATCCCTTGGCGGTGCTGATGATGCTCGTGATCACGGGGATTGGCGGCATTATCCACGTGTACAGCGTGGGCTATGTGGCGGATGATCCGAGCTTCAATCGCTTCTTTGCCTATATGAACCTGTTCATCACCAGCATGCTCGTGCTGGTGATGAGCAACTCGTTGGTCTTCCTGATCATCGGTTGGTCGATGGTGGCCTTTGCGTCCTATGCTCTGATCGCTTTCTGGTACGAGCGTAAGTCCGCCGTGCAGGCGGGGCGCAAAGCCTTCATCACCCAGGTGATCGGAGATGTGGGGCTGTACCTCGGGGCATTCCTGATATTTCTGAACCTCCGTGGTCCCAATGGGCAGTTGCTGCACACCGTGGATTTGCAGACCATTTTCGCCAACGTCGGCCCCGGGAGCCATTTTCACGGGGGCTTGGGGCCGGTTGGGGGAGGCTTGGTCACCACCATTGGCATCCTGCTGTTCATCGGCGCTGCGGCGAAGTCTGCCCAGTGGCCTTTGCACACCTGGCTGCCGGACGCCATGGAGGGCCCGACTCCGGTCTCCGCTCTGATCCACGCGGCCACCATGGTGACCGCTGGCGTCTATCTGGTGGCTCGCTTTCATCCCATCTATCAGCAGGCACCGGTGGCGGCCGGGGTGGTGGCCTGCGTTGGCATTGGTACGGCTTTCATGGCCGGCGTGATCGGTTGCACTCAATACGACATCAAGCGCGTCATTGCCTACTCCACCATGAGCCAGATCGGGCTCATGATCTTTGCGGTTGGCGTCGGGGCCTACTCTGCCGGGATGTTTCAGCTATTCACCCACGCCTGCTTCAAGGCGCTGCTGTTCTTGGCGGCCGGCAATGTGATCCATGCCATGCATGACGACCAGGACATCAGGGTCATGGGCGGTCTCTCGAGGCGGATGAAGTGGACCTTTGTCTGCTTCACCGTCGGCGCGCTGGCGCTCTCCGGGATTCCGATTTTTGCGGGGTTCTTCAGCAAGGAGGAGTTGCTCAGCAACGGTCTGGCGCTGGGACCGGCGGTGCCCTGGCTCTGGGTGATAGGGGTCAGCGTGAACGTGCTGACCAGCTTCTACATCTTCCGGGTGGTGTGGGTCGCGTTCCGCGGGGAACCCCGCTCCGACCATGCTCAGCAGGCTCATGAGGCACCCCCGGTAATGCTCATCCCGGTGGCCGTTCTGGCCGGTTTGGCAACCGTTGTGGGCTTTCTCAACATCGATTTCGCGGGGTTTGCTCCAATCACCGTGTTCAGTAGCTTCTTGCAACCGGTGCTGGGAGTGCCGCGCGCCACACCCAGTGATCTGGTCGGTGGCCTGGCACTTCTGGTCGGCGTGATCCTGAGTGTGGGCGGCGTTGGTATCGTATGGGCCGTCTATGGACGTGGGGTGATCTCGCGGGAACTTATTCCGCAGAGGCTGCCCTGGCTGTATCAGCTCTCCTTCAACAAGTTCTACTGGGACGAGATCTATGCCCTCGCCTTCTACCGGCCGGTTGGGGCGGCCGCCCGCTTTGTGCGCCGGGCGGTGGAGCCCGATGTCATCGACGGTGCCGTGGGTGGAATTCGCGATGCCGTGGCCACCCTCGCCGATGACTTCCGCACCTTCCAGACCGGGTTTCTGAAGGACTATGCGCTCGTGTTCTTCTTCTTCGCGTTGGTTGGGCTGGTCGTCTTGGGGCTGAAACTGACATGAACTGGCCCATCCTTGCGGTACTGCTCCTGGTGCCCCTGGCCGGCGGGCTTATCCTGGTGGCCCTGCCCGGCGGCCGCCCCCGGATCGCCAGGGGCATCCTGATCGCGGTCACGGCACTGACCTTTGGATTGAGCTGTGTGCTCCTGGTCGCCTACCTCGCCGTTCCGTCAGCCTCGGCATCGAGGCTAACGGGGACCGCCAATGGGCAGTCGCTCTCTCAGGTCCATTCGCCGGTGACCTTCCAGTTCCAAGAACAGATCGCCTGGCTCCATACCGCCAGTTCGCTGTCACAGTTTCATCCCGCGTTCAACGAGGGCAACAACGCCTTCAACCAGTCAGGGCCGCCGCCGATCAACTTCTCCTTTCACCTGGGGGTGGATGGGCTCTCTGTCTGGCTGATCGCCCTCGCGGCGCTGCTCTTCCTGGTGGCAGCTGTGGTGCTGAGTCGCAAGGAGGCGCGGCTCAAGCCCTTCGCCGTGCTGATGCTGCTCAGCGAAGTTGGGGTCCTGGGTGTGCTCACCTCGCTGGATCTGGTGCTGTTCTACTTCTTCTGGGAGGCGGCCCTCATCCCGCTCTATTTCCTGATGATTGGATGGGGAGATGAGCATCGCGGCCGGGCGGCGCTCAAATTCATCATCTACACGGTTGCTGGCAGCCTGTTCATGCTGCTGGCAATCATCGGGGTGTACTTCGTGACCGGGGCGCAGACCGGCGTCTACACCTTCGATGTGCCGACGTTGATTGCTGCGCAGAGCTTTGTGGCGACCACCCACCAGACCACCTTCAGTCTGTTTGGACACAGCTTTCCCGCGCTCAATCCCCAGGATTGGCTGTTTCTGGCGTTTGCGCTGGCCTTTGCGATCAAGGTGCCACTATTTCCCTTCCACAGTTGGCTTCCGGACGCCTACACCTCAGGGCGCACACCGTTTTTGGTGTTCTTCGCTGGCATCGTGAGCAAGCTTGGTGCCTTTGGGTTCATCCGTTACAACCTGACGCTGTTCCCCCAGGCCAGCCACTTTTTCCAGCCCCTGATGATGGGCCTGGGAGTTGCCAGCATTCTCTATGGCGGCCTGGCCGCGTTGGCCCAGACCGATGTGAAGCGAACGGTCGCCTACGCTTCGATCAGCCACCTGGGCTTCGTGGTGTTGGGCATCTTCACCCTGAATGTCGAAGGCCTCAACGGGTCGATAATCCAGATGGTCAACCATGGCATCGTGATCGCAGCCCTATTCATTTGCGTGGGCATCTTCGAGGCGCGATTTGCAACTCGGAGCCTGCGAGATCTGGGCGGGCTGGCCAAGGCCATGCCGGTCATGGCGGGGTTGTTCTTGGTCGTCGCCTTGGCGGGGTTCGGCATGCCGCTTCTCAATTCATTCGTCGGCGAGTTCCTGATCCTGCTGGGCGCGTTTCAGGTCTCCCCGGCCTGGGCCGTTGTGGCCGCGCTGGGCGTGATTCTGGCTTGTTGGTACATGCTGCGGATGTATCAGGGCATCACCCAGGGTCCTCTCATGATCCCGGGTGGAGAGGACCGCAACTCGGTGATTGAACAGGCTGTTCGCCGGATCGGGCGCATAGATCTGGGCCCGGTGGAGATCGTTGCTCTGGCGCCTCTGGTCGCTCTGATGATCTTCATCGGCGTCTATCCCGGCCCGATCATTCACTACAGTCGATTTTCCGCGGCGCAGTACGTGCAGGCTGCGGATCGGGGAATGGGGGTGGGCGCTGCCGGCCGCGTGGTGAGCACGCCGCCCGGGCAGGAGGCGGGCGGATGAGGGGTTGGCAGTTGGTGGCTGGCGGGATGCCGCCATGGTTCCCATTGCACTTCGTGCCGGCATCGGACCTCCTGGGCATTCTCCCGATTCTGATCGTTGGTGGGGGAGCTGTGCTCGTGCTGCTGGCCGATCTCGCTGTGCCCCGTCGCGGCAACCTGCTGCTGCCTACTCTGGCCGGGGTCGTGGTTCTGGGGGCGCTGGGCACGGCCGCCGGCCAGTGGGCGGTGCACGGGGCTCACCCGATCGTCTTTAACGGTGCCTACGCGGATGACCGTTTCGCGCTGTTCGCGGACTTTGTGGTTCTCATCACAACCTTCGCGGTGGTGGTCCTCAGCCCCGGATACCTGCGGCGCCGCGGGATGGAAGAAGGGGAGTTCTACATTCTGCTGCTGGCCTCGGTCGCCGGCATGCTGGTTCTCGACGGAGCCCTGAATCTGATAGTCGTGTTCCTTGGCATTGAGCTGCTATCGATACCGCTGTACGTGCTGGCCGGTTTTGCCAGGGATGAGCCGCTGCCCCAGGAGGCGGCCATGAAGTACCTCTTGCTCGGGGGCTTCGCTTCCGGGTTCCTCCTCTACGGCATGGCCCTCATCTACGGTGAGACTGGCCACACAGGGTTGGTGGCAATACACCATGTCCTGACGCGCACCGCTATCTCCCAGCAGGTGGATCCAATGCTCTTGGCCGGGATCGCGCTCCTGGCAGTCGGGCTGTCGTTCAAGGTCTCAGCGGCTCCGTTCCACTGGTGGACACCGGATGTCTACCAGGGGTCGCCGGCGCTGGTGACGACCTTCATGTCGGTGGCCACCAAGGTGGCAGCCTTCGCAGTCTTTCTTCGTATCTTTTCGGCAACCCTAGCTCCTTACCGCGCCGAGTGGCAGGTTCCCATCGCGGTCGTGGCCATCATCTCAATGGTGTTCGGGAACGTTGTGGCGGTGGCCCAGACCTCGGTGAAGCGGTTGCTTGCCTATTCAGGGATCGCGCAGGCCGGCTACATCATGATCGGCTTGGCCGTCGGACGTCCCGATGGGACCCAGGCCTCCTTGTACTACCTCGCGGGCTATGCGTTCATGAACACGGGTGCGTTCGCGGTGATTACGATCCTCAGTCGACGAGGTGAGGACTGCGACCGTTACTCGCAGCTGGCCGGGCTCTACCGTCGCCAGCCGCTGCTGGCTGGCCTGATGGCCATCTTCATGCTTTCGTTGGCCGGTTTTCCCCTCACCGTCGGTTTCTTCGGGAAGTTCTTCCTGTTCTCGGCGGCAATTCATGATGGCCAGCTGCCCCTTGCAATTTGGGGCATTCTGACCTCAGCGGTGTCGTTGTTCTACTACCTCAGGGTGATCTTGGTGATGTTCACACCCGGGGTGGTAGGTGATGAGGAGGCGACCCCCGCGGTCGCGGGCGTCTCTGCGGACGGGGCGGCGGTGGCGGCACCGGAGGCGGCGATGCGTGTGGGGGCCTCCGCGGCTGCGGTGGTGATCCTGGCGGCAGTTGGAACTCTGGTGCTGGGGATCTTCCCGGCGCTCATCTACACACTGCTGCAGGGCATCACAGTTGTCCACGGCTGAACCCGGGGTTGGCAGCTCACCGCTGAGCGGCGTCCTTAGCCTGGTGATCCCGGCGCACAACGAAGCCGCCAATCTGCCGCGGGTTATGGGGTTGGCACTGCCGGTGCTGGCGGAAGTCGCGTCCGACTTTGAGGTGGTCTTGGTTGACGACGGCAGCACAGACGACACCGTGGCGGTGACAAAAGAGGCGCTGGAGGGCCATCCTGGCCGCCTGACAGTCGTGGCGCATGCTCACAAGTCCGGCTATGGCATCACGGTCGCCGATGGGCTGAGGGCTGCGCGCGGTGACTGGGTGGCGTTCATGGACGGGGATGGACAGTTTGATCCTCGGGACCTGAGTATCCTGGCCGGGCGCGCGGGCCGGGCGGACATGGTCACCGGGTGGCGCATCCACCGTGCAGATCCGTGGCACCGGTCGGTCGTGAGCCTCACCTTCAATGTTCTGGTGGGTTTGTTGTACGGCGTGCACTTCCGAGATGTGGACTGCGGCTTCAAACTGATGCGCCGCACGGTGCTGGATGCCGCGTCTCCCATTTTGGCTCGTTCCGCGCTGCTGAACACTGAGCTCTATTTCAAATGCCAGCGGAGCGGACTGCGGGTGGATCAGGTGGGGCTGAACCATCACCCGCGTTTGGCCGGAGTCCGCTCCGGCGGGCGTCTGGTGCCCATTCTGCGGGCCGTGATTGAACTGGTGCGCCTGAGATGGGAGCTGGCCCGCAAGTGGCGGCCACCCAGCACCTGAGGCTGTCAGCGATGGGTGGCTGTGGACTCCCGGTCGCTGAAGGCCGTCAGAGTTCTGCTGAGGCCGTCTGTGAGGTCGACTTCGGCATACCATCCGAGCCGCGTCCTTGCCCGCGTGACGTTGAGGAAATTGGAGCGGACCTCGCCCGGGCGTGCAGCCGTGCGCTCCGGGGCAGGGGCATGGTTGACGAGCGAGCGGAGGGTGTCCACTATGGCGTTGACGGATGTCGGCTTCCCGGTGCCGATATTTATCGGGCCGTCGATCGGGGTGGCCAGGGCCAGGACATTGGCTCTGGCCACATCTGCCACGTAGACGAAGTCGCGGGTCTGTTCGCCGTCCCCTGTGACCACCGGGGCCAGCCCCTGCAGGAGACGCTGGCAGGTTATGGCCACCAGGCCGGCCTCGCCCGTGCCATCCTGATAAGGCCCGTAAACATTTCCGTAGCGCATGGCTGTGAAGCGGACCCCGAAGGTGCGTCGGAACATGCCCAGGTAGCCCTCGCCGGCGAGTTTGGCGGCACCGTAGGGGGCGAGGGGCTGGGCGCGGTCGTGTTCCTCGCTGGGCAGCCTGCGAGCACGGCCGTAGATCGCACCTCCGGATGAGGCGAACACGATTCGCATGCAGCCCGCGTCCACCATGGCGCGCAGGACCGCCGCTGTTCCGGCCACGTTGTTGGTGGCATCGGCGGCAGGATCCATGAGCGAGCGGTTGACGCCACCCTGGGCGGCAAGATGAATCAGCGCCCAGGGGCGAAAGGCCACGATGGCATCATGGGCTTCCGTGCCAGCCATGTTCGCGACAAGGAGATTGGCCGGCGCGGGGACCTCCTCGCCACACCCATGCCTCAGGTCATCTACCACAAGCACCTCGTAGTCGGAGGCCAGCAGCTGGCGGACAGTGTGGGTGCCGATGAAGCCGGCGCCTCCGGTAACTACGATTCGACGGCCAAGCCTGGATGCAACCATGACCCCATGGTAGGGTGGCGCTCCGGGACGCGGGGGGATTTGAAGATTCTCTCAGCGGGGTCTAAGGGCCAGACCGCACAATGAGGACAGAATTGAAGGTGGGCGCTGGACCGTCCCATGTGCCTGCGGCCAGGCGCCCTCGGCCGGCCCCCGGGTTCGAGCTTCGGGAGATGCTCTGATTGGAGTTCCGTCGGGAGTGAGCGTGGCGGCTCGGAGTCAACCGTCAACAAGCCCCGGCGTGCCTTTGGCTTGGTGGGCCCGACGATGGCCGGGTCTGGGAGTGCTGTTGGCGCTCTTCGCGGTGCTGCGCGCGCCGTCTTGGTTTGAGCCGCATTGGTACACCGATGAGGGAGGCTATGCCGTCACCGCATGGCTCTCGCTCCACGGCGCAACGCTTTACGGCACGGTTTGGAACAACAAGCCTCCCCTTCTCTTCTGGTCGTACGACTTGGTGTTGGCGATCTTCGGTCCGTCGGAGTTAGGGCTCCACCTCTTGTCCACGGTCATGGGGGTGATCGCCCTCTGCGGGCTCTGGAAGCTGGCCTCCGATCTCATGGGACGGCGGCGGGCGTTCTTCGCCGTGCTGCTGGCGGTTATCGCCATGGGCCTTCCGATTCTGAATGGAGAGCTGGCACTTCCGGAATGCCTTCTGATCGCCCCGGCCACCTGGGGCATGGTCGCAACCTTGGGTGCGACTCGATCAACCGGGCCTCGGGCCCAGTGGCTCCTGGGCGCCGCGGCCGGGGCCTGCTTCGCGGCGGCGATCCTGTATCAGCAGACGGCTCTGGCGATCGCCCTGGCCGCAGGGCTGTGGCTGGTCCTCCTGCCAGGTCGACGCGGGAGGCGAGCCGCCACTGCGGCTGGTATCACGGCGTTGGTGCTGGTGGGCGCGGCCCTCGCTCCGTACCTGATCTGGGCCGGGCCGGGCAACGTGTTTTACTTCCTGGTCATCTCCTATGACGGGTACGCCCAGGCGTCGGTCGGGTTGTCGCTGGCGACCGTCGTTCCCAGGGCAGTGATCCTTCTGGCGATCCCCCTTGGGGCCCTGGTGGGAAGGCGTGAGCGGTCGCAGGAGTGGAGGCTGGTCTGGATCTGGCTCGCCGCCACAGCGCTTACCGCCGCTCTGCCCAACCGTCCCTACGTGTTCTTCACTCTGCCATTGATCGCGCCGCTGGCGCTGGTGGTGGCGAGGGTCCGTGTGCCTCGTTCGCATTGGGGGCCTCAGGCTCTGGACCAGGTGCGGCGGCGGTCGGGAGTCGTGGTGGCGGGTCTCCTTGCCGTCGCACTATGGGGCCAGATTCTGGCTACCGGCGGAGGCCTGGCCAGCTACACGACCGGAATCACCCTCGGGTACTACCAGAACTTCGCGGCCAGAGCTCTGGGCAGGGAGTCCTCCATCACCTACCTGAACTTCTTCGACTACCGGGTGGCGGGTGAGAGGATGGCGGCTCAATGGGTGGACCAGCACGGCCTCGGCAGGGCGTCTGCGTTGGTGTGGTCGTCGGACGCCTGGTTCTATCTCCTGGCAGGTTCGCGCCCTGTCCTGCCCACCCCCGCGCTCTATGTGGACGAGATGTGGTTGGGCGCCGCTGGGGTCATGGATTGGGTGGAGGCTGAGCAGCCCCAGGTGGTGGTAACGACGCCCTCGTCGCTCTCGGTATATCCACAAATCCAGTCATATCTGAACCAGTACTATGTCGAGGTCTACCACCCCTATGAATCTCAGGTCTGGGTCCGGCGAGGGTCCGTCCCCCGGGGGGTCCAGCCGCTCAAGCAGTGAAACTGGACTGGCGCCTGGGGTGGGTGCCGGTTAGGATCAGTCGTGGTGAAAGGCTGGTCGCAGTTCCCTGGCGCCGCGGTCCTCATCGCGGTGGCCCTAGCAGCCGGATGCGGTGTGCCCCCGGTCAGGGAGAAGCCCTCTCGTCCCGAGGTGACGGCGTCTCCCAGCAAGACGACGCTGGAGGGGCGCGCCGCGGCGGCGGCGGCGACCTTTATGAGCCAGTTGGAAGGGGGCAGCTACCCAGAGCAGTGGGGGGAACTGGCCCCCGTGGCTCAGGCGCAGTGGCCGTCGGAGGCCGCCAGGACCGCGATGCTCTCGGCGAAGTTTCAGGGCCCGGCTGAGATCGTGTCCTTCACGGTCGGGCATCCCAACCCGGCCCCGCCGTGGGTGAGTCCCGAGGATCCGTCTGAGAGCGTGTCCGGCGGCATCCAGGTACCGGTCAGCGTGCGCTTTTCGGCGCCGCAATCCCTGCGTCCGCAAGGGGTCGCCGGTGAGTACCAGAGGCTGGTTCTGGTCCTGGCCGGCGCCAAGGGGGGCAGAATGCTGGTGGTGGGAAGCGGCCCCGCCTCTCTTGACGCGCCCATAATCGAGCCAGCGCGCCCGAGACAAGAGACGGCGGCGGTGCCGGTCCTGATGTACCACGTGGTCGCTCCGTTTCCGACCAGGAGCCGGTGGAACAGCCAGTACGCCTACGATCTGGAGTATGGCCTGACGGTGACCCCAAGTCAGTTTGCGTCCCAAATGGCCTTCCTGGTATCGCGGGCCGCTCACGCCATTTCGCTCAACCGACTGGCCGATTTTCTGCTCTACGGCTTGCCCCTGCCGGCGCACCCGGTGGTGATAACGTTCGATGACGGTCGCGCCAGTCCGTATCAGTACGCCGTGCCACTGCTGCGACAGGACCACTTAACGGCCACGTTCTTCATACCCACTGGGTTGGTGGGAAAGTATGTGACCACCGAGACTGGCTACAATCCGCAGCACTATCTGAGCTGGACCCAAATCGACAGCTTGGCTCACACTGGCTTCTGGGTCGAGGATCACACCCTGGACGATAACGTCGCCCTTTGGGGCCTGGGCCAATCCGAAGTGGACCAGCTTGCGGGGGAGACCGCCCAAACTCTCTACCAGCAGACCGGGCGCCCGGTCCAGTTCATCGCCTACAGTGGTCTTTGGCCCTTCTCCACAGCGACCGGGGTGGGCCCGGCGCAAACTCAGCTCTTCACTGAGCTGGCTGGGCTCGGGTACGTCGCGGGGGTGGTGGACGCTCGTACCGACTCCGAGCAGCAGAGGACATCAGAGATTTGGCAGATCCCGCGGATTCGCATGAATCCCAACGAGCTTGGCACTCAGCTTGCGCCGTGGATGCAATAGGGAGGTGAATGTTGTGGATGGATCGCTAGAGGTGGTGGTGGAGATCCCCAAGGGTAGCCGGAATAAGTACGAGATGGATCATGAGACCCATCGGATCAGGCTGGACCGGGTGCTGCACTCATCAGTCCACTATCCGACGGACTACGGGTTCATTCCGGACACCCTGGCCGAGGACGGCGATCCGCTCGATGCCCTGGTGGTGGTGGAGGAGGGGACCTTCCCGGGCTGCTCGGTGCCGGCTCGGCCGATCGGGTTGCTCCACATGGCCGATGAGCACGGCACCGACATCAAGGTTCTCTGCGTGGCCGCCACCGACCCCCGCTTCGACCCGATCCGAAATTTGCCCGACCTGGCCCCCCATTGGCTCCGGGAGATCGAGGTCTTCTTCGAGACCTACAAGCAGCTCGAGGATCTCAAGGAGGTGTCGGTCGGGGGCTGGGAGGACTGCGAGGCGGCGTGGGCCGCCATCGAGGATTGCCGGCAAAGACTCCTCCGGCTGCCCCCTGGCTGACCCCAGCCCCGGATCTCTATCATGGGAACTGTTCCGAGCGGGTTTTCGGCCGTGCCCACCAAGGGGAGCTGCGATGAGACGGAAGGTTTCGATCGTCGGCGCTGGCAATGTTGGGGCCACGACGGCCCAGCGGCTGGCGGAGTTAGACCTCTTCGACCTGGCCCTGGTAGATGTCGTGGACGGTCTGGCCGAAGGCAAGGCCCTGGACATGGCGGAGGCGGGGCCCATCCTGGGGTACGACACCAAGATCGTCGGTGGGACCGATTACGGGATCACCGAGGGCTCGGAGGTCGTGGTGATCACCTCGGGTCTGGCGCGCAAGCCGGGGATGAGCCGGGATGATCTCATCTCCCAGAACGCCAAGGTGGTGGGTCAGGTGACCGAGGAGGTGATGCGGCGGTCGCCGGATGCTGTCTTGGTCATGGTCACCAACCCGCTGGATGCGATGACGGAGTTGGCGCTGCGGGCAAGTGGCCTTAGCCGCTTCCGGGTAGTCGGCATGGCCGGGATCCTGGACACCGCCCGATTCCGCGCCTTCTTGGCCGCCGAACTCAAGGTGTCGGTGCGCAGTGTCGAGGCCTATGTTCTGGGCGGGCACGGGGATTCCATGGTGCCCCTGCGCGGGGTTACCAGCGTCGCCGGTGTCCCCGTGGGGCGGATGCTGTCGGCCTCACGGCTGGAGGAGATCGTGCAGCGCACTCGGGACGGCGGAGCCGAAATCGTCAAGTTCCTCAAGACCGGAAGTGCGTACTACGCGCCATCGGCGGCGGCCGCCCAGATGGTGGAGGCGATCGCCGCCGACCGCGGGCAGATCCTGCCGTGCGCGATTCGTCTGGACGGGGAGTACGGGCTGAGCGGGGTCGTGATGGGGGTTCCGGTGAAGCTGGGAGCCGGCGGCGTATCCCAGGTGGTTGAGGTGGAGCTGACGCCCGCCGAGCGTGAGGAGTTGGAGCGATCCGCACAGGCGGTCCGAGAAGTGACGGCGGTTCTTCCCTGATGGCCGCGACCATATCGCGGCCGGCCGCGGCCGACGTCCGCCGCCAGGACCGCTGGTGGCTGTATCCGGCCAATGTGGTGGCATGGCTCACCATCTTCGGGGTCTACAGCCTGTGGACCATTGTCTTCTTTCACAGCGATCAGTTTCACCAGTATTTGTCGCCGTTCTACTCCCCCCAGGTGGCGCTGGGCAGGACCCCGGTGTCGCCCGCGCTCTTCATCTTCTACATTCCCCTGGGGTTTAGGGCAACCTGTTACTACTACCGCAAGGCATACTATCGCTCCTTCTTCCAGGACCCGCCGGCGTGTGGCATTCGCGAGCCAGGAGAGCTGGCGGCGGTATCTCCGACCGGTCGGGGTGCGCACTACCGAGGTGAGACGCGCCTGCCGTTCATTCTCAACAATCTGCACCGCTTCTTCATGTACTTCGCGGTGGGCTTTTTGGTGGTGCTTTGGATCGATGCCTACCAGGCGTTTTCGTACCAGGGGCACTGGGGAATCGGGCTTGGCAGTGGGATCATGCTGGTCAACGTCATCTTCCTGACCGGCTACACCTTTGGCTGCCACTCACTGCGCCACCTGGTGGGCGGCGGCAAGGACTGCTTCTCCTGCATTCTCGGTGGCCGGCAACGCTATCAGGCATGGAGGGGAATCAGCTGGCTCAATGCTCGCCACGCCAACTTCGCCTGGATCAGCCTTTTCAGCCTCATCATCACCGATCTCTACATACGGCTGCTGTCCTACGGGGTGATCCATGATCCCCATTTGGGCTTCTGAGGGGCGCAGATGACTATTGAAGCGACCTATGACGTGTTGGTCCTGGGGGCCGGCGGCGCCGGCATGAGGGCCGCCATTGCGGCCGCTGAGCAAGGCTGCCAGGTCGGCGTCGTCTGCAAGTCGCTTTTGGGCAAAGCCCACACCGTGATGGCGGAGGGCGGGATCGCGGCGGCGCTGGCGAACTTGGATTCGGAGGACTCCTGGCAGACCCACTTCGGCGACACCATGCGTGGCGGCGCGATGCTGAACAACTGGAGGATGGTTGAGCTGTACGCCCACGAGGTCATCGACCGTGTGATTGAGCTGGAGCAATGGGGGGGCGTGTTCGATCGTACCAAGGAGGGGCGCATCAGCCAGCGCGCCTTCGGCGCGCACTCCTGGCGCCGGCTGGCCCACATCGGAGATCGTACCGGCCTCGAATTGATCAGGACCTGTCAGGACCGCCTGGTCCACACCCCGGGGATAAACGTTCACATGGAGACGACGTTGACCAGGTTGCTGAAGGACGGCGACCGGGTCGCGGGCGGGGTCGGGTACCAACGCGCAACCGGGGAACCGGTCGTGATACGGGCCAAGGCGGTGATCCTCGCCAGCGGGGGGTGGGGTCGGATGTTCCGGATCACCTCAAACTCTTGGGAAGGCACTGGTGATGGGGCGGCGATGGCCTACGAGGCGGGGGCGGAGTTGAAGGACATGGAGTTCGTTCAATTCCATCCCACGGGAATGGTGTGGCCGCCCGGCGCGCGCGGGATCTTGGTCACCGAGGCTGTGCGGGGCGAAGGTGGGATTCTGCGAAACAGCGCCGGTGAGCGGTTCATGGAACGCTACGATCCGATAAAGAAGGACCTCTCTTCCCGCGACGTGGTGGCAAGGTCGATCTTCAAGGAGGTCCAGGCGGGACGAGGATCACCTCACGGAGGCGCATTCCTGGACGTCACCCATCTTGGGGCGGAGACCATTCGCAGGCGCCTGCCCTCGATGTACGAGCAGTTCCACAGTCTGGCCGGGGTGGATATCACCAAGCAGGCGATGGAAGTCGCACCAACGATTCACTACACCATGGGCGGAATCAACGTCGAGGCCGAGACAGCCGCGACCACCGTCACCGGCCTGTACGCGGCCGGAGAGTGTGCCGCCGGACTCCACGGGGCCAACCGACTGGGGGGGAACTCCCTCGGCGACATCCTGGTCTTCGGCAGGCGAGCGGGAGAGGCGGCGGCGGAGTTCGTGAAGACTCACGACCAGCTCCCGACAGTCAGCCAGGCGGAGATCGCCGAGGAGCAGGCGGTGCTGCTGCGGCCGCTGTCGGGCGGCAAGGGAGAGGATCCCTTCAAGCTTCACCGCGAACTTCAGGATGTGATGCAGTCCGGCGCCGCCATCGCCCGTACCGAGCAGTCATTGACCGAAGCCCTGGAGCAGATTCTGGAGCTCAAGGAGAGGGCTGTGCATATTCGGGTGCCGGGGAGCAGCGCGTACAACCCCGGTTTCAGCAGTGCCCGCGATGACATTTTCATGCTCACCGTGAGCGAGGCGATCGTCCGGTCAGCGATCGAGAGGCGCGAGAGTCGCGGATCACAGTGGCGCTTGGACTATCTGGAGCGGGACCCGGAACTTGGCAAGGTCAATCTGGTGACCCGCAGGAGTGACGGTGGGCACATGGAGGTGGTGAGGGTCCCGATCCCGCCCATGCCCGAGGAGCTGCGCCAGCTCACGGAGGGGGAGACCAGAGTCGCGGCGACCGCCGTGGCCGATGCCGCCGAGGCCAAGCTCCGTGCCCAGCGCAAGGGGCCCCAGGTCAAGGTGGAGGTTTCACCCGAGGACGAGCGCCCGACGACGCTGCGAATTCAATACGACGACGGTCTGACGGACCGTGAGGTTCAGATGCGGGTGTGGCGGGGGGGTGCCCACGGCGGCGCATTCGAACAGTTCACCGTCCCCCAGGTGGAGGGGATGGTGGTCCTGGATGCCGTGCATTGGATTCAGGCCAATGGCACCAGCGACCTGGCAGCTCGTTGGAACTGCAAGGCCGGCAAGTGTGGGTCGTGCAGTGCGGAGATCAATGGGCGTCCCTCCTTGATGTGCAAGACCAGGGTTGATGAGGTGCTGGCTACTGCCAGCGAGATAGTCGTCCAACCCATGCAGGTGTTCCCGGCGATGGAGGATCTGGTCACCGACGTCAGTTGGAACTACGAGGTCAACCGCAGGATCCAACCCTTCACCCCCGCTCCCGGGGAGCACGCGCCCTTCACCATGTTTCAACGTGATATCGAGCGCGTGGCGGAGCAGAGGAAGTGCATCGAGTGCTTTCTGTGCCAGGACGTCTGCCATGTGCTGCGTGACCACGACGGGATGGAGCGCTTCTTCGGCCCGAGGTTCATGGTGCGCACGGCCTCCTTGGAGATGCATCCCAAGGACACCGCGGATCGGTTGCCCCAGTTGTACGGTGAGGGCGGCGTGGCGATGTGCAACATCACCAAGTGCTGTACGGAGGTGTGCCCGGAGCACATCAAGATCACTGACAATGCCATCATCCCGCTCAAGGAGCGCGTGGCTGATCGTCACTATGACCCAATCAGGGGGGTCCTCTTCAGACTCAAGGCCCCGCAGAAGGGTTGATGAAAATCCCCCGGTTTTGTTCGAGCGTGACTAACCGGCGTTCCTGACAATCACGAGCGGCACCGGTGAGTGGTGACTGCACTCTTGGCTCACAGATCCCAGCAGGAGGGCTTTGAAATCACCAAGCCCGCGCGATCCCACAACCAGCAGATCCGCTCCCTCAGCCCGTTCCACCAGGATCCGGGCGGGTTGGGCGTCGTATATGCCCTCGGTCACCTGCAGATCGGGGCCACACTCGTCGACGACGGCGCGGGCAGCGGCGAGTGCCTGAGCAGCTGAATTCTCCATTGCGTCGACGACCTCAGCCGAAGCTGCCTCGAGTGCAGCGGCCGGTATGCTCCACGCCGCCACCAGTTCCAATGACGCCCGGCGCAGGACCGCTTCCGCGCAAGCCCAGCGCAGGGCAGAGAGGGAGTGCTGTGATCCATCTACGCCGACTACGATTCTCGACATTTGTCTCCTCCTGAGATTCTCCTCATGCCAGGTAGCCAAAACCGGCCCGCCCGGCCGGCCGGTCCTGCACCGGATAGGCTTCCCTCTGATCATAAGGTGGTCGCCTATTCGACGCTCCCGGCATAAGTGTGGGTGGATTTGGGGAAACAGGTGTCCGTTCTCAGGGTAGAACCGGTCCATGAGAATCAAGGGAGAGTTCGTAGTAGTAGTTATGGGGTGAGGGTTCGGGAGAGGGGGTGGATAACCACCCTCCTTGGGGACAACTCCGCTGCTGGGAGTGGATGTGGGCCCGGCCAACTGCTGTGCATTCCGGTTCCAGGAG
>Ga0080006_1179127_pt1 | contig 45024 bp, 45 predicted proteins | sample RS3BMetagenome_FD_69209 | JGI IMG/M metagenome (GOLD analysis project Ga0080006, IMG submission 69209) | Ferric oxide microbial mat and aquatic microbial communities from Rainbow Spring, Yellowstone National Park, USA - RS3B (SPADES... ... | reverse complement strand
CTCCCCGGGGCGGGGGGGCGGCCCCTTCTGGGGTCGCGAGGGGTTCTGGGCACAACCTCCCGCTCGCGCGAAAAGCCGCGGGGGGCCTCCCCCGGGGGGGGGGGGGGGGGGGGGGGGGGGCCCCCCCCCGCCTGCCTGTTCGTGGGTGGGCGAGAGCCAGTGGTATACTACCCGCGATAACGGCGGGAGGGATCAGATGCCGGCACTGGGAGCGGCGGCGCTATGGGCCGCCGCGGCGTTCGCCGTGGGCGGCATCGCCATGTGGGCGCTGGCCCGCATCCGCCACGACCGGCGACTGGGTGGCATGGCGCGGTTTTGCGCCGTGGCGATGTCGTTTTCCGTGTTTACCGCCGTCATCGTGCTGTGGTTCCTGCTCCTCGAGGGCGATTTCCACGTCCTGTACGTGGCCGAGGAAACCAGCCGGTCCCTGCCGATCCTCTACCGGTTCACCGCCCTGTGGAGCGGCAACGCGGGCTCGCTCCTGTTCTGGCTCGCGGTCCTGTCCGGTTACGTTGCCTGGTGCGGGATCAAGCGCCAGCCCGACGGCGACGGCGAGCTGACCTGGAACGCCCTTCCCATCCTCCTGGGCGTGGCCGCGTTCTACCTCGGCCTCGTGACCCTCGTGGCATCGCCGTTCGCGACCACGGCCAGCCCCCTGTACGACGGCAACGGCATGAACGCGCTTCTCCAGAACGGCTGGATGGCGATCCACCCGCCGATGCTCTACACCGGCTACGTGGGCATGGCGGTGCCGTTTGCCCTGGCGATGTCGAGCCTCATCACGCGGCGAGCGGACGCGGACTGGATCCGCCTGTCCCGGGCGACGACAACGTTCTCCTGGCTCGCGCTCGGCACCGGCATCCTGCTCGGCGCGCACTGGGCCTACATCGAGCTGGGCTGGGGCGGCTACTGGGCCTGGGACCCGGTCGAGAACGCCTCGTTCCTGCCCTGGATCGCCGCCACTGCCTTCCTCCACTCCCTGCTCGTCCAGGAGCGGCGCGGCATCCTGCGGATGTGGAACATGGTCATCGTATGCATCATGTTCTGGCTCACGATGCTGGGCACGTTCCTCACCCGCAGCGGCATCGTCGACTCGGTGCACGCGTTTGCCGGCACGAACATGGGCCTGTTCTTCGGTCCGTTCATGGGCGTCGGCGTCATCGCCACGGCGGTGTTCGTCTATCTGCGCCGCGACGTGCTCCTGGCCGGGGCGCCGGCCGGTGCCGCGCGCGGGCGCCCGGACCGCGGCGGCGAGCCCGTCGACGAGGAGCGGCGCCCCAAAGAGACGGCCTTCCTCCTGAACAACCTACTTATGCTGGGCGCCATCGCCGGCATCCTGTTCGGCACCCTGTTCCCCCTGTTCTCGCCGCTCCTCCTGGGCCATTCCCTCGCGCTCGGTACGCAGGCGTACAACCGCATCGTCACCCCGTTCGCGGTCGGCATCCTGCTCCTCATGGGCGTGGCCAGCACCCTGCGCTGGGGTGCGCGCAGCCTGTCCGGGGCGCCGAGGCACCTTCTGCCGGCAATCGTGGTGGGCGTGCTGACGGCCGCCGCGCTGGTCGTCCACGGGGTGGTGAACCCGACCGCGCTCGCCGTCGACGCGAGCGCGGCGTTTGCCGCCGCGGCGGTGCTGACCGACTGGCTGCGGGCGGCGGTGGCGCGCGCCCGGGCCCGGGGGGAAGGGACGTGGACGGCGTTCGGCGCCCTGTTCACGCGTCACCGGCGGCGTTACGGGGGCTACGTGGTCCATCTGGCCGTGGCCCTCGTCGCGGTCGGCATCGCCGCCTCGTCGGTCTACGGCCAGGAGGCGGTCGTGACCCTGCAGCCCGGGCAGAGCGCCCAGGTCGGCGCCTACCGCCTGACCTACCAGGGCGTAGGCCTGTCGTTTGCCGGTAACCGCCAGATCTACACCGCACCGATGGCGGTGCAGGTGAACGGGCATCCGTCGGGGCGGATCGTGCCGTCCCAGATCCTGTTCCCGAACATGGCCCAGCCGCTGGCCGGCGTGGCCATCCGGTCGGGACTGGGCGGCGACCTGTACACCGTCCTCCAGGCGATCCAGGTGAAAGGCGCGGGCCCGGGCGGCCCGGTGGCCACGTTCGACGTGTTCGTGAACCCGCTCATCGACTTCATCTGGCTCGGCGGCATGCTCTTCCTCCTCGGCGGCCTGGTCGTCCTGTGGCCCTCGCGCCAGCGCCAGCGGGCAAGCGCCGCCCAGCGGCCGGGGGTGGCCGCATGAGGCGCGTCGGCGCGCGCCTGGCGGCGCTATTCGCGCTCGTCGGCGTCGCAGCCTGGGCGGGTGCGGCGGCGGCCGCGACCAAGCCCGCGGTCTCGATGCCCTCGATCAAGAAGGAGGTGCTGGTGCTCGTCGCCGGCACCGGCACCTGGGTGAACGTCTTCGAGGAGGTCGCCCTCGCCGGCCCGGCGCCGACGGCGTGGACCGTGCCGCTGCCCGAAGGTGCCGTCGACGTGGCGCCGCAGTCGGCCCACGACACGCACGTGCACGGCACGGTCACCGCGCCGGCCGGCACGTCCGACGCGTCGGTTGTGTACAAGCTGCCCGGGCGGCTGGGCTCGGTGTTCGTGCAAAACCTGTCCTTGCCGCTCGGCTCCTTGTCGGTCCTGGCCGGGCCGGACGTCTACCCGGCGGTCGGCACGGGCCTCACGCTGCGCGGGCAGACGCGGATCAACGGCCAGGCCGGGAAGACCTTCGTCCTCTTCAGCGGCGGCGCACAGGGGCCGGGCGGGCTGGTCCACTTCAGCCTGACCGTAGGCAACCCGGGCATGCCGTGGGCCGATGCCATGGGCGTGCTGCTCGTCCTCTGGCTGGCGGCCGGCGGCTACCTCGGCGGACGCCGCCTCATGGCGGTCCTGCGCGCGTCGCCCACGGACGCGGCGTAGCGCAGCGATGATCGCGATCTTCCCCAACACCGACAAGCCGCAGGCGATGGGCGTCGCGGTCGAGTTGGTGCGCTGGGCGACGGGGCTGGGCGAGCGGGCGGTGCTGCCGCCGGCCGAGGCCCAGACGCTGGGCCAGCCGGCGTGGGGCCTGCCGCTGAGCGAGTGGGCGCCGGCCCGGCTCGTCATCGTCCTGGGCGGCGACGGCACGCTCTTGCGGGCGGCGACCCTGTGCGCACCGATGGGCCTCCCCCTCGTGGGCGTGAACGTGGGGCGCCTGGGCTTTCTCACCGCGATCGAGGTGACCGACCTGTACCCCGAGCTACGCGAGGTGCTGGCGGGCAACTACCGGATCGAGAAGCGCATGATGCTCGAGGCGACGATCGAGCGCGGCGGCCGGCCCCACGCCAGCTACCTGGCGCTCAACGACGTGGTCATCGCCAAGGGGCCGTTCGCCCGGGTCGTGAACATCGTCGCCTACGCCGACGACGCGCGCCTCGACACCTACCGCGCCGACGGCCTGATCGTCTCGACGCCGACGGGCTCGACGGCGTATGCCCTGTCGGCGGGCGGGCCGGTGCTCGCCCCGGAGTTGGATGTGATGGTCGTGACGCCGATCTGCCCCCACTCGCTGGCCACCCGGCCGCTCGTCCTGGGCGGTGACCGGACGCTTCGGGTGGCGGTGGCGTCGCCCCACCTCGAGACGTTCGTCACCGTCGACGGCCACCGCGGCGAGCCGATCGTGCCCGGCGACACCGTGCGGGTATCGCGATCGCCGGTGGTGACGCGCCTTGTCCGGCGGCAGAGCCATGACTTCTATCACCTCCTGCGGTCCAAGCTCGGCGTGGACGATCGCGAGGATGCGGACTAGGCAACGTCGAACGCAGTCGCCTGCGTGGCCACGCGGCCGGGCGGACGGAGGAGGTGCGGGGTTGAAGCCCAGGCGCCAGGTACGGATCCTGGACATCGTCCGCACTTCGCTCATCGAGACGCAGGAGCAGCTGGTGGACGCGCTCGCCCGCGAGGGCGTGCACGCGACCCAGGCGACGGTGTCGCGCGACATCCGCGAACTGGGGTTGGTGAAGACCCCCACCGGCGACGGGCGCGTCCGCTACACCCTGCCCGAGACCGGCCCGACGCCGTCCAGCCGGCTCCTCGACATCTTCCGGACGAGCGTGCTGCACGTCGAGCACAGCGGCAACACGGTCGTCCTCACGACCCTGCCGGCGACCGCTTCGGCCGTTGCCGAGGCGGTCGATTCGCTGCACGTCGACGGCGTCATCGGCACGCTGGCCGGCGAGCGCACGGTGTTCGTTGTCGTCAAACCGCCCGAACGCGTGCCCGAGGTGGCTGCCCGCCTGCACGCGATGATCGGTTGACGTGATCGTCGAGCTGGAGGTCGAGGACCTCGCGGTCCTGCGCCGGGCCCGGGCCGCGTTCGGGCCGGGTCTGAACGTGATCAGCGGCGAGTCCGGCGCGGGCAAGTCGCTTGTGTTGCGCGCCATCGACCTGGCGGCCGGCGGTCGCGCCGACGTCTCGCTCGTGCGCGAGGGCTGCGATCGGGCGCGGGTGGTGTGCCGGTTCACGCACCAGGGCGCCGCGCACGAGATCGTTCGCGAGGTGCGCCGGGACGGGCGGGTGGTGGCGACCCTGGACGGCGCCGGGGCGCGCCTGCCCGACCTGCGCGCGGCCACTGCGCCGTGGCTGGGCGGCGGCCGGCAGGGAGACGCGTACCGCCTGCGCCAGGGCGGGGTCATGGACTGGCTCGACCGCCTCGAGCCTGTCGTCGGCCCGCGCGCCGCCACGATCGAGGCCGCCCGGGCATACGAGAGCGTGCGCGCCCGGTTGGCGGCCGTGGCGGGATCGGACGAGGCCGCGCGGGCGGCCCGCGTGCGCGAGCTCGCCGAGGCCGTCGAAGAGATCGCCGCGGCCGAGGTGCGCGTGGGCGAGCGCGAGGCGCTGCGGCGCGAGCGCGACCGCCTGCGCAACGTCCAGCGGCTGACCGAGGCGGCGGCGCTCGCGCGCGACGCCCTGGTCGGCGACGCCGACGGGCGGGGTGCGCGCGACCTGGTCCAGGTGGCCGAACAGGCCTTGCGTCAGGTGGCGGCGCTGGACGAGACGCTCGCGGCGCCGGCCCGGGCGCTCGCCGAGCTGGCCGAGGCGGGGCGGGAGCTTGCCCGCGACCTCGACCGCTACCTTGACGGACTGACGCCCGACCCGGCGCGCGAGGAGGAGATCGGCGCGCGCCTGCACCTGCTGTCCGAGCTGGGGCGCAGGTACGGCGACGACGAGGCGGCCATCCTTGCGTTTGCCGAGGACGCCGCCGCGCAGCACGCCCGCCTGGAGGGTGCGGCCGAGGAGATCGATGCGCTCGGGCGCGAGCTCGCGGCGGCCGAAGGGCGGTGGCGCGCGTGCGCCCGAACCCTCGGCGAGGCCCGCCAGACGGCGGCGCGAACCCTCGAGGCGACAGCCGCGGCCGAGCTGCGCCGGCTGGCCCTTCCCGACGCGCGTCTGTTCCTGCGCGTCGAGGCCGTGATCGACCGGGCCGTGTCCGAAGACGGCGCCGACCGCGTCGAGGCGCTGTTCGCGGCCGACGCAGGGGCGCCGCTCCTGCCGCTCGCCGAGGCCGCGTCCGGCGGCGAGACGTCGCGCGTGCTTTTGGCGCTCGAGGCCGCCCTGGCGCAGGCCCGGCCCGGCGCCACGTGGCTGTTCGACGAGGTCGAGGCCGGCGTCGGCGGCAACGCCGCCTGGGATGTCGCCGCCACGCTCGCGACGCTCGCCCGCAGCGGCCAGGTCGTCCTTGTCTCCCATCTGGCGCCGGTGGCCGCCGTGGCGGACTGGCACCTGGCCGTGCACAAGCAGCCGGGTGGCGCGAGGCAGGCCGAGAGCGAGGTGCGCTCGCTCGACGCCGCCCAGCGCCCGGCCGAACTGGCCCGGATGCTGTCGGGCCAGGGTAGCGCCGCGCATGAGCTGGCGCTCGACATGCTTCGGCGCGCCGAGGCGCTTCGCCGGGCATCGACCGACCCGGAGCGCGCCGCGACCGGTTGACCGGAACGAACACGTGCGAGCGCCGCCCCCGGCGCGGTCGCGGTCGCCGCAGGCGCGCAGTGCGGCGCTTGCGCTCGCGCGGGCGAGGACGCGCGCGGATCGCCACGGTCTTTGCCATTGAACGACAGCCCTGGGCGTCTGGCGTGCCCGCCGGCCCGAGGCCACTGCGTGTGGTCGACGCCGGCTGGATGAAGGCGCAGTGCCTTCCGCCACGTTCCGTCGACCTGCCGGCATAGGCCGCCCGTCGCGAGGAGACGGTAGCCACGAGAGCATCTCTCGTGGAGGTGATGGCGATGCCCTGGCGCACCCTGGCGGGAATTCTCGGCGTGGCGGTGTTTCTTGGCGCGTTGGCATCGCCCCGTTGGCGTGCGCTGGGCTACCTGCCGGCGCACGTGGCGGTCGACGTCGGCGACCGCGTGCGGGTCGGCGACCGGCTTCCCCCGCAGCTTCGCGTGCGGCTTCGCGGCCCCGTGCCCACCGGGGCGGGGGCGCCCTGGCATGCCCTTGGCCGCGACGGGCACCTCGACCTGCGGCCCGACCGGACCGGCCGCTACTTCGTCACCGTGGGCGCGTTCGGCGTGCCGCTGCGCACGGTCGCGGTGGACGCCGTCCGCCCGGTCCGGGTGGTGCCGGGCGGGCAGTCGATCGCCATCCGGGTGCGCACGTCGGGGCTGCTCGTCGTCGGCCGCGACGGTCCGCGCCTTCCCTGGGGCGTCGGTAGCGCGCTTGGCCCGGGCGACCGGATCGTCGCCGCCGAGGACCGGGCCGTCGTCGGCGAGGCGGCGCTGCGCTCGGCCGTGGAGCGGGCGGGTCGCCGCGGCAGTGCGCTGCACCTGGCGGTGGTGCGCGACGGACGGGTCGAGGCGCTGGCGGTCCGCCCGCGCTTTGACCCCGTGCAAGGACGCTACCGGCTGGGCGTGCGGGTTCGGCAGGGACTGACCGGCATCGGCACGCTGAGCTTCTACGATCCGTCGACGGGCGCGTACGGCGCCCTTGGCCATCGCATCCAGGACGGCTGGAACGGGCAGGCGGTGCCCGTGGCGGGCGGCACCATCGGCTCGGCGCCGATCCTGGGCGTGCGCCGCGGCTTCGCCGGGCGGCCCGGCGAGAAGATCGGCCGGGTGGCGCCGGGAGCGGCCTGGGGCGTCGTGCGCGGCAGCGGCGCCTACGGCATCTTCGGGCGCATGGGCTGGCGGGCGGCACAGCCTTTGGCCATGCCGCTTGCCACCGCCGACCAGGTCCATGTCGGTTCGGCGGAGATGCGCACCGTCGTGCGTGGCGAGCGGGTCGAGCGGTTCCGCATCCGCATCGAACGGATCGACCGGTCGGCGCCGGGCGGCCGGGCGCTCGTGGTGCGGGTCATCGACCCCGGTCTGGTCGCGCGCACGGGCGGCATCGTCCAGGGCATGAGTGGCAGCCCGATCGTGCAGGACGGGCGGCTGGCAGGCGTTCTGACGCACGTCCTGGTCAGCGACTCGACACGCGGCTACGGCATTTTCGCCGCGTGGATGTGGTCTGAGGCGACAACGGCGGTGCGCGAAACCGACGTTTCCCGCGATCGACACCAAGCGACATTGCGTGCGGGATAGCACGAACGGTTTGCCGACCCATCCTGGAGGGATCGTCCGGGGGTGGGCGAAATCCGGAGCAAACGATACCGAAACGCGGAGGGAACGCAGTGCCTGAGGGCCGAACGCGAATTGTGGTTGCAGACGACAACCGGGATTTTTGCCAGCTCCTCACCGAGGTCATTCACCAGGAACGCGACATGGATTTACTCGGAGTGGCGCACAACGGGCTCGAGGTGTTGGACCTCGTCGACAAGTTGTCGCCGGAAGTGCTCGTCCTGGACATCATCATGCCGCATCTGGACGGGCTAGGTGTCCTGGAACGTCTCAACGAGCTCGACCGGGGGCACCGCCCGAAGGTGATCATCCTGACCGCGTTCGGTCAGGAGGCGATCACGCAGCGCGTGGTCGAAATGGGCGCCGACTACTACATTCTCAAGCCATTCAACCTCGAGGTGCTCATCCACCGCATTCGCCAGTTGGGCAACTCCCCGGCCGCCTCGCTACCGGTCGTCCGCAGCGAGCGACGCGAGGCGCCCAACCTCGAGCTCGAGGTGACCAACATCATCCACGAGTTGGGGATCCCCGCCCACATCAAGGGGTACCTGTACCTGCGCGAGTCGATCCTGCTCGTCGTCGACCGCGTCGAGCTGCTCGGCGGCGTGACGAAGGAGCTCTACCCGATGGTGGCCCAGAAGTTCTCGACCACGCCGAGCCGGGTCGAGCGGGCGATCCGCCACGCGATCGAGGTCGCCTGGTCGCGCGGGAACATCGACGCCATCCATCGATTCTTCGGCTATACGGTAGACTATGAGCGCGGCAAGCCGACCAACTCGGAGTTCATCGCGATGGTGGCGGACCGCCTTCGCATGGAGCTGCGCTCGGCGTAGCCCCTTGCGCGGGTGCGCCCGCGCAAGGAGGCATATGGGTTGATCCAGCCCTTTCGCAACGAGCCGGTGCACGCGTACGACAGCCCCGAGGCGAGGCAGGCGGCAGCCGAGGCGCTCGCCCGGGTCCGGTCCAGGAGTGCCGAGATCGCGCCCCTGTGGATCGACGGCCAGCCGCGCACCGCGCGTCCGGCGCCCGTCCAGAACCCGTCCGACCCGAGCGAGGTCATCGGGCACATCGCCCAGGCCGACGTCGAGGACGCCGGTGCCGCCCTCGCCAGCGCCACCCGGCACGCCGCCGGGTGGCGCTCCATGCCCGCCCTGGAGCGTGCCATGGTTGTGCTGCGCGCCGCCGCGATCATGCGCCGGCGCCGCCTCGACCTGGTCGCGACCGAGGTCCTCGAGGCAGGCAAGACCTGGACCGAGGCGGACGCCGACGTCGCCGAGGCGGTCGACTTCCTCGAGTACTACGCACGACACATGATCCGGCTGAGCGAGCCGGTTGCCGTCGACCCGATCGCCGGCGAGTGGGACGAGGCCTTCTACGTCCCCCTCGGTCCCGGCGTCATCATCCCGCCCTGGAACTTCCCGCTGGCGATCCTCGCCGGCATGACGAGCGCCGCGATCGTGGCCGGAAACCCGGTCGTGCTCAAGCCCGCCAGCCCGACACCGCTCATCGCCAGCCGGTTCGTCCAGATCCTGCACGAGGCCGGCCTGCCGCCGGCGGTCCTGCAGTTCGTGCCCGGCCCGGGCGGGCGGATCGGCGACGCCCTGGTGAGTGACGCCCGCACGCGCTTCGTCTCGTTCACCGGCTCGCGCGAGGTCGGCCTGCACATCGCGCGCGTCGCCGCCGACGTCGCCCCGGGCCAGCGCTGGATCAAGCGGGTCGTGGCCGAGATGGGCGGCAAGGACGCGATCATCGTCGACGAGACGGCCGACCTCGACAGCGCGATCGACGCCGCCGTGGTGTCGGCGTTCGGCTACCAGGGGCAGAAGTGCTCGGCCTGCTCGCGCCTGATCGTCACCGAGCCGGTCTACGACCGGGTGGTGGAGGCGGTCGCGGAGCGGACACGCGCCCTGCGCGTCGGGCCGTCGGAACGGTTCGACGTGGATCTCGGCCCGGTCATCAACAAGAGCGCCCAGGACAAGATCTTCGGCTATGTCGAGCAGGCGCCGTCCGAGGGGGCGCGGCTCCTGGCAGGCGGCCGCCGGATCGACGGCGGCTTCTACCTGGCCCCGACCGTGTTCGGCGATGTGCGTCCCGACAGCCGTCTCGGTCAGGAGGAGGTGTTCGGACCGGTCCTCGCGGCCATGCGCGCCCGCGACTTCGAGCACGCCCTGGAGATCGCCAACGGGACCGAGTTCGGCCTGACCGGGTCCGTCTTCTCGCGCGACCGGGCCCGCCTCATGCGCGCCCGCGAGGCGTTCGACGTCGGCAACCTGTACTTCAACCGCAAGTGCACGGGCGCCATGGTCGGTGCGCACCCGTTCGGGGGCTTCCACATGTCCGGCACCGACTCGAAGACGGGTAGCCCCGACTACCTTCTTCTGTTCATGCAGATGAAGGCCGTGGCGGAGCGCTTCTAGCGTCGACGGTGCACCGGGGCAGTCGTACAATGGCCGGTGGCGTCCGAGGGGACGAGGTGCCTGGGAGGTGCGCAGGTGGAGATCTTTCGCGCGATGGAGCAGTACGGGACGCAACAGCTGGTCTTCTGCTATGACCGCGCGTCGGGCCTGAAGGCGATCATCGGGGTGCACGACACGACCATCGGACCGGCCCTTGGCGGCTGCCGGATGTGGCCGTACCACAGCGAGGACGAGGCCATCACCGACGTGTTGCGGCTCAGCCAGGGGATGACGTTCAAGAACGCCGCCATGGGTCTGGCCCTGGGCGGCGGCAAGACGGTGGTCATCGGCGACCCCGCGACGGACAAGAACGAGGCCATGCTGCGTGCGCTCGGCCACTTCATCGATCGCATGGGCGGCGCGTACATCACGGCCGAGGACGTCGGCACCTCGCCCGACGACATGGAGTTCGTTGCCCAGGCGACGCGGTTCGTCGCGGGCCTGAGCGACGGCAGCGGCGATCCGTCGCCGGCGACCGCGTACGGGGTGTACCAGGGCATGCGGGCAACCCTCGAGGTGGTGTTCGACTCGCCCTCGGTGGCGGGCCGCCACATCCTCGTCCAGGGTCTCGGCCATGTCGGGTTGTACCTGACCGAGCGCCTGATCAAGGAGGGCGCCACGGTCACGGTGACCGACCTGTACCCCGACCGCCTGCGCCCGCACGTCGAGCGTCTCGGGCTGGGCGTGATCGGACCGGACGACGTGTACGACGTCGACGCGGACCTGTTCGCCCCGTGCGCGCTGGGCGGCATCCTGAACGAGGCGACCATCCCGCGGCTGCGGGTGAAGGCGGTGTGCGGCGCCGCGAACAACCAGCTCGCGACCGCCGACGACGCGCGTCGCCTGCGCGAACGGCACATCTTCTACGCGCCGGACTTCGTCGTGAACGGCGGCGGCGTGATCCACGTCGCCGAGGAGTTCCACGCCGGCGGGGTGTCCGAGCGGCGCGCCCAGGCGAAGATCGAGCGCATCCACGACCAGATCCTGGCGATCGCCGACGAGTCCGCGCGCGAGGACATCACCACGCATGAAGCCGCGCTGCGGCTGGCCGAGCGCCGTGTCCGGGACCTCGGGCAGCTGCTGCGCCTGAACGTGCCGGCGCGCCGGGGATGAGCCGGCCGGGTCCGCGCTCGGCCGCGTGGAGCCGGCGGGCGCGTGCCATCGTCGCGGGCGGGAGCTCGAGCCCCGCCCGCGACGTCTGCGCCGTCGGCCTGCCGGCGCCGCTCACCGGCCACGCCGGCGCCGGTCCCTACCTGTTCGACGCCGACGGCAACCGCTACGTCGACTACCTGCAGGCGTTCGGCGTGGGCGTGCTCGGCCACGGCCATCCGGCGGTCACCGCCGCGGCCGTCGGCGCCCTGCGCGACGGCGCCGTGTGGGGTGTCGCCGCCCGGGCCGAGGCGCGCCTCGGCGAGGCGATCGCGGCCGCCATCCCGGGCATGGAGCGGGTGCGCTTCACGGCGTCCGGGACGGAGGCGGTGATGGCGGCGGTGCGTCTGGCCCGCGCCGCCACCGGCCGCAGCGTCCTGGTCAAGTTCGACGCCGGCTACCACGGCCACTTCGACGCCGTTCTCGGCCACACGGGGTCGGCCGCGGCCCACGCGGGCGGCAGCGACGACGCGCCGGCGGGCGTGCCGGCGGGCGCCCTTGCCGACACGGTGACCCTGCCCTGGAACGACGCGGACGCCGTCGACGCGTACATGGCCGCGCATGGGCCGGACGTCGGGGCGATCCTGGTCGAGCCGATCGCGGGCAACATCGGCATCGTGGCACCGCGGGCGGCGTTTATCGCTGCCGTGGGCCGGGCGCGCGACCGGGGCGCCCTTGTCATCGCCGACGAGGTCGTCAGTGCGTTTCGTTTCGCCTACGGCGGGGCGCAGGCGCGCGTCGGCCTCGCCGCCGACCTCACGTGCGTGGGAAAGATCGTCGGCGGCGGACTGCCGATCGGGGCCTACGGCGGCGCGGCCGCGCTCATGGACCGGATGAGCCCGGACGGGCCGGTGTTCCAGGCCGGCACGTTCTCCGGCCACCCCGTTGCCTGCGCGGCGGGCGTGGCCGCCCTGGCGGCGCTCGCCCGGCCGGGCGTGTACGAGCGCCTGGACGCCCTCGGCGCCCGCCTGGAGACGGGCCTGCGCGCGGCGGCGGCGGCGGCGGGACTGCCGGCCACGCTCAGCCGGGTGGCCGGGGGGCTGACCCTGTGGCCCGGGCGCGACCCGGGCACCGGCCCGGTGGCGACGGCGGCGGACGTCGAGGCGACCGACCCTGCGGCGTTCGGTGCGATGTACCGGGCCCTCCTCGACGAGGGGGTGCTTATCGCGCCGTCGCGCCACGAGGCCTGGTTCGTCACGCTCGCCCACGACGAGGCGGTCATCGACGCCTCGCTGGCGGCGGCCGCCCGCGCGCTCGCACGGGTCGCGTCGCTCGCATCCGCCCGCTGACCCCGCTTCGCGCCCGGCGGGCGTCTGGTACGCTCTCCCAGAGGACCGTCCGGCGTGGACGGGCGGGGGGAGGGGTACGATGGCGCTTCGCGGCGCGCGGGTGTACCTGGATGCGGTCGCCCAGGCCGATCTGCCGGCTTTTGCGACGTGGTTCTCGGACGAGGCGTTTCTCGCCCTGCTGGTGCCGGGAACGGTGATGCCGGCCGGCCTGGACGGCGAGGAGGCGTGGTTTCGCCAGCAGCGCGAGGCCCAGGCGGCGGGACGGGTGTACACGTTCGCGATCCGGACCGTCGACGGCGGTCGGCTCATCGGCTCGACCGGCCTGCACGACATCAGCGCCAAGAACCGCACGGCCGTCTTCGGGATCGCCATCGGCGACCCCGCCGCGCAGGGGCGGGGCCTGGGGGCCGAGGCGACCGAACTCGTCCTCCGGTTCGGCTTCGACGAGCTGGGCCTGCACCGGATCGGCGTCGAGGCGTTCGCCTACAACACGCGGGCGCTGGCCCTGTACCGGCGGCTCGGCTTCGTCGACGAGGGCAGACGGCGCGACGCGCTGTACCGGGACGGCCGTCACCACGATATCGTCGCCATGGCGATGCTCGAGGACGAGTTTCGCGCCCGGCCGCGGGCGGGATCGGCGTTCATCCCCGATCTGTCCCGCGGCGCACCGTCGACGGCGGCGCGGGCGTAGCGGGAGGGGTCGGGAGGGGTAGGAAGATGGCGACACCGATTCGCCGCCTGGGCCAGGTAGCGGTGCCGGCACGCGATGTCGTGCGGGCAGCCGCCTTCTACCGGGACGTCCTCGGGCTGGACTTCATCTGGGGAAACGACCGGATGGCCTTCTTCCAGCTGGGTCAGACCCGCCTGTTCGTCGAGAGGCCCGAACTGGAGGGGTTCGACCCGCCGGGGTCGATCCTGTACTACGACGTCGCCGACCTCGACGGTGCGGTCGCGCAGCTGGAGGGCCGCGGCGTCGTCTTCGTCGACCGTCCCCACCACATCGACGATCTCGGCGCGGTGGCCGTGTGGATGGCGTTCTTTCACGACACCGAGGGCAACCTCGTCGGCCTGCAGAGCGAGCGGCCGATCCCGGCGGCCGGAGGCAGCGGGGCCTGACCTCCCCCCGCCGCAACGGAGCGGGCGTGCCCATGGGCGGGACGGCCGGTCTTCGTCATGGGCGGCGGCCCGCGTCGCGGCCCGGCGGCGGTCCCCTACGGCACCCGGCCGGCCCGCGTTCCGGCGCGGGCGAGGGCCCGGGCCGGGTACGGTACGGTTCGGCGCTGGGCATACAGGGCCTCGTAGAAGTCGTTCATGATCGCCGCCGTCGGCGCGTACCCGCGCACCAGGGACGCGGCGACGCCTTCGAGGCCCGGGGCGTCCTGCCGGTCGGCACACCCGCGCAGGAAGGCGATGCGGTCCTGCCTGTCGCCGTACCCCGCGATCTCCCGCGCGATCCAGTTGGCGAGCTCGGTGCGGACGTACGCGAGGTCGTGCGTGCGGTTGGCGCGCACGAACGCGCGCTCGTCGGGGTCGAGGGCAAACCCGGTCGAGGCGACGAGCCCGAAGTCGGTCAGGTAGACCGTGCGGCCGTCGGTCAGCAGGTTTCCCACGTGCGCATCGAAGTGCACCCAGCCCTGGCGATGAAGGAAGGAGACGACGGCGCGCAGGCCCGCGTCGACCATAGCCAGGGCGGCGTCCGCCGACGCGCGGCGGGCCCGGACCCGGTCGCCGAGCCAGGGGCCGAGCGGGTGCGCAATGGGCTCGCAGAACAGCGCGACGCTCGCCGTCGCGCCGAGGACGGCCGTCAGGCGCGAGCGCACCGCCGGGGAACCGTCCCAGAACGCGACCATGCGTTCGACCTCGGCCAGCTCGTCGGGCGGTCCATCCGGAAACGGCACCAGCGGCAGGATGCGCCAGTGGTAGGCGAGCGGAAAGCCCTCGCAGCGGCCGTCGAGCACCCACTGCGTGGTCGCCGCGTGGGCGGCGATCTCCCGCCACACGCCCATCCCGGGCGAGCCGAGGCCGTAATGGCAGGCGGGCGGGAGCGCGAACAGGTTCGCGGTCGAGCCGACGTTGCCGGCCGCCGCCTCCAGGTCGGTCAGGGGGATGCGCTTGACGAACACGGTCGTGCCCGCCACCGACGCGACCCCGACGCTGCCACCGATGCCGGTTGCCCGCCCGGTGGCGTCCCGGACGACGTCGATCAGGGCCCGGTCGCCCATGCTCCGCAGCGCCCGGGACACCTCGGCATACCGACCGATGCGCAGCGCCCGGGCGCCGACATCCGCAGACAGGTTCGTCGCGCCCCCTTCGACCGGCGAAGCGCCGGGCCCCGCCGGGTGCGGCGGCCCCGGACGCCGCGCCGCGTGGAGCCGTCGCGGGTCCCACGCGGCGCTGGCCAGGCGATCGGGTCGATCGCCTCCCGGTTGTGCCCCGGCTAGGCCGGGCGGCTGGCGGTGCGGGGCCGCTCGAGCTCCGGGTGACGGTCGTAGATCCGGCCCATGGCCTCACCCATCATGCCGACGGCATCGGCCACCTCACCGGCGGTGACGGTGAGGGGCGGGGCGATGCGGGCGACGTTGCCGCGCAGGCCGCCGCGGCCGACGAGAAGGCCGGCGGACTTGGTCTCCTCGAGGAACTCGGTCATCACGTCGGGGGCGTGCGCCTTGCCCTCGCGGACGAACTCGACCCCCTGCATGAGGCCGCGGCCGCGCACGTCGCCCATGGCCGGATAGCGGGCCTGGAGGTCCTCGAGCCCGTCGCGCAGCTCGCGCCCGCGCTCGCGGCTGTTGGCGACGAGGTCGTCCTCGAGGATGGTGTCGACGGTCGCCTTGGCCGCCGCCATCGCGATCGGGTTCATGCCGAAGGTGGATACGGCCGGTCCCTTGTACGCCTCGCCGACGTCGGCGCGCACGGTCACGCCGGCGGCGGGCAGGCCGTTCGCGACGCCCTTGGCGTACGTGATCATGTCGGGCTGGACGCCGCTGTCCTCGATGCCCCAGAGCGTGCCGGTGCGGCCGAAGCCGGTCTGGACCTCGTCGGAGATGTACAGGCCGCCGTGGCGACGGACGGTCGCGGCGACCTCCTGGAAGAACGCGGCCGGCGGCGTGATGAAGCCGCCCACGCCCTGGATGGGCTCGGCCAGGAAGGCGGCGGGTCGGCCCGTGGTCTGGGTTTCGATGACCTCTTCCAGGTCGCGCGCGCACTCCAGGCCGCACGTGTCCGGCGTGCGGGCGAACGGGCAGCGGTAGCAGTAGGCGGTCATCGTGTGCACGATCCCGGGCATGCCCTCGATGCCGGTCTTCCAGGCGCTGTGGCCGGTCATCGTGAGCGTGCTGGCCGAGTGGCCGCTGTAGCCGTGGCGCAGGGTGATCACCTCGCGCCGGCCGCTGAAGATGCGCGCCATCATCACCGCGGTCTCGTTCGCCTCGGTGCCGTTCGAGGTGAAGTAGCTGCGCGTCAGGCCCTCGGGGGCGATGCGGGCCATGAGTTCGGCCATGTCGGCCGCCGCCGCCGTCGGGTAGAGCGGCGAGGTGTGCCAGACGCCGCGCAGCGCCTCCTCGACGGCCGCCGTCACGCGGGGGTGGGCGTGCCCGACGGAGGTGGTGAGGATGCCACCGAAGAAGTCGAGGTAGCGGCGACCGTCCATGTCCTCGACATATCGGCCCTCGCCGCGGGCGAGGACGATCGGCTCCTCGTAGTAGGCGGCGACGGCCGGAACGAGGTATTCGCGGTAGCGGGCGCGGACATCGGCGCTGTCGGCCACGGTTTTCGCCCCTTCGCAGTGGTCCGCCGCGCACGGCGTGGCGGCGTGAGCCCATTACAGCACGGCCGGGCCGGGCCGAACAGGGTCCGGTCGTATGGAGGAATACGATGACCCAGTCGCAGGCGCCCTCGCCCACGGGGCGGCCGCGCGCGCGCGGCCTCGGTGTGCCCTTCGATGGTCTTCCCGGTCGGCACAACGCGATCACCGACGTAGACGGGGTGACCGTCGGCTACGCCAGCCGGATCGAGGGCGCGGACGTGCGCACCGGCGTGACGGCGATCTGCCCCCGCGGCGCCGCCGGCGCGCCCTGGCCGGTGGCGGCGGGCGTGCACCGCCAGAACGGCAACGGCGAGATGACGGGCGTCGCCTGGATCGAGGAGGCTGGCACGCTCTCCGGCCCGGTGATGATCACGAGCACACACGCCGTGGGCGCCGTCCACGCAGCCACCGTGGCGTGGCAGCGGGCGCGCCATCCCGCCCTGCGCGATGCGTGGCTGCTGCCGGTGGTGGCCGAGACCTGGGACGGGTTTCTCAGCGACGGCGGCACCGGCCACGTGAGCGAGGCGATGGTCTTTGCCGCCCTCGACGGCGCACGCGCAGGCGCCATCGAGGAGGGCGCGGTCGGCGGCGGCACGGGCATGATCTGCTACGCCTTCAAGGGCGGCTCGGGCACGGCCTCGCGACGCGTCGCCTTCGGCAGCCGCGAGCACACGGTGGGCGCCTTCGTCCAGGCCAACTTCGGCGCGCGGGCCGAACTCACGGTGGCGGGGGTGCACGTCGGCCGCGCGGTCGATGCGCACGATCCGTTTGCCGATCCCGGGCCGGTCCCCGCCGGCTCGGGATCGGTGATCGTCGTCCTCGCCACCGACGCGCCGCTCCTGCCCGGCCAGCTGACCGCGCTGGCCCGGCGCGCGCCGCTTGGGCTGGCCCGCACGGGGACGATCGGGTCGCACTACTCGGGCGACCTCATCGTCGCCTTCTCGACCGCCAACCGCGACGCGTTCGGCCGGCCGGGACCGGACCAGGGCGATCCGCCGCCGGCCTATGCCTCGCTCGCGTTCGTGCCGTGGGCGCACATGGACCCCCTGTTCGAGGCGGCCGTGGAGGCCGTCGAGGAGGCGGTGGTGAACGCGCTCGTGGCCGGCACCGACATGACCGGCCGGGAGGGGCGGTGGGTGCCGGCCCTGCCGCACGACCAGCTGCGCCGCGCCCTGGGGCTGGCGCCGTCCGACCAAGGGTAAGGGGGGAACCGGGCATGGAGACGATCGGCCACTGGATCGACGGACGGCCGCATCCGGGCACCGGCCCGCGCACGGGGCCGGTATTCGACCCGGCGCGGGGCGTCGAGCGGGCGCGGGTGGCGATGGCCGGGCCGGCAGAGGTTGGCGCGGCCGTGGCCGCGGCCGCGCGCGCGCTGCCCGGCTGGCGGGCGTCGTCGCTCGGCCATCGCAGCGCGATCCTGTTCGCGATCCGCGAACGGCTGGCGGCGTCGCGCCACGACCTTGCCGCGTCCATCACGGCCGAGCACGGCAAGGTCCTCGCCGACGCGCTCGGCGAGGTGACGCGCGGACTGGAGAACGTCGAGTACGCGTGCGGCATTCCGGCCCTGCTCCAAGGCGGCTTCACGCGCGAGGTCTCCACGGGCGTGGACGTGCACGCGGTGCGCGAGCCGCTCGGCGTCGTCGCCGGCGTGACGCCGTTCAACTTCCCGGCGATGGTGCCGATGTGGATGTTCGCCGCCGCCATCGCGTGCGGCAACACCTTCGTCCTCAAGCCCTCGGAGCGCGACCCCTCGCCGTCCTTGCGCCTGGCCGCCCTGATGGCGGAAGCGGGACTGCCGCCGGGGGTGTTCAACGTCGTGCAGGGGGACCGCGAGGCGGTCGACGCGCTTCTCGCCCACCCGGACGTGCGGGCCGTCTCCTTCGTCGGCTCGACCCCGGCCGCCCAGTCGGTGTACGCCGCCGCCACGGCGGCAGGCAAGCGCGTACAGGCGCTGGCCGGGGCCAAGAACCACATGGTCGTCCTGCCCGACGCCGACCTCGACGCCGCCGCCGACGCCGCCGTGTCCGCCGGCTACGGCTCGGCGGGCGAGCGCTGCATGGCGGTGTCCGTGGTCGTCTCGGTCGGGCCCGACGCGGCCGCGGACGCGCTCGTCGCCGCCATCGCCGCGCGCATCGACCGGCTGCGCGTCGCGCCGGGCATGCAGGACGGCGCCGACATGGGACCGCTTGTCACCCGCGAGCATCGCGACCGGGTCGCCGGCTACATCGACGGGGCCCGCGCCCAGGGGGCGGCCGTCGTGGTGGACGGGCGCGGCCATCCCGCGTACGCCGCCGGCGAGGGGTTCTTCCTCGGGCCGACCCTCATCGACCGCGTCGACGCCTCGATGGACTGCTACCGGGACGAGATCTTCGGTCCGGTCCTGAGCGTGGTGCGCGTCCCCTCCCTGGATGCGGCGATCGCCCTCGTGAACGCGAACCGCTGGGGCAACGGCGCCGCCCTGTTCACCCGCGACGGGGCGAGCGCGCGCCGGTTCGAGGTGGAGGTCGAGGCGGGCATGGTCGGGATCAACGTGCCGATCCCCGTGCCGGTCGGGTCGTACTCGTTCGGCGGCTGGAAGGACTCGCTGTTCGGCGACGCCCACATCTACGGACCGGAGGGGATCCGCTTCTACACCCGGGCCAAGGTCGTGACCAGCCGCTGGCCCGTGGGCGGCGACAGCGCGGTCGACCTGCGCTTCCCCGGCACCCGCTAGGCGCCGGGCGAGCCGCCCACCGCCGCCCCCTCGCCGAGGTCGTCGCCGGCCAGCTTCTCGCCCACCGACCGGACCCGGGCCGGGTTCGCGATGACCACGACAACGCCGACGACGATCCAGGCGACGACGAGGTACGGGAAGATGTTCATCGGCGGCGCCGGCACCGGGTAGACGTTCGAGTACAGGGTGTAGCCGAGCAGGACGATGGCCAGGGCCGGCACGACGAAGTGCAGGCCGCGCCAGCGCCCGATCGAGGCGAACAGGCGGATTGCCGACACCTGGGTGGCGAGGTAGACCAGGAGCAGGGCCAGGACGCCGATCGTGCCGAGCCACCCGAACACGGCGGTGCCCGGCTGGGCGATGAGGATCAGGTTCACGGCGAACGCCAGCACCATGACCACGGCAAGGGCGACGTAGGGCGAGGCGTGGCGGGGGTGCGCCCGGCCCAGGCGCTTGTCGAAGAAGCCGTCGCGGCCGAGCGCGAACAGGATCCGCGAGCCGGCCGTGGCCGTGGCGAGCGCGGAGGAGAACGCCGAGATCGTCGCGCCGAACATGATCACCGCCGCCATCGCCGCCCCGACGTAGGTGTGGGCGAGCGAGCCCAGCGGCGCCGTGGAGATGGCGAACGCGTGGACGCCGGCGGCGTTCAGGCCGAACCCCTCGGACTGGGTGTAGCTCACAAGGACGTAGAACAGGCCGGTGAACACCACGGCCGAGCCGATCGCACGGGGGATGGCGCGGCGCGGGTTGGCCGCCTCCTCGCCCAGGGTGGCCGCCCCCTCGAAGCCGGCGAACGAGAGGAACGCGAACACCGACGCCAGGGCGACGGCGGACAGGCCGTCCTTGCCCACGGCGAACGGCTTCAGGGACAGGCCGTGGGCGCCGCCGTGGCCGAGGACGATGGCGGTGAGCAGGAGGATGAGCAGGACCGAGACGCCCTCGATCACCATCGTGACGCGCACCGACAGGCGGATGTCGCGGTGGGCGAGGAGCCAGATCAGGATGCCGGCGACGCAGGCCGGCACGATCCAGGGCACGGACAGGCCGAGAAAGCCGAGGAAGGTCTGGAAGAACGCGCCCACCTCGGCCATCGAGGCGCCGGTGAAGGCCATGTACACGAACATCAGCGCCCATCCCGAGAGGAACCCGAACCGCGGGCCGAGGGCGCGACCGTTGAACGCGTACACCGAGCCGGCATGGGCGTACTGGCGGCTGAACTCGATGAACGAGTAGGAGACGAGCGCGATCGTCACGAGGGCGCCGAGAAACGCCAGCGGCACCGCCGTACCCGCGATCGACGCCGCCAGGGAGCCGTTCAGGGCCATCGCCGCGGTGGGGGCCATGATCGCGATCGACAGCGCCATGGTCTCCCACAGGCCGAGCTCGCGCCGCAGCATCAGGCGCCACCTCCCAGGATGTCGGTCTCGAGATGGAGGGAGACGACCCAGTTGGGCTGGTCGACGATCTCCGAGATCTTGAGGTCGGCGGCCGTGCTCGCGAGGAGATAGGCGTCCAGGGCGTCGAGGCCGGCGCGGCGCATGATCTCGTCGATCATGCCGCGGGTGGCGGCGCGGGCGGCCTCGAACAGGTCGGGGCCGATGCCCGTGGTCGCCACTGCCCGGCCCGGGCGCGCCGCCCGCGGATGGCTCTCGAAGGCGGGGAAGGCGAGGCGCCGCCCCTTCGCCAGGCCGAGGCGGACCGTCACCTGGGCGGTGATCTCTACCGCCGTGCCGCACACCTCGCCGTCGCCCTGGGCGGCATGCGTGTCGCCGAGCGAGAACAGGGCGCCGGGCACGGCGACCGGCAGGTACAGGCGGGCCCCGGCGGTCATGTGGCGGATGTCCATGTTGCCGCCCTGGCGGCCCGGGGGTACGACCGGGTGGGCGCCCGCCTCGGCCATGGCGACCCCGATCGTGCCGACGAACGGGCAGACGGGAAGGCGCAGGCCAGGGAGAAGCTCCACCCCCCGGTCGGTCACCCGGGACAGGCGCAGGTGCGGCGCAGGAAACTCGTCCGCAAGCAGACCGAAGCCCGGGATGTTGGCCGTCCAGCCCCAGCTGTCCGGCGCCACGTCGAGAATGTCGACGACGAGGGCGTCGCCGGCCTCGGCGCCGCGTACGAACACCGGTCCCGTGACGGGGTTGATCCGGCCGAAGTCCAGGCCGCGCAGCGCCTCGCTGGTCGAGGCGCGCGACAGCTGGCCGCCGGACGCGTCGTTCACGTCCAGGGTGACCGTGGCGCCCGGGTCGACCTCGAGCACGGGCGCAATGTCGCGATCCCAGACGCCATGGGACTGTTCGCGACGCAGGTGGAACGACGCCATCGCATGACCTCCCAGTGCCAGGCAAGTCCGAAAACGCTGGCCTTCGTTCGCCCCCTAAACGCCAGTTCCTGTCAGTCCCCGCCGCTCGCCTTGCCCGCTCCGCCGGCAGGACGGTACAATTGCGCCAACGCGTGGGAGGTGGCGCTCGTGGCGCACCGTCGCGAAGTGGAGCCGCCGCCGGACGACCGCATTCCCCTCATCGAGGTGGAGGCGGTCGTCCGATCCGTTCCGGGCGTCGACCGGGCCAAGGTGGTCGTGAACGACTGGGGCGCGATCGAGTCGATCCACGTGATCGGCGACACGGCGCGGCCGGCCAAGCGCGTCGTGCGCGACATCGAGAGCGCGCTCGCGGCCAAGGTGGGCATCCTGGTCGACCACCGGCGGATCAGCCTGGCCCAGGTCAACGCGCCCGGCACCCGCTCCGGCGACCCCCGCCTCACCCTCATCGGGTACGGCCTCGAGGTGGACAGCCTGGCCGGGCGGTCGTGGGTGCACGTGCGCCTGGGTCGGACCGACCGCCCCGAGGTGGTGTTCGAGGGGGCGGCGGACGCGGGCGCCGGAGGCGGCGCCCAGGCCGCCGCCCTGGTGCGGGCGACCGCGCGCGCGCTGGAGCAGGCCGTTCCCGATGGCGTGCGCATCGAGCCCGGTCGGGTGCGACCGGTGGCCGAGGCCGAGGCGACGATCTGGCTGTGCACCCTCATCGTGGAGCGTCCCGGCGTTGGCGAATCGCTGGCGGTGGGCGCCAGCGTCGAGGGGACCAGCCGGGACGAGGCGGTGGTGCGCGCCGCCCTGGCGGCCGCGCTGCAGGCGGCGGAGGGACTTTCGCTACGCGAGGTGGCGCCCGTCGCCGAGGACGCGTCCGGGCCCGACACCGACGGGGACGAGGGCTGATGCCCGGCTACCTCGTCCGCTCCGCCCACCCGCGCGCGCCGCTGGCACGACGGGCCGAGGGGACCGGCGCGGGCGAGACCGATGCGGGTGCATCGGGTCGCCACTTCGAGAACGTGCTCTTCGAGGACTGGCGCGACCACCGCGTCCTCCTCGAGATCGTCTGCTTCGACCAGCTCGTCCTCGAAGGCTATCTGCGCGCCTGGGAGCGCTACAGCCTTCTGGTCGAGACGACCGAGGGCGCGACGCTCGTCATGAAGCACGGCGTGATCCGCATCCGGCCGCGGCCGGCGCGCCCGGCGACGCGGCGGGCGCCGGGCGCGCCCGGCGCTCCGCCGGCGGCCGGCTAGCGACGGGCCAGGTCGAGGGCGCGCGCCGTCCAGGGGTCCGGGGTTGCGCTCGCGAGGCAGGTGCGCAGCGACGGCAGGGGGCTGCGGCTGTGCCGGACCGCCTGGCAGACCGCGCGGATCTCGCCGGCCCGGCCGGCGACGTACAGGGCCCGGGGGGTGCGGATCGCGACCATGACATCCCTCCGCCCGGAGGCTACGCAGGGGAGGCACAGGGCATGCGCGACCGGTCCGGCGGTCCCGTGGACGAGGCGCCCGACAGCTGGCGACGGCTTGTCGAGCCGCCCGCCGGGCTGACCGAGAGCCTGGAGACGAGCGAGGTCCGGTTCGAGGGGCGGATCCTGCGCCTGCACGTCGACCGCGTGCGCCTGCCCGACGGACGGCCCGGGCAGCGCGAGGTGGTGGACCACCCGGGGGCCGTCGCCGTCCTGCCGGTCACGGCCTCGGGCGAGCTGGTCCTCGTCTGGCAATACCGACAGGCCGCCGGCGAGCCCTTGCTCGAGATCCCGGCCGGCAAACTCGACCCCGGCGAGGCGCCCGAGGCATGCGCCCGGCGCGAGCTGCTCGAGGAGACCGGCTTCCGGGCGGGACGCCTCGAGCGCCTTGGGACGTTCCTGCCGTCGCCCGGCTTTTCCGGCGAGTGGCTGCACCTGTACGTCGCCACGGAGCTGGAGGCGGGCGCCGCGCGGCCGGACGCGGACGAGGTGCTGGTTGTCGTGCGCGCGACCCCGGCGCAGGCCCGGCGCCTCATCGCCCAGGGGCATGTGCGGGACCTGAAGACGTTTGCCGCGCTGCATGCCTGGTGGGTGCGGGCAGGCGCGAGCGATGTCGCGCCATGACGATGGGACAGCCCTGCGCTATGCTGTTCGCGGCCGAATGGGCGGCCAGAACCTACAAAGGTGGGCGCGATACGTGAACATTGGCGTTCCCAGGGAGACCAAGGCCCAGGAGGACCGCGTCTCGACCACGCCGGCCGGCGTGCATGCCCTCACCAGCCGGGGCCACAGCGTGCTGGTCGAGCGCGGCGCGGGCGAGGGCAGCGGCTTTGCCGACGCGGTGTACCGGGCGGCCGGGGCCCAGATCGTGGACCGGGCCGAGGTGTACGGCGTGGCGGACCTCATCGTCAAGGTGAAGGAGCCGCAGCCGGACGAGTACGCCTTGTACCGGCCGGGACAGATCCTCTACACCTACCTGCACCTGGCCCCCGACCTGGCCTTGACCCAGGGACTGCTCGAACGGCGGATCGTCGGCGTCGCGTACGAGACGGTCCAGCTCGCCGACGGCTCGCTGCCGCTCCTCATGCCGATGAGCGAGGTCGCCGGCCGCATGGCGACCCAGATCGGCGCCCAGTTCCTCGAGCGTCCGCACGGCGGCAAGGGCGTTCTCCTCGGCGGCGTGCCGGGCGTCCTGCCGGCCAAGGTGGTGATCGTGGGCGGCGGCGTGGTCGGACAGAACGCCGCCACGGTGGCCCTGGGCATGGGCGCCGACGTGACCGTCATCGACATCTCGGTCGAGCGCCTGCGCTGGACCGACGACCGCTACGAGGGTCGGGTGCGCACCCTCATGTCCAACCACCACAACATCGCCGCGGCGACCGCGGGAGCGGACCTCCTGATCGGCGCCGTGCTCCTGGCCGGGGCGCGCGCACCGCACCTCGTGTCCGCGGAGATGGTGGCATCGATGGGGGCGGGCTCGGTGATCGTCGACGTGGCGATCGACCAGGGCGGCGTCGTCGCCACCTGCGACCGCGTCACCACGCACGCCGAGCCGACGTACCTGCGCCACGGCGTCGTCCACTACTCGGTCGCCAACATGCCCGGCGCCGTGCCGCACACCTCCACCCTCGCCCTGACCAACTCCACCCTGCCCTACCTGCTCGCGCTGGCGGACAAGGGATTCGAGCGGGCCGTGCGCGAGGACGCGGCGCTGGCCCGGGGCGTCAACCTGGTTGACGGGCACGTCACGTACGAGGCCGTGGCCCAGGCCCACGGCCTCCCGTACACGCCGCTTTCCGCGCTGCTGCCGGCCTAGCGGACGGCGCGGGCGGTAGGCATAACGTTTCCCTCTGTTGGAAACCCTAGCTCCACAAGCGTTGGAAATCGGGGTGCCTTCATGAGGGAGACCGACTGGCTGCCGGAGTTTCTCGAGTATCTGCGCGTGGAGCGCGGCCTCGCCGCGAACACGCTCGAGTCCTACGGGCGCGACCTGCGCCAGTTCGCCGCCTACGTCGCCACCCTGGACAGCCAGGCGGCGGCGGTGGGCGGCGCTTGCGCGTCGGAGGGCGATGCCTCGCCCGGGGTGTCGCGCGACACGATCGTGAGCTACCTTCTCGACCTGGAGTCGTCGGGCAAGGCGATGGCCACCATCGCCCGGCGCCTGGCCGCCCTGCGCGCGTTCTACCAGTTCCTCGTGCGCGAGCGCCGGCTCGGGCGCGATCCCACGGCCGACCTCAGTTCGCCCCGCTTGCAGCGCCGCCTGCCCCGGGTCCTCACGGTATCCGAGGTCGAGCGCATCCTCGCCCAGCCCGAGGCGGACACGCCGGCCGGGCTGCGCGACCGGGCGATGCTGGAACTCTTGTACGCTACAGGCATCCGCGTGTCCGAGCTGACCGCGCTCAACACCGAGGACGTCGACCTCGAGGGGTCGCTGGTCCGCTGCCTCGGCAAGGGCAACAAGCAGCGCATCATCCCGATGGGCTCGGCGGCCGTCGGCGCCCTCGACGCCTACATCCGTCACGGCCGGCGTCGGTTCGTCCGGGCGGGCAGCGGGCGCAGCCTGTTCCTCAACCATCACGGCCGGCGCCTCACCCGTCAGGGGTTCTGGAAGATCGTCAAGAAGTACGCCCTCCAGGCGCGCATCACCAAGGCGATCACGCCCCACACCCTGCGCCACTCGTTCGCCACGCACCTGCTCGAGAACGGTGCCGACCTGCGCTCGGTCCAGGAGATGCTCGGCCACGCCGACATCTCGACGACCCAGATCTATACGCACGTGACGCGGGGGCGCCTGCACGAGGTGTACGCCAAGAGCCACCCCCGCGCCTGAGCGGGTAGCCGCCGCGACGGCACGGCATCCTAGCCCGGGAGGGATGCACGTGCCGCATACCCGCAGGACCCGGCTTCCCAGGGCAGCGTGGATCGCGGCGGCCGTCGCCAGCGCCTCAATCGCCCTGACCAGCGTCGCGGTGGCGGCAGCGCCCGTCGCCGCGCCGCCGCCGCCTGTCGTCTCGGCCCCGTCCGCCGTCCTCGTCGACGCCGCCAGCGGTCGTGTCCTGTTCGACCGGGGCGGCGCCGTCGAGCGTCCGCCGGCCAGCATGGCCAAGATCATGACCCTGGTCATCGCCGTGCGCGCCCTGGCCGCCGGCAAGGTGCGCCCGGGCGATCTCGTGTCGGTGAGCGACGACGCCTACCGCACGGGCGGCTCGCAGATCTGGCTGGAGCCGGGCGAGGTGCTGCCGTTCGGCCAGCTGGTCACGGCCGTGGCCGTGGGCAGCGCGAACGATGCCGCGGTGGCGATCGCCGAGCACCTGGCCGGCTCGGTGCCGGCGTTCGTCCAGGAGATGAATGCGACCGCGCGTCGCCTGGGCATGACCCACACCCGCTTCGTCAACCCCAACGGCCTGGACGCGCCGGGCCAGACGACCCGGACCACGGCGCTCGACATGGCGCGTCTGGGCGCCTACGCGACAACCCTGCCCGAGCTCATGCGCCTCACGGCGACGCGCGAGAACCGGGAGATCCGCAACGGCAAGGGCGGCCACCTATGGCTGGTCAACACCAACCGGCTGCTCGGCATGCTGCCCGGTGTCGACGGCCTGAAGACCGGCTTCACGTCGGCCGCGGGCTACTGCCTCACCGCCACCGCCCGCCGTTCGGGCCTGCGGCTCATCGCCGTGGTCATGGGCGACGCCACGTCCAAGGCCCGCTTCGCCTCGGCCTCCTCGCTGCTGAACTGGGGCTTTTCGCACTACCGCGCGGCGTACGCCGCCCACGCCGGCAAGGCACTGGCGCGCCTGGCCGTCCGTGGCGGCAAGCAGCCCGATGTCGCCGTCGCTGCCGGCCGCGACGTGTCGTTTACCGTGGCCGCCGGCGAGCGGGCGACCTGGAGCCGCTCGCTCGCCCTGCCGCGGTCGGTCGACGCACCCGTGGGCAGCGGCCAGGCGGTGGGTACGCTCACCGTGCAGTCGGGTGGTCAGGCGGTGCGCGTGCCGCTCGTCACCATGGCGGCGGTCGAGCGGGCGAGCGCGATCGACGTGCTGAAGCGGCTCCTGCGGCTCGGCGGCCATCCGCCGGCGGCGGCGGTGCCGACGCCGTCCGACACGGCGGGTCGCGCCGGGTAGAGGCGCGTCGAGCGATCCTCGGCCCGCCCGGACGCGGCGGCGCGGGAATGTCCCCGCCCGGGGGCGAACCCCTCGGCCAGCGGGGTGGGTGACAGGTGGGCGTCGACGAGGGACGGGCGGGTGCAAGGCGCGTGGTGCCGGCACGGGGCGAACTCGACGTTCGCACCGCGCCGGCGCTTCGCCATGCGATCGAGGCGGCGGTGGCGGGCGGCGCGGGCGAGGTGGTCCTCGACATGGCCGAGGTGAGTTTTCTCGACTCGGCCGGGCTGGGCGTCATCCTCGGCTGCTTTCGCCGCCTGCCGGCCGGCGTGACCATGACCCTGCGGGCCCCCAGACCGCACGTCCGCACGCTCCTCGACCTGTCCGGCGTCGGCCGTCTCATGCGGATCGAGAACGGCCCGGCGGGCGGGAAGGGGAGCGCGCGCCGTGGCTGAGGCCAATCGCATCCACGTGCGCCTGGACGCGCGCGAGGAGAACGTCGCCGTCGTGCGCGCGGCGGTGGCGTCTGCCGCCGCGACGGTGGCGTTTACCGTGCCCGAGCTGGAAGAGCTGCGCATCGCCGTATCCGAGGCGGTGTCGAACGCGGTGCTCCACGCCTACCCGGGCGGTGGCGGCGAGGTCGAGGTGACCATCTCCGTCGGCGCCGACGGGATCGTCGTCGTCGTCGAGGACAAGGGGCGGGGGATCGCCGACCTGGATGCCGCGCGCCAGCCGGAGTTCACCACCCTGGAGGGCCATCTGGGCCTCGGGTTCGCGTTCCTGGAGGCGATGGCCGACGGGGTCGAGGTGACGAGCGCCCCCGGCGCCGGCACGCGCGTCCTCCTGCGCAAGCGGCCGCACGCCGATCCGCCGGCCGGTGGCGAGGCGGACGGCGACCGGACCTGAGCCCCCCCGGTGCCGCCGCGGATGCCCTGTGGCGGCGCGCGGCGGCAGGCGACGCCGAGGCGCGCGCCGCCCTGGTCGCCCGCCATGTGCCGCTCGCCCTTGCGGTCGCCCGACGCTTCGGCAACGTGCCGCCCGGCCAGCGCGACCTGCGCCAGGCGGCGTCGCTCGGCCTGGTCCTGGCCGTGCGCGGGTTCGACCCGGAACGGGGCACGGCGTTCGCCACCTACGCGGTGCCCGTCATCCTCGGCGAGGTGCGGGCGGCCCTTCGCCACGCGGGCGGCTTCGGCGGGGCACGACGCCTGGCGGCCGACGCCGCGGGCCTGGCCCGGGCACGCGAGCGGCTGGGCCAGACGCTCGGGCGCGAGCCGCGCCTGGACGAACTGGCGACCGCCCTGGGGCGCAGCCGGGACGAGCTGGCCGACCTTCTGGGCGCCCTCGCGCCGGTCGCGCCGCTCGACGCCGCCGCGCACACGCCCGCCCAGCCCGGCGACGGCGAGACGCAGACGCTCGACCGCGTGGCCCTGTGGACGGCCGTGGCCGACCTGCCCGAGGCGGAGCGCCGGGTCGTCGCCCTGCGCTATCTGGGCGAGATGACGCAGCGCGAGGTGGCGGACGCCGTCGGCGTCAGCCAGAGCCAGGTGTCGCGGCGCGAGCGCAGCGGCCTGCGCCGCCTCTGGCGCGCCCTGGACGACGCCGGCGCGCCGGTCGCGCTGCGCCCGCGGGCGCAGACCCGGCGCACATAGCCCTTGCGGTCGGGAGGCACGCTTCGTAGCGTCCGACCGACAGACAAGGGGGATGACCATGGGCACCGTGATCAAGGTCCTGGAACTCGTGGGCGAGTCGCAGACCGATTGGACCGAGGCCGTGCGTGGCGCCGTCGCCGAGGCGTCGAAGACGGTCGACCACATCACCGGCGTCGAGGTGTCCGGCTGGACCGCCGACGTGCGCGACGGCAGGCTCTACGACTACAAGGCCACCTGCCGCATCGCCTTCGCCGTCGACCCCAACCGCCACAAGTAGGGCGCCCGTCGCACCGGGTTTCGCGACGCCGCCAAGCCGCCAAGCGGGCAAGGGGGGAAGAAACGTGGCAGCGAGGCCGTCGACCGCCGACCGGCCCGGACCCGTCGGTCGGCAGGAGTACCTTGCCCGCGTCCAGCGCGCCCAGCCGCGCCAGGACGTGGTCGGCTCGCTCCTGCGCGCGTTCGTCGCCGGCGGGCTGATCTGCGTCGTCGGCCAGGTGGCCCTGAACCTGCTCGAGTCGAGTGGCCTTGACGAGAAGTCGGCCGCTGCGCCCCTGGCCGTGATCATGGTCTTCCTCGGCAGCGCGTTCACGGCCCTCGGCCTGTACGACCGCCTGGCCAAGGCGGCCGGCATGGGGGCCGCCCTGCCGATCACCGGGTTCAGCAACTCGATGACGGCGCCGGCGATGGAGTACAAGCGCGAGGGCTTCGTCCTGGGCCTGGGCGCCCGTGTGTTCAGCGTGGCCGGCCCCGTGCTGGTGTACGGGTTTGCCGCGGCCTGGCTCCTGGCCACGATCTCCTGGCTGCTGTCCCGGGTCGGGATCCAGTGGGGGATCGGCGGGTGAGGGGCGTTCGGACCGCGGCCACCGTCGCGCGGCGGACCGCGCGCGGCGCGTTCGCGTTCGCCCCCGACCGCCAGGCCAGACTGCGCGCCTGGCACACCGTGGCCGGTCCGGAAGAGGCGCGCGGGCCACTCGGGCACGCCTTCGACACGATCGCCCCCGACTTCGAGTGGGGCGAGGCGTCGTTCGAGCGCTCCGAGCGGCTCTACCTGACGCGCGCCATCGAGGGGGCGCTCAACGCCGGATCATGGTCCGGCGACGCGATCGACCTCCATATGGGCGGGGACCTGCTCGACCAGCTCACCTCGCACAACTTCGTCGCCCGCGACGCCATGGTGCCGTTCGTCGGCGTGTTCAGCGCCTGCGCCACGCTCGGCGCCGGCCTGGGCATGGCCGCCACGGCGCTTTGCGCGGGCGGCGTGGAGCGCGCCCTGGTCACGGCCTCCAGCCACTACTACACGGCCGAGCGACAGTACCGATACCCGACCGAACTCGGCGTGCAGCGGTTGCCGACCAACCAGCGCACGGCCACCGGCGCGGTCGCCTTCGTCCTCGAGGCACCCGACGGGGACGGCCGGAACCGAGACGACGCCGCGGACCGGTCGGCCGGGTCGATCCGGATCACCCGCTTCACGGTCGGCCGGGTGCGCGAGCTCGGGGTCAAGGATCCGAACAACATGGGTGCGGCGGAGGCGCCGGCCGCCGCCGACACGCTGGTCCGCCACTTCGCCCAGCCCGGCGTGCGGCCCGAGGACTACGATCTGGTCCTCACCGGCGACCTGGCCAGCATCGGCCTGCCCCTGGCCCGCGCCCTGTGCGAGGAGCAGGGCCTCGACCTGGGCAGCCGCTGGCAGGACGCCGGGGCGCTTCTGTACGACCGGGACCAGCCGGTCGACGCGGGCGGCAGCGGCGCGGCCTGTTGCGGCCTTGTCCTGGCGGCCACCGCCCTGCCGGCGCTGCGCGCGGGCGAGATGGGCCGGGTCCTGTTCGTCGCCACCGGATCGCTTCACAGCAAGACCACGTACCAGCAGGGCGACGTCATCCCGTGCGTGGCGCACGCCGTCGAGCTGGAGGGACCCGCCGCCCAGCCGCGAGAGGAGGAGCGGGCGTGAGCTATGTCATGGCGTTCGCCGTGGGCGGCGGGCTGTGCGCCCTCGCCCAGGGTGTGGTCCAGACCCTGAAGCTGACCCCGGCCCACGTGATGGTGCTGTTCGTCGTGCTGGGTGCGGTCGCCGGCGCCTTCGGCCTGTACGAGCCGCTGGTCAAGCTGGCCGGCGCCGGCGCGACGGTGCCGCTGCCCGGATTCGGCTTCGCCCTCGTCCAGGGGGCGATGGAGGACGTGCACAAGATGGGCTGGGTGGGGGCCTTCTCGGGCGGCCTGCGCACGACCGGTGCCGGCGTCAAGGCGGCCGTCGTGTTCGCACTGGCCGCGGCGGTGGTGTCGAACCCGCGTCGCTGACGGGCGGGCGGCCGTGGCCGTGGTAGAATCCCGGCGACGGAGGTGCCGGCCTTGCTGTTCCGCCTTGGCCTGGTCACGACCTTGTACCTCATCCCGGCCGTCCTGGCGGCGACCGTGCTCCACGAACTGGCGCACGGCGTCGTCGCGCGCTGGTTCGGCGATCCCACCGCCCAGCGCGCCGGCCGCCTGACCCTGAACCCGATTCCGTCGATCGATCCGGTCGGCACGCTTGCGCTGTTGCTGGTGGGATTCGGCTGGGCCCGACCGGTGCCCGTCGACCCGCGCTACTTCCGCCACCCGTACCGCGACATGGTCCTCGTGGCGCTTGCCGGGCCGATCATGAACGGGGCATGGGCGGCCGTTCTCGCCCTGGCCGCGGCGGTGGCGGCCCGGCTCGTCGTCAACCCGAACAGCTCGCCGATCGAGACCGCGCTCCAGTACGGCGCCGTGATCAGCATCTCCCTCGGCCTGTTCAACCTCCTGCCCATTCCGCCGCTCGACGGCTCGCACTTCATCAGCGGGCTGTGGCCGCGCGCCTACGTCTGGCTGTCGCGCTTCGGCTTCGTGCTGCTGATCCTCCTGGTCGTCAGCGGCACGGTCGGCAACTGGCTGTCGGGCATCGTCATCGGCACGGCGAACGCCTTTCTCGGCGTCGCGTTCCATCTCGTCGGCTAGGCCGGCGCCGACGCGCCCGGGCCGCGGGGAGGGTTCCTCGGCCGTGGGCACGGCCCGGAAGCGTGCCCCGACGGGCCCGTCGCCCCTGCCTGGGGCGATTGCGTCGGCGCCGCCGGTCCACGCACCGGCGCGTGGCTCGGCCGGCCCTGCGCACCGTTTCGACCTTCGCCGCCGCGCGCCGGCGCTACCATGCCGGCGGAGGCGTCCACGCCGTGGACAGGGGGCCAACCCGTCGGTACCCTAGGAGGCGTATGTCGGCTACGCCGGGAGGACGATCATGGCGGAGGACGGCCGGCCCATGCGCGTGATGGCGGGCATGCGGCCCTCGGGAGACCTGCACCTGGGCAACTACCTTGGCGCGCTGAAGAACTTCGTCGATCTGCAGGGGCGGTACACCTGCTTCTTCGAGATCGCCGACTGGCACACGCTGACGACGGGCTACGAGGACACCTCCGAGGTGCGCGACGCGATCCTCGACATGGCCTTTGCCTGGCTGGCGGCGGGCATCGACCCGGAGAAGGCGGTCGTGTTCGTCCAGAGCGACGTGGCGGAGCACGCCGAACTCGCCCTGCTCCTGGGCATGGTGACGCCGCTGTCCTGGCTCGAGCGTGTCCCCACCTACAAGGAGCAGCTGCGCGAGCTGGCCGGGAGGGACATCGCCACGTACGGCTTTGTCGGCTACCCGGTCCTGCAGACGGCCGACATCCTCGCCTACCGGGCCGAGGGCGTGCCGGTCGGGCGTGACCAGGTTCCCCACCTCGAGATCGGCCGGGAAATCGCGCGCCGGTTCAACCACCTGTACGCTCCGGTGTTCCCGGAGCCGCGCCCGCTCCTCACCGAGGCACCGGTCGTGCCCGGCCTCGACGGCCGCAAGATGTCGAAGAGCTACGGGAACACGATTCCCCTCGACGCCGGCGAGGACGAGGTGCGGACGAGGCTCCGGGGGATGGTCACCGACCCGCAGAAGGTGCGGCGCAACGACCCCGGCAGGCCCGAGGTGTGCCCGGTGTTCGCCCTGCACAAGGCGCTGGTCGAAGCGGACGTGGTGGCGGAGGTGGACGCCGGCTGCCGCTCCGGGGCGCTCGGCTGCGTCGACTGCAAGGCGCGGCTGACGGGCGAGATCGAGCAGGTCCTGGCGCCGATGCGCGAGCGCCGGGCGCGGGTGCGGCCGGACGACGTGCGGGACATCCTCGCCGCCGGCGCGGGGCAGGCGCGGGCCGAGGCGCAGGAGACCCTTGACGAGACCCGGGAGGCGATGCGCCTCTGGCGGAGCTAGCGGCAGAGCGACAGGTGCGGGCGACGGCCGACGGCGAGGGTGAGCCCGGCGCGTTTGCCCTGCGCTTTCCCGGCTATCGCGGCCCGGCCGACCTGCTGGCCGTGCTCGTGCGCGAGGGCGACCTGGGCGCGGCCGCCGTGCCCGTCGCGCCGCTCGCCGACGCGGTCGGCGCCTGGCCCCCGGGCGGGCCCCAGGCGGTGGTCGAGCAGGTGCGCGCCCTGGGCGCCCTGACCGACGTGTGGCGCGTGCGCATGCGCCGCGTCCAGGGCGAGGTGCGGCTGGCCGGCGTTGTCGACGAGGGCCCGGACGGCCCGCCGGTGCGCGTCGACGCGAGCCTGTCCCTGGCCGTGGCCGGCCTGTCCGCCCTCGAGGAGGCGGCGCGTGCGCGCCTGTCCCGGACCCCGTCGCCACCGCCGTCGCGCCGCGCGGGCAGCGCGCGGGACGTATGGGTGGCCTACGCGCGGGCCCTCGCCCGGGTGCGCCCGGCGGCGTCGGCGGCCGGGCTGTGGCCGGAGGCGCCGGCGCTGCCGATCATGCGTCAGATGCGCCGGATGCTGGCCGGACTGCGCCGCCGTGCCCGGCTGCGCCTTGTCGCCGACAGCGCCAGCGCGCCCGAGGCGGTCGCGGCGGTGCTCGCGGCGCTCGAGCTGGTGCGGCGCGGGCGCCTGCGCGTGTGGCAGCGGGCGGCCTACGCGCCGGTCGTCGTCGCCCGCCCGCGGGCGCTCGCCGAGCGCGAGGAGCCGGCGTGAGCGCGGCGCTCGCCCAGCGCCCGGCCGCCCTCTGGGCGCTCCTGTTCGCGGCCGGGCGGGCGGCCCCGATCCCCGACCTGGCCCGCCTGCTCGACTGCGACGCGGCGTCGGTGCAGGCAGCCGCGCAGGCCCTTGCCGACCACCTGGGGGCGACCGGCGCGCCGCTCGCGGTCGAGAAGGTCGGCAGCGGCTACCAGCTGGTCGTGCGACCGGAGTACCATCCCCTCGCCCGGCGCCTGGTCGGCGACGCGCCCGCCCGCCTCTCCGGCCCGCTCCTCGAGACCTTGGCCGTGGTGGCCTACGGCCAGCCCGTCTCGCGCGGCCAGGTGGAGGCGGTCCGCGGCGTGCGCGCCGAACGGTCGCTGGCGCTCCTCGCCGAGCGGGGCCTGGTCCGGGAGACCGCGGCGCCGCCGGGCGCCGCCGCGGCGGACGGTCCGTTCTATGCCACCACGCGCGAGTTCCTGGACGCCTTCGGCCTTGCCGCGCTGGCCGACCTGCCGCCCTGGCCGGGGCCCGACCCGCAGCCCCGCCAGCTCGCCCTGCCGTTCGGGGAGGGTGGGGGGGCTGCGCCCCCGCCCGATCCCGACATCCCCGCTCCCGCCCGCGCTCCCGCTGCCCCGCCCACATAGCCGACCGGCGACGGGGCACGCTGGCAGCGTGATCCGCGCATGGTGGGTTCTGCTTGCCCTGGCCGCGCTCGCCCTGTTGGCCGCGGCCGTCGCCCTCATTCCCCTGGTCCTCACCGTGGGGGCCTGGGCGGACGCCGGGGCGCGCCGCTGGCGCGCCCACGTCCGCCTGTCGACGGCGTGGGGGTGGCCTCGCCGCTCCCTGGCGGCGGGTGGGCGCGCGGCCACGCTGGGGCGGCGTCGGGGCGGCGACGCCGGCGAAGCCTCGCGGCAGGACCCGGGCGGCCCGGGTGACGGCCGCGACGAGGCCCGCGTGCAGGCGACCGTGGCGCGACTGTGGCGCTGCGTGCAGGTCCCGCGCGCGCGCATCTGCGCCCGACTGGGACTTGGCGACGCCGCCCGCACCGCGCTCGCGTGCGGCAGCCTGTATGCCGCGGCCGGCGCCGGCCTGGCCGCCCTTCCGGGCGCCCAGCCGGCCGGACTGCGGATCGTGGTGCGGCCGGCGTTCTCCACCTACGAGGGACGGGTGCGGGTGGCGCTGTCGGCCCGGCTGCGCCTGTGGCAGGCGGCATGGGTCGTGGCGGCAGTCCTGCGACGCTAGGACCGGTTGGCGCGGATGGCGCGGGCAGGTACACTGCGATGGTCAACCAGCCCACGCCGGAGGTGACCCGTTGGACGTGGCCTCGACCGGGGTCGCCCAGACGGCCCCGGACGCCGAGGCGGTCGCACGCGCCCGGGACCGCCTGGTCGTCGCCCTGACCTTTGCCACCGGCGCCACCGACGCCATCGGCGTGACCCGCCTGGGTAACGTGTTCGCCAGCGTCATGACGGGAAACTTCGTCTTTCTCGGCCTGTCCGTGGGCGAGCGCAGCGCGGCCGTCGCCGTGCACAGCCTCGTCGCCATCTTCGCGTTCATGATCGGCGCCTATGTCGGCAGCCGGATCGCCGGCCACCGCCCGGCGAACGGTCCGATCTGGCCCGCCGGCGTGACCCGCGCCCTCGCCCTGGAAGCGGCCGTGATGGCCGCCCTGGCGGTGGGGTGGGAGGCGACCGCGGGCCACCCGACAGGCATCCTCCAGATCCTCATGCTCGCCGCGGCCGCGTACTGCATGGGCAGCCAGAGCGGCGCCGTGACGGGGCTGGGCGTCAGCGGGCTGTCGAGTACATATATGACGGGCACGTTCACCGTCTTGCTGTCGACGCTCGCCGTGAAGCACCAGATCGACCGGCGCAGCGCCGCGATCCTGCTCGCGATCATCGTGGGCGCGGCGGTCGGCGGCGTGCTCGTATTCGGCGCGTCGCGCTGGGCCGGGCCGATTCCGTTCGTCGTCCTGGCCGGCGTGGTGCTCGCCGCCCGTACCCTGCACGACCGCTACGCGTAGGCCGGGGGCGCCTAGCCCTGTGGTACGCAGCGCCGGTGCGCGATCGCCGGCGGAGCCGGCCGCTAGGGCTCGGCGTCGGGCCCCGCCAGGGCGATCATCGCCAGGGGCGGCAGGGTGAGGACGAGGCACTGGGGCTGGCCGTGCGCCGCCGCTGCCACGGTCTGGGCCGTGCCCAGGTTGCCCACGCCGCTGCCGCCGTACGGGCGCGCGTCGGTGTTGAGGAGCTCGCGCCACCGGCCGGGCCGGGTCACCCCGACGCGGTAGCCGGTACGGACGACGGGGGTCGCGTTGAGCACGCACACGACCTCCGGCGCCCCCTCGTGTGCCCGGCGCGCGAACGCGTACACGCTCTGGTCGGCGTCGTCGGCGACGATCCAGCGTAGCCCGTCGCCCCGCGCGTCCGAGGCGTGAAGCGCGGGCAGCCGCCGGTACAGCCGGTTGAGGTCGGCGACCAGGGCGGCCACGCCGGCGTGCTCGGGGCGGGCCATGAGGTGCCAGTCCAGGCTGCGCTCGTGCGCCCACTCCGTCTCCTGGCCGAACTCGCCGCCCATGAACAGGAGCTTCTTGCCCGGCGTAAGCCACATGTAGGCCAGGAGCGCGCGAAGGTTGGCCAGGCGCTGCCAGCGGTCGCCGGGCATCTTGCCCAGGAGCGACCCCTTGCCGTGGACGACCTCGTCATGGGACAGCGGCAGGACGAAGTTCTCCGCCGCCTGGTACAGGGCCCGGAACGTCAGGTCCTGGTGGTGATGGCGGCGGTGCACGGGATCGCGGCCGAAGTAGACAAGGGTGTCATGCATCCAGCCCATGTCCCACTTCATCCCGAACCCGAGCCCGCCCATGTCGGTAGGCCTGGACACGCCCGGCCAGGCGGTCGACTCCTCGGCCACCGTCTGCACGTCCGGGTGGGCCGCGTACACCGTGCGGTTCAGCTGGCGCAGGAAGTCGACCGCCTCGAGGTGCTCGCGGCCGCCGTGGACGTTGGGCGTCCACTCGCCGGGGCGGCGTGAGTAGTCGCGGTACAGCATCGAGGCGACGGCGTCGACGCGCAGGCCGTCGACGTGGTAGCGGTCCAGCCAGAACAGGGCGCTCGACAGGAGGAAGCTGCGCACCTCCGGCCGGCCGTAGTCGAACACCAGGCTGCCCCAGTCGGGCTGGACGCCGCGGCGCGGGTCGGGGTGCTCGTACAGGGGCTGGCCGGTGAACCGTGCGAGGGCGAAGGCGTCGGCGGGAAAGTGCGACGGCACCCAGTCGAGCCACACGCCGATGCCGGCCTGGTGGAGGGTGTCGACCAGGTACATGAGGTCCTGGGGCGTACCGTAGCGGCTGGTCGGCGCGAAGTAGCCGGTGGTCTGGTACCCCCACGAGCCGTAGAACGGGTGCTCGGTCACGGGCAGGAGCTCGACGTGGGTGAAGCCCAGGCGGCTCACATGGTCGGCCAGGAGCGGCGCTGCCTCCCGGTAGGTGAGCGGACGTCCGCCCTCCTCGGGAACGCGTCGCCATGAGCCCAGGTGCACCTCGTAGGCGCTTGCGGGCCGGTCGAGGGCCTGGGCCCGGCCGCGTCGGGCGAGCCAGTCGCCGTCGTGCCAGGCGTAGGCCAGGTCGACGAGGCGGCTGGCCGTGCGCGGCGGCAGCTCGGCGGCAAAGCCGTAGGGGTCGGCATGGTCGACGGCCGGGCCGCCAGCGGCCGGGGAGACGCGGTACTTGTACAGGTCCCCGGACCGGGCGGCGGGGGCGAACCCGGCCCATACCCCGCTCGTGCCGAGCGGACGCAGCGGCGTTGCCGCAGCGTCCCAGCCGTTGAAGTCGCCGACGACGCCCACCGACGCGGCCATCGGGGCCCAGACCGAGAAGTGCGCGCCCGCCCCGGACGGCGCCAGGTGGCCGCCCATCACCTCGTAGGCGCGGGCGTGGGTGCCCTCGTTGAACAGGTACAGGTCCTCCGGCCGCCAGCGTGCCTCGATCGCGCGCTCCCTCCCGTCGCTAGGCCAGTTCGAGCCGGGCGAGCAGCCCGCGGACGGGCACCTCGACCCAGCCGGGCCGGCTCGCCAGTTCGTAGCGCACCTCGTACAGGGCCTTCTCCAGCAGGTAGACCTCCAGCAGGCTCGCCATCCCCTCGCCCGCGGGCACCAGGTCCGGCGCGGCCGCGGCGCCGTCGAGGTAGCCCTTGAGGAATGCGGCGCAGTTCCAGCGCGCCCACGCCATGGCCCAGGCCTCGAGGGCAGCGCGGTCCTCCTCCGGCCGACCGACCAGCGGTGCCCAGGCGGCGTATTCGTAGGAGCGCAGCATGCCCGCCACGTCGCGCAGCGGCGACGCCTTGCCGCGCCGGTCGCTCAGCGGCCGGGCCGGCTCGCCCTCGAAGTCGATGATGACGAGGTCGTCCCCGCTCACGAGGACCTGGCCCAGGTGGAAGTCTCCGTGACAGCGCTGGCGGCGGGCAGCGATCGGCGGGCCGAGAAGGGCATCGAGGCGGGCGCCGAGGCGGGGCAGGGCGTCCCGCAGGGCGGTGACCGCGATGCGGCCGTTCGTGGGCAGGTCCGGGTGGGCGCGGTCGAGGGACCGGCCCACCGCGTGGGCGAGGTTTCGCACCGACTGGTGGAGGCCGCGCTGGTACAGGCCGGTGAAGGGCTCTGGGGCGAAGGCGGCGGGAAGGGGCGGCCGGGCCAGGGCGGCGTGCATCTCGGCCGTGCGCTGTCCGAGCAGGTGCGCGCGCCGCAGGGCCTCGCCGGCGAGGGCCGCGAGCGACGCGGGCGGCTCGAGCGGGACCATCTGCCAGGGCGCCAGGCCTGTGCCCAGGTCGAGGTCGTCCGGCGACTGCCCGCGCACCCGCTCGTACATCTCGACCAGCTCGCGCTGGGCGACCTCCCAGGCGTCGCCTTGGTGCGGTACGTAGCCGAACAGGATGCCGGCGGTCGTGGCGCGGTCGTCCACGCGGTACTCGAGCGCACCGTGGAGCGGTGCCACGTGGCGGAACCGGTCGCCTTCGGCGAGCAGCCGGCCGACCTCGACCTCCGGGTGCACGCCCGCCTCCAGCCGGCGCAGGACCTTGAGGATGCTCAGGTCGCCGTACATGACCGAGCTGTTCGACTGCTCGGCGTGGCCGAGGGTGGCGTCCAGCTCGGCCACGCCGGTACCGCGCAGGTGGCGCAGGGTGGGCGTCGGCACGCCGGCCAGGATCCCGCGCTCGCCGTGCAGGCGCCGGCGGCGGCCGATGACGTCCCACAGCTCGCCGCGAAGGGACGGATCCCACAGGCCGTCGTACACGATCGCCCCGTCGGGCGCACCGGCAAGCCGGGCGACCATCGCCTGGGGGTGCTGGTCCGCCAGCTGGGCTGCGGCCTCGCCCCTGGCCATGGCGATCGGCACCAGGTACGTTTCGGGGTCGCCCTCGTCGTAGGCCAGCTCGAGCAGGATGACCGCCCAGTCGCGGCCGTGGCGGGCCGTCGAGCGCACGACGTCGACGATGCGGCTTGCGGTCACCCGCTTGGCGCGACCGCCGAACCACCGGCGGCCGCGCACGTACGCCGACATCGCCTCGGCCAAGTCGGCGCGCCGGGCGCGCTCGAGGGCGCCGTCGAGGGTGGCCGCGGCGAGGCCGGCGACGGGGGGCGCGGAGGCGGCGACGGCACTGCCCGCCTGGGTCTCGAGGCTAAACCACATGAACGCGTGCGGCCCGAGGGTAAGGGGGTACGGGTCGGTGCCGATGACGGGGAAGTCGGTGCGCCCGAATACCTCGACCGGCGTCGCGCCGTCGAACGCGGACAGGTCGAGCGAGGCGAACTGGGCGAACCGCGACAGATTGGCCACGACCAGGATCCGCTCGTCGCCCAGACGGCGCACGAATGCGAGGATGCGCCGGTTCTCGGGGTGGAGGATCTCCATCTCGCCCCGGCTGAACGCCCGGTGGCGCCGGCGCAGGGCGATCAGGCGACGCAGCCAGGCGAGGAGCGAGTGGGGGTTTTGCTCCTGGTTCTCCACGTTGACCGACTGGTAGTGGTATTCGGGGTCCTCGACCACGGGCAGGTACAGGCGCTGCCGGTTGGCGGTGGAGAAACCGGCATTCAGGCTGGCGTTCCACTGCATCGGCGTGCGCACGCCGTTGCGGTCGCCCAGGTAGATGTTGTCGCCCATGCCGATCTCGTCGCCGTAGTAGATGGCCGGCGTGCCGGGCAGCGAGAAGAGCAGGCCGTACAGGAGCTCGATCCGGCGGCGGTGGTTGCCGAGGAGCGGGGCCAGGCGCCGCCGGATGCCCAGGTTGATGCGCGCCTGCGGGTCGGTGGCATAGGCCCGGTACATGAAGTCGCGCTCTTCGTCCGTCACCATCTCGAGGGTGAGCTCGTCATGGTTGCGCAGGAACAAGGTCCACTGCGCGTTCGCCGGGATGGCCGGGGTCTGGGCCAAGATGTCGACGATGGGGAACCGGTCTTCCATGCGGACGGCCATGAACATGCGCGGCATGAGGGGAAAGTGGAACGCGAGGTGGCATTCGTCGCCCTCGCCGAAGTAGCTGGCCGCCGTCTCGGGCCACTGGTTGGCCTCGGCGAGGAGCATGCGGTTGGGGAAGTGGGCGTCGATGTGCGCACGCAGGGCGCGCAGGAAATCGTGCGTCTCGGGAAGGTTCTCGCACGACGTGCCGTCGCGCTCGTACAGGTAGGGCACGGCGTCCAGGCGCAACCCGTCCACGCCCATCGACAGCCAGAAGTCGACAACCTTGAGAATCTCCTGGCGGACCCTGGGGTTGTCGTAGTTCAGGTCCGGTTGCTGGCTGTAGAAGCGGTGCCAGAAGTAGGCGCCCGCGACCGGGTCCCAGGTCCAGTTGGAGGTCTCGAAGTCCTGGAAGATGATGCGCGCGTCCTTGTACTTGGCGGGCGTGTCGCTCCACACGTAGAAGTCGCGCCAGACGCTGCCCGGGGGGGCGCGGCGGGCGCGCTGGAACCAGGGGTGCTGGTCCGAGGTGTGGTTGCACACGAGCTCCGTGATCACGCGCAGGCCGCGCCGGTGCGCCTCGCGCACGAGGCGGCCGACATCGCGCAGGGTGCCGTAGGCCGGATGCACGCCCGTGTAGTCGGCGATGTCGTAGCCGTCGTCGCGCCCGGGGGAGGGGTAGAAGGGAAGGACCCAGATCGCCGTGACGCCCAGGTCGCGCAGGTAGTCGAGGCGGGCGGTCAGGCCCTTGAAGTCGCCCACGCCATCGCCGTTGCCGTCGGCGAACGCGCGCACGTGCACCTCGTACAGGACCGCGTCCTTGTACCACAGGGGGTCGTCGTCGAGGAGCGCGTCCTCCCCGTCCCTGTCGGTTGCCACTAGGGAGCACCTCCCGGGACAGCGTGGGCGGACGGTTCCAGGCGCAGGATGTGGGCCGGCGCCCGGGCCGGGTCGAGCGAGACGTAGTTGGCGCCCGCCTGCCACGGGTACGCCTCGCCGGAGAGAAGGTCGCAGGCCCGGACGGCGGCGCCGGCCGGCACGCCGACAAGCGCCGGCGCAACGTCGACGGAGCCGCTCTGGACCGCCTGGGGGTCGAGGTTGACGACGATCGCGCAGGGCGCGCCCGCGCCCCCCTGGGCATGCCGGGCATACGCGAACAGCTGCGGGTTGTCGCACGGAAGGACCGTGACCTCGCTGCCCACGCCGAAGGCCGCCTCGTCGTGCCGGATGGCGTTCACCCGGGTGATCAGCGGGCGCAGGCTGCCCGGATCGTCGACGTCCCACCAGCGCAGCTCGTACTTCTCCGAGTGGAGGTATTCCTCCGAGCCGGGGCCGAGGCTTCGGTCGAAGCCGAGTTCGAACGCCGGACCGTAGATGCCGTAGGCGGTGCCGAGGGTGGCGGCGAGGAGAAACCGCGCGGCAAAGGCGGCGCGGCCGCCCCGTTGCAGGTTTGCCGCCAGGATGTCCGGCGTGTTCGGCCACAGCGCGGGCCGGAAGAACTCGCGCACCTCCGTGTGGAAGAGCTCTGTCACGTAGTCGGTGAGCTCCTTTCGGTCCGTGCGCCAGGCGAAGTAGGTGTACGACTGGCTGAAGCCGGCCTTGGCGAGCCCGTACATCAGGGCCGGACGGGTAAACGCCTCGGCCAGGAACACCGCGTCGGGGCAGGACGCCTGCACGTCGGCGATGAGCCAGCGCCAGAACCCGACTGGCTTTGTGTGCGGGTTGTCGACGCGAAACAGGCGCACGCCCTCGTCCAGCCAGAAGGCGAACACCTGCCGCACCGCCCGCCACAGGCTTTCCCAGGCGTCGCACTCGAAGTCGAGCGGATAGATGTCCTGATAGCGCTTGGGCGGGTTCTCGGCGTAGCGGATCGAGCCGTCCGGCCTGTGCCGGAACCACTCCGGGTGTTCGCGCACCCAGGGGTGGTCGGGTGCGCACTGCAGGGCCACGTCGAGGGCCACCTCGAGCCCGCGCTCGCGCGCCGCGACGAGCAGGCGGCGCAGCGCCGCGATGCCGCCGAGGTCGGGGTGGACGGCGGTGTGCCCGCCCTCGGCGGCGCCGACCGCCCACGGGCTGCCGACATCGCCGGGCCCGGCCGTCCGGGCGTTGTTGCGGCCCTTGCGGGCGGTGAGGCCGATCGGGTGGACGGGCGGCAGGTACAGCACGTCGAAGCCCATCCCGGCGACGTAGTCGAGCCGGGCCTCGAGCCGGTCCAGCCGGCCGTGCACCCCCGGCACCGGTCCGGCCGAGCGGGGGAACATCTCGTACCAGGCGCCGACGCCGGCGCGCTCGCGCTCGACCCGGACCGCCAGCACGCCCGGGTAGCGGCCGGCGTGCGGTCTCGGCAGGTGACGCTCGACCAGGGCCGCCGCGAGGTCGTCCCGGGCCGCCTGGACGGCCGTGTCCCCCGCCGTCGCCACGACCTCGGCAAGCCGCCGCAGCGAGGCCGCGTCCGCGACGGCGCCGCCTGCCTGCGCGGCGCCCGCTGCGGCGCCGACCAGAAGCGCCCCCTCGGCGCATACCCCGTCGAGCGGTTCGCCGGCGGCCGCCCAGCGTTCCAGGTCGCGCCGCCAGGTGGCATAGCGGTCGATCCAGGCCTCGACGGTGTACATGTACGTGCCGAGGACGGCGATATCGAAGCCGCCCTCGAAGCGATCGCTTCCCAGGGCCCTCATCGGCGTCTCCAGCCAGGCGGCGGGGGCGCCATCGGCGGCCGGCGGGCGGTAGCGCAGGACGGCCCGGACCTCGTCGTGACCGTCGGCCACGCAGTTGGCCGCCACCGTCAGGCGCTCGCCACGTACGCGCCGCACCGGCGTCCGGCCGCCGTCCAGCTCGGGCCACAGGCGGGACACCTCGACCCGGGTGCGGCCGTCCTCGGGCAGTGGCACGTGCGTCTTCTCGCTCACGCCATCCCCCCGCGACCATCGTGCCACGCGGTGGCGATGGCGCAAACAGGCAAACGTTCGACCCGGACGGCGCGCCGTGGCTGGCGCCGGCGGTCCCAGGCGCTTGCGGCCGCTTCCCGGGTCCGGCCTGGCGTGCTACACCGTCGTGGATGGCCGGCAAAGGGGGATGCGGGGATGCGACTGAACCCGTCGGAGGTCTTCCCGCAGGCGGGCGCGACGCTGCGGGCCATGGCGGCGCCGCTGCGGGAGGCGGGTCTCGAGGCGGCGCTGTGCGAGCTCGTCTATATCCGTGCGTCCCAGCTCAACGGATGCGCCTTCTGCCTGGATATGCACACCCGGCGTGCGCTCGCCGCCGGCGAGGACGGCGGCCGGTTGCATCTCATCGCCGCCTGGCGCGACGCACCGTGCTTCACCGGCCGCGAGCGGGCCGCCCTGGCCTGGACCGAGGCGGTCACGCTCGTTGCGCAAACGCATGTGCCCGACGACGTGTACGACGAGGCGAGCCGTCACTTCGAGCCGGCGCAGCTGGTCGCGCTCACCCTGGCGGTGGTCATGATCAACGGCTGGAACCGGCTGCAGGTGGCGTTCCGGATCCCGGCCGGCAACGCGCACCCGTCCGTGGGGACACGCCCCTAGCGGCGCGCCGGAAGGCGGTCGGCCATCAGCGCCCCGACCGTCGATGGGGTCGGTGGGGGCCGTTGGTCGGTGCGCTCGCCGCCGGTCGCGGCCCGTGCGGCCGACTTTGGCCGTCCGGGCCCGGGACGATCGTCCGTAGGCGGCCCGGACGCCGCTCCCGTACCGTGCTCAGGAGGATGCGGCGCAGCGCCGCGGTCCACCGCACGGGGAGGAAACGGCGCATGATCCGCGGGCTTCTGGTGGACCTGGACAACACCTTGCTTCGCCTCGACGCGCAGGTCGTCGTCGATCGCTACACGCGTGCGCTCGCGGCGCGCCTGTGTCCCGACGATCCGCGCGCGGGCCTGGCGGCGGTGCGCGGCGCGTCGTTCGCCGTCGCGGCCGAGCGCGACGGCCGCACCACCAACCTCGAGCGCTTCCTGTCGGTCCTGGCCGTGCACCTGGGCGAGGCGCCGGCGGCAGTATGGCCGCGCCTCGCAGGTGCGAACGAGGAGGCGGCCGCGTCCCTGGCGGCGCTTGGCCGCGCTGTCCCCGGCGCGCCGGCCATGCTGGCCGAGGCGCGCCGCCGCGGGCTGCGCGTCGCCGTGGCGAGCGATCCGACGCTGCCCCGCCTTGTGGTCGAGGCGCAGATGCGCTCGGCCGGGCTCGCCCGGTCGGACGTGGATTTCGTCGCCTGCCTGGAGGACTGCTCCGACACCAAGCCGCACCTCGGCTTCTTCGTCGAGGTGGCCGCCGCGCTCGGGCTGGAATTGGACGAGTGCCTGATGGTGGGCGACGACCCGGCCTGCGATGTGCCGGACCGCCCCTGTGCCCTGACGGTCCAGATCACGACCGGGCATGCCACGGCCAGCGTGGGCCGGCGCGTCCGGCGCGGCGCGCTGGCCGACGTGTGGTCGATCTGGGCCGACCGTCTGCCGGCCGCCGCCGCCCCGTGCCCGGTGCCCTGAACGGCCGGCGCCGGGTCCGGAACGTCGCGTAGCGCGGCGCCAGCCCAGGCACACTACCTCGCGGATGACGGGCGGGCGGGACCGCGACCGCGGTCCCGCACCGGGCGAGGAGGACTGCCACCGTGGACGACGTGCGTGGCCGGTTGACCAAGGCGATCGCGGACGAGCGAAAGGCGCACGAAGAGTACAAGACCCTTGCCCAACAGGTGTCGGGTCAGGATCGCGAGACGCTCCTCAGCATGGCGGCGGACGAGCACCGCCACCAGGAGAACCTGGAGCGCATGGTCCAGCACGACCCCCGCCCGTAGGCGGACGCTCGGCACGGTTAGCGGGCCCCGACGGATGCATGGCGCATGCGTCGGGGCCCGTGGCCGTGGTTCGCGCTTTGGGTCCGGGCGGCGACGTCGCTGGCGCTCGCGCGCCGCCGTGCCCGTCGCCGCCTGCCACGCTAACGAACTGCTCATGAACGTCTAAGCCGAAGTTCCAAGTGCTGGGGCGCGAAAACCCAGCAGCGGCGCGCCCTGCGTGACTCTACGCGGGGCGCTTCTGTCTACCGCTGCTTAGATCGGCGCCGGCAAGCTCAAGAGCCCTGCGCT
>Ga0080006_1160508_pt1 | contig 45058 bp, 35 predicted proteins | sample RS3BMetagenome_FD_69209 | JGI IMG/M metagenome (GOLD analysis project Ga0080006, IMG submission 69209) | Ferric oxide microbial mat and aquatic microbial communities from Rainbow Spring, Yellowstone National Park, USA - RS3B (SPADES... ... | reverse complement strand
ATGGGGATAATGCAGTGAATACCATCGAAGACTGATATGCATCGTGCAGAAGACTAGTCCAGCGCTGTATCAACGTTCCGTCGATGGGGATAATGCAGTGAATATGATCGACGACCGATATGCATCGTGCAGAAGACTAGTACAGCGCTGTATCAACGTTCCGTCGATGGGGATAATGCAGTGAATATGATCGAAGACTGATATGCATCGTGCAGAAGACTAGTACAGCGCTGTATCAACGTTCCGTCGATGGGGATAATGAAGTGAATACCATCGACGACCGATATGCATCGTGCAGAAGACTAGTCCAGCGCTGTATCAACGTTCCGTCGATGGGGATAATGCAGTGAATACCATCGACGACCCGGCGAGTATATTCGGCGTCGTAGTTAGCCGTCTTTTTCGAGTCCATCGACTGAACGTTTTCTTAGAGCGTAGGATTGCTGATACATAAACCTGGAATACGCAGTTGCGCGACCGTGATCCGCGACCGTCATGCTGCGCCATACCACCAAGTTCCAACAAGCATCACCACCAACCATACTTTCCTCCGGATCTGGCAGTTTGCTCGTACGTTATTCCGGGTATATAGCCTGCCGCGAGCACTCACCACGCCTCCTATCTATACGCTGCTTTGCTTCTGCGTTCGCGCACGGCCACCGAGGCGCTCGCGTGGCAACTTCTCGCGCTTCCTGGTGTACGCTCTTCATGCCCCGGGTACTCAGCGTGCAGTCGCACGTGGTGCACGGCTATGTGGGTCAGAAAGCAGCTACGTTTCCTCTACAATTGCTCGGCTGGGACGTGGATCCTGTCAACACGGTGCACTTTGCGAACCACACGGGATATCGCCACAAAGCCGGGGAGAGTCTCACCGCCGAGCAGCTGCGACGAATCGTTTGGAACGGCCTCCTACCGAATGGGCTTTTAAAAAGCGTAACGCACCTGTTAACAGGGTATATTAGGTCTCGCGAGCTCCTGGAGGTCGTTCGCGAGCTTATTGACCTTCTTAACTCGGAAAGGGCCGGTCAGGAGCCGGTTTGGTACCTCTGCGATCCGGTTCTAGGCGACAACGGACGGCTCTACGTGCCTCCCGAAATGGTCGAGGCCTATCGAGATATTCTAATTCCAAGGGCGCACTTAATTATTCCGAACGCGTACGAGCTTCAACTTCTCGTACCGCATGAGACCGACATCGAACGTGCCTGCCATTGGCTGCATACGCATTACCAGGTGCCTGTCATTGTGGTCACCGGTGCAGAGGCAGACGAGCACCAACGTCCCTGCGTGTACCTCTCGGAAGCGCTTCGGAAACAAAGCAAGTGGTTCCAGCTTCCGTCACGGTTTCCCGGATCATTCACCGGCACCGGCGATCTGTCTGCAGCGCTTCTGCTAGCGTGGAGCGCTCGGGTACCAAATCTCCAACAAGCTGTGGAATACGCGTTCTCAACAGTGTACCATGTGCTGCGGCGAACCCTGGATGAGGGAGAGATTGTTGAAGCAGGGGTCCCACCGGAACTCGCACTGATCCAATCAGCGAAGGACATTTTGGAACCCAAACTGGTGTGTCAAGTCTCAGACATGAGACCGGAACCGGACCGGGAATCGAATGATTGCGAGCAATCCCTCACGTGATAGACTTCATATAGTGCACGACGTTTTCAACAATTACAGATGATGGCGGCCCTGAAGCTGTTTCATCGCCGTCAAGAAACTTTCCAGCTATCCAGGGAAGCTCACGCGCGACGATCTCGTTGGCGGTGTTCGAATATCGACTCTGCTTGCTGCATGCGTTGACGTTGGGCACGGGGAAGCACGCGCCGAAGATGCGTTTCTAAGCGATGTCGAGACGCACGCAAAGCAGTGCGCGCTTGAGCGGAAACTTTCGACGATACGGTCGACCGTCGGCGGTTGGGTCGCAGGTCTGCGGGCAAGAATCCCTCAAGGGGGTCCGCGGCGACAGCGACAGTAGTCGTGGCGTCACTTGTAGTCTGGGCTCGTAGTAAGTGTAGCTCTGCAGCCTCAAACGCCTGCAAGACCTCTTCATTCACGTTCTCGCTGTTGCTGCTGATTCGGCGCTGGAGTAAACGCTCGATTTCGCTGAAGCCTCGTTGATTGATCTGCTCCGGAAGCGTGAAGTCTACAGCATGTTGCAGGGCATGCTGATTCGACGCTGTGCTGGTCGCGTAGGCATCAGTAGGTAATGATGGCGCATCTTGCGGCAGACGCTCATCATATACCTCTGTTGAGTCGGTTATTGTGTTTTCCCGAGCCCCTTCAGAATGAATCGGAGAAAAGGTAAGCGCATTTTCGGATGTCTCGGTCCCAGTGAACGTTTCTTGTATAGCGATAAAATCGATGTCGGCGAAATCGTTGTTCGCATCAAGTTCTTGCTCGCTGATCGCCATGTGATCATCGAAAGCATACCCTGAGGGTACTCTATTCTCGGTTGGATTGTCATCGGCGCTGGTAGCAGCTGGATGCTCGATGCCAAGCGTCTCCGCTTGTGACCACAACAGCTGGACCCGGGTCTCGAACGCAGACAGTCGAGCGTCCAGCCCACGCAGTGATGTGTGTACGGAGACTTCATCAGCGGTGATATGAGGCGTCGCAAGACCCGTCCACAGCTGTTGACGCTGCTCTAGGTCTGTTCGAGCGCTTTTCACCCACTTGAGTGTGTCTCGAAGACGATCACGATGCCTGGACCACAATTTCAACAGCTCTTGATTTGCGGACAGCTGCTGATTCGGAACGAGGCGCTGCATGGCTCCTGGATCAGAAGCGTCATCTATACCGAGATATCCGCTCGTGCGCATGCCGAACTCCCTCTCCAGAGTTCCCAGAAAGTTTTCATCGTTGTAGTGGAGGTGCTCTCGAGTTAGGCGTTCGATCAGCGCCGGAATCTGTACCCGCAACGAGGCTTCTAGTTCCTGTTGATTTCGAAAGAAGCGTGGTCGCAGAATAGCCTCTGTACACTGCAGCTGCGGCACGCGCAAGATCTCAAACGTGTAGAGATACGCTTGCTGAAATGATTCATCTACATCGGCAAAAAGATCACGCCACCGGCAAACCAACGCGATGACTCGGTCTCGAGCAGCCTTGGCAAACGCTAACGGGCCGGGCAGGGACGCAAGCGCCGTTCGCTCAACACCACTAACGATAATGGCGTCGATGAGGTGGAAAAGTCGAGCAGCGAGCCATCGCAACAGTGCCGGCCTTGACTCGACTGTCGATGCAGCGCTGAGGGCATCGCTTGTCGGTGTCCCTTGTCGACGTGCGTACAAGCCTACGATACGAGCGAGGAACGTGAGCAAGTGGACCAGCGTCCTGCTATCTGGATCGGAAGTGAACGCACCTGAATGACAAGTTCGCCTTCGTTTCGAATTCGGAGTAAGTTCGCACCTCAAACAACGTTGCATCTGACGGAAAATGACAGCACAGGCAGCGATTACTGCAGCATCTTGGTTCGCACTGCCGTTTATCCAGCGACGCAAACGCTCGAACGCCTCCTGTCGTGCGGCAGGGAGTCTGGTACAAACACCTAGTTCCAGCAAGCGCTCCAGACGAGGTACGTCCGCCTGTAGTTCCTCTTGTCGCTCGTTCAAGGCGGAACCAGAGTGGCTCCTCCCAACAGTGGCTTTTGAGTGCACAGATGACTCGGCCATGGCGCTGAGTAGGTGCTAAAGTTTAAAGGTATGCTCATTGGCTGCTGCTGCCGCCCTCGGTGTAGACTTGGAAACGAGTCCGAGTCGTTCGCGTATACAGAAGAGTCGTAGCGTTTCTCCGGTCGTATCACAGCGACAGGCAAAATTCGTGGCAAACAAGAAAGGCAGAGGCAATTGAGTAATATGAAAATAAACGAGACAGGCAGAAGTAGACGGCAAAAGCAGCTGTGTACGAGAATAGCAACAGTCGGTGGGCTCGTCTGCGCCGCGGCTCGACGGCGATCATGATGACGCTTTCCTGCTGGGTTTTGGAAAAACGGCAAGTCAACGGTGTTGTAGTGTCAAAACGAGACAACGCAACGCATACGGTTTCCTTTCGGCGTGCTGTAACCGAAAGATAGTGAGTCGACTCTAGACTTGGAGCCGTTCGAGGCCGCGTCCAGTGTGGGTAGTGATCCGGTCTGGAGGTCGCTCAGACAACCGCTTCAGTGAAATGGAGTCGCTGCACCGACTGAGTCCTCCGTCTACGCGGTGCTCTGTTGCGGACGGTCACTGCTGCGAAGACGTAGCTGCTAACGGGATCAGTGAGTTGGTCCTCTCGCGACCAATTCTTCCTGAACAATCGCAGCGGCTGCAGTGTGCTCAAGTTAGCGTCGACGTCCCGAGTTACAGCGGCCGGGGACGTCTCACCGAAGTTCCAGAACACAAAGACTCTAGAACTGACACGTCACCAGTACTGGTAGCTTCTTCATCATCGGATGCGACAGCGGCGGCCAAGTACGGCGAAGCGCTGGGACCTCCACTGTCGGATGGTGCGGTGCGACCTGCCCAGTGTGCACAGAGAACAGCACAGCTGGCCCGGAACTTGACTGCGGCTGATCCAACGGATACCACGTTTAATCCCAAATTCATGCTCATTGCTCTAGAGATAGGAAAGCGTGCAATGGAAAGGCACGCGGAAGTTCCCGTCGGATGCCTGCTGGTTCAGCGATATTCCGGCGAGATTATCGGTTACGGAGCGAACCGCTGCAACGAGCTCCGAAATGCAACCAAACACGCCGAATTGGTAGGTTTGGTTGATGTGCTGCACCGTTACCCTCATATGGAACGTCGAGAAGCGTTGCTAGCGAAATCCGATGTCTACGTGACCTGCGAGCCGTGTATTATGTGCACGGCTGCTCTGATTGCGCACGGCGTTGGTGGCTACGTCTACTTTGGTTGTAGAAACGAACGATTTGGCGGCTGTGGTACTGTGCTCCGAGTTCACGACGGGAGCTGCGGATTGCCGTCTAACCGCAAACCGCTGCGTGTTAGCGGGGGTCATTTTGCTCAAGAATCCATCGCCCTCCTGCACCGCTTCTACGAAATGGAGAACATGTTCGCCCCCGAAGAAAAACGAAAGGTGAAACGCACCCAGTGCAAGGAGCAGGCCAGCTTGACACCGTAAGCAGTGCCTGATGGTGAAGACGCGTAGACTTCGTACCAAGCAGCCGCGTCTATCGATGACGGGTACAGCAAGCAAGCCCCGCGATAGAACATCCGAGCGATCGCTACAGCACGCGATGGCATCGATGGTGCGGGCTGTCTAACCAAGAACATGACCAAGGGTCAGCGTCGGTTATTGACAGATGCGAGCGTGAGACGCTCGATAGCCTGCGGAGGCAACGAGCTGTCGCTGCGCACCATGCGGCACTCCGATAGGCGCCAGCAACGTGCGGGCCCTCAACTAGCGTTACACGCTGCACAGCACAACTTGGACGAAAACCTGCGCACTGCATGCGACAACACTCGCCTCCAGCCGCAACGAAGATGTACTAGTTCCTCGTTTGAATTGTAAACATCCGAAACATGACTCGGAACACGTGCAGTTTGATCATGTTGTGCGTCGTGGCTGCGAAATCCGTCCAGGAACACGAGGCATTGATCAGGGATTCGTTGATATTTTTGAACAGAGACTAGCGATGCACAGGCAACGAAATAAAAATCTCGTTCCCTCTCTACGATAAACTTTAAAACGGACAAAAGGTTTCCTTACTGTCGAAAGTTTACCTTCTAGGCGGAAGGTCCGGCGAGGCGGACGGGTCTGCTAAGCTGGTGCTCAGTGTGCCTCGAAAGTGGTGGGTGCTGTTGCGAGACCTGAGCAACTTGTCTGCAGCGCAATTTATTCTTGGACTAGGAACAGGTATGCTGCGTTTGGGCATCGCCTTGGTCGCCGAAGTATCCTGGTATATCGCTTCGCGCTGCCACAGGCAGTACGTCTGTCTGCGCAGCTCGCAGGCTCCCAGAATGCTGATGTACGCCGACCCCGTGTCGAGTGAACTACGCCTCGAGCGGACGCCCTCAGTGGTATGGCAAAGCTGTTTCGCTGCTGCGGTGCATCTGCTTCAGCGGTATGAGCGCTACGGCAGGCGCTCACGGCAGGCGCTCGACGCTCAATAGAGCATACGAAACGACCAGTATATCCGGAAGGAAGTCTGACTAATGGCACTTGAAGGTAGGTTGCATCATAATAGAAACTTTCCCGAAAGCCATTATCCATCCATCCCGAAACCTGGGATATATGGTAAATGGATGTTTTGTCATCGAAACAATCACAACATATGCGAAATCTGGGCCCGGCATCTCGAGAGGCAACGGAGTTTGCGGTCGGCGTCGTGCGCTCGGAAACGAGGCGTCACTGCGTTTCTGATTGCTGCACTTCTGCAGGTATTCCAGTGTTCACATAACCGAGGACCGAGCACCTCGGGCGAAGCGAAATGCACACTGGAGCAGTGGGAACGATGGAACTCGCTTCAGTTTCGGATGTTTTCAGCTACACGTTGCAGAAAACTCTCCGGGAGCTTGGGGAAACGCGTACCCTCCGTGGTAAAGGCCCAGTGCTCAACACGTTGAAAAATCTCCTCATCGGAAATACCGAACGGAAAGCTTGGGTCGTGGAAAGTGGTGCGCTCGCGAAGCTGCTTGCGTACTGCGCTGAAGATGCTGTTCGAATGGACAGTTCCGTGAAGGAAGCGTTGCTGGCGCTCCTGGGAACGCTGTGTTACGGCGACTGTCCACCTGCAGAGGCCGAGATTTCACAACAACAGCGTCTCCCGCGCTTTATTGCCGACTCGTTGCAGCAGTCGTCGCCTAATGCTCTTAAAGTCGCCGCGTTGCGCACCATGCGGCAGTTCACGGCCGCTAGGTTACGCGTTGGTTGCGATCGAGCGCGGTTTGCTTGGCGGAGTGCTGACGCGGAGGCACTGCTCCGTTGTGTCCAACAGGATCAGGGCTTGGTCAGATTGGAAGCACTGAAAACCATTGCGGTATGGGCACGGCACCACGAAGGGCGCACACAGCTGCTACAGGCGGGAGCGATGGATGTCATCGTCGCGGATCTCAAACGGATGCCAGATTCCAACCTGAACACCGAAAATGACGCAGACGTGCGTACCGTGGACTCTGATGGCTCTGAAGAGGATGCGGATGACCCAGGATCGCTCAGTACGACCATGCTAGAGTTGATATCGACGTTTATCGAGGACGCCCCCGCCGCCGCAGCGTTGCTTGCGGAGACCTTTGCGCGAAACTCTCGCAGTGCAAAACGCTTCTGGCGGGGTTTGTACGATCCGGTACCGCTGCGGAGGTTCTTCAGTGTCAAGGTTCTGGCGCACCTGTACATTGCCGGGATGCTGAATGACGCATCGAAACTCGCCGCCACCGCACTGCCGGTATTGCTCGCGCTGTTAGCGTCACCGAGCCAGCCGCAGCCCGGCAAATCCTGGACGCAATTCGGCATCTATTTCGATCCCAAGGTGCCCGCTCAGCAGCTGCGGCAAGCAGAAGTCGTAGAGCTTGTGGAAAAGCTCCTGGCCAGCTCTTCGCATTTCCAGCGAGTTGCCCTTGATGTTGGCGCCATTCCGGTAATTGTGAATGTTATCGAGCAGAGCTGTGATCGATTGGCATCGCTACCGGAATCCGTGCGTTCCCAGGAGAGCAAGCGCTCTAGACTGGAACTCGCAAGTCCCACGCGATGTGGACGCACATCTGCGGCTGCCTCGCTGCCATCAGCCAACCCGGGCGCCCAGAGCGAGCGTGAAAGCACGTCAGCGCTCCGAGCGTTGGCTCTGATCGCCTCAAATGGAGAGCATACTCAGCCTATTCTTGTAGACGACAAACTTATGGCGTTGCTATTGAAATTACTGGAATGGGTACGGCGGGCGCCCCCAGAGCTATCGTTCGGCGTGGCTGAGGCAACCGCCCAGGCGCTGGCTTCGCTCATGGCATTGATCCCGAACCGACAGCGTCAGGGTCTGCATCCGAGCCTCAGTGAGCGCCTTCTCGACATGATTCTGACAAGTTCGGCGCCGTATGTCGTGCGGTGCGCGGCATGTGATGCGCTTGCGCAGTGTGCGATGCCACCGTGTCCATTGGGAACAGCGCTGATGAATCAAGAGCGCGCTCTCCAGAATTTAGTCTCCCTTGTCCATGACTACCTGCATCGCTGGGACCTTTCGCATGACTCCGGCGCGCGAGCTGCGAATCCCGAAGCGCTCAATGCTGCCGATGTCTGGCGTGGCTGCTCTCCTGCGTTAGGCAGCGCGGTCGGACACGGCATCGCCGAGAGCAAGCAATCCGGTCCTAATGCAAGACATCAGACGGTTGCACGTACCGAACAACACCTTGTGGCGAAAATTATCAAAATCATCCGAATATTGGCGCTTGCAGCATCGAGTTCCGAGAAAAAATCGCTAATGGACCTTTTAACATGGCGATCGCTCGACATGCTCACGGACGTAAGGCAAGCCGCGGACGTCTGTGCGCAATCGTGGGCGCTGCTTCACAACATCGTCTACTCCAACGGCGATCAGAGCGAGCACGAAGCATGCTTGTTTCTGGTCCTGCAGAGCCCAATGGGGCTGTCCGAACGCCTGGACGCTGCGTTGCACCCGGACACGCACGTAGACGTACGCGTCCATGCATTGAATTTTCTCACGGTTGTGGCGGCTGCGGATGCGATTCCACTGCGAGCGCAAGTTCTGGCGCGTCGGGAGCTCTTACAACGTTTGGCAAGCTTTCTCAAATCGTCCGAGGTACTGGAACGCTTCCTTGCTTCCTGGTGTTTTACCAACTTGTTGCGGTATATGCCGCATCGCCTAGACACGCTGAGCGTTCAGGGATTCCACCGCAAAACCACAGCGGCCCCGTTGCCCCCGGCTGGTGCAGCGGAGCCCCCGCAGGAACCCGATCAGACCACGAAGCAAGTCATGAGGACGATTCGGAACCATCTCGCCCAACTGGAGGTGCTAGTACTGCTGCGTCAGGTTGCGGAACATGACGCAGCGCCTGATGTTCGTGAACGAGCCCGCATGGCACTTTGGAACGCACAGCTATGGCGTCGAATCTGCGACGACGACAGCAGCAGCAGCGACCTCGACGCCCGTTTCACAGTGCCGCTGGTACCTGCTCGCTGAGTCGCTTCAACGTTCGTGCATGCAGATCCCATGACAAGAGTCGTCCTGCAACAGAATACGCTGCAACCGAGATCGCTCTGCTTCCAGTCATGGATACGTATCGCTGCAGCCATAGATCCAACTGTGCAGCCAAACGCGTTTCGGAGATAAAGATTCATTTTTTCGTTACCAGCACTCGAAACGGATACACCGAACGAGCTACCGTCTCCAGACGCGGAGCATCGGCAACGTCTGCACCAGTCCGGGCTCGGTGCACGTGGCATACCTCTGGAAGCAGCCTGGAATCGATCTCGGACGGCGCCACGGCAGACGCACGCAACCGAGTCGCACGGCTGCGCGCGCCGCGACATGAGCACTATGCTCTCGGCGTCAGCCGGGAAGAGATTCTGGCAGCTAACAGGAACAATGGCTAGCGGGAAGACCTAGATTACAACGGCACCATGTGGTTGCGTGGAGCGTGCCAGCGCGCGCACCATACACGCGGCTCCGTAGCCGCCAACAGGAAGAGGCCGCGCCACACCGCCTGCGATGCCATTCAGTGACACTCGTTGTGCGCGATGCACCAACGACGACTTGAAACAACGCAAATGAAACGTGGAAATGCCAGCCTCGAAGTGTCTGCAACACGGACACGTGTCCGGACACGTATGCGTGTGCGTGCATCATCATGTGCACGCATAGCATGCGTGTCCGCACGGCAGTCTGTGCATGCGTGCACGCGTCGTCGATGCACACACACATACGAACGTTTACCGCTCAGCGCGCATCACCAGAGCCTTCCTTGTCGAATATCGCTGAACGGCGGACATTCTCCAATGTGTCTTTTGCTCTTTCGGCAAGTCGGCTCGCGATGCGTTGCACTGCCGTGGAGTTTCGTGCGACGGATCCAGTGTGCAGCGAGGGCTCGCGAAAACGATCTCCAACTGCCAGCGTTACTGGTGTCGTCGTGGCTCCACCGAGAGCGAACCTCTGCACAGAGGAGACGCGATCGAGTTGGCGTTGCTGCTCGGCAGAAACGCGTTCACGGGGCCATGGTGATTCAAAAACAGTCGCCAACGCGGCTGCCGACGGTGCCGATCCCCCAGTCAGTCCTGGAACTGACGATGGCGCTGGTCTCGCTGCCCGTATCCGCTTCGTAAAGTGATCCGCACTGGTGCCGGCAATAGCATCGCTCGAGGAGCGCCAGCGCCGGTCGACACCCTTGTGCACTGGCTGCGGTCGCGTTGTAGCATACCTGCCGCCGTTGGTGCGATGCCTTCGCAACAGCTGCGCTGCTCTCCCGCCTCTGGTCGGCAGCGAGCCCGCGTCGGATGATGCGTCGTCATCGGAGTGAATGATGCGTGCAGTGGCGGCCTCGGCACGCGCTGCAGCTATCCGCGCATCCTTCTGTGTGCGTTTCATTTTTGCGCAGGAAATCGATGCCACTGCTGGTGGCAAGCCAGCGGTAGGACTGTGTCGCGTAGACCGCGGCTCCTGCAAGGACCCCAGTGTCTGTTTCCGAGCTACTGCGGCAGAGATCCGGGTTGACGCCTGCCGGCAGATCTTGCATGGGTAGATGGGCGCGCAGGCCGCCTCGTTACGACGGTTCTGCCTAGCGACGACATCGAGCGTGCGCGCCTTTGCAGCCTCGGATGCATCCGCGAAGCCGGACGCCACAGGATCCGATGTATCCACCAGCGTTGTCCGCTCGTTTGGCGGGTGTTCGAGTCCCTCACAGAGACGTTCCCAGAGTGCCTCCGGGTTCGGAACGAGCTTGCGCTCACACAGAAACGTTATCCATGCGGCAAAAACTGGTGAGGCTCGAACCAACGTAAGCAGGTCGCCGCCAACAACGAGCTGCGATCGTGCCCTTGTGAGCGCTACATTGAGTCGCCGGGTATCCGCCACAAAACCGATGCTCAGCGCTCGGGGCGTTATACATGCGCTCACTCCGTGTCGGGCACTCCGAACAGTGCTGAAAATCACGAGGTCAGCCTCTGCACCCTGGGCGGCATCCACGGTGGCAACTCGATATTCCTGACGGCTTCGTGTTGGTTGCGACGATGCTGCAGCTGCTGGCGTCCAAAGATGGAACTCCTGAAGCGCTTCTTCCAGAAAACGAACCTGAGCCCGGTACGGCGTGATCAACAAAACAGTCAGCGGATCTTTCCTACTTCCGACAAGTTTCGGTTGATTCTCAGCTAACCATCGAACAAGTCGAGCTGCCTCGTACGGATTTGCCAGGCTAGTGGCCACTCGAATTTCTCGATGTTCGGCGTCGCCCGACATATCCAAAAGCTCTATCGGAGAGTCGACGCCTCTCAGACGCTCACAAACGTGGCAAGCTGTACGCAAACGATCCCCGTAGAAAAAATGTGACGGAAACGCGGCGATCGACGGATGCATGCGATACTGCTCGTCTAGCCAACACAGCGCAGCTCCGTGGACGCGTTCCGCAGCCTCGGAAAGTCGCTCGAAAAGCGACTTGTCATATCCACTAGCCTGATTCAAGCGCGATCGCACTGTGGCGGGTAGTTGTCGAGCATCGCCTACAAGCACAAGTCTGCTTGGAGCGATGGTTTCGGGTTTCATCCGATCACCATGCGGGAAATTCGTCGGGCAAAAAGACTCGAGGATGAGCGGTATCAGCGTATCCGGCTCAACAGCTTGAGACGCTTCATCCACAATCACGTACTGGAAGGGTCGCTCTCGCATCCTCCCCGTACCCTGAAACCCTAGCCCAGCTGCACTATTCAGAGTCGCGAAGACAACGTCCGCGTTCCGTATGGGAACGTCATGAACAAGAGCGTTCCACTCGATTCCTATTTGGCCATCGTTATTGGAGTTTGGGGCATTATTGGCATGTTCCTGTCGCTGGGATTGCGCCTGTAACCACGCAATACCAACCGGCCGCGTAGTATCGGACTGCGACCGGAACTGTTCGTAGAGCAGCCTCACCGCATGATTTGACGGTGCGCATACAAGAAGACGCGGCGCTGGTGTTTCTCCCGTGAGACGTCTCAGCGCCCCGATGATGGTCCGCGACTTTCCCGTTCCTGGCGGGCCAACGATCAACGTCACAGAGCCGGGGCGAGCCTCTACAATTCTTGTAATCGCTCGCATCTGTCCATCATTCAACAAACCAAGAGAAAAATCAGGTTTGACGCTCCCGCCACTATTCATCTCCCGGATGTTCGCATAGCGCTCTTGCTGCTGCTGCTGCTGCTGCTGCTTCCGTGTTTGGAAACCTGGCAAGGCGTTCGGCGGCACATTACGCCCGCTACTGAAATGCTCCTGGGGCCTGATCAGCGCATACAAGAGCGGTCGATGGATCTGGCCTAGCCGGGTTACCGCTTGGAGCTGTCGCACAAAAGGTACAAGCCCAGTTCGCCATTCGCGCTCATCGGAGAACGCTCGCCATAGTCGGGCAACTGTACCAGTGCGTTGCTGCATATGGAGGCAGTTTCGCGGAATCCAAACGCTAAACTCATGAACGTTCCCTGAACAGCTCGCAAAGCCCAATCGAGTCAACCGTAAAGCAGGAACGATGGGCCCAGCGCCAGACGCAGCGTTGCGCCCGCGTTCGACTTGCAGGAAGTATACGTCTTGTGAATCCAGGTCTGGTGGCGGATCGACGCCGGCTGCCCACTGAAGAACAGCGCGATCAGCGTAGTCCGTGCAGGTCGGCTCTACAGAGGCAATGGTCACTGCCCAAGCGTTCACTTCAACCCTCAGCGCAGCGCTTTCTGCGACTGCTGCAACCCACTCGTTTTCTATGCGGCGTATCCAGTACTCGCGGTAGTGATGCACGCACGCAAAGTCAGTTTGCACCCAGGCAGGTTCATCATCGCTCGACTCGGGAACCGGGCGCTGCAAGGACCGCTCCCAGGACTGCAGCAGCGTTGCAACCAGCTGCGCCTCTGCTGCCTCGGGGCTTGGCGGTTCGGGTAACTGGAGCTCCAAGTTCACGTGGTGTTCTGTTTCGTTGTCTGATGCTTGCCGCTGCCATCGTCGTCGCCATCTAGTCGGTTCCCTATGTGCAGTGACTGAAGTACCTGCAGATGCTGCCGATGACGATGACAACAGCGAACCCTGCGGCATCGTTCAGAAGAGCAAAACGTGTAAGCAGCGCGCTTTTGGTGCGGATTCGCCGATAGGCAGGCGCTTCGTCGAGTGGCATATACGCAGTGAAACAGCGCAGCGGTTATTAGCGAGAACTTTACTGGACACCGTTCATGTCAGTGCGTGCACCCAGATCCAATCAGAATAACTTGCGGTGTGGATTCACTCAAGTGACTTTAGCCTGGCGTTCATGTCGGAGAGCGTCGTTTCAGCAGGGTTTCTTTCACGGCCACGCGTTGCATTCTGGTGGTGTCGAGGCTTGGTTACCGGCTCGGGCGCTACTTAGGCGACGTCAAACTGATTTGAACGACTTGAAGCTACAACAGCGCGTAAGACATGTGCCAAGGTTTGTTCGTGTACTCAAACGAAAAAGCACTTGCCGTTTTCGATGGTTGGCCAGCGCTGGCAAGGACGCTGCCGACAATACCTCGGAGCGACAGTCTTCAGAGCCATCGGCCGGAGCGGCGTCGTTTGCGCAGCCTGCAGCTTCTCTGGACGGCATTGATAGATCCGTAAGCCAACAGGCCAGAGGCTTCTTCAGTTCGATCGCGGTAGTCATGCACCAACTTCGGCAGATGGCGCTCCGGCTCTGGACAGCGTTGTGTGTACTGGTGACCCTACGAGGCCCAATTTTGCGGCGATATTTTGCGGAATATGCCTGGTTCATGCTGGTTCTTGGTGTGCGCCTGTTGGTGCTCATGATGACAGCGCTCTTGTCTCCAATCATCTACGTATGGGTGCGTCTGTTCCCGCGATACAAGGCGGGTGTGCTCTGGACAGAGCCACACTGGCCGCGCCGCGTGTGCTTTCTCGGCGGAGCCGCGTCGCCATTTCTCCAGGAAATGGCTCGAGTGATCTGCATGGAGGCTATGCGTGAACGCTCAGAACAGTCCAACGAAAGCAAACCGCAGCATTCGAATATCTGCATCAGCTGGGTGGATTGTCACCTCGCAGCGCTTGAAGAGGCGCGTGCCGTCTGTACGGAGGTGGCCCCTGGGCTGCACTTTCGCTTGCTCCACCTCACGGATCTAGACATGCAGAGCAGCGGTACTCGTCATGCAGTGCTCGCCCTGCGAGAAGAGCTGGGCACCTTCGATCTGGTCGTCATCGCACCAGCATTATCCAGTATGACTGGTGCATCCGCGATGACGAGCTTCTCGACTCTTGGAAAACTCGACGAGAAGCCTCGCCTCGAGCGTGGTTCCCGATTGGACACCATCTGCACGGCCACGGAGCTCTGTTACCGACGAGTTGTCCTCGCTGGATCCATCGCGACAGATCTCATCAACACAAACGGCCAGATCATCTACATTACTGGAACAACGAAACGATTCGGCACCGCTTCAGAATCTGATGTGTGGATCGAGCACGCATGGAACGCTGCTCGCATGCATGCGCGTGACGCACGCAGGTTCGATCGCGCTGTCTCCGGGCGAGTGGCGGTGATCACGGCGCCTGCGGCGTACGTGCTGGATCGTCACGGAGCGCTTGCGGACACGTATACACGCTCGATGATGGACACGTCACCGAAGTCTGAGCCTGTATCGACCGCCATTGCTGATGCGCCCCCGAATGCAGCGCTGGATGCGCCACTGCGGGCAGTTGTCGCGAAGCTTGCGCGCTACGGAATCTCACGCGTTCTCCTTGGGGAAGCCGAGGTCGTGGTGCCTTTTCGTAGCGCGGTTCTTCTGCTTTGGCAAGAGGCGCTGCCGTGTCTGGTCTTTGAGACGTTTTCGGCATTTCATCGCGGTGCGTCGGAGGCACCCCCAAGCAATGCTTAATTGTGCATCATCGCGCACAACAGAAGCACCGAGTGTGTGTGCGTAAGGGTGCGCTGGAATCCGCCGGATGATCGCCGCGCCGGACGTCTGCGTTCAGCGCCGTTCAGCGTATGGACAGATTCATGTACCCGTCGAGGATTCGTGAGGAAACGTGACCTCGTGGACTGATTGAGGTTCTCGCGCTCTACATATGATCCTCAGATGCACCGTCGCATCGACCGGCAAAAATGCAATCTGCTTGTAAACAAATCGATGTTTGCTATCGAATACGCCCAGGAGGCTGACGTGTAGCGTCCCAAGGAGTCGTATGGATGCGACGTGTGTCTGAAAAATGCAGTAGGCGTTCACAGGTGTCGCGTTGCGAACCCGGAATCACCGCGCTATACTCAGTCATGTTGAATAATGGAACGCGATTATGCTGTACGAATATTCTGGAGAAAGCCATCCTCCCGTAAATCCATACTGCACTCCGGTCTTTCTGGATTGCTGAACCGCGCTAGACTAGTGCTTTGAATCAGGCGAAATTACAGTGTCTCTCTATCCTCTGGCCACTGATTCTTTTTCATGGCAACTCTCTAGCATTCCAACAGAATGCCTACGCAGAGCGCGAAAGGTTCCCTCGAAAGTTCGCTCGACATATTCATGGAAGCGCGGAGGCGTGTCTCTGACCACGCGATCAGGTCGTATTGCACATTCTGTCCCGAATATCAGTTCCGTTATTGTACGAATATTTGATCGAAAATTTTCGGATTGAGATGGACCGTTTGAAATCATGCGTCCGGAATTTCTGGTGAGAGTTGCCAGGCCCGGTGCGTCGAGGTGACGGAAGCTAGGCGAGCGTTTCTCGAGTCGGGAATTGCGCGATCCGGAATGGCACCCTGCATCTTTTTGTCATATCGATGCGAACAACTCGTCTACTGATCTCTGAGCACTAAAATGACGTTTGAGAATAGAAAAGACGCCTTCGATTGGACTGAGCGAGGGAGAATTCGCTCGCATGATGAGTAGCTGGATGTCAATCTCATTTTGCATACTCTTCGGCCGCTGTCAAGTGATAGAAATTGACGTTCTCTATAAAAATGACAGAGGCATGTGGAATGGAGGATCCAAAAAGTGCATCCGCGAAGCATGAGTCCTTCAACGATTCTGCCCGTCCGGGGCTTTGTAGGCGAAAACCGTTTTCAAAACGCCGCTAGGGCTTGTGTTGTCGTCATTCTCGTTTGTTTCTTCCTTGGGAAGGGCGGTTTCCCCTGTTTGTGTATCCATGTACAGGTCTACCGTTTCCCCCGAATTCAGCCTTATCGAATAGGGCGAGCACCCGTGCCTCGTATGATAAGCGCCCATTTTTCAGTGCAAAGTCAGTGGTGTGTCTTCCAACGCGCCATGGTCTTCTGTATAAACGCGACAGTTTCTTTATCCACCCGAGTCTTTCCATCAATTTCCGAATCAATGCCACGGAAGCTTCACACCGTGTGGTTTCTTTGATAGCGTATCGTAGAGAAAATATGGAGTATGACGGATTGACGAGAAGATAGTTTTTTATACAAAATTTGAGAAGCTCCATTTTGGATGCACAAGGTTCAGAACGGACTACGATGAGAGTGCTTCATCTACATGCAGACCAGTGAATGTCTGACTCGTAGGAGCATGACTATTCCTTCGTAAGGTAGGGCTCACAGCATCATGTCCCGCTGCGACCTTTCCCCAATCTATAGACCACATTCCTTTCATTGAATACCTGCGAGAAAACAGAAAAGGTTTGCTGGTGCAGGCGTTCAAGAACGCACTGCTCTGAGAATCGTATTGGCCCGAGTTTCCTTGCACTAGTCAGCGACCAGCGCTTGCACCGCCACCGAGCGTGGCTTTAGAACTGATGATAATGCCGACGATGACCCCAAATAAACCCAGTGCTGACGCAAATATCTCAACGATAAGCAGTTTCACGAAGATTGTTGCATCTTGGGCGTCGGCCAGCGCACAGCTACTGCCCGTGACGCCAACGCTTAACCCACAGAACAGGTTGCTCAGCCCGACGACCAGGCCCGCCGCGAAAAGCGCATATCCACCGAACTTGGTGACAGGGTCGCTTTCAGCCACAGACGCGTAGCCGATTCGAGTCGCCATGACTATAGCGGCAATTATTCCATATATGGCGACCGCTTCGCAAAAAATGACCGAAACGAGGTTCTTCGAAGTGATGCGCGGAGCTTGAATCGAGGCCCCCACGAGCGAAGACCCCGTGATGAATATACCCCACGCGGCCCCAAGCACAGAGAGTCCTATCGCGAGGGCCACACCAACGTACGCAAACCAGTACGGCGATATCTGCTCAAAGAGGATTCCGAGAGGACCCCAGCACTCTGGTAAAACCCATCGCCACAAACAGTTCAGAGGTGCTGCTCCGTTTGGCTGCATGCCTCAGCTGCTTCCAAAGCGAGTAGCCCTGCCGGTGCTCCAGCGCTCTAAACAGCCGTGCGCTCTACCGAACTCGCTTCGCAGCGCAGTGCAGCGCTCGTACAGTGCGGTTGGCCACGTCCAGCTGGCGCACAGCCCGCGCAGCGCACCATGCTCCACGTTCTGCACTTTTTACGAAACGAGTCAGACGTTCGCGGAGGTGCGAAGGCAATCGCAGACCAGGGAATGAATGAGGGCGCTTCTTTGAGGATAATGCGACGCTTTACCAGATCCTGTCCCGTGTTCCTCACTAGAGTCGAGGTTTGATCGAGACTTGGATCAATACAGTGGGTATCGAGCGTAGAGGTGCCTGCTGTGCCATTGAATGCACAACTGTTGCAGTCGTCACTTATCAAGGGTATTGCATGTAGTTGCTTTCATCGGCGTTAGCTCGACCTGTTGCTGCTTTCTAGTGGAGACTTGTCTGCCGCCGTAGTCATCTAAAAAAGATAGATCAGTTTGTAGTAGCCTTGTTGAATGTTAGCTCAACCTCCTGCTACTGCTTCCTAGTGGCGACATTTCTACTGCCGTAGCCATCAAACAAAGGTAGATCAGTGTGTAGTTGCCTTGATGAACGTTAGCTCAACCTGCTGCTGCTTCTGCTTCTGCTTCCTCTTCACGACTAATCTGATGCAGGGTCGACACGATCAAAAGCTGCTGCGCGCCGCCGCGAACATTTCAACCGGGGCTGGCGAAACGCAACGCTAGGAGACGGGCCAAACGCAGCTTCTTTTAAACTGGATATGCGTCCGCGCCGTAAAGCGGCACGAGAAGCCGAACGTAACATCACAGGCGTGCTCAAAGGTGGGGATAATATCCAGGAGGAGCAGTATGGCTCGCGGAGTCGAAAAGTCGACGGCCAGCTACGGAGGTCTGCTCGCACCAGACGCACCAACCAGGAGGCTGCTGCCTCTTCAAGTTCGGAATCTTCCTCGGAGCATAGTTCAGTGGTAAGCAGCAGGGCGCGCTGGCGCCTGCCAGCAACGTCGCGCTCGTCAAGTTCCGATGAAGCATCGGAACCGACAGAGAGTGAGGTCTCGACTCCAGAGGAGGACTCGGAAGAGGCAGCGACCTGGTCACCGGGGCAGCGACGGAAACGTGTCAAAGAGTCGGCTTCGATATCGACAGAACCGCGGCAGAGTCTGATCTACACCTCAGGGTTGCGGAAGTTGGAAAACATTTCTATGCACGAGTTGGACGAGCGAAGTTTAGAAGGGTTAGAGCCCTCGGCGATGTGGCAGCTGCCGGCGACCTGGCGTCTATTGCAAGTCTTCTCCAAACGCCTCGGCATTCCTGACGTGACGCCCATGGAGCTCGAGCACGCTCTGGAGACGCCACAATATGCGCCCATTTTGGCAGAAATAATGGCAAGCCTGGCTGGGTATCGCACTGGCAGTGGCACCAGAACAGAGCATGACGGGAGTCGCGCAGTGGCAGCACTGCAGCGTGCGGACTGGGTCCAACGAGCGGATGCTTTATGGTTTCCGCAGTTCGTTCGTTTCTTTCAACAGCATCTGGCGGAAATGATCAACCTTGGGCTGTATCCGGAGGAGCGCTCCACCAGCACTGAGTCTGCAGATGCAGCGTCTATCATGGATGCGCTCGAGGCCGGTGGCTGGGAAGCGTTCCTGCAGCTGAGGGCAAGCCAACGCCTGCTCATTTTGTACGCGCTCTGCGAGTTCGTACTCTGTAGTCCGAACGAAGATAACCGCTACTTGAAGGATTTGCGGCAACTACACCATGACGACCTGCGAATCCTGCCAGTGGGCATCGATAGGTACGGAGCGCTATATTGGTACTTTGACGACAATTGCCGCTTGTATAGGGAGTTGCTTGACGACACAGAAACGAGCGCTTTGAAATCCACGAAAGGCCGACGCAGGGGCGCAAAACCTTCGCCGCACTACGAGTGGTGCGTTGCTGCGCAGGGGCCGGATGCCCTGCGAGACCTCATCGAGACGCTGGACGATGCTCGACCCCGTTCCAGAGAACGCGCTTTGAGACAATGGCTCAAGCAGGAACTTCTTCCCGTCTGGGAAGAGCACAGTCGCAAATTAGAGCGTTTGCAACGCCGTCGAGAACGTCTCGAGCGGCTGCTTGCCACAAAACGGACATCCTCCCGGGTCCAAGAACTGGAACTTGCTCGCCAGCGGGAAGAGGAGCTGCGGAAGCAGCGTGAAGAGGAAGCAAAGGAACTGGAACGCCAACGCAGACGCGAGGAGTTGGAACGTCGGCGCGAACTGGAACGAATAGAGCGTCTGGCAAAGCGCCAACGAGCGGAAATCGAACGAGCGCTTCGTGCAGCCGAACGGGAGCGCGCCGAAGCTGAAGCGCAACTGCAGCGAAGGGAACGAACATCGTCTCGTCTTCAGGAACGTGAAAATGGTGTAGCAGAGGAGCAAACCATGGGAGCAACAAAGTCATCGAGCAGCGTTAACGACGATGCCATGGTACTAGAGGAGCATATTCCACCTGAGATGAACTTGCCGTCTACTGATGCAAGTAGCTCTCATCATAACGCTGCTGATGCAACGAACACAGAAAGCGCACTCCCGCAGCGGCGTCTCACCTGGTTCCGCATCCTGGACGAGTGTACGGGAGAGCACGCCTGTCTGGATGCCCTGGAATTGGAGCAGACGTCCGCGAAACGCAACACTGGCGGCGGCCCGGGAGCTCTGGAAACGCCGAATTCGCTCGTCGCCGAAGGTCTGCTGATCCCGGGCGCTGGTCCTGGAAGTGTCAAGCTCCGACCAACGATGATTCGAACTAGTCGTATTTTCGAATGGTGCATCGATTACGGTGAAGTATGCATTTGGATACGAACGGCACGGGCGTGGTACAAGCTTGTTACACCGCATCCGTCCCATGAACCGTATTTCGCCACCACTAGACGCAAATTCGAGTTGTCCATACGCGTGAGTATCCTGTGTGCATCTTTTCCGAATTCTAAGGCGTGCAGTTTCCGGAATCTCAGTAAGCTGCTCGTGCTACCTTACGGGGAAATGAGAGGCTACGCACCCGAAGAGGTCATCGCCGAGGCGCGTTTCCTACTGAATCAAGCGGAGATGCTAGGTCGTCCGGAAATGCGAGACAATGCCTTTATGCGCCGCTTGCGACGGGAGACCGAGGCCGCCGCTCTGCGCGAGCGTGCCCGGCAACTGCGCTCTCAACAACGAGCCGCCCAGAAGAGGCACCGCGTTGCATCCTGGGCACCGGCGCTGCCGTTTGTATCCGAGGGACCTCACTCACAGCTTCAGCCTCGTATTCTTATTCGTTTTGACACCCGAGCGACTGGCGACGGTGAAACGCGCGTACGCACACCCCAGGACTCCGAAGCTAGGAACCGCGTCGATGGCAATGTTGCGATCAGGCCAGAACGACCGTCTTGGTCTGTGGCGGCGTCCTATGGCCCGGGATTGTTCTTCTCAAAAACGCCAAAGGACTTGTACGCATCCCAAACAGCAGCGTGTGCTCCCGGTAAGCGCCCGAGCAGGCGTCGACACTGGTGGGTTGCAGCGAGCTACGGCCCTGGTATATGGTGGCTACGGGTGCGCCGACCCAGGCGACGGCCGGTGGACCAGGCCGCTTCTGTTGCTGAGGTTACTGCAGCGCCACCTGCGTTCGCAGCTGAGCATGTCGAACGCTACCCGCGCGAGTCAGCGATACGCGCCACTGCCAATTTGGTGACGGAGACTCCTGCTGCTGGTGATTGTGTTGGCGTTGGTGATGGTGTTGCTGCACCGAATTTCACAAACGCTCCGGCAGCGACATTCGGCTGGAATATTGCTGGCTACGAGTATGAGCCCGACCAGCGTTCCGTTGCATCAACTCACTGCGCCACCAGTGCGGTACGGCAGCTTCATCCGAGCGCAGCGGAACAGGATACCACGAGTCCGGCGCACAGTGACCGCGAAAACGCCCCTACGCTGCGTGAGACGTCATCTCCAGTGGCATCGCCAAGCCTGTTTTCTTCAGAGCGCCGCTCGATGCACTAGATCTGGAAATCTCGTCTTGAACCTAGTATGTTGAGCTCCCGACCAAATTTCGGTACTTTATTCTCAGGATTCTGGGGCGATACGAGTCTCGCGAATGGTGTACCCCGTACGACGGCTAGGAGAAGCGCTTCATGCACTGCGTGTTCGGCTAAGGCAGCCTCCTTTTTTTTGATGAATGCGGCCGATTTGCACGATAGTGCAGACGCCTTGGCTTCTGCCTAGCGTAGCCAGGCGTTGGGTGCGACAACCTCAAAGGCAGGCGCTCCTTCAGCCGCACATTGAATCGGAGGAGCAGGAGGAGGAAGCGATGTGCAGCGCTCCGTCTCTAGGCGGGATCTCCGACTGGCGCGTGCATCCGCAGGCGATCCCCGTGAATCGCATTGGCAGCATCGACCGCGATGGTGTTGCGCTGCTCTCCGAGTCTCTTTAGGATACCATCGATACACGGAAGCGCACCCCTAGTGCTGCGCGAACCCAGCCGATGAAGCGGTGAAAAATCGGATCGATCTACTGAACGGACGCTTCCGCATGTCATCGATCAAGCAACGGGGGTGTTCAAGGTTTCAGGGTACGCGTTGCGAGCTGCGTCGCAGGGCAGCTCGCCAGCAACACGTAGCTACGCATCGGGATGGGTGACGGCTGGCGCTTTTCCGCCTCCAAGTACTGCAAATGGCTCGGGTGATTCCAATTGGGTGCTTTCTGTCATTCCCGTTCGGATTTGATTTTGCAAAGAAGATTGATAGGTTTGCGATCATCGGTCTACTACATACTCTAAATCGAGTTGTTGCCCTGAACTTGGGTTTTCTGCGCGAGTCCGGGGGCTCGCCACAGAGAGCACTCCAATGCGCAGCGGCGACTGACGAGTTGCCTCGACGCGTTGACTCTAAACGGAACAATACTAGACGCGCGATCGCCCCAGGCGCGGTTGATGCATGGCAAGGCGGGTACCCTCGTCCGTTTCCTGCTCGTTGTTGAAGGCGATGCTTGGACGTCCGCTATGTAAACGGCATGTTGCTCATCTTTTATGCACGTTGTACTGAAAAAACGAACACACCCTCGCTGGACGTCTGGAACTCGTCGACGGACTCGAGCGAAGCGCTCGGCCCTGTCATCCAAATTACTCTGATATCCAGAGCGAAAAGCACCCATGGACACGGATACATATTATTAGACACGTATAGGCATGCATGTAGAAAAGCATCCATGGGCACGGATGCATATTATTAGACACATATAGGCATGCATGTAGAAAAGCATCCATGGACACGGATACATACCGTTGGACACGTATAGGCATGCATGTAGAAAAGCATCCATGGAAACGGATGCATAGCACTGGACACGTACAGGCATGCATGTAGAAAAGCACCCATGGACACGGATACATACCATTGGACACGTATAGGCATGCTTGTAGAAAAGCATCCATGGACACGGATACATATTATTAGACACATATAGACATGCTTGTAGAAAAGTATCCATGGGCACGGATACATATTATTAGACACATATAGGCATGCATGTAGAAAAGCACCCATGGACACGGATACATACCATTGGACACGTATAGGCATGCATGTAGAAAAGCATCCATGGGCACGGATACATATTATTAGACACATATAGGCGTGCATGTAGAAAAGCATCCATGGACACGGATACATACCATTGGACACGTATAGGCATGCTTGTAGAAAAGCATCCATGGACACGGATACATACCGTTGGACACGTATAGGCGTGCATGTAGAAAAGCATCCATTGACACGGATGCATAGCACTGGACACGTACAGGCATGCATGTAGAAAAGCATCCATGGACACGCACTGGTATACGTGTACGCGCAGCGGATGATCGCCAGTGGTACAACGGCGGGCGATCACGATGCTCAAGCGATGAGGACGCGCATCCGCGCACAGAGACTCATCGCTGCCCTCTGGAAACGTTATCTAGAAACTGCATCCCTAGCGACAGTGCGGCAAGGTGCTGTTCCTCACGGGCCCGGCAACGAGTGTGTGTTGCCGAGTGGCACGCTCTTTATCGAGTATGTCAACTTGGGCTTTTCAGGTGAAATGGGTTCCGATATCCCGTCTTCATTGCGGCTGGGAACTCGATCGAAGGAGGTTCCGTGGGTGTCACCCGTTTCACCAGCGGCGTACGCGACTTGACGGCGAGCACGCAACCGCAGCCACGAAGCTGAGTAGACGACGCGGCGCTGTTACGATTCGGTACGCTGTTCAGTGTCACAATGATTCTGAGCCAACAAAGAAACGCCACGCACTCGAGAGCAGTGGCACGCGAAGCGCAACCGCGTCTCCACGCTCGTCTGAAGCGCAGGCCTACGCTGCTCCATGCTGCGGCGCTCAGGACGCAGTTGGTGCCGGTTCACGCACGACAGGCTTGCTCCGAGTTCTTGGACCGCTGCAGTCGACTTTCGAGCGACTTGTTGGCTGGCGGGACTCGCTCCAGCTGCAAGGCTTGTCTGCTGGTCTCTGGTGCGCCGCTTGCACACTGACCCTGCTTCAGCACGCTCTTCCGCGATTAACCCAGCGCGCTGCTATCTACTTTAGCTGGATATTCATGCAACACGCCTTTGTTCTTGCTTGTCTTGTCTTATCTGGACTGCCGTCGCTACTCGAGATGCTGTGGACGCTGTTGAGTAAGCCGTCACTATCGGTGGACGTGTTGATGAACCTCGCCGCTTTACTATTGTTAGCCGTGGGTCATTTATTGGAAGGAACCCTTCTATTCGTGCTGTTCTCGGTATCGCGAGCAGCAGAGGGTGCCATCCGGGCTCGAGCGCGTCGCGACCTGGACGCTCTCCGAGACAGCGTACCCGAGTACGCGTGGCGGCTGCGTCGCGCCAGCGATACGGACACCCCGCTCGAACTAGTTGCGGAGAATGGAACTCTGAATACCGTCGACGCTCATCAAGTTCCGGTAACAGAGCTGACTCCAGGCGACCTGATCCTCGTCAAGGCCGGAGAAGTGGTCCCCTGTGACTGCCAGATTGCTCGTGGTGATGCCTATGTGAGTTTAGAGCCAATCACAGGAGAGAGCGTTCCGCGGCGTGTTCGCGACGGGGAACTCATTGCAGCCGGCGCTCGAACAGTCGACGGGTCGCTTTACCTCCGCGTGCAGCGACCAGTGCACGAGTCAGCAGTGGCGCGTATTGCCCGTCTGGTGACGAACGCACAGCAGAACAAACCGACGCTGGAGCGATGGATCGATCGCTTCGGGCAGCTCTACTCTCGATTTGTTGTCACTGGTGCTTTGCTTGTCTTTATCGTAGCGGGTCTGACCCCGGTACGCACACCGAAACACTCTGGGCACGGGGTTAGAGCGGTGGCGCCCCAGGAACAACCGGTACGATGGCGCGCTCAGCGGCAGGCATTCGAACGCGCCCTTGGCTTTATGGTCGTGGCATCACCCTGTGCGCTGATCATTGGGGCACCAGTTGCGTATACATCGGCGCTGGGCGTTTTGGCCCGTCGCGGTGTGCTCGTGAAGGGCGGAGCGCGCACCCTGGAAGCCTCCGCGCGTTGTGACAAAGTCGCATTCGATAAGACCGGTACGCTGACCAAGGGAGAACCCGAACTCCACCAGATCCAGGTCTTTCGGGTGCCGAGGCAATCAGCAGTAACCGTTGCGTCTATGGCAGCAACGGGCGACGCTGCTACAGATACTTCTACTGCTTCAGAGGATCTGCCGTATCGTTGGGATTTGCGAGCTGAGCACCCGCCAGCGGAGCATGCCTCAGCTATAGCGCGGGTACTGGCTTTAGCAGCTGGCCTTGAAGCGCATGTGGTGCACCCATTGGGACGCGCAGTGGCTGCCTCGGCCGCTGAACTTGGCATCGAGCCGCTCCTTGTCCACGACGTGAAGGTATGCGCCGGCGCCGGTCTGGAAGGACGCATTTTCCAGGCCCCGCATTCCGAGAGCGAGGTCACTAGCAACGGCGGGGGCAGCGACCAGCACCTAGACGCGGCGAGCGCTGACGCACTCAGTCACCGCGTCCGCTTGGGGCGTCTCGACTTTGCCGCAACGCTCTTGGAGCACGAAAACGCACCCCAGAGCCCGACGCCCACTACTCGGGAGCTTGATCAAAAGCTGGAAGCGTATCAGCGCGAGCAGGCTGCGCTAGGGCGTTCCACGGCCCTGCTTTGCTGCGAAGACGGCACCGTTGCCATGCTGGTTTTCTGGGACCAGATGCGGGACGAGGCACCGGCGTGCATCGCACAGCTCCGAACCCAAGGCTATTCCGTGCAGCTGCTGACTGGCGACTCGAAAGAAACTGCACTGGCGATTGCCGAGGCAGTTGGTGTGCCCGCCGACTGCGTGCGCTACGCCCTTCGTCCCGAAGACAAAATGCTGTTTGTGAAACAACAACCAGATCGACTGGTCATGGTTGGCGACGGCATGAATGATGCTCCGGCGCTTGCGCTCGCCACTACCGGCATTTCGATCGGCTTTCACAGTGCCACAGCGGTTTCCGCTGCCGACGTGGTGCTTGTCGATGGCTACCCCGAAGGCATTCGTCGCATCGCATGGTATCTGCAGAAGAGCCGCCAGACGCAGCGCGTCATGACCCAGAATGTAGCCATTGCGCTCATTCTGATCGTGAGTACCGCCATCGGGGCGGTATCGGGTGGTCTGCCCCTCTGGGCCGCCGTCCTGCTCCACGAAGGGGGTACGCTGCTGGTTGGCCTCAGCGGCTTGCGGCTGCTCATGGACTGACACGCAGCATGAACGTTCCGCTACGTATTGGCCGCACCTCAATTCCAAACGCATACGACGACGTGAAAGCGCATGTTCACGAGTCACACGAGATTTACATACCGACGCAACGCAATTAAGCAACCGAAGCTGCTACAGCAGTGACGATGATAAATATACTCGATATGGAGGCTACTTGACGACACAGACGCCGAATCTCGATCGGATCTGTCTCGAGCACACGACCAGCCAACTGTTTGCGAACAAGTTCCGCCCAAGCTTGGATACCGGCGGCGGTTGTATACCGTGGAGCATAGCCAAGCGCCTGTCGAGCAGCGTCTGTTCGGAAGGTGTGGGCGATGTGCGCTTTGCGGATCTCCATCCGCATCAACAGCGGCTTATCGTCCAGCACCCATGCGACGAGCTCACACATCAGCGCAAACACATACAGAAGACGCCAGTGGACGCGAAAGCGTTGCTTTGGCAGGCGAATGCCTGCGGCTTCCAGGACGGGATCGAAAACTCGTTGGACACTCGTCGGTCCGCCGTCGTCGGTGATAAAAAAGGCCTTGCCAGCAACCAGTGGCTGACGTTCGGGATCCATCAGAGCCGCCGCTCCCAGCAGCAACGCGTCCGCAACCGACTCGACGTGGACCCAATCCATACAGAACGGATCGTGAGGTACGGTCTCTATCCAGTGCATGCCCAGATACCGCGATAATTGAAAAAGTCGCTTGAAGTGAACCTGTTCCCCTGGTCCGTATATACCCACCGGTCGAATAGCACACACGCGGAGCTGGCCGGGTGTGTCTCTGGCGAGTATGAGCTGCTCTGCGGCCGCTTTGCTTGCCGAGTAGACGTCGCAGTGTCGTGAGGGAATGCGGCTCGTGACTTCGTCGGCGCCACGAATAGGTGTGCGAAAATCACACACCACGTTGTGACTTGATGTGTACACAAACGCTTTCAGTCCCGAGCACTGGGCGAAGTCGAGACACTGCATCGCGCCGTGGACGTTTGTCCGCCACGCCCGAGACCGGGAAAGCGTTCTTGAGTCCGTCGAAGCGACGTAGAAGCACGAGGTGGCTCCAGCGAACGCCTCGCGGAGGAAGTCGTCGGTACCAGCGCCAACAGCGCCCTGAAAGTAGTGAACGCGAGCGTCACCTGCTACGTCCGCCGAAGGTAGCAGGGTGTCCACGATCCGTACTTCACCATAAGGCTCGCAAAACGGTTTCTCGAGACCTTGAAGTAGGCGACGCACGAGGTACTGGCCGGTGAAGCCCGCGCCTCCGATAACCACCGCCACTCGAGTACCGGGGCCGGCGTTGCCAACCGAACTGGAGCCGGTTTTCGATGAACTGTTCACTTTGCGAGTGCCTCGTGCCATGAACGCATGGGCGCGACCTGTTCGCAGTACAGTGACGGGATACGCGGCAGCTGGTTCAACGGTTTAGCGACGTGCGTCAAACGTTTGCCAAAGTTGCAGCGTATCGAGGTTATTCGGTGCGCGGCGAGCCAGCATCTGTGTTTTCGCCAGCACCCGCTGCTTCTCGGTTGCAAGGGAGCCAGGTCAGAATCCAAACGAGCAGACGCATACGGTAACAAAACAATCAACAGGGGTATCTTGATCGCAGACAGCAGCCGTATCAGAATAAAATGCGATGAGTGCACTCAGCTAACTCGGGGGTCCAGTTTGAGGTTTGCGTCTTTTCCTAATGCCATCAAAACCAGCTATGATGCGATTTTTCTCCGACAGCTTCCTTGTCCGCTTTCATATTCCCGGCTTTCAATGAGCCGGTCTCTCTTTCCCCTCGAGTTTCGTTGCCAGCAGTCGAAGGATGTTGGTGGTGGCGTTCGAGTCCCATTCTCGATCCCTTCAGCTGTTTCTGACCCATTTCATCCACATGCGATTGTTGCAATACAAACGTCGCTTGGAATTGTCATCCTGTTTGCACTCATCCCTGGAAGCGCACTTCGCAGCCGTGACACTTCGTCGTGGCCAGGTGCACCTATACGTCTACCAACCTGGCCTCTTCTGAGGGCCGACCCGTGCCGCTTGAACGCCTGATTCATCCCACCCTGCATACCCGTACCTCAACAGAAGGCTCGCCTCGATGCCGTCCATCATTTCCGCACCCGGTGCCGTGCCCTACGATCACGGGCTTTCATTGGGCCATCCCTTCCGCGAGTACTCTTTCCGCTGCAAACGCATGTTGTTTGATTCGATATAGGATTTGTAGATCGCAATGTTGTTCAGGATGAAACAGGTAGCTGAAAGAAAATCCACACTCGAGATCACGTCGAGAAATTTTTGGATCCACCTACGCTCGCTTCGCGCAAATTACTGACGCGCTCGGGATCGGAAGCGATCGCTGTGGTGCCTCGAGTCCAGGTCCAAGTCGCTTGTCCATGCAGTCAGAAAAGACGGGAGCCTCTGGGAGCATATATCCTATGTGAGGAATCAAAGAAAAAAAGTCCCGTCAGATTTCGGCATGAGCTGTTGAACAAGGAATCACGGGACGACGTCCCGTCCATTTTCTCGTCAATTCAGCGGTGCGAATTGCTGCACGCACGACGTGCGTTGAAACCGAAAGACTGCAAACATGAAGAATGCATGAGTTGAGCATGTTTCAAGTATGGAAAGGAGTGTTGCGAGGGCCTCTGCGTTTGTATCAGATAAGGATATCGGTTATTTTACGAAGCTTTGGTTGAAGGCTTTGAGAATCCGCTTGATTCCGATCAAGTCACGATTGTCATCGGCAAAACGTCGAAAGAGCGCAACCGAACAAACGATCGAAAGCCGTAACACGACACATGCATCCAGTAGCTCATATTGCTGCACTTTGCATATCCCGACTGTACATCTGAAAAGAGCATGGAAAAATATCGCACGAAAGCACCACAACAACCAGTTCAGTTCTCGATATTCATCTGATACGGGTTTAACGGCATTCTAGGTCAGGATAGAAAAGCCTCCATTCCCAACCTTTCAGTAACACGATAATGATTGCGCTGCTGCATTCCGATCTGCATCACTCCGGTCGCGTGTTTGCGCTGGAAACGCTGCACACCTCCGGCGAAGCTTCTGGGATGCTTCCGTGTACAGGGTGACCGGCGCTGGCTCCAGAACGATGCTGGGCAATGCCCTGGGAACGCGTAAAGCGGAGACGGCTCGGGACTTGGAGAGGTCCATGTGAGTAGCGAGTTCAGAGCCAAAAAAAGATATTTTATCTGGTTCATGTCGTCAGGTGCTCAATACGGATTCTGGGCATAGACCGGCGCGTGCAGCGTCAGAGGGTTTTCAGTCGGAAACGACGGAAAGATTTGCCAAAGCGAGCTGGGCGGCGCGGCGGACATTTTCATGATCATCACGGGCCAGATACTCCAAACACTCTCGTGCGAGTTGCAGTTGCCTCTGGGTCATTCGATCAGCTTCCAGCCGACGGGTTCGATGAAGCAATCGCCCGAGTGCTTCGGCTAGCACTTGGCGCGTCAAAAAGTCGCGCTCCTGCGCATAAAACACCAGATGCGACACCGCTTGGGGCATCCCGAGCTCGCCCAGGGATCCCAGGCAAGCTCTCTTCAAAGCGTTTCCCTCTTCGCGTCGATAACGTCGCGCCAGCCGAAGACCATCGACCAGAGCATCAAACGCGCGTTCATCCTGGAGCAAACCCAGGGAGACTGCCGCAGATATCCGTGTTGACCAATGAAAATCCTCCAAGAGCGCAATACGCAGCTCGGGAACCGCGCGTCGTTCGCCCAGATACCCCAGTGCTGCTGCTGCGCTCGAGCGAACCTCGCCCGAAATATCGTTACGCAGTATCCCTGACAGCAGCTCGTACGAGCGCTCATTCGGCAAGTAACCCAGCGCGAGAGCCGCAAAGGATCGGTTCTGCACCTCGGGTTCGTTTATTCGCACTGCCTTCTCCAAGACAGGCGCCGCCTCAACAGCGGTCAGGTGGCGGCACGCGAGCACCGCGCGGAGGCGCGTCGTCGGATCCGCAGACTCCAACCACGCCAACAGTTCTTCCGCGCGATATTTCGGAGCAGGGGGCTCACTAGACGATTTACCCTCACGCTCATCGGATGGTTCTGGTTTGCCCGACGAGGCTGTGCCACCGGTCATCAACCACGGCGCCCTGGCGGTCGCGCGCTGGCAAGGAGCACGCTGTCGCCCGCGGCTCCTGGCAACGCATCGGCTCTGCAATTCAAAACATAGGTAATCGTACCCACCTCCTTGAAAGCGTCTGGTACGTGATTTCGAAGAGATGGAACCAACCCAACCAACGAGTACGTACATTCAGTGAAATGAAACGAAACGCTTTACACCGACTTGGCGTTCACCGAGAATATCACCCAACGATCCAAATGGATTTCTTATCGATACGTCGTTCGCCGATTGCCGCTGCCGCACTCCATGCGCGCCCATCGCCGGTGCGGTTTTCAGTTGACGAATGCAGCGTGCATCGACAAAGGCGATCATCATCCTCATCGGCGGTGAAACGACCAGAATATCCGAGATGAAGTATCGGTAATGTAACATGGAGGTAGGGGTTTGATAGATACCTCACGGTGCACTGGAAAACAACACAAAAAAACTAAGAATAGAAAAAAGCGCATCATCGGAGAACGCTGGCCTCAGTACACGTTTTGTCAATGAAGGAAAAGAATCGCCGCCGGCGTCACGCAAGCGACTCGAAGCAATAGGTGCATCGTTGGTGCTTGTGGCGTTTCAACGCTTTATGCGTTTCGAGACGCGACCATGGTGGCGACACAGTTTATCACGCGATTTGGTCGGGCGAACACTTTGATTCATAGGTCACCGTTGGGTCAAACTGTGCGGCGATGGGCATCAACTGGAGGTGACGTGGAAATCACCGTTCGGGAAGCGTTAAACGCGGCATTGGATCAGGCAATGGAACGTGATCCGCGCGTGGTCATCCTTGGCGAAGAAGTTGCGCAGTACCAGGGCGCTTACAAAGTCACCAAAGGTTTACTCGAAAAGTACGGTACGGAACGTGTGATCGACACGCCGATCACGGAGCAGGGTTTCGCGGGTCTCGGTGTCGGTGCCGCGTTCACTGCGACGCGAGGTTCAGAGCCGCGAGGTGGTGCGCTGCGCCCTGTAGTGGAGTTTATGACCTGGAACTTTGCTATGCAAGCAATAGATCAGATTGTGAACTCAGCAGCGAAAACACACTATATGAGTGGAGGCCGCATTAAAGTGCCGATCGTGTTTCGAGGGCCGAACGGTGCCGCTGCGGGTGTCGCAGGTCAACACTCGCAGTGCTACGCTGCCTGGTACGGACACGTACCAGGCCTGAAGGTCGTGATGCCCTTCGACGCAGAAGACGCCAAGGGACTTCTCACAGCGGCGATTTTGGACGACAATCCCGTTTGTGTGCTTGAAGATGAAATCATGTATGGACGGAGCTTTAAGGTCTCGGAACAAGTCATGAAGCCGGACTTTGTCGTACCACTGGGGAAGGCAAAAGTTGCGCGTTCGGGCAGTGATTGCACAGTGGTTGCACTGGGTCGGTATGTGGGGCTTGCGCTGCAGGCCGCTGAAGAATTGCAGGCCGAGGATGGCATCCAGGTGGAGGTTATTAATCTGCGAACTATTCGACCCATGGATGACCAGACAATCATTGAATCCGTGATGCACACACACCGATGTGTGACTGTGGAGGGCGGCTTCCCCCAGAGCGGTGTCGGGGCAGAGATCTGTGCGCGAATCCTAGAGTCTCCAGCGTTTGATTATCTGGACGCCCCGTGTGAGCGCGTCACTGGTGCAGATGTTGTCATGCCCTATGCAAAGAATCTGGAAGAGCGCGCCTTGCCGTCTGTAGATGATGTGAAACGGGCAGTGCGACGCCAGTGTTCACGGCCAGGGCTGGAGGCAGCTGCCAACAGAGCCGCTGTCCTCGCTGGCCAATCGTGAGCGCAGCGATGATGCCATGGGGTTCAACGCGCAGCGCGCTCCCAGCGACGACCATGCTTTCGCAAGCTGCTACCTCCGAGGCACATGTGCTGCGGCTAGAGTAACGCATCCAGTCCCTAAGAGGCTGCTAGCGTTGGAATCGACTCGAATGTATCGCATACGCATTGTCAATTTTTTTGAAGCTGTACTGAGTGCACACTACGCTTTGAGCAAAAGTGAAACCTTTAACCGGTGAGTCACGGCGACGTGCCTGGCTCGCAGATGCGTTGGGTTCCAGAATCCCAATGACGAGTATAAAATGATTCATGTCGCACAGCAGGAGCCCATTCGTCACCATTGCGTGACACGCTGAACAATCTCAGCATGACCAGCGATCTGGTCCGGAATAACAACACACAGCGAACGAGTGCAACATCCCGATGGCGAATGCCATGAAAAACGCGATTTCCGGAACCTTGCGCGGCAGCTGAATGTTCTCGTTCGCATCCGGACGGGGAGTCGTCATCGCCGGATCCGGCTTGCGCTCCGACGTCCACAGGTCGCAGCACGAGGACCTCATTTGTCTGCTGACCCGACAAGCTCCGTAGCAAGCGTTTGTGCGAAGCTCGGCGCCTATCGGGTCAGCAGAAAAATAAGGCCTTTGTGTGTGTGTGTGCGCGCGCGCGCCTGTGGGCGCTCCATGGCAAGATGGGCGTTGCAACGCCACAGTACCGTCGCGTAATGCCGTGGCACCTCTCAGCATTCTGCAGAAAATTCATCAATCGTGTACGTATCGCCCATATCGACATCTTGTCTTGGGAGCGCCGGAGCGTCCGGTCTCCGAGCCCACGGACTCGAGAGCAGGCACGGGCATCTCGATGCGATGCTCCTGGTAGCAGCCGACCAGCTTACACGGCCGTTCCCATCACAACGCGCCATATATCCCGTCCATGTCTTGCACCTCGGGACAGATAGCGTCCACTGGGGTTTCAGGCTGAGCGTGCTTCAGCCTCGCGACACTTGCGGTCGTACGCTTCGAGTTGGGCTCGTACTTGCTCGAGTGCTCGCTGCATCTTCTCCAACTCTTGCTTTGCATTCGGATTAAAGCGGTACAAACCGTAATAGAGATCGAAAGAATCCCGCACCGTCGTCTCTACAACCGCCAGCAGTGCTTCAAAGCCGCGGGTGTTGATTGGTGTGGAGGCAATTTTGAGCTCGGCCAACATGCGACCTGTCGTATGGGTGATGAATTGTGTACTCGCCGCATAGTGATCATGTTCTTGACATGGCATCTCGATGAGCGTGCAACCACGCTCCCGAAAGATAGATAGAAAGGCCTCGCAACGCTCGTGCTGACGAACTCGCGTGCGCTCAAAGACAAATGGTAAGCCCCGCCATGAACCACGTCCTGACTCTGGACCAAACATGGGATGCGTCGCCAAAATATCCGCCTCTTCAGGTGCGTAGCGTAGCATGAGCTCCCGTGCATACACCTTGACGCTCAGCACGTCGACAACGAGGCAGCTCCGAAGCTTCGCTGTCGGGAATCGGCGCAGGACCTCTTCGGTTGAGAGTATCGAAGTCGATAACACGACAATGTCAGGATTATGGAGGTCCATCAGCGCATCCGCACTGGTTTCGAAACCGCAACCGAGCTGCCTCGCAATCGCTTCGTAGTTGGTGCGCGAATGTCCGATCACCCGGTGACCGGCCTGAACAAACGCTTTCGCCAAAAACTGTCCGAAGTTGCCGAAACCAACTATTGCAATTGTTAGTGAGTTAGAACTATTCACTTGATCCATGAAGTACGAGAGAAGAAACAGACAAGCAAGCAGCAGTACTCGGGCGGAGCCTGGAACGCACCGGCCTCTGGGCGTGTCGCAGTGCAACGCCTCTGCGCACCGACCGCAACGCTTGACGATTTCCCGATGATAAAAGTCGCTTATATTGACCATGGATCCCAGCTTGCGTGATCGATGGGTACCCGTAAACGACCAAGTTTCCATCATGCTGCGCAATACTACCATGTACCATCATATAGAGTTCCTCTCGGATGTACCGGTCGTTTTGTGCGTTCTATCGGGGGCTTTGCGTACCTAGAGCACTTGCCTTGGCACCCTTAACGGCGATGCAGATGCAGCATAGAGACAGAACGGCATTGCCAGACTACATAGTGGATCGATTCGAGGCGTGGTCCGTTCCGCACGGCATCGGAGAACACAAGCATTCGGGGAGTCTGCAAGCTGCGCAGACAGACGTCCCGCCTGTGGAGCGCGCAGCGATATACTGGGATACTTCGGCGACCAAGCCGACGCCTAGATGCAGTTTACGCGCTCCTGGTCCCAGGATCAAGTGCGTTGCGGGCGATTTGCTCAGGCCTCGCAACAGCACCGGGCACTGGGGGAGCATGAAGCACCAGCCCGGGAGAGACGTCCGGCTCGCGGGACCTGCCGCCTGTGAGGTAGACTTTCGACACTTCGGAAACGATTTCCCGTTTTAGCGCTTATCGTAGCGAGGATCGAAATTGTTATCGAGTTGCCATGTAGTGGCTAGTCTCTGTTCCTCGTTCTAGATAGTCCGGTCGATACGCCAGCCTCCATATCTGGGAGGCATGAGATACGATGCGTCTCTCGCCGTTGAAGGGAAACGCGATCCTGATCATTAGCGTGTGGCTGTAACGTAGGCGGTCCATTTGCGTTGAAGTCATAGCAAAGTATAGTCTTTCGTCTCAATCGTATTTCAACCCTCACGGAAGTCTATTCAGGCGATTTTTCGCGGTTTATAGCATACGCGCTCAAACTGGGTTCGATTTTAAAAAAATAAAGATATGGACATTCAAGTCGGGTATCCTTCGGGGCCGCCAGTACCCGCTGCCGGGAGTGAACGATCAATACCATATTCGCCGACCATCAATCGAAATAGAGCAAATGACGAAGAAGAACAGGGAAAATAGAAGAGAAAAAGCGCTCGCCCGGCGGGCCGATGACGACACTGTTGTGGCACACTGGGCACGAGTACTAGGAATCCTCGCGATCCTGAGTACAAGCGGCGGCAAGAAACGCAGTGAGTTCGTGAACCGAGACGTTAACGCCGCTCTTAATATCAGACAATGTGCGATGCTGTAGACGAGATCCGCGGTGCTGACGCAAGTGAATTTTGTGGGACAACCTCTTCATTCCGAAGTGTGCAAGGAGAAGCTGAGGCTGATAGCAGGGGGCCGGTCGAAAAGGCTGGGAGGCGTCTGCACGTCGGTGTATAGACAAACACGCTCTCGTTGCGATGCTCTGAACAATAGAAATGCAGGCGTGGGCGTTCGAAACAAGTGCCGCTGGTAACGATGGACGCCTGAGACGCTTCGAGGCAGGGTTTCAAGCACGCTTTTTTATCTGGTCAAATATGTGAGCGAGTTTTGTGCGGGCCTAGTCTGGAGCGGAATTCAATGGTACGTAGCGGCTGCAGGTGAAGTCGAACTAGTCGTCGCTCGACGGCGTTTCCATCGAGTGAGCATAGACGATGAACCCAATACGTGGCTTTTTGAGCTGTGGCTGACGCGACACGAGCCTCCACGAGTGAACAATATGTCTCGGTATGACTCTCGAACGGATTTTGCAATCGTTTTTCCCTAGGTCGACGGCGAGGGTACGGTAAGGCAGCATCCCTGCATTTGCGAGGATGCATAGGAATGGATCCTCTGACTCGAGCGTGCACGCTAACGTTTCGGGGGTTTCCCGCTGCTATCGCCTGCGGCCTTCCAGGGCTTTTCCTGTGACTGATGTCATGTCCCCTTTCGTATCCCGTGCCTAAAACACCCAGTGCGCTGCGTTCCCATCGGTTACGCTGTCTGCAATCGATGGATGTTGTTGGCAGGTTTGCAACCCGAAATTCGCAGTTGCTGGCCATAGTCAACACACTCCGTGCATAGACGGTAGTTTCGATCAACGTTGCGCATGTCACTTTCATCTTGTCGTTTGGATACTGTCTGTGTGCGCCCTTCGCATTTGTCGCACCTGCGTATGGTCAGATGGTCCCGTATGTCCACCACAACTTCTGCGCCTCCTCCGGAGACCGAACTGTGCCACACGGCCGCCTCACTTGTTGCTCCGTAGATGCTCTTGATGGGTATTGAAGGCTCCTCGCGACGCGTTCTTCGGTTTCCACAACTGCTGCTTAACCCAAGGATCACGAGCTTCAGCCAGGCGATCCGCCCTGCATGTACGCTGTCCGACGCACACAAAAGCGCACGCTGCTCTGTTCAGAACAGGATTTCTGTAACATGATGTTGTCCACGATGTACCAAGTACCGGAAGGAGAATCTAGGCTCGAGATCAAGTCCCAAAATTTTGATCCTTCCATGGTCACTTCGGGCAAAGCGAAGACACATACGCCCCTGATATTCGTCGCTCTGATGAATTAGGTGCGAATCTGTGACCCTTTTGCATCCAAGCAGGAGAAACGGTAGTCTCTGGGAGCATATCGCATGAGGCAAATCATGCTGCTGTGGATTGCCGTTTTGTACACGGACGCACAGATAGAAGGATTTGTACTCGGAACAGAATCAATTATTTGGCGTGACAAGTTCAGTAAACGTTCGGCATGAGCGTGTGAACGACGCATCAAGCAACATTATGGAGTGTTTGCTTGTGAATCCCGCAGAGCGAATTGCTGCGCCCAGGAGTTGCCTCGGCCAGAAAGATTGAATAGTTGAAAGAACGCGTTATTTGGACCTGCTAACCGTAAAGATCGAACAAGTGTGGAGTCATCTAACAATGCATAGGATGCTGATTTCGATCAGTTGAGGAACCCCTTGTACGAGTGCATCGTGGATCAGGTTGCTTCCGATGATGGAACAAAGTCCAGCGACAAAAATCCCAAGGAGCCGTCCAAAAAAGACAGACGAAAACCCAAGACCTACCTCTGTTTCCGTAACCCTCTATCGCTGGACTATGAATACCCAGATTGTACTGCAGAAAAATCAAAAAAGTCATAAGGCACGAGCAGAACGACTAGTGCAGTTTTCCATGATGATCTGACATGGATGTAGACGGTGAGAAGGCCTCTGGCCCTATCACTCTGACCCTTCTCTCTTCGTTTTCGAGATGAACAACATACCTTTGTATAAAAAGCGAATACGCAAGCGTACAAAAGCGCTTTCTTGAAGGAGGTCACGGCAAGACTAGGAACTCCTTGGCTCTCGTTCGGAGGGTTTGGTCTATCAGGCGCGGTTCGCGGACCTGCCTCTATCACCGGTTCTCTGGGCGTGATCGTCTCGAAACTGGTTGCGAGCCCTGTTCCACCGCAAAGACTTTGAGAGATTTTCCATAGCGAACGATTGCAGCTACCTTTGCCTTGGAAGAGGAACACCAGTTTTCGGGAGCCTGGTGCCCTACGAGGCGCCTTCACCACACCAAGCTCGCTAACCGGTTCGTGATCCCCGGTACCGCGGAGACTCGAGTCTCACTTGCTAAAGCGGATTTCTAACCCAAGCTCATACAGGTTGTTACCGAGCACGACACAGATTGCACAAAGGCAGGCTGCGGTCGTGATCTTCCTTTCTGCAGCCGTGCTTTCGAAAAGCGGCGACCATTCGTGGTCAAGCTAGAAAGCGCGCTTCAGTACAGGGCTCCGGCAACGCTGACGGAAAGGAGTTCGCACTGACTACGAAGCCAGCTGAAAGGTGGCGTTTAGGAGGCAGCTAGGTGACCGAAGAGCTCCTCGGGCACTTCACTCGGGTGAGGCGCCTCGCTGCGTGCCGTGCGGGAAACCCCGCTGAGCACCTGTTCATCACGACTGTTCGCGTTTCAGTGAGTTTTTCTCGTTGAACGCTCGCGTTCGACACAGTATCGACGGTTTTTCTCCGCTGCGAACGACGCTGTGAGTGTCATCGTCGTAGATTCGCGATAGCTTTACCACCATCCTGCACTTGAGCAGCAGCGATAGCACCATACCTGGTCGGAGACTTGGAGTTGACGCGTTCGCCTGCGTCCAGGATAGTTCCCGTTGGAAACAGACTGTCAACAGCAACGCCCGCCACAGTGCTGGGACGCGCTATTCATCGTTTGACCTCATGCAGGTATACAACTTTTACCTGTTTAGTAGACATGGCACATGTCTCTACTATCGGGAATGGCAACGAACACGCCCCGGTTCGGACACACAACAAGAACAACAGAACCTCATTGGTCTTCTCTTCGCCGTGAAACAGCTCTGCCGAAGCCTTGCTCCCGCGAATGATGACTCTCTTCCTATCGACACAGCAACTCGGTACATGCCGAGAGGACCATCTAACTTTTGCAGTTACTCGACGGAGAAATACCAGTTGCACTGCTTTGAGAGCAGCACCGGCCTGCGCTTCGTACTGACAACGTCGCCAACGGCAAGCGACCTAACCCGGATTCTGCAGCGCGTCTATCGCGAAGCGTATGTCGAATGTGCAATACGCAATCCGCTCTACACACTCGGCACATCGATCGTGAGTGAGAGCTTTCGAAAGCGACTCGACTCGGTGATTCGCACGCTCGCAGTGGAGTCGACCGTCTTTCGACCAGCAAGCGAGAAGGCGCTACGCGGCAATGGAAGCCCTGCTACGAAATCATAGACACATCGTATCTAGGGTCCATGGATGGCATGCTGTTCTATTGCATGCCCGGAAATGGTAAAGCGGATCAACTATTTTAGATTTGGGAGCGCTGTCGCAGTGTTCATGCTTGCTCATGGCGTACCTTGAACAGTAGCTGTAGCAGCAGCAGCAGCAGCAGTAACATCAATATCAACCGCAGAAGCTGATGCTTATGATGACGAGCAGCGAATTGTCTCAGCGATGCATCATGCCAAGCACCATCAGAAACGATACACCGGATTGCAAGGCAATTGTTGTTTGAATCGCTGATTCCGTGAATCAGGGCCCTTGCATCAACCTGGAATCTGGATGGAACTGCGAGACACCCAAAATATTTGCTGCTCACCCGCGTCGCTTCTCTTGCTTTCAAAATCCGCGGTAAGAAAAACATTCGACGCACGAAAGCGCCGCACAACACGCTGCGATGGTCATCAACGCTAGCCGCGGCTGCCGACTTGCCTCGTCACCGGAATGTATGTGTAGAGCATGACAAGCGGCGTTCCCGCGGGCTGCCTCGTGGGCCAATGCGACCTGTACAAACCTCAAGCGTAGTGCAGATTCACAACTGGTGCTCGTTCTGATGACCATAAAATACTCAGACAAAAAGCATCTTGTGGGTGAAAGATATAGGATGCGTATTGGCGAACTCTGGAACGCGGCTCTGCTTCCGCATCCGGCAAGTACGATACCGTTGCTTGCAACATGGTGTCAGTGACGGTTCTTTGGCTGTGGTCTGGTGCACCAGCGTGCGTCGTCGACGTACGCGCGCCTTCCACGGGCGTATGTGTTCGTGAAGCTTCCAAGCGCTGCTGCTGCTGCTGCTGCACGAACGGGCGAGCAGATAATCTCTCTCTCTCATTCTTCGCTGCCGGATAGATACGCCAAGAGAGTGTTCCGCGTACGCGATGAAAAACACGCACCATGGGATACTCGTCGCATACGGCTGGATGGAATAGGTCTCTACTCCACAACTTTGATTCATCGTAGGAGAAGAACCGTCGGTTCAACCAGGGCGAAAAGATAGCCGGTTGGCACGGCAACGGCAGCAGCAAGAACATCGTTAGCAAAGGCTCCCTGTACAGGTGAGCGACATCCATGACAGGTCCGCGCTCCGTTAAATCTTGTCCTAAAGTTGTGCAGTTCCCGGTAACCGCTCTAGTGTCGGCACGCTTACCCGTCGAAGAAGTTTCACCAGCACCTGCCTCCGGTTTCACAGCCATCGACCAGCGCTCGTGCCTCTGTGATGTATCAAGCGGAGCGCCCGCCGATAATAGGGCAATTTCTGCCTTGACAAGAGCAGCACGTTCGTCTGTTCCATGAGCCATGTTGCGTGGCGTGTTCCGCGCAGCAACGCTACCGCAGCGGTGCTCCCGGTGGCACACTGGACAGTAGACCGCTCCACAGACTAGTTTCAATTCCTCGAGTCGTTCCACGGCGCTCTCTATGCGATACAGCGGCACGCCGGAGCGCAACCCGAACCATTCCGGATGGTGACGTGCGAGTGCGAGGAATTCCACCGAGCCGGGCGAGAACACTGCCTCAATTTGTGTGCTCAAATAGTCGTAGATCACGTAAAACGTGGTGCGCAATTGAGCCACCAGAGCACTCAAAGCATCCTGTCGGCGTTTTGAGGCAACAATGTTGTCGGCGAGAACAGGACAGGGGGCGTGTAATAGATGCTGAAGTTGCTGCCTGTACGATCCTGGTTCCGCGCTCGCCGGTATCTGCTCAGAATCTGCAGTGCTGTGCGCTTCTGCTGCGTGCAGTAGCGCCAAGTCAGAATCGACCAGTCCCGTAACCGCAACGCCCGAAACGTACCATGGCTGATGAAAGAGAGAGCAAGCCGTCCGGCCGAGAAAGTGTTTCAGGGCGAGTCGCGCGGGAACCATGCGTACCAGGAAATGCTTTTTGCTGATCAGCGCAGCGCGCTGAATAACGAAGGACTGCAGGCTCTCGAACGATGCCGCAAACCGCTCATAATATGAGCATGGCTTTCCCTGTGTGTAGCTCCGATACAGAAAGGTTAGCAGACGCTGCTTCAAACCCGTGATGAAACATTCCTTTTCTTGCGGGCGATACGCCATACGACACGCCGCTGCAGCCATAGCAGTACCAGCTACAGCGGCCGCACTCGTACATGGCATCACAAAGGGGGAAGCCTCGCGTTCCGAATTGTCATCGCTCTGGGGGCGCTGTCGACGGCACCGTCTCTGGGGTATCCCAGACTCCACGATGCCGCCGACAGGCTCCTTCTGCATGCCGACAGGCAACACCGATGTTTCCTGCGGGTGCGACGGCAAAATGCATGCCCCGGCTGCTGAGGCGTCATTGTTGGCCTCGGACGGCTGAACTGGAACGTCATCTAGCGGCTCGCTTTCTGCACTGGAGTTCTCCGTCTGTAAAAGATCACGTAACTGCAGTGCAAAGACGCGTCGACCTTGTCGGCGAAAATCGCGCTCCCGGCGATATTGTTTGGCAATGAGTAACGCGTCATCGGAGAAACAGTGCGGTCCGAAGCTCGTCAAGTACTGGAAGCATCCACACTGTTGATTCAGGCCACCGATTCCTTGCCGGATACGTAACAGATGCACTGCCTGATGCGCCATGGAGGTCACTGCCACGAGGTCCGCATCAAATAGCTGGACACCGGAGTTTCCGTCGAGTAATACAAGGTCATTACGCAACATGAAGACATCTACAACTCGCTGTAATTCCATGTCGACCAGAAAAAGGTAGACAGAGGGTACTACAGGGCATCCTGCTAAAGAAGCAGGCGAACTCGAATCGGCAACGTGGCGCGCTGCGAGTCGCCGAAAGCTGCCTCTTTGCCCGCTTCCGGTTGTTGCGCTTTCCATATGGCTGTCTGTAGATGACCGCTCACGATTCGAGTGGGAATTTTCCGATACAACGGCAGTTATTTGCGATCCAATACGAAGGCTCTCGCCTCGGTGCGTCAGTGCGGGTGTTGACGGAGCTCGCCACGCTCCCAGGAGAACAAATCGACCACAGGGTGTACACAGAAGCAAGTCCCGAAGGTAGACACCAGTAGGGTCCCATTCTGCCTCCAGTGGTGTATCCATACCAAAACCGCGTGCCCTATTATACGCAAGGAAGCCAGTCGTATAGGCATTCACTACACTTATCCGTAAAGGCTCACGAAAAAAGTCGGAAAACGAGGCCGAACCGCCTGACTCGGACAGGTTTACCTTGTTGGCCGGGTCTTCCGCACTGCAACAGTCAGCGCCCTTCAATTGCGTAGAAAACGGCACAGAACTGGACCAGTGTACGTAAGGGAAGACAAGCAGATCCGTTCCGTTTCGGTCAAGAGCAAGGAGAAATCGTCCGTTCGGGGTGAACCGCCGGAAAATGCACGGCGGTGTCGGTACATCATAACTGTGGCGACGAAAACCTTTCCGGTGAAGTTGTTCGGCTGTCCAAGCGGTTTGCTTCGAAAAGTGGTTCGTGTCGGTGTACTCGCGGCTCTCAAGGAGACTTGCAGTGCTGGACCTTTTTCGCCGTGAGTGGTGCAAGTTCCAGCTCTGCCGGCGCCCTGCTGCAGACTCTTTTGTAGTATTCATTCAAGCTCTTAGCTGTGGCTCTCGTTTACCACTCACTTTTCATGAAGAATGGAAGCACTTTGGTTCATTGGAACCGAGCAAGCTTTGCGAACTATTACACGTGAACGTAGTCGGATCCTCACGCCGCAGCTGTGTCCATGAACGTCTGTCGCTGCCGCCGCCGCCGCCGTTGCCGTTGCCTGACAGTGCCCCGCTTCCGTTGAGGAGCAAGTTTAAGAACGTCGGGTACGTTGTCCGCTCGTTGAAACCGATAGATACCCAGTTTCTCTTGTCTTGCTGAGCGTAGACATGCGCTTGAATTCCGAGTTTCAGAAAGTCCAGCGATGTGCTCAAGGCGAGAGGCTGAAGCTTCCTTCTGAACACGTACGACAGGTGCACTCGGCGAACGCGAACGGGTCTGGAAAACAGCGACCTGACGCTGGGTAGTAGGGAACGAGCAACCCACGGTCGCTGTGCTTGGAGCTGGACGCACGTTATACCCGCGGTGCTGGCAAAACCTGCGAAAGTGGTTCCATCTGGAGCTCATGAGCGAACGCGAGTTGGGCAGCGCTATTCGAGTTCCTTTCAAAGAACACCGCCCACAGCCCAGCCTGAGTTTCAGTGGCATGTTCCTTGACGAGAGCGACCGCCAAGGCACTCTACACCAAAACTACAGCCTTGCGAGTGCTCACGACCAGTCTAGCAGATTTGGGGGACGCGGACGCTATGTCTCGCTTCATGGATACGGGTCCAGTCTGACTCGGTGTGCATGGAAGACCTTCCGTGAAAAACGCGTCAGGCACCATGTCGCACAACGTTCGATGCTCATGTTAGCTCCGGATTTCCCTGCACAATCTGTTAAGGTTGTGGACTGCTCCCGTTTCTCTGGAATGAGGCGGGCAATGTGAAAATGCATTGGCTGCATCGTTCCTGTTTTCGGAAGAAAACACTGGAAAAGAAACAACGCACAAGCAGAGTTGCTCAGCTGCTGCAGCTGCATTTCCCGCGGGAGCATTCTACAACTATATCGTGACGCCACCTGTGGCGACGATATGCCTCAACAAGAATGAATGCAGCCAAGGCGGAGAGCGGGACGCGTGATCAGCGGCGAGAAAATTCCGCTGGACACAAACACGGCCGGCAACGCAGCTGTCTAGGCCGGTCGTCCACGAAGTGTCGAAGGATACGTGCAGCGCTATGGATGCGCGTCCATGCGAGCACCGTTTGCGTACATGAATAGAGGAAATCGATCATTCGATAACAGGGCTCTTCGCACCGGGACCTGTGGGCTGCACGCGCGAGGAAGCACTTGTCCCCAAGCCGCATCACATGGCATGTCTTGCCGAAATGCTAGGAACTTGTGAGCGGAGTCTACGGCGCACATACGTCCATTGCCGCCTTTGCACCGGTGCTGAAACTTGATCACTGGAACTGCACCGCAACGGTGCCTCGGGAGAATGCGTCTGGCTCAAGGCAACAATCACACGGAGCCTGGCACGTCCATTAAAGAAACCAAACTGTGGTCAATGCGCAGACCAGTGCAATAATGACGTAGGTTAGCAGTCGATCGACGCTCTCCAGCATGGTTTCCGTCGTAGCTGTCGTCCGCGAATCGTGGGGCATGCTCTTTTCTGTCGAGCTGCAGTCTGATGCGCTCGAATGCCTTGCCGTTTCGGGCACTTGCATCGCTGGCAGCATCAGCTGGCTCCCAGACGCCTGCGCTTCTTTCTCATGATGCCATGAGGTCGACGCCTCTGGAAGCTCCTCTGGAGCTGCAGGCGTCGTGGGCATCGCAGACGCTATTGGCTCGGTTCCCGGTGAGGCAGCTGGCTCGTGCGAAATGCACCGGCTCTCGTGCCGATCAGTGCCCGGGAGGTTTCCCACATGTCCCTCGTTGCTTGTCTCTTCAGATGAGACCCGGTGGGCTTCAGCCGAAGTGGACGCTGAACTCTTCCAACTGCTATGGTCCATACCACACCGGGCACAAGACCAGCGTCGCGAGGCGCACGCCAGCTGACGACGTTCTTCCTCGGTAAAGTCGAGGGCCCCGACAGCACCATCTCCGCGAGTAGGCATAAATCCAATCAGCGCCGTCAGGATAGTACGTATTCCCCAACTTGGCTGCCAGGTCTCCACGTGGTGCTGGGTCACGCTGAGGCAGATGCGTTTCCCCGTTTCGAAGCGACCGTTCGGTGTCAGGAGCATGATTTCCGGCGGCTTATACGGGTACTCGGGAGGAAGCAGTATTCTTCCGTGGTAGAGTCCTTCCTCAAAGGGTGAGTCCGCGGGGCCACGGATGGTAAAGTGCACTTCAAAAAGGTCATCGTCAAGGGCACGCACCTCAAACAACGTTGAAGGCTCGCGAGCTAGTTCTGCTAGTTCCTGCATGATTCTCTTGGCAGAAGCGGAAACCGCTGGTCGCTTTCCGTTGTCTGAGCGCTTCATCTCATCGAAAACGTGATCCGTATAGGTAGCCAGAGCCGGAGCGTTCAGAATAAAATTCGGAGGAGCGTACCTGAACACCAGTGCCTGCCCACACTCATGTCAGATTATAATGGAACATGGAATGACTCGCTTTGCGCCCATCTTTCGATATTTTTCGATCTTTTTTACTTGGGCTGCATCAACGTTCAAGGTAGAGCAACAAGAGCTTGGGGATGCATGCGGAGTTTTATATTTTCGGTCGTGTTTTCGTGGAGGCTCCTTCGATTCCCTGACGCTGCAATTCGATTTCACCACCGGAATCATGATGAGTTCCAGCGCCGTCGATCAAGGGTTTCGCAGCATTAAACAAATACCATC
>Ga0080006_1160231_pt1 | contig 45093 bp, 49 predicted proteins | sample RS3BMetagenome_FD_69209 | JGI IMG/M metagenome (GOLD analysis project Ga0080006, IMG submission 69209) | Ferric oxide microbial mat and aquatic microbial communities from Rainbow Spring, Yellowstone National Park, USA - RS3B (SPADES... ... | reverse complement strand
TACAGGGCGATGGATCAGACACATTATATCTCCATAATATATTTCCATTCTTTATATCAATCTTAACAACACTGTTATTAAATTCACCAAAAAGTGCATTGTCTGCATAAGTAAGATGATACGTAAAATTCTGTGAATAATGATTCAATATTTCTTCTTTCCCGTTTGATCCATTTATAATATAAAGTGTATTTTCTAAAGGTAAATATAGAATATTATCCCAGTAAGTTGGAAGATTTATGCCATAAGAGTATGTTGTGAGGTTAATCCACCCGCCTATTGTGGTATTCCACAGAATTTGCTCATTTTCTAAATTTATTTTATAAATGGAATCACCGGTAAAATAATATGGGTTAAAATTAATCCCAAATAAATAAAGGGAATTTCCATCAGGAAATATATAAGTGAAAAAGGAAGGACCAATATATTTTTCCCAAAGGAGATGCCCTTTTAAATCAAGAGCATATAGGTATCCATCACCACCTGTAAAATATATTGTATTGCGGTATACAAGGGGTTCATAATATAAAAGAGGCTCATAAGTATGATACGGTGTAATTATATAAGGATTTAATTTAAATAAGGATTGATGATGCTGAGTAAAGTTCCATAATGCATTGTGCATGTTAAGAGCCACTATTGATATATTGATACATGTCTCCTTACCATAATTAAAATTAATACCAGAAATGATAAAGATATCATTGTAAATAACATACTGCGTATATAAATAACTACTATTGAATATAATATTGCTAGAATAAATTGGAATATTCTTGAAATTCGTAGGGCCAGAATTTTTGCTCACCATATTGAACTGCGGATTCCCGTAGACCATCGGCCATGACATGCCGTTCAATGGATGGTAGTTCTCAATTAGCATGCCTGCTGGGAAAACTAAAATTGTAAGTATGATCACAATAACAATCAATTTCCATATTCTCATTCTACCACCTCAGCAGGCATTCTCCTCCAATAATAGAATATGAAATCATACATATATATATTTCTAGGAATTACAAAAATGAGAACCATAGACCAAAAAATAAAGTAATACCCAAAGTTTAAGGCAGATTAGACTGCCTCAGTACGGCAAAATGCAATGAACTTACTGCATCAGTTTATTCAAATATATTAGAATTTTGAAAATAATTAATTTCTATATTTTCAGTTTTATTAACTCATCTAGACAGAATTGATTCTCGTTCCTTCCATGCTGATCCTAAAGGTCTTGATCCTTTCAGCCCCTATTAATTAATAAATATTACAGGATCCAAAATCTCTCAAAGTCAAAAATTTTCATCACTTTTGACATGATAAAATATAAGGTGCGTGTTCCTACTTATGAATTTAATAAAATATATTAAATTTATTTCATTATTAAAAATTTTTAAAAAATGTTAATTAAAAAACTTTTTAAATAGCTTTTAAAATAAAGTTAAAATGAGAATATGGAAAAAAATAGTATAATTTTGCCAGAATGGAGAAGAAGACTTCTAGAAAATCATCTCCTTATAACTTTAATATTATTTGAATTGATTTTGAGTGTAGTTTTTCTTATAATATCTTACCTTATTGGAAAAATTTACTTAAGAGGAATTGCTGTGGGTTTGATAATAGCAGGGTTGACAAGTTTAGTAGCCTATTTGTTTCAAATTATGGCAATGAAAAGAAAAATTAATAATTGAATAGAAATTCGCTCAACTCATTTTAATAAATAGCTTTAATCATATAAGAAATAATAAAAAAAATTAATATAAATTTAATTATAATATAATAAAATAAATCATTTTGAAGGAATCATAAAATTTTAAAAGATGCAATAAAAAATGTATTTATATAGGAAAACCATGAATTACTATGGAATTTTTAAGGTTTCCATTACCTGAAAAAGTAGATGAAGAAAAAAATAGGGGAAATATCTCGATAGCCATGAAGATTATAGATTATTATCTTTCCATGGATCTTCCGAATGAAATGAAAAAAAGGTTAGAGTATGAAAAAATTAGGCTAGGCCTTATTAAAAAGGATTATGGATTGGGTGAAAAAAAGGCATTAAAAATGGCATTTTCAAGGATAGAAAATCTAACCAAGGAAGAATTTTATTCATACATGGAGAATGGTCTTATAGATTACAAGGTAATAGATGGTAAAAGGAGATATTTCAACAGATTCATTGAAAATCTAATTTTTTTAAAGCCCGATTTAAAATTGAGAACAAAGGTGGGTGAAGATAGGGTAAAATCCTTAGTGGATGATTCAATAAAAAGGATATCCATGGGTGAAAAGCTAAGATACCGTGTAGTGGCAGGAATAAGGGTTAGGTTGTTAAAAGATTCATTTTACAGGGTATGGCTTCCATTCCCTGTGGAGAATGACTTTTCAAACAATGTCAAGGTAATAAAAACAAGTCATACCAAATATGAAATCTCTGAAAAAATGGAGCATAGAACAATATATATGGAGGGTACTGGTAAGACATTTTACGTGGAATTTTCCTATGATATATCTGAAATAAGTGGCGAAGGTGATAAGTCATATAAAAATCTTAACAACAACCAAGAAAAATTTCCGCATGTACAGTTCACGCCTTATATAAAATATTTAGCAAGTGAAATAGTTGGAAATGAGAACGATCCTATTCTCAAGGCAAAGAAGATATACAACTGGATAATTTCACATGTAAGATATACCTATGTTCATGAATACATTCTTTTTAACAATATAAGTGAATACACAGCCACAAGTCTCAGAGGCGACTGTGGCATGCAGGCACTTCTTTTCATCACACTCTGCAGGGCATCTGGAATAAATGCTAAGTGGCAGAGCGGTTGGTTTGTTACCCCATACTCTGCGAGCCCACACGACTGGGCACAGGTTTATCATGAGGAAAAAGGATGGATACCTGTGGATCCTTCCTTTGGAAATGAGTTTAAGGGGAATACTCTTCGAGGTGATTTTTATTTTGGATCTCTTGATGGATTCAGGATGGTTGCAAATGAGGATTTTCAGGTGGATTTAATTCCTGAAAAAAAATTCTTCAGGTCAGATCCCGTAGACAACCAGAGGGGCGAGGTGGAAGATACGGAAGGCAATATATATTTTGATAAAAGAACATCAAAGATTTACGTCAAAAAGTTTGAAAAAATAGGATAAAATTTATTAAAATATTATATTTCAGCCCCTCAATGAGAGAAAAGGTAGCGGTAATTGGTGCAGGAACTATAGGGACTGCCGTTGCACTCGCATTGAAAAAAAGTGGAAATGAAGTAATTGCTACAAGGAGAAAAAAGGAAAAAATCTCCTTTCTTGAAGATGAGGGAATCAAGGTATGTTCGGATAACAGAACTGCTATTTTATCCTCTGAAATAGTTCTAATTTCTTTAAAGCCAGTGGATGCTGTTAATGAACTTAAAAAATTTGCAGATGAACTGAGGGGAAAGATAATAATTTCCCTTGCTGCAGCATTACCAATCGATTTGATCAAAAAAATTCTATCCAATTCCTATGCGGCGAGGGCAATGACAAATATTGCTGCAAGGGTAGGCGGGGGTTTTACTGTTTATTGTTTTGAAAATAGATTTCCCGAGGGATACAAGGAAAGGGTAAGGGAATTACTCTCTTCATTCGGTAAAATTGAGGAGGTAGAAGAAAAATACATGGATGCGCTTACTGCGTTAAGTGGTAGCGGTCCTGCCTACATACTAACTGTTATTGAAAGTATGATGTATGCAGGATTAAAGGTGGGTCTACCTAGGGATCTTGCATTGAGAGCCTCATACGAGACAGTATTGGGGTCTGCAAAGCTAGTTGGGGAAAGTGGAGATCATCCATCAATATTGAAGGAACTTGTAATAACGCCTGCAGGTGTTACAATAGATGCAATATACGAACTTGAAGACTCTGGTATAAGAACAGCCTTTATAAGGGCAATTGAAAGTGCAACAAAAAAATCAGAAAAAATAACAAGGGAGATTATGGAAAAATTTAAGGATTAGTGTTTAAACAGCTCAAGTGCAGCTGATACGAATATCGCGGATCCAAAAGGAAGTATGGATTCGTTTAGATTGAATCTTGATGTATGGACGCTATTTACATAACCAAGCTTTTCATTATAAACACCGAGTAATAGGAATGTTCCTGGTACTTTTTGGAGATAGTATGCGAAATCCTCCCCACCCATTGTCTGTTTTGCCTCCACCACCTTTTCCTTCCCAATTAGATTCTCAAGGTTTGATCTAACAATCTCCGTTACATCTTTATCATTTATTAATACAGGATAACCGTATATGTAATTCAATGAAAAACTTGCCCTTGCTGATGATGTTACACCGCCTATTATCCTTCTCATTGTTTCCTCCATTCTTTCCCTTGTTACAGGGTTCATTGTCCTTACAGTTCCCTTCATCTCCACCCTATCAGGAATAATGTTTTGTGCGGTCCCACCGTGTATGCTACCAACAGTGACGACAACAGGCTCCAAGGGATCTATCTCCCTGGAAGAAATTGTCTGGAGTGCCTCTATTACCCTAGAGGAGACGACTATAGGATCCACTGTCATATCCGGCTTAGCTCCATGGCCTCCTTTTCCTATTATATCAAGGGTAAAAGTATCTGCAGCGGCAAAAAATGGTCCTGACCTATACCCTACTGTTCCTTCAGGCAATTCTGGCCATACATGCATGCCAAGGATATAATCCACACCTTCCAGTGCACCCTCTTCAATCATTGGTTTTGCACCACCCACGGTTCCCTCCTCTTCCGCTGGCTGGAATATCAATCTTACATTTCCCGGAAGATTATCCCTCATCTCACTTAGAATAAGTGCAGCACCATAAACCATACTCATATGTGCATCATGGCCACATGCATGCATGAATCCATCGTTAAGTGACTTATAGGGAACATCATTTTCTTCCTTTATTGGAAGTGCATCAATATCGGCCCTCAGGGCCACGGTCTTTCCTCCCTTCTTTCCCTTTATGTTTACCACTATTCCAGTTCCAGCTATAGGTGCCCTAATCTCTGCATCAAGCCTTTCAAGGTGTTCTAAGAGGATCTTATGTGTCTGGAATTCCCTATGGGCTACCTCAGGGTGCTGGTGAAGTAATCTTCTAAGGGAAACAATATCCTTTTCCTTACTCCTTGCTAGCTCTAAGATCATTTTTCCTCCACTCCCTCAAACCAACTACAGATTCATCAAAGTCTGTAAATTCTGCTGGCTTTATTCCAGATGTATACTTTATCCTTAATAATCTTACTATTGCATGAACTATGAGCAAGACCACCAGGTTTATTATCAAACCGGCAATACCCACGTACATATAGGAGAGCCATGGAAGCAGTGAAGATGAGAAATTAACAGTGAACAGGCCGTAGGTGGTGAATACAATACCGAAAAGCCAACCTGTTGCAACACTATATTTATCCAGCTTTGGCCAATACATTGATATAATAATTGCAGGAAGCGTCTGTAAAAGCCATGCATAACTCATTGTGAGGAGATAAAATATTAGACCTGAGGCCGCAGGTGTAAGAACAAATATAAGGCTTGCAACTATCATAACAAAAACAAATATCCTCCCTATTAAAACCTGTCTTTTCTCATTGGCACTTTTATTGAAATATTCAAGGTATATATTTCTTGTAATAAGGTTAGCTGCGGAGAGTGCTTGTATTGCAGCTGGAATCATTGCGCCTATTATTATTGCAGCGAAGGCAATAACAACAAAGGTGGGAGGGAAGTAAGCATTAAGCACGCTCGGGAAAGCAAGGCTTGATACCTTACTGGGTATAAGATTTTCGCTGAGTGCAATCAGGCCTATTATTGCTAATATTACCATCCAAACCTGATATACAGGAAGAAATACCGAATTCTTTTTTATTGTTTTTGCATCCTTTGAGCCAAATATACCAGTGAGAAGATTTGGGAATAGTAACCATGCAATCCCATTTCCAAAGGCAAGGGTGATATAGCCGAGCATTAGTTTGTTTGGTATGAGATAATTTTTGTTCATTGCGTCAAGATGCGCAAATACAGCACTGAAACCGCTGAAGTTTATAAATAAAACCACAGTTATTGTTATTATCACACCCCATAGCAATACATCCTTTATAATTGCACCAAGGGCAGGACCTCTTAGACCTGCAACAATCGTAAATGCAGCAACAATAAGAAAGGCAATTAGATAACTCTCAATAACTGGAAAATTCATTGAAACTAGCACATACTTTATACCGACGATCTGGAGTGCTATGTATGGTAGCATGGCTATTATTCCTGTTAAAGCTATGAGAAGAGCAAGGGTGGGGCTGTTAAACCTTTCCTTAACATAATCACCCCCTGTGATCATACCCTTTCTTTTTGCTATAAGATATAGCCTAGGGGCTACGTAATATAGGAATGGATATGAGATAGATCCATATACAGCTGAATACAGTATAAATCCCCCCATTCCATAGGCTCCACCCGGTACCGAGATAAGCGCATATGCAGTGTATATATCACCACCCATCAGGAACCAGACGATAATTGTTCCAAACTTCCTTCCACCTATACTCCATTCACTTATTTTTGAAAAATCTGCCTTTCTCCATTTAGCCCCCAGGAATGAAACTACTATTGTTAATCCAATCAGTGTGAAAAATATTGCATAATCCAGCTCATTGAACATCCTTACCACCTCTCCTTATCTATGTACTTAAAAACAATGAATGTAAAAACTGGCTGAATGAAAACCCAGAGGAAGAGATACCAGTATAGGAAAGGCCAACCGCCTAAAAAGGGATACTTTGTATTATATAATGGTGCAAGAAAAACTATGAAGGTCCATGGTACTATCATCAGTAAAAAAATCTTCAATATTTTCATCTTAGTGCTAATGCCTTCCATTGGATCACCCTATGTTTATCTTTTAAATTCTATTTAAATATTTCTTTCGTAATTATAAAAAAATTTATCATATATTTTTATTATTGTAGAATTAATGTCAAAAAGTAGAAATGTTGTCCTTTTTGCCTTATTTTCAAACATTATACTTTCAATAGGAAAGTTTGTAGTTGCATTTGTTTCAGGATCTGCTGGTTTAATGGCGGAATTTTTTCATTCCTCTTCAGATACTTTAAATCAGATACTTTTATTATTTGGAATTAAAAAAAGTATGGAAAAGGATAGAATAAACTTTCCATTTGGAAAGGGAAAGGAACAGTATTTCTGGTCCTTTATTGCCTCAATACTTTTCATTGAATTATCTGGATTGCTATCCCTTGTTGAGGGTTATCTCAAAATCCAACATCCATATGTTCTTGAAAATTTATTTTATATTTTTATTATAATACTATTATCATTTGTATTTGATGGAGCAGCATTCCTATATACAATTAATGTAATTAGAAAAAATATGAAAACAGGTGAATATAAAAGTTTCAGGGAATACCTAAGTGATATAAGGGACTCTGTACTTCTTAATGCCTTTATGGAGGACCTAGGGGCGATTGCAGGAATGATAATAATTACTATAGGAACATTACTTACAGCTATTTATAAAAACTCTATTTACGATTCCATTTCATCAATAGGCGTTGGCATTTTACTCATTTTGATTGGAATTTACCTAGCCAGCATCAATAAAGATTTACTTCTGGGAAGGGGTCTTACCCCTAGGGAGAGGGAGAAGATAATAAACATAATAAATGATTTTAAAGAAGTTAACAGCATAATAAACCTTGATGGTATTTATATGGGGCCAACATCTATTGTGATAGGACTTGACCTTAACTTCAGGGATGGTCTTACCACAGATGAGATTGAAAGAACAATAGATGCCATAGAGAAGAGGATAAAAAATGAAATACCATATGTAAAAAGCATATATATTGAGGCTGAGGAAATAAAAAAAGGTATTTAATAATGAATATATTAAAGAATTGATGATTCAGGTAATCAACCTTTCAAAGACATTTGGGGGTAGGAAACCTGTAAGGGCACTTGTGAATGTGAATTTTGAAATAAGGAAGGGTGAGGTACTTGGTTTTGTTGGATTGAATGGAGCTGGGAAAACAACAACAATAAGGATAATGGCAGGTGTAATTACTCCAGATTCTGGCAGTGTACTCTTTAACGGCGTGGATGCAATAAAAAATCATGATAAGGTAGCTGATAAAATAGCATGGGTACCAGAGAACCCCGTTTTTGATCCAACGATGAGTGGCAGAGACTTTTTAGTATATTTATCAAAATTTAATAATAATATTGTACCAAAGGAAAGGATTGATGAAGTACTTTCAAGGGTGGGACTACTTGAACGTAGCAAAGAAAAAATAAAGGTATATTCCCTTGGTATGAAGAGGCGCCTTGCGCTGGCACAGGCATTTTTGACAGATCCTGAGATAATGCTGATGGACGAGGCTATGAATGGACTTGATCCAGAGGGTATGAATTTATTCAGGGAGGCAATGAAGAACTTCAAAAATTCTGGTGGCAGTGTTCTTCTTTCATCCCACATACTGACGGAGATATCCAGCATATCCGATAGAATTACCTTCATACACAGGGGAGAGACATTTCAGACAAGCTCCGTGGAGGAGCTTGAAGAAGAGTTTAGGAGTAAGCTAGGAAACTATACATACTTTGAGCTTGACTCCCTTAGGGAAGACGAGCTGGATGAGATTTGTAAGGTTTTCAACTTAAATGCAAAATTTGATGGGAGATTACTCTGGGTAAAGGATGCAAGTGATGAGGATATTGGTAATTTAAACATATTTCTGGTAAAAAAGGGACATAGGGTAATGCAGATTAAAAGGGCTGAATTCAATCTTGAGAATCTATTTTTACAAAAAATAAGAGAGTTGGAGGGGGATAGAAAATGAGAAAATTTCTTACAATAGTCAAAAGGGAAACATGGAGAGAGATTAAAAGCTTGAAGATTATTGTAATAGCAGTTATAATGCTTGCAATAATTCTAGGAACAATTCCACTTATTTCATCTTCCTTTCAATCTTCATCACCACAACTCGGCTTACTTGTAGCTCCATTCAACAATAATGGGAGCATGGCGATAAAGTTGCTTGTTATAGACAACACAGGTAATCCAGTTTCAATTTCAGGTAACTTATCTTACATTTATTATAATAATGATACAAGGGTATTCATATCAAATTTTAAGACATCCTCATCCAGTACTATTACACTATATTCAAATATACCTTTTAGTAATTATGTAAATCAACCCAGGAATTTTTTTGAGGCTTCAATCAGTGGAATAAATATTTCAAATTTTATATTTATAGATGTGAGCGATAGCTTGAGTATTTCCTATTGGGATATTGTCTCTCCATCAAACTCCTCCCTTCCAGGCATAGCTATTCTTGTAACATCCTTTGATGGAAAGGTTCCTTCAAATTTTTCTATTTACATAAATAATACCCTTGCAGGTATTCCAAACAACTTTGGATATTTCAGGGCTTATGGCACAGGGAATGTCACATACAAATACATGAATACCTCAGGCTTTATAAAATTTTTATCTCCAATAAAGGGTATAAGCATCACTGTAGAAGAGGTGATTACATCTTTATCCTCAAGCCTTATCTCATTATTTGTACCCATTGCCGCAATAATTGCAGGGTATGATGCCTTTGCAAAGGAAAAGGTCTCGGGTGCCCTTGATATAATACTATCCAGGCCTTTGAAAAGGGAAACTGTTTATTGGGGAAAGATTCTTGGCGCCTTCATTCCAATATTCATTTATTTTACAATCATTTCACTCTTATCCTTGTTATTCCTAATGCACTACGGAATCTTCTTTACCCCATTGGAGATAATATCACTAGTAGCCTCTGTATCATTCCTCACATTTGTATTTATTATTCTTGAGGGTATCTCAGGCTTCTTTGGAAGATCTGTGGCAACACCAATTATATGGGGAATTGTCATTTGGATTTTCTTTAATATGATTTACAGTATATTTTCACTTGTAGTCATATTCATTTCTGGGACTAACATACTATCCACTGGGGCAGTTAAAATAGAAAATATTATAGGTCTTGGAAACCCCATAGATATTGCAAGATACATAACATACTTTAGCATACCAAATTCACAGATTCTCATTTACGGTGTCTCATTTGCTGATACAGTCATTGCATCCCTGGCATGGATAATAGTAACAGTTTTGATATTCATTTATTTATCAAAAAAATTTGAATGACCTAAAACTCATCCAAATAATAACATCCCCTTAGCGTAAAATATCTGTCCCTGATAACATATATCCTTTTTTTCATTGAATACTCCTCCAACTTTTTCTTAACACCCTTTTTCATGAATGCCCAAGAATTTATAACACCACCGTAGATGTATATTTCCTCAGGATCAAGGAGATATACCATAGATACAATGAATTCACCAAATTCAATACCTATTATATTCAATTTTTCTATTGCTGATTTATTGCCTTCAAGGGCCATTCTTTGAAGATTCACCCCATCCACATTGAACCTTTTTTCAAAGGCCTTTCCACCTATTCTATCCTCCCAGTCTCCATCAAGCAACCTTAGGTGCCCCACCTCCCCCGCCCTTCCTTCGCCCTTGTAAACCTTGCCATCAATTATTATCGCACCACCTATTCCCGTGCCCCAGTTAATTAAAAGAGCATTCCTCACATTTTTCTTTATTAGATTATATGCCGCACAAACTGTATCATTATCAATTCTTACATTTTTGAATTCAGATAAAAATCTTCCAAGATTAAAATTTTGCAATGGAATATTAGGAGATAGTATTACCTTGTTATCCTTATATCTCCCAGCTATGGCAACATTCAAATTTTCAATACTGCCTGAATATTCAAAGCTTTTTGAAAGTATCCTTAGCAATTCCTCCCTATTTTTTGGTGTTGAGAAATTTTCAATACTTTTTATTCTTCCATTCTCCATAATTGAAATTAGTGTTTTTGTACCCCCAATATCAATAACTACCTTCCTCATTCCAGCTCCTCCAGATACCCTAGGAACTGGTCAAACACCCTGGAAAAGTCCTCCCTTGTATAACATACCCTTAGATATGGACCTTCCACACCAAAAAATTTTCCAGGAACAATTGATATTCCCTTTTTATAAAGATACTCCCCCAGGGCTATTGAATCCATTTTTGTATATAGTGAATAGTCCACAAAACTCACCGTGGAGAGTTCTGGACCCTTATTACCATAAAACCTAAGTTTCCCCATATTTTTCTTCAAATAGGATTGATTTTTTTGCATTTCATACCTTGCAAATTCCTTTATACTTTCATTTTCTCTAATCATTCTATATGCAACTGAAATATTATATCTAGAAACCTGTTCTGTGAATATGCCCTTCATACTGTTAATCTTTTTTGCCCTTTCCTCATCCGGTGCAATTATCCAGCCCACCCTTACCTCATCTCCGCCATAAAACTTGGTATATGTATTTATTCTATATGTTTCATTTTTGTATTTTACAGAATAAAGATCCATATAAAACTGTAAAAATGTTTCATCCACCACATTTGTCCTGAAGTTATTAATTTCTTCTAGGAACCAGCCTGTGGGATTATTAATGTTGCTGTAGAGCAAAAGGTCGAACCTACCATCATTAGCTTTACCATAGTTTCCATCAATGACAAATATCTTTTTATCACCTTCTTCGTATTTTCTGTATTTTCTGTTAATTTCACCCTTTTCAACCATTTCTCCAACATTATCAAGATCAAGAAGCTCAGGCAATTTATAAATTGGCTCATACTCTGGAAGTCTTACATGGTATGTGTAATGATCACTGAGCCTTAGGAATGCTACCAACATAAAAAGTGCCTCTGTGGCTCCGTGCGTAACAACAACATTCTCTTTTTCTGTATTGTTGAGATTTGCTATCTCTTCCTTGAGGATATCTTCATCCATCATGGTGGCATTTTCAAAATATTTTTTAAGATCTATTCTTCCTGAAAGTCCACTGTTTGAAAGATCATTTTTTGTTTTGTGTGAAACTATCCATCTACCAGTCTCAAAATAGGGATCATACATTAATATCCTGAATATAATTAATTATTTAAGAATTTTTTTATAATATATTTTCCCATTTCTTTCAATTCTACTCAAAAGCCCCATATTTTCAAGATAAATAAGGTGAGCAATTGTTTCTCCTAATGCAAAATATTTTTGCATTTTTGGGAAAAGATTCCATTCACCGTTCATTACATTCCATTTGATTGATGCTGCGACCTGAAATGCATTTAACTCTCCATCTAAAGCACCCATGATCTCATTCAATCTTTTTTTATGATGCTCTATTATTTCTTCAATCCTTTTATAAGGTTCACCACCAATTTCCCCATGCCCTGGTAATGTATCCCTTATCCTTATTTCCTTCATTTTTTCAAGAGATATGATATACCTTTCAAGGGAATTTTGAAGTGATGGCCACCACGTTATGTTTGGTGTAATTGTAAAGAGAATGTGATCCCCAGAAAATAGAATTTCATCCCTTTCATCGTATAGACATGCGTGACCTGGAGAATGGCCCGGTGTTATTAATACTCTCAGCTTTCTATTCCCTGTAGTAATCACAGACCCTTCCTTCATGCTTATGAAATTTATTTTTAAAAGATCCGGATAAGTTCCAACAAAAATGCTGTTTAATATTCTAAAGGCAATCTTAAGATCCTCCTCTGGAAGACCATTTCTCATCAAATATTCGTTCATCCTGAGCCAGTAATCATTTGTTCCTGAAGAATCCTCAATTATTTTGTATTCCTCCTCCGAAATATGCACACCATAATTTTCAGGGAACCTTCCTATCAGGCCAATATGATCAGCATGAATATGTGTTATGAAGAAGCTTGGCCTTTTAATTTTAAGTTCACTCAGTGCATCATTTAATACACTGTATGATTCCTCAGTATTGAAGCCTGTATCTATTACAAGAGGCTTTTCACCTGTAATGATGTAAGAATTGACATACTTTAAAGGACTTTTTGGTAATGGCACATGTACAAGATAGACATCATCAAAGATCTTTTCCATAAAACTGCAATGAAATTCAATATTTAATTTAATTGTTTACCTCTGAAAAACTATTTTCTAATGTTTAATTTATAATTTCTCTATAAGAGTATTATTTTAAATTTAATAACCTTTGGAAATAATTTTAATATAAATTAATAAATTTAAATTTTTAATAATAAACAAAATTTATTTCTGAAAAGTTTTATATTTAAGTATTTTAATTCTTAAGCATGAAGAAAATTTTTGTAGCAATTCTAGTTGCACTGATACTTATATTTTCAATATTTTCAATGAACTTTAATATACTTAATCCAGTTAATGGTGTTTGGAATGAAACACTTTCATCCAATTATACCTCAAATACAATAAGGATACCTGGGCTTATAAATAACGTGACAATAAAAATAGATTCATCAGGTATGGCACACATATTCGCATCTAACGATCATGATCTTTTCTTTGCTGAGGGCTATTACCAGGCTAGCAACAGGCTTTTCCAAATGGAGATGCAGGCGCTAGCAGCCTCTGGAAACCTAAGCAAATATCTTGGACCTTCCTATGTAGGTTCAGACAATGCAATGAGGTACCTTGGCCTTCCCTATAATGCTTACAAGCTTGAACAGGCATATAAGGAAAACGAGCCTGAATACTATGATCTTGTTATTGCTTTTTCAAATGGAATAAATGCATATATTAACTCCACAGGAACTCCATTTTATTTCAAGTTAGCAGGATTTAGTCCTTTTCCTTGGTCCCCATACTATACCCTAGTATGGGAAGAATATATGACACTCAGCCTCACAACAGGTATTTATGAGCCATTGTATTCAAGCCTCTTTTACAATAAGTTTGGATTTTATAATTCAACACTAATTTGGCCCTATTATCCATACTACACAGACAAAATTACTGTGATCCCAGGTGATGGGACTGTAAATGGAAACAATTTAGAAAAGCAGCATATAAATCCAGATTATCTCTGGTCACTGAACTGGTACGAATCCTGGGCAACAGGAATAAACACAACATTCCTTAAGAATTTGACCCCTCTTATAATGAGTGCCCTCAAAAATATATCGGACCCAATGATGCTTCCTGAACTTCATGCAATGCAGGAATCTATAGGAAGCAACAGCTGGGTTGTTACATCTAACCATTCAATTAATGGCCATCCAATGCTTGCAAATGATCCACATCTAACGCTTCTTGCACCTTCACTTTGGATACCGCTTCAATTAAATGATCCAAACTACAATGTTACAGGCTGGGCACTTGCTGGCATTCCCGGGATACTCATAGGGCATACTCAGAATACCTCATGGGGCCTTACAATGTCTGAGGGTAATTCAGCTAATATATTCCTTGAGATATTCAAGGGCAACAATTACCTTTACAACAATACCTGGTATCCCCTTACCTACAGAAATTACACTCTTCAGGGCAAGGAATATTCAATTCCTGTTACAAGAAACGGGCCTGTATTGGCCAGGGTTGGCAATTTTGGACTGAGTTTAAACTGGACTGCAGCAACACCAAGTTATGTTCTTATTGCTGAACTTAAGCTGGATAGCTCAAAAAATTATACCGATATGGTTAATGCCTTAAGGTACTGGGGATACCCACCACAGAACTTTGCTCTTGTTTCAAAGGATCACGCAGGATACATTGTAGCGGGTAATTTCCCCATAATCAGGGAAACACTGCCCAATGGTGAGATTGTATCTGTTGTCGGCAGCAGATCCATATTGAACGGTACCCTTCCAGAATATACACCCTACGGAAACGTGCCCTTTGAATATCTACCACAGGTAGTTGATCCTGATGTAGGTTATGCATTTGCTCCAAACCAGGCCACTGTGGGCAGGGCCTATCCATATCCATTCATTGGAGGTTTCTGGGACAGTGGGGGTAGGGCCTATGCAGCCTACCACTACCTGAGTACACATACAATGATGTCCATTGATGATATGAAGGCAATGCAATCAAACCTGACAGATTTTTGGGCTATGAAGCTTGTTCCATATATTATTAACGGCCTTTCCAATATGCAGATGGACCAGGTTGAAAAAAATGCCCTTGATTACCTTGAATCATGGAATTTTACCACATTCACGGACTCTGTTGGAATAACCATATACTGGTATACCATTTCCTACATTTACAATTTAAGCTTCCAGAAGATACAGGATATTAATGGTCTTTCCATGCTACCACTGCCATTTGTTAACACGCTGATCTATCTTGCATCCAACTACCCTAACTCCCCGTGGCTCAATGGTAATTTCACTTCACTGGTCCAGGAATCCTTTTCCAAGGCTGTCTCCCTGCTTGAATCAAAACTTGGAAACAATGTTTCCTCTTGGACCTGGGGCAGGGTCCATTTCCTCCTGATTGAGAGTATCACCGGTTCTTCAGCATTCTCCATAGGTCCTATACCCTTTTATGGTGATGATAATACATTGAGTGTTGGTTCTGTACCCTACACACCCATAGTTCCATTACCTTATGTTACGGCTAGTTCATCATTAAGAGAGATTTCATCACCCGGTGCAGGTATATTTCTAGGTGTTTTCCCTGGTGGTCCAAGCGATAATCCACTGAGTTATTATTATAAAAATCAATTGAACACATGGATCTCCCATGAATATTATGACCTCACTAAATGGAATACGGAGGTGGTAATCACCTATGAATAAAGATCCTGTATTTATAATAATTTCAATAATACTTACATTTTCATTTGTTATATTCATCCCCTACGCATGGACTGCCATATTTGCAGCCATACCACTCTATAAACTAAGGGAAAGGAATTCCGCCATTGCAGGCTTTTTAATAGGTTTCTCTACCATAGTCCTATATCTTTTTTATCCTACAAATAAGCTCATAGAACTTTCTGGGATTCTAGGTAATGCGACAGGTCTGCCCGGATTACTTCTCATCCTCATATATCCACTGATATACGGAATAATAATGATGTTATCCTCAACACTTTTTTCACATTTAAGTAAAAAATGAAGTTACAAAATCTTTATATTTGATGAATAATAGGATCTTCACATGGCTCTCACACTTGAGCTTAGGGATCTTCATGCCGAGATTGAGGGAAAGGAGATCCTGAAGGGAATAACACTAAGGATTGAGCAGGGTCAATTTCATGCCCTTATGGGCCCAAACGGTTCTGGGAAAACTACACTATCAAGGGTAATAATGGGTGACAGGAGGTACAAAATTACTGGTGGAGGAATTTTTTTAAACGGTGAAGAAATAACAAACCTACCCACATATGAAAGGGCAAGAAGGGGATTATTCCTCACATTTCAGAATCCAGTTGAACTTCAGGGTGTAAAACTTTTTACATTTTTGAGATCCTCATACCTTGTTCATTACCCGAACGATGGAAGGAGTTTTCAGGAGTTTATCACCTATGTTCAGTCAAAGGCTAGGCTTCTAAACATGGATACCACCCTTCTTAGCAGGGGTGTAAACGAGGGATTTTCTGGTGGTGAGAGAAAGAAGGCTGAGATACTTCAGATGTCCCTTATAAAACCAAGGATTGCAATTGTAGATGAGATAGATTCGGGTCTTGATGTTGATGCTCTGGAGGCGGTGGCAAAATCGCTAAAGGATACAATATACAGTGAGCCAAGAATGGGGGTTCTTTTAATAACACACTATCAGAGAATACTAAAGTACCTTTCCCCGGACATTGTTCATGTGATGATTGATGGCAAAATAATAATGTCTGGTGATTATAGCCTTGCGCTAAAGATAGAAGAGAAGGGGTACGAATGGATAAGGGAGATAAAATAAAAGGATTAATCGCTGAAAATGTGAACGGTGACAATATTATTACTAGGGCAAGATATCCACATATTTTTGAGGAGGGACTAAATAAAAGTGTGGTTGAGGAGATATCCGAGATTAAGGGCGAGCCGGAATGGATGAGGAGGTTCAGGCTGAGAGCCCTTGAAATATTCAATTCAAAGCCAATGCCAAACTGGGGTCCTCCACTTGATATTGATTTTAACAAGATCAGGTATTATATACTTCCTGATGAAGTAAAGGCAAGAAGATGGGAGGATCTACCTGAAGAGATAAGGGAGACCTATGAAAAGCTTGGCGTACCCGAGATGGAAAGAAAATACCTCAGCGGTTCAGTAGCTCAGCTGGATTCTGAGGGTGTTTATGCAAACATTAAGAAAAAGTTTGAGGAAAAGGGTGTGATCTTTCTAGATTCCGATTCGGCCCTTAAAAGATATCCAGATTTATTCAAGGAATATTTTTTCAAGATTGTCCCTGTAATGGACAGTAAATTTTCAGCATTGAACGGTGCTGTATGGAGCGGTGGATCCTTCATATATGTTCCTGAGAACGTTCAGATAGATCTACCCCTAATGACATATTTCAGAATGAACATGCAGCAGGAGGGTCAGTTTGAGCACACAATAATAATTGCGGAAAAGGGTAGCTATGTAAGCTACATTGAGGGCTGTACCGCTCCAATTTACAATGTTACCTCACTACACAGTGCAGTTGTTGAGGTATATGTAAAGGAGAATGCCCATGTTAAATTTACCACAGTTCAGAACTGGAGCAGGGATATATTGAATCTAAGCACGGAAAGGGCAAGGGTGGAGAGGGGAGGGAGAATGGAATGGGTAAGTGGCTCACTTGGATCCAAGATTACTATGCTTTATCCATCATCCTATCTTGTTGGTGAGGGGGCATCGGCATCACATCTTTCAATCTCACTTGCATCGGATTTCACCTGGAAGGATAATGGATCAAAGGTGATACATTTTGCACCACGCACATCATCAAAAATAATATCAAAAAGCATAAGCTTGAAAGGAGGTACAACTGTCTTCAGGGGCCTTGTAAGGATACCCAAGGGCTCGGTGGATTGTGTCTCTCATGTTCAATGTGATGCACTTATACTTGATGAAAATTCTAGGAATTTCACATTCCCACACAATGAGGTATATGAGGAGACAGCCACTGTTACGCATGAGGCAACTGCAGGAAAAATTGGGGATGAACAGCTATTCTATATAATGAGTAGGGGTTTAACTGAGGATGATGCAAGGTCTATGATAGTCCTTGGTTTCCTTGATGATGTTATGAAGGAGATACCCCTCGAATTTTCATTAGAATTGAACCGCCTGATAAAGTTAAAGATTGCTGAGATGGGTGGTACTGGATGATAAGTGAGGAGGATATTGAAAAATTTTCGAGGTCCAGGTACGAACCAGAATATTTAACAAACCTAAGAAAAATGAACTTCAGAAAATTTTTACAGTTCAGAGAGAAGAGGATATCAGATTCTCCAATAGAAAGGAGATACACACATATTGATGAATCCTTTATAGAAGAGGCAATGCAGAACAATATTGAGGGTTCATTTATTGAGGAGGGAGGTTATTTTATAATAGACTATTCAAGGGAGGGTGAAATGAGGATAAGGAGCGATTCACTGAAATACACACATCTTATGGGATTGAATGATGCAATAAATGCATTCACCGAGGATGTAATAAGATCAATGGAAGATCCCCAGGATGAGTGGAGTGCTCTTTCAAATGCCCTCTGGTCAACTGGTATATTTGTAAAGATCCCTTCTGATAGAAGATGTGAGAGGGTAATGAAATTCAGAGTAATTTATCCTAATAGGCCGATCATAAAGAAGGATGTTTTTGTCATTGGATCAAACTCACACATGCAGTTTGTTGAATACTCAGATTTTAAGAATGCTTTCAACGGAATGGAGGAAACTTATATCAGGATAGGAGCAAATTCAACCTTAAAGCACCTTACAATGATAAATGGAAATAGATCACAGATAATATCAATTAAGAATTCCATTCTTGATCATAATTCATTTGATGAATGGTATTATGCATTGAAAAATGTAAAGAATGGAATAATGGTAACAAACTCAAAAATTGAGGGGGAAAATTCAAGAGTTCTTTACAGAGGTGCACTTATTGGGAAGGGAAATGAGCATTATGACATAGGTACAAACATTTACCATCTAGGGAGAGCAACAAAAAGCGATGCGAACGTGAGGGCGGCTTTGAAGGATTTTTCGAGGACAGTGCTAAGGGGTAGTATATATGTATCACGGAATTCAAGAGATTCAAATGCATACTTCTCAGGAAATTCTTTACTTTTAAGCAAAGATGCAAAGAGCAATGCACTTCCATTTCTAGAGATAGAGGGGGATGGTGCTCAGGCAAGGCATTCTGCCACCATTACAAATCTTGATTATGATCAGCTTTTCTATGCAGAGACTAGGGGCCTGGATGAAAATGAGGCAAAGGATCTGATAGTTGAGGGATTTTTGGATCAGGTGGTTAGAGAGATATTAATATATGAGGGAATAAGGTATCTTGTATTTAGTGATTGATATGGATGTTAATAAGATAAGGGAGGATTTTCCAATACTCAAAAGAAAAATAAATGGGAAAAGGGCTGTTTACCTTGACAGCACTGCCACATCCCAAAAACCAAGAGCTGTTATCGATGCCATTGTAAATTATTATGAGAATTTCAATGCGAACGTTCATCGTGGAATATATAGATTGAGTGAAGAGGCAACCGATCTTTATGAAAAATCTAGGGAAAACATAGGAAGATTTATAGGTGCAAGGAGCGATTCAATAGTCTTTGTGAGGAATACCACAGAGGCATTAAATTTAATTTCTTATAGTTATGGAAGATTCTTGAACGAAGGCGATGAGATACTTACCACAATCATGGAACATCATTCAAACATAGTTCCTTGGCAGTTCCTAGGAAGGAAGGGTGTGAAGCTCGTCTTTACTGATATAAATGAGGATGGCACACTCAATATAGATGATTTCATTAATAAAATAGGAAAAAGAACAAAGATAGTCACTGTTACACATGTATCAAATGTTCTTGGTACAATAAACGATGTTAGGGAGCTAAGCAAGATTGCCCATGACCATGGTGCAATCTTTATCGTTGATGGGGCACAGTCAGTTCCGCATATGCCTGTTGATGTTGAGAAGATTGGTGCAGATTTTTTAGCCTTTTCTGGCCATAAGATGCTAGGCCCAATGGGCATAGGTGTTCTTTATGGAAAAAGGGATCTTCTTGAATCCATGGACCCCTTCATGGGTGGTGGGGAGATGATAAGTGAGGTACATACCTATGGCTCCACCTGGGCAGATGTACCATTGAAGTTTGAGGCAGGTACCCCCAATGTTGAGGGCGCTGTGGGTCTCTCCGCTGCAGTAGATTATCTTAGGTCAATAGGCATGGAGGAGGTAAGGAACCATGAGAAGGGTCTTGTTTCCTATTCACTTGAAAGGCTCGGGGAAATAAATGAAATCAACATCTATGGCCCAAGAGATCCAGAAAAAAGGGGCGGGGTTATTTCATTCAATTTCAGGAATATAAGGTCGGAACGCATATCCGAACATTTAAGAAAGGAGGGCATAATGATACATCCGCATGATGTTGCAACAATACTCGACATGGATTCTGTCATGGTAAGATCTGGTCATCACTGTGCCCAGCCACTTATGGAAAGATTGAACATCCCTGCTTCTTCAAGGGCAAGTTTTTACATATACAATGATAGGGATGATGTTGATACACTTTTTGATGCGCTTAAAAAGGTGAGGGGTGTCCTTAAAATATGAGCAATGATATATATATGGAATTTATACTTGAAAATTACAGAAATCCAAAGAATTATGGTGTGATGGATAATCCCACAGTAAAGAAAAGTGGTGCTAATCCACTTTGCGGAGATGATATTACAATATACCTGAAGATAGAAAATGGAAAGATCCAAGATATTAGGTTCACTGGTAAGGGTTGTGCCATTAGCCAGGCCTCGGCATCAATACTTACAGAGATGGTGAAGGGAAAGGACCTTGAATATGTGAAATCCCTGGGAGAGAATGATCTTCTTTCTGCCCTTGGAATAGAGCTTTCCCCCGCAAGATTAAAATGTGCCCTTCTAAGCTATAAAGTACTCAAGGATGCCCTTTCAGGATTTTAATTAATTCCCTCATCATCTCTGGAAGCGCTGATGGATCTGTGGCGGTAATTATTTTTCCATCTATTTCAACATTTTTTCCAGTATATATTGCGCCTGCATGTATAAGGTCATCCTTTATTGAAAAGAATGAAGTTACCCTCTTATTCCTTATTATATCCGCGGATGCAAGAAGCCATGGACCATGGCATATTGCTGCTATGACTTTGCCCTTATTGTACATCTCCCTTATGAAATTCACTATCTCCTGATGCCTCCTTAAATGATCCGGGGCATAACCTCCTGGTATAAAAACTGCATTGAAATACTCATGGTCATCTCCCCTTAGGGCTCTTTCAGCCTTGATCAGCATTCCATTCTTTCCCCTGTATTCGCCCTCCTTTGCAGCTATTGAAACAACCTCATAGCCCTCTTCCTTTAGCCTATAAAATGGATAAAGGAATTCTATCTCCTCCACATAATTGTCTAAAAGTATTGCTATTCTCATGTTTAAAGGATACCATTTTCAATATTTAATTTTTTCACAGGTGCAAGGTATGGATTTTTTACAATCTCACCAGGTTTTGATTTAAAAAAATAAAGTTCATTCCTATCATTAATGAATCTATCCATTGCAATTGTGCTTGCCTTTATTACATCAATTGGATCCATGCCTAAATAATAGGCAAATGACATCTCAACTCTTATTGATGGTGTTGCAATCATAGCATTATCTGTCCCAAGGGCAATTACAATACCCCTCTCCAGGAACCTCTTAAAGTTTATATTTATGCCGAAAAATAGTGATGACCTCGGTGTAATCACAACAGGTATTTTATTATTAGCTACCACATCAAGATCCTCGTCCGTGGCTCTATGAAGATGTATGAGAAAATCAGGTCTTAGCTCCATTATTTTATCGATATCCTCCCTCACCCTTTCGCTTCCGTGTATTGAGAATATCTTCCCCTTATCCTTTGTCCTTCTTGATATTTTCAATAAAAAATTGAAATCATAATCGGAGATTGAGCTCATTCCAATACCCTCAGAATTCTCCAGAAGATAGTCTAATTCATTTTCATCATAATAAATACCTGAAGGCCTTGAGAGCACCATCGCCCTTATTTTTCCAGTTTTTATCGATTTAATGAGTTTAAGTCCCCTTATACCAGATTCTCTGAAATCAAAGAAGGCCCTCACGTTTTCTTTCTTCATTATATTTATGCTTTTCTTCATACCATCTATTATCCTTTTATCATTTGCCGATTCTAACATCCTTTGCTTAAAACCACCGGGGCCCACAAGCTCCATAATACCCTGTCTAGGCACCTCATCTATGAAGCTATCACCTATGTGCGTATGTGCATTAATAAAACCCTCTGCAATTGTTATCTCAGGTGTTACATCATTCTCTATAAAATCAATTATTCTATTTTTTTCTATGTATACTGTTCCCTTCTTATATTTTCCATTATAAAATATATGTGCACCTATTCTCATTTTGATTTTACCTTCCTAATACTTATACCATTTTTATCAATTATAAATTCCCTTTCAATGGGGTCAAAGAATGAGCCCCTCATTTTAAGCACTGCTATTTTCCTTTTTTCCTCCATGTCCTGCACCTCTCTCTTAAGATGTATTGCCCCTGAGGATAATATTAACTCGGGCCTTATCTTTTGTATATTCCCTTCAACAGTAAGCACAACAGTACTTCCCTTTTCAACAAAGAACCTGAAAAATTTTGCCATCACAGGATTTCTTCTTTCCTCCTCTACACCAAACCTCTTTAGTGTTGTGAATGAATCCACCACCACTCTGTGGTAGAATTTTTCCTTGTATTCTAGCTCGAGTTTTAAAATTATACTTTCCATAGTCAATTCTCCCTTTTCAACATTCTTTGACATCTCTGAGATCTCCCTTATTTCACCCTTTGCTGTGACGTCCCTTACAGGATAGACCGTTGAATAGAGTGATGGAGTTGGTACAGCGTCCATAACGTTAAGGGAGAGTAGATCCCAGCCAAAGCTATCTGATATCGATGTTATTGTTGAATGTGGTGGCTTGTCCGTGGCTATATAGAGGCATTTTTCTCCCATTTTAAGACCTTCATAAAGGAATCTTAATGCAAGTACTGTTTTTCCAGTGCCCGAGTTCCCAGAAATTATATATGGCCTTCCTGATCTAAGGCCACCACCAAGCATGTTATCTAGAGCTTCAATGCCAAATTTTTGTACCTGCATATCTACCTCCCCTTCTTCTCATTTATTACAAAACCATTCTTTGTAAGCGTTAATGGCACAACTGACCTGGAATAGAATGTAGAGGTCTTTAGGATTTCTAAAATTATCTCAGTTCCCTCCCTTCTAAGGTAAATCACAGAATCCATCATCCTCATTATGTTTTCAATATCTTCGAAATATTCCGCAATTATCAGGGATGTGGTGTTTTCCAATAACCTGAAAAAGTCAAGGAATGACATGGTAGCCTCCTCGGGATCCACGTCAAGCGTATAAAAATATTTTAAGGAGGTAATTGAATCCAACAACACCCTGGAAAATTTTCTCTTTTCAAGTATCACCTTGAGTGTTGATTTGAGATTAAATACGTCAATTTCCCTGGACTGATACTTATCCTTTACATCCTTCATCTTTATCACATCCGCCACCTGTGTTACCTCCCTGTAGGGCCTAATCTCCCTCTTTTTTGATGTAGGGGTAGCATCAATCACGTTAAGTATATTAAGGTTCCAAGTAAAATCCTCAAAATCCCTTTTAATATCGTAAGCGCTTTCATTAAGGGATATGAATAAAACATCCTCGTTCTTTTCTGCACCATCAATTAAATACTGTATCCCAAGTATTGTTTTACCGACACCAGGAGCACCCACTATGAGGTTTATTGTACCTTCCCTTAAGCCAGGAAAATATTTTTCCATTCCTGGTATTCCAATATTTACAGACATTACTATTGTTATATTTTACTTGGTTAAAATTTTTTTTATGCAAAGCGCAGTAGAGATCTTTTTAAAAAAATCATTTATTATATTTTTCTTCTCTTTAATTATTCTTTGAATATTATATATCAAAAATTTAATTATTATATGCTTTTTGTAACTGATTCAATTTATCGATCTAATAAAATACCAAACTTTTTTTAATTAATGAACTTTTTCTATTAATTCCTCAATTAATTTAGACTTCTGAAGCAAATGTAAGGGATGTTGAAAAGGTTTACCAATGATAGAGATAAGAAAGAATACAAGAAAACAGGTTGAATATATGGGTCTCTGACCCGAATGGAGCAACGGATAATTTTTCACTGTGATAAATGTGGTATAATTATAGAAGGGGATATAAATGCATCATATAGAAAAGAGGTTGGACATGGCTGAAAAGATCCAAGCTCAATGAAGGGCTAAAAGAACATCAAGTGAAGCAATGATACACTCAAAAGATGGGATACAAATGATGGTAATTAGGATCCATAGATAGGATTTCCACGAAGCCTATGCAAAATTATTTGTTGGGCAAGATATAAGGTAAAATTTAAATAGGATGATAATATTACGCTATAACACTTTTGGTGATTTTATGAAGTATACTAGATTTGAGAAAGCAAGGATAATTGGCGCGAGGGCATTGCAAATCTCCCTTGGTGCGCCTGTCCTGATAAATGTTCCTGAAAATATTATTGATCCTGTGGATATTGCACTCCTGGAATTTCAGAAGAATGCAATTCCAATAACTGTATTAAGGTCAAGCAAGAATTTTAATCAGAGTTCGTAATACTCTCCTGGTTTTGGAAGTATTACCTCCTTATTCTCTATCTGTGAAAGTAATATCTCTCTGTTTTCACCATGGAATAGTATTACCTTTTCAGCCCTGGATTTTTCAATAAAGTTTAAAAGATCCCTGTTTCCAGCATGGGCTGAAAAATCATAGGTGATTATCTCCGCATTTATTTTTTCCTTAACACCGTTTATGTCAATAAAGCCAGTATCAAGGAGCATTCTTCCATTTGTCCCTTCCACCTGGTATCCAGTAATTATTACACCGCTCTTTGGATCATTCTTTATATGTTCAAGATAGTATAATACTGGACCTCCCTCCAGCATACCACCTGTAGTAATCACTATACCAGATTCAAGTGCCCTTTTTCTGTCACTACTATTCCTCACCTTTCTTGCCCATTTTCTAGCACGCTTAAACTCCTGGGCATCCTTTAGGTATGATCCATATTTTGCAAATATCTGGTTAACAGCATTTGACATACCATCTACCCAGTATTCCATCTCAAGCCTTTGCATCACCATCATCAGTTCCTGGGTCCTTGATACCGCAAAGGCGGGTATTATTACCTTTCCCTTCCTTTCTAGTATTTCCTCGATCTTTTTCAGAAATCTTGCCTCTGTTAATTCCCTGGGTGGATGTTCCTTTCCTGCATATGTAGATTCGATAAAGAGAATATCTGTCTCTGGATATGTGCATCCATTTATTAGATGTGTATCTATTGTCTGAAGGTCACCAGTGAAAACAAGGCTCCTTTCATTCTTGAGCATAAACATTGTTGATCCTGGTATATGGCCGCTTGAAAGCGGTAGTATTTCAAAATCATCAATTAAAAGCTTTTTATTGAGTGATATGTTCACATAAAGCCTTTTTAATGAATCTACATTTTCAATATCGAATGGAGAATTGTATCCCTCAAGGTTCATTACCTTCACAGAATCTCTTAGGAGTAGATCTGTTAACTCCAGGGTAAGTGGTGTACCGTAAACTGGCATGGAATATTTCAATGTAAGGTAAGGAAGCATTCCAGAATGGTCAAGGTGTGCATGTGTAAGGAATACTGCATCGGGCTTGGGAGAATCAAGTGGAAACTTTGGTGGCTTACCTGGGGTAATTCCATATTCAAAAAGGAATCTTTTACCCTTTTCCTCAAGTACCATCCCGAGGCTTCCCACCTCATCCGCACCGCCAAGAAACTTGAATTTCATTATTCCCACTCTATTGTAGCTGGAGGTTTATTTGTTATATCATAAACCACCCTGTTAATTTTTGGAATCTCGTTCGTTATCCTTATGGAAATCTTTTCCAATAGGGAATGGGGCAACTGTGAATAATTACCGGACATACCATCTAATGAATCTATCACCCTTATTGCCACAGTCTCACCGTAAACCCTTTTATCCCCGTGCACACCTGTTGTCCTTATGGGCAGGAGTACTGCAAAGTACTGCCATGGCATCTGTATCTCACCCTTTGCCGCCGCAGCTTCTATCTCACTTTCAACAATCTCCGTCACATCCCTAAGGGTGTTGAGTCTTTCCTCAGTTACCTCACCAATCACTCTAACAGAAAGGCCAGGTCCTGGAAATGGCTGTCTTTCCGATATTGGAAGGCCAATATATCTTGCAACAGCCCTCACCTCGTCCTTGTATAAATCCCTCAGTGGTTCAACTATCTTAAGTTTAATATTTTCAGGTATTCCACCCACATTATGGTGTGTCTTTATTCTCTCCCTTATCCCCCCTCCACTCTCTATCCAATCAGGGGCTATTGTTCCCTGTACAAGGTATTCTGCTCCAAAATTTTTTGCCTCTTCCTCAAAGGCCCTTATAAACCTTTCACCCACAACGCTCCTCTTTTTTTCAGGATCGATAACACCTTTAAGTGAAACTAGGAAATCATCCTTTTTATTTAACACCTTTACATCCATACCTATTCTGGAAAAAATGCTTTTTACATAAACATCCTCATTTTTCCTCATCAGGCCTGTGTCTATAAAAACTGGAAGTAGCCTATTTCCTATGGCCTTCCAGGTTAGGTATGCTGCTACTGTACTATCTACTCCACCGGAGACCGCAATAATTGCCCTCCCCTTTATTTCCTCTTTTAATTTTAATATTGCCTCATCAACAAAATTTTTTGCATCAAACATTTAAATCAATTCCTCTTCCACCTTTTTACCCTCTTCAATGGATTTCCTTTTCTCATTTTCAATGTATCTTTCAAGATTTTTATCTATGTTGTTATCGCTTATTGCAAGTATGCGTGCTGCCAAAAGTGCAGCATTTTTTGCATTATCAACGCCCACAACTGCCACGGGAACACCCTTTGGAAGCTGGACCATGCTGAGGATTGAGTCAAAGGGCACTTTTCCTGAAACTGGTACACCAATTACGGGCCTTCTTGTTATTGATGCTATGAAACCAGGCAATGCAGCACTCAATCCTGCTATTGCAATAAATACCTTTGCATCAGATTTTCTTACATATTCCATGAGTAGCTCAGGATGCCTGTGGGCCGAGATTATCTTTACTGAATAATTGATTCCAAGGTCCTTCAATACTGCTACTGCATCCTTAACAATTTCCCTATCGCTCGAACTCCCTGCAAATATTTGTACATCCATAGATCTTCATGTCTTCATTATTACAAGAAGAAATAAAAGGAATGCCACTATTGCCCCTATTATTGCTCCCCCTATATATGCAAGCCCCGGTATAAGTATTATGTTTGTGAAGTAGCCTGGATCAATCATATGTCTGTAGAGAACATATAATATACCAACAATAAGCCCCACTAAAAGTAATAATATTCCTGCCAGCCTACTTTTACCACTACCAAAATATGCTGTAAAAACACCCAGCACAAAAAGCACCAGGGCAAAAACTACAAGTATTACCTCTCCAAAAAGCTCCAGTGTAATTGATATTTCCATAAAATCACCTCAGAATTTAATACCTGTTAATGTTTTTGTATCAATGACCCCAGGAATGCTCCTGATCTGGTCAACCACGATCTTTCCAAGTTCATTGAAGTCCTTAGCCTCCACCTTTGCTATTAAATCATACTCCCCGAATAGGGGATGGAGCTCTATAATCTCCTTTATCTTTCTAAGTTCATCGTATACCTCATGCTCCTTTCCCGGAGCTGTACTTATTAGAACAAATCCAATAGCCATTCAAATCACCCTTAATAATCTATGATGAATATGAATATCTAATATAAAAAATTTGTTAATATTTTTTTATCAGTATCTCATCCTCACTGCCTGTGCATGTGGTATACCTTGTATTAAGATTACATTTTCCTTTTCCACTATACCTTCACTTATTGCTATCCTTACAACATTCTCTCCAACAAGATTAATTATTGTTGCTATTTTCAAGGCATTCCTAAATGCATTTTCATTTACATACTTATCAAGATAAAATTCTTTTTTTATTTCTATATGAAGATCGCCTTCTTCATATCTTTTTCCAAGGAGATTTGGATCACAGGCTGCAAGCACCACCTCATCCCTGATTTTCCAGAGCCTCATTGCAATCCTCATTTAAGAAGTAATTTTATTTAATATTAAAAAAGTTTTTAACATTTCTTTCCTTTATCCATATTGTGGAAAAATCAAATATAATAGAAGAGATGGATAAGGTAAATGTTTCAAAATTCCATTATAAAATGCTACTTTTATCAGCAGCAGGGGTATTTTTGGATGGTTATGACCTCTTTATAATAAGTGTTGTTTTACTTTTTATTAAGCCAATTTGGATCAATACACTTCCTCCGGCGGAAAGGGCTATAGTAACGGGTGCAATAGCTGCATCCGCCCTAATAGGAATGTTTGTGGGTGCCTTTACACTTGGTCATTATACAGACAAGATAGGAAGAAAAACAATGTATGTTATAGATCTAATCTTCTTCGTTGTATTTGCCGGTCTTTCTGCAGTGTCACAGAATGTCTATCAGCTAATTATTTTCAGGTTCCTCCTGGGTATAGGAATTGGTGCAGACTATCCAATAAGCTCCACATACATATCTGAGTTTGCACCAGCAGAAAAGAGGGGAAGGATGATCTCTTCAACATTTACCTTTTGGGGTATTGGGGCACTTACCGCTGCAATAGTTGGCTATTTCATTGCCCTCTGGAATCCACTAGGAAATGATTCATGGAGGATAATGCTTCTTTCCGGTGTTATTCCTGCGGTTATTGTGATTTTATTAAGAACTACAATGCCTGAATCTCCTAGATGGTTACTCTCCCAGGCAAAAACTGATAGGGCATTAAAGATAATTAAAATGCTAAATCCAAAAATAAACTTAGAAAACATTGACTTAAATGTAAAGAGGGAAAAGTCATCAATAAGGGATCTTATATCACCTGTTTATATAAGAAGAACATTGTTTGCCTGGATACCTTGGTTTTTTATGGACATTGCAGTTTATGGCATAGGTATGTACACACCAACCATATTGCAGGCATTGGGATTCAAGGACCCGATACAATCTATAATAGGCACTGCAATCCTTGATACATTTGGTATAATTGGATTTATCCTTGCAATAATTTTTATTGATAGGGTGGGGAGGCTCAGACTCCAGATTTTAGGCTTTTTGGGAATGGGTTTATCTCTTCTTCTCCTTGGACTGACGAACGGGAGTAGTATACTTTTACTCCTTGTTCTCTTTGCCATATTCCAGATCTCAGAGAATGCAGGACCAAATACCACAACCTGGGTAGTAGCCACTGAACTTTTTCCCACTAGACTCAGGGGTACAGCACAGGGTTCTTCTGCTGCAATAAGCAGGGTAGGGGCTATTACTGGTGTATTCATTTTACCTTTAATTACACAGGTCTATGGCGAATATGCAGCAATAACTGTAGTATCCCTAGCAGCCTTTGCAGGCCTTATAGCTACGCTTATACTCGGGGAGGAGACTAAATCACTTTCCCTAGAAGATGCCTCTAACGTTTTCAGGGAATTTTCTTCATACATAAGGAGGATAAGCAGCAATGTAAAAGAGGCTGCAAAGGTGCTTTATGAGATTTCCATAGACTTTAAAGGACTTGAGGAAAAGCAAAAGAGAATCAAGGAACTTGAACATAATAATGATGAAATGCTTGCTGAAATATTTAATAGACTTAATAGAAAATTCCCTGCACCCATAGACAGTTTTGATATAGCCTCGTTGATAAGGGGACTTGATGATATTATAGATTCAATAGAGGCAACAAGCAAAAAAATTCTTATTTATGGAGTGGATCAGACAACAAATGAGATAATTGCACTTTCAGAGATCAATCTAAAGGCAGTTTCGGAACTGGAAGAGGCACTAAATCAGATAATGGGAATAAGGCTGGGGGAATACTCCCATATTGTTGAGATATGCAGGGATATTCACAAGCTTGAGAACTATGCGGACGATATTGTTGATAATGTGATAACACATCTTGTTAAGAATAACGATGCCTTGCACATAATAAAATATAAGGAAATCTATGAGAGTCTCGAAAAAATAACAGATAGATGCGATGATGTTGCGGATATAATTATGAGCCTCATAGTAAAATATACATGAAAAGTTTTTTTATTTACAATAGATTAATCAAGCAATGATTGATCATCTTAAGAAAATATCCTTAGATGTAAAGAGGGCAGTTGATGAATTTATGGAGAATAGCCCTGAAATCTCCGGTGAGATTATAAAGATTGGTGCAGATGGAACGCCAACATCTAGATTAGACATTGTTGCAGAGGATGTTGTTTTTAAATATGTTGAAGAAAATGATCTACCCTTAAACATACTCAGTGAAGAGTATGGATTCCTTGCAAGGGGATATGATAAGACCCTCGTTCTCGATCCACTTGATGGATCTTACAATGCTGAAAACAATATACCTTTTTACTCAATCTCCATGGCAATTGGTAGAAAAAGTTTAAGTGATGTTGAGGAGGGTTTTGTAATGAATCTTGCCAGTGGCAGGTATTACTGGGCCATAAAGGGGAGTGGTGCATTCTTTATGGAAAAAAGGATAAGGAGAATGGAAAGAAAGGAAGCTCTTGGTGTAATAAGTCTTGGTAAGAATGTTAGGGATTATGTATTTAATGCAATAAAAGAGACAAGGAGAATAAGGTCAATGGGCTGTGCTTCCCTCGAGATGATTATGGTGGCAGAGGGTAATGCAGATTATTTCATTTATGATTACAAGAATAGGAATGTGCTGAGGATAATTGATATTGCAGCGAGCACACTTATAGTAAGAGAAAGCGGTGGATACGTCCTTGACCTTGATACATTTTCAGATTTGGATATGCCATTTGACCTAAAGGAAAGGAGGAATATTGTTGCATTTTCCAAAATAGAGACCCTAGATAAAATAAGGGGGTGGAAAAAATGAAGTTTGGAATAGTGGCCAACCCAGAAATTAAGAGAAGTATAATTGTAACGGAGAAGATTTACAATTATTTGAAAACGGATCATGAGGTAATGATTGATGAAAAAACGGCAAAAAGATTAAAAATGAAGGGCGTAAAAATAGAGGATATGGATGTTGATATAATAATCACAGTTGGAGGTGATGGCACTGTTCTTAGAACTCTTCAAAAGAATAATAAGCCAGTGTTTGCAATAAATACTGGGAAGCTTGGTTTTCTAACTGAGGTGCTCCCTGTTGATATAGAGTCATCCCTCGAGAGGCTGATTTCGGGGAATTATTATCTTGATAAGAGGAAGAAGCTAAAGGTAATTATCAATGGAAAAAGGTATTTTGACTGTACAAATGAACTTGTAATTCATACTGCCGAGATTGCAAAATTAAGAACATATGCCATTTATATCGATGGTGAGCTTCTTGAGGATCTTCGTGCCGATGGATTCATAGTCTCTACCCCCACGGGCTCTACATCATATGCACTGAGCACTGGAGGTCCCATAGTAGATCCGAGAATTAACGCCTTTGTAATTACATACATTGCCCCCTTCAGGCTTGGCTCTAGTTCCCATGTTGTCCCGAGCAATTCAATCCTTGAACTCCATCTCTTAGATCAGAGGAAGAAAAGTGTTGTTGTTTTTGATGGTCAGGTTCAGAAAAAAGTTTCAAAAAAGGATGTTATAACTTTAACAGAAAGTGAAAATGAGGCTGTTTTCATTAGGTTTAATTTGAACTTTTATGAAAAGATGAGGGAAAAGAGAATATGAGGATGAGAAAGGAACTTCTTGAGATGATAATGGAATCATCCAAGGATACATATCCAAACGAGTTTGCGGCGTTTCTTAGGGCGGAAAACGGTGTTATATATGAATTGGTGATCCTTCCAGGCACGATCTCTGGAAGGAGGAGTGCCATCTACCAGCTTTATACAAAACCTATCGATTTTACACTAATTGGAACCGTACATTCACATCCCTCGGGTGTAACAATACCGAGTGATGAGGATCTCATTCTCTTTTCCAGGACAGGGGATGTTCACATAATAGTAGGTTACCCATTCAGGCTGAATGATTATGCCGTTTACGACAGGAATGGAAAGAGAATTGATATAGAGATATTGTGATTCCTATGAATATAATTGATGGTAGTAAGATAGAAAAAATAAGGGCAAAAAATGCTGTTCTTATTGATGTATTTAGGGCAACCACAAGCATTGTGGTTATGATGAAAAGGGGTGTGGAGGAGATAATTCCATTTGAGAGTGAGGAAAAGGCAAGGTTATTCATTAAAAAACATAATGATTATGTCTCTGTGGGTGAAAGGGAAGGTATAAAAATAGAAGATTTTGACTATGGAAACTCTCCTGTTGAGCTAATGAAGGCACCGCTTGAGGGTAAAAAGGTGGTCTTTGTAAGTACAAATGGAACAAGGGTGCTAAGCAAGATAATCGCTGAAAAAGTTTACATCGGATCATTCCTTAATGCCGACAATATTGCAAAAATTATAGATGAAGAAACTGTCCTTGTTTGTGCCAACAGATTGAATTTGTATTCCATTGAGGATTTCCTTTGTGCATCATACATAAAGGGTAAACATATGGGAATACATATGGATTTTGAAAGAATAAAAAATATTATATTAAAATCTAAGAGTGCAGATAGGTTGAGGAAATTAAATGCGGAGGATGATATGTTATTCTCACTTTCCCTTAACCTTATTCCTATTGTTCCAGTTTACAGGAATGGAATTATTAGAGAAGTATTATTATAAGAAATATTATAAAAAGGGTAAGGAGTACAAGAGTAATTAATATTGTTCTTCCGGAGCTACCAAAGACTATTGGAATAGGTCCAATGAGGACAGCACCCCCATAGTCCACCCTTGCCTCATTTAGATCATCCTGTATGAATGATAAGAATACCAGGATCATTGATGCTATTATCAAGAGTGCAACAAATGCAGAAAATACACCTGAGCCATAGATTACAGGAAATATGAACCAACCAAATCCCATCAGACCTCTAGAAATGCCGTATAATGCCATTGCTATTGCAAAAAAGAATAATAATATTCCTGAAAATAGATATAATCTGTTCATTTTAACTTGTAACCACAGTTTCTACAGAATTTATCATTTGGCTGTACCTCTGCCCCGCATTTGGGGCATTTTTCAATTTTCAACCTAGCACCGCAGTTCCAACAATATGCATCCCCGGGATTTACGATTGCGCCACAGCTGGGGCATTTTATTTCCTCAATTTCCTTTTTGAGAAATTTCTGTGTTTTTATTGAATATCTCAAAGATTCTGAAAAATCGTTCCTGTCAAATGCCCTTTTCGCCTCCTCCAGATAAACCAGGGCTCCCCTTCTTTCCTCCTCATTGGATGAATCGTACATGCTCTGTGCCATCTCTAATGAAAACTTGGCTGCAAGGTAGTTTTCAGGGTATTTTTTCTGGAGAACAAATGTGGGTGATAATTCCTCATAATTCTCTTCCTTTTTCTCCACCATAATCGGCCTTACCTCCTTTTCCTCATTACCAAAAATTTTTTCCCTTCTAGATTTATCGAGTATCCTCTTTGCCTCCTCAGACAGGGATTTGGCACCGCTGTAATCCCCCTGTCTGTAAAGATTTTCAGCCTTTATTATTACAGCATTGGCATCATCAACCTTAACACCCTTAGTGGAAAGTATTCTTGATATTGTTCTTGCACTTTCTACACTATTGTATGCCTCATCCCTAAGGCTGTTTTTCTTTCTCCTATTTCTAATCGTTTTATTTAGAGTTAGAAGTATGACTACAACTATGAAAAATAAACCAAGTATAATTGTTGCTGTTCCTATATCAAGCACAATAGTAGATTTTATTATTTATTAATAAATCTTTTTATCCGGGTTTAATAATTACATGTGCAATGGAAGATTTACTCTTTCCTCTGCTTGCCATGGTTTCGTTTGGTATTTCCCCAATTTTCTATAAAACAATAATGAACAGGGGTATAAATCCACTTAAGGCAAATTTCATCAGGGCACTGATGGTCCTCCCAATGATGCTAATATTATTTCTATTCTCGCTTAAATCTCTTTTAGATGTTAATTCTAACAATATCCTTATGTTTGCACTCATTGCATTATTTGGTCCTGTGCTGGGCGATTCGCTTTATTTCTTTTCCCTTCGATACATAGATGTTTCACTAACAGCACCATTAAGCTCCGTGTATTCATTATTGATACCCATATGGATGTTAATCTTCTTTAACATATATTCATCAATGTTTATCTTTATTAGTGCAATATTTGTTATATTCGGAATATTTTTGATTCAGGAGAGAAAAATGAGCATTTCACAGAAGAGGGGTGTTATATTTGCACTCCTATCTGCAGTATTCTATTCAATAGCGATACTTTTCATGGGTCTTGTAATGCCAAAATCAAATGCAGAATCCATAACAATTTATAGGATTATATTTCAGATAATATTTCTTGCACCCATATCACTACGTGGATCTAGGCTTCCCACGGACCCACGTGTTTGGTTGATTATGGGGATAGGTGGATTTTTTGGTATAGGTATAGGAATAGTTTTTATGCTTTATGGTATACAGACTGCAGGTGTAGCAATCACTGGAATTTTCTCCTCAGCCTCACCACTTATAACATCACTTCTTGGCATTCTTATTTACAGGGAGGCAAGGGACATAAAAAAGATTTTAGGTATAATACTCATAGGCATAGGATTGATAATTTCCTCATTTTGATACCTCTTTTGACAATTTATTCATACCAATTTTCCTGATGTTTTTTATCTCTCTATAACTACTAATAATACTCCAGGTACCTATTATACCAACAACAAATATTACTAAAATAAAACCCAAGTTTATTGCATCTAAATTTGGTATGTTTATTCCTGTACTTATGCCATAGCTATCTATTGTGGGAAGCAGGGATACAATGAGACCAATAATTGCGAATGCAATACCACCATAGTATAGGGTTTTACCTGCCGTGCTTTTACCCACATACTTAATATCATCCTCCGTAAGTGCCATTTTCCTCAGCATTGACCCGAATGCTGCACCAATCACTATCTGCATCACCATTGTACCTATCCCAAAAAGAAGACCGGGGAGGGGTGAATATATAACGCCTGGCACCTGGGGGGCAAGTATAAAGGTGAGTACAGTGGCATAAGCACCAAAACCGAAGCCAGCAATAAGCCCATGAACAATTGTCATTTTCAAAGGTACCTCCCTGGGATGAGCGCTGGCGGGTGAAACCCTTGTAGCCTCTTCAGTATGATGCCTTCTTGCACCTAGGAACTTGTCAAAGGGAAGGTGGAAATATTTCCCCCTCAGGACATAGGATCCTGCCACTGCCATTACTATTCCTACCGCAAGATAAACAGGGCCATCTAAATTATATTCTATGTAAATTGCCGCAAGACCTATATATCCAAGGAATGTAAGGAATGCCCTTTGTAGTGTAAAGCCAAGGGAAAAAAGGAAACCTGCCTTCATACCACCCTTGGTACTGTATGAACCTACTGCATAACTGAATGTTATTGGCCATGTGTGTTCATCAGGCGTAACACCATGAAGTAGGCCTAAAAAGAATGATATTAGCAAAATCTCCCAGAGCAAAAGGCCATGTGGCGGATTGAATATAAATGAGAATAGGTCCATTTTTTCATCTCTTTAAAACAATCTCAAGTGTCTGTGGCCTAGAGCAGCATTCACTATCATGAGGTATTTCCTTGCCATGGGGGCAGTAGCTGGGATGCCCAAGCAGATTGCATAGATTGTTTATAAATTCCTCTGTTGAATGATATTGCATTATTTTTGCATTTTTACAGGCCAAATCCTTGTCCATTCCCATCCTATAAAGGAATGTTTCAATTACCCTATGGTTCCTTTCAATTGTTCTTACTACCTCCAGTCCCATATCTGTCAGCCTTACCACTCCTGCATTCTTTTCAATATAACCCTTTGAGATCAATGAATCTATATATTCCTCTACTGTTGGAGGTCTTACATTGAGCTCCTTGGAGATAGTAGATATCCTTGCAGGCCAACCTTCACCGTATAACTTTTTAGTGGCCAATAGTGTATCCATTTCTCTTTCGGTAAGTCCTAAATTGATTAGATCCATGCTTAACATCAAAAATGAGCTATTATAAAAAATTTTTCCACAAAAGATTAATGTTTTAATTTTTATACATTAAATATGGATCCAGCAAAAAAAATTAGAGGCACAAAAAGTTCATTACTAAAAGGTAAAAGGATCGTACTAGGCATTACAGGTTCAATATCAGCCGAGGAGACAGTAAAGCTATCAAGGGAGCTGATAAGGCACGGGGCCGAGGTCTTCCCAGTAATGAGCCAGGAATCTCTTAAGATCATTACTGAGACATCATTACAATTTGCAACTGGCAATAAGCCTATATTGGATATATCTGGCCTTACAGAGCATGTTATTCTTGAGGAGGAATGTGATCTATTACTTATAGCTCCTTGTTCAGCAAACACAATTGCAAAGATTGCGCATGGAATAGGGGATACTACAGTAACACTTTTCGCTCTTACATTTCTAGGATCAAAACCAATCCTGATTGCACCTGCAATGAGCGAAAGCATGTGGAAAAACCCTGTTGTTATTGAAAATTTAAATAAATTGAGGGGCCTTGGTATTAATATCCTTGACCCTAAGATGGAGGAGGGAAAGGCGAAGCTCCCGGACAATGATACTATTGTTGCTAAAAGTATAGCAATACTAAACAATATTTTGAAGGGGAAAAATATACTTGTTATTGGTGGTGGAACTGAGGAACCAATAGATGATGTAAGGGTAATTGGGAATAGATCCAGTGGCAGGACATCTATAGAGATTGCAAGGGCATCCTTTTATCTTGGAGGGGACGTTACACTTCTTCTTGGGAGGTCAGAAGTGATCCCACCCCCTTACATAAAAGTGGAGAGATTCAGGACCGTAAACGATCTTATATCAAGAAGGGAATGGATGAAAAATTTCAATCTTATAATAGTTCCTGGAGCTCTCTCTGACTTTACAGTAAAAAAGGTGGAGGGGAAAATAAAAAGTAATAAGGGGATTAAATTGGATCTCCTTCCCGCACCAAAATTTCTTGAGAAATTGAGGGAGTTCTATGATGGTGAGCTCATTGCATTCAAGGCCGAGTTTGATGATGAAAGGATAATTAGGGAGGCAAGGGAAATGATATCTAGGTACTCTCTTAGATTTGTTGTAGGTAACAATCTATCTGAGGTAAAAGAGAATGAAACAAAAATAATGATAATAGGTAAAGAAAAGGTAAAAATATTTTCAGGGAGCAAGTTTGATGCAGCTATGCAAATCCTTGATACATACATCAAAGGTGATGTATGAAAAATGCAATACCCAGCCAGGTAAGTGCCATCATAAGAAGAAGTATGTTTTTCACCAGTGTGAAGGATAGTACTATCATTACCGCTGGAACTGCGTACATCAAAAGTAACGCAAGGAATTCAATTAGATCCATAAAAATCAAAAGGGGAGAGGATTTATCCGAAGAGTGCACCTAGACCAGCCATTGCCTCTTCTTCTTCCTTCTTCTCCTCTTTCTTCTCTTCCTTCTTCTCTTCCTTCTTTTCAGCTGGCTGTGCAGGCTGTGCTGGTGCAGTAGGAGCAAAAGCTGTTGCCTTTATTGCCTCGTCAATGTTCACCCCTTCAAGGGATGAAACCAATGCCTTAATCTTTGCCTTGTCAGGCTCTCCGCCAGCAGCCTTTATTATATTCTCCACTCCCTCTTCTGTTATCTTCTGACCCAGTGAATGCAGGATCAGAACACTATATACATATTCCATTTTTTATACCTCCTTTTACTTTTATATATCTCCCAATTTTTCTTTTATTGTCATCGCCTGCAAATTGGCCTTTGCAAGCAGATGCTTTATCGTCTCAGGTGTGAAATAGTTTATATTTATTCCCAATGAAAGGGCCTTCATATAAGCATCTGATAGCATTATGGGAATTGTTAGCTTGGTGTAATAACCTACATTAAGTGAAAGATTAAATGCATTCATTATTGAATTCTTTAGGTCCTGGAGAACCTTTTCTGTATCTATCTTCAGTGCATCGCTTCCAAATATGTAACCATTCTCATAGAATGCCCTTATCTCAAGACCTACAGGTATTGGCCTTATATCAAGTTTCGCTAACATTTGTGCAAGATCCTTGCTTATCTTTTCACCCTTTTTTACCACCACAGTATCCTTCTTTATCACTACCTTCCCTTTTTCAATTGATGCAGGTATACCAACCTTCTGAAGATCAGAAACTATCGGACCTGGCTTGAACTCGGTCTCTCCAGCAGGTACGACAACATCCTCAGGGGCTATTTCACCACCCTTTGGTGATGCCCTTGTCCTGGATGCCTCAACTATCTTCGCAAGCTTGAATGGATCCTTATCGCTCACTATCAATGCGCTCTGGTCTTTAATATATTTTGCAAGCTCCTTTACATTCTTTTTCTTTCCCTCAAGATCCTGTAGGGCAATTGATATGAGTGTATTCTTACTTACTATCAATTTTGCATTTCCCCTAAGGCTTCTCCTTATGTTGTTCATCTGTGTGCCTGGAATTCCATGTATGCCAACAATACCAATTACATTGCCCTCTTCCATTTCCTTCAGGAGCTGCTTTACTTCCTCCTCGTTAGCCTTAGATACCATATCATTTCACCTCCAGCCTGTAGGCTGGGCCCATGGTGGTTTTTACATAAATGCTCTCTATGTTACCTGTACCCTTCTCTAGTTTTGAGGTTATCTTTTTTAATACCTCCTCTATATTCTCTGTAATCTCCTCAGGCTTCATTGCCCTTGTGCCAACTGGTACATGGAAGGTCCTCTTTTCCCTGCTCCTTGCCCTCACTGTCCTTTTTAAGTTTGAAATAATCTGTGTTGGATCGCTTCCGGGAGGTATTGGCTTGGGCATTTTACCCCTTGGACCTAAAACAACACCTAGCACCTTTCCTATCTTTGTCATCAATGCGGACTCGGCAAGAAAATAATCGTATGTGTTTGCAAGTTTCTTTGCCCTTCTTTTATCCTCTGCAAGCTTGTCTATCTCTTCCGGGGGAATAACAAGATCTGCAGAATTCTTCGCCCTGTATGCAGTATCCCCTGAGGCAAAAACTGCCACCTTTATTTCCTTCCCCCTACCATGGGGAAGGGCAATCTCTTCATTAATCCTTTTTTTAGGATCTGCAAGGTCAACATACTTTAGATTTATTGCAATCTCTACACTTTCAAGAAAATTCCTTTTCCTTGATTCCTCAAGCGCCTTTTTAACCACTTCGTATATTGCCTTATCCATTTATATTCCTCCTGTAGTAAAACGAGCAAATATTGCTCTCCTACAGTTTATTTTACCTCAATTTAATATACTATTTAAATTTTTCAATCCTCTATTTTTATTTCATTCTTTCTTATCTTTTCCTGTACCTCTCTTGGGTCCATGCCCTCCACTGTAACACCCATTGATACACAGGATCCAAGTACCTCCATCACCATTGCCCTCAGATCAGGAGATAATGAGTCCTGTATCTTCATCCTTGCAATCTTTTTAACTTTTTCAATTGTGAGGTCACCCACCTTGTTTGCCTTTGGATTCCCTGAGCCCTTTTCTATCCCAAGTTCCTTCTTTATTAGTGCACTTACAGGTGGTGTACCAACAGTAACTGTAAATGTCCTAGTCTTAGGATCCACCGATACCTTTACAGGCACCTGCATTCCCTCGTAATTCTTTGTTTTTTCATTTATCTCCTTTACCACCTGCCCTATATTCACTCCCAGTGGTCCAAGTGCTGGACCTAGGGGTGGGCCAGGTGTGGCCTTTCCACCTTCCACAAGTATTTCAATAGTCTGTACCATTGTTCATCACTCCTTATCAATCACCCTTACTGAACCTGCCCTTACAGTAACAGGTATGGGTACTAGGGATTCGGTAAGTTCTACTACTATTTTATCATTTGCCACATCAATTTCAACAATCCTTCCCTTCTCACCCTTGAATGGGCCATCAATTAGTTCCACAAAATTCCCTACCTGAAGCGTCTCTACAGCAGCCCTGGGTGTCATATAATGCATTATTTCCGATATATCCATCTCACCCTTTACTACCCCTTTTATACCCTTTATATTTTTTATGAAGGAGAGCATCCTGTCAGGCTGTGTTGTCTCAACGAACACATATCCCTTTAGCTTTGAGGTCTCACCTGGAACAAAAATAGAAAATATGTAGTCTATCTTATTCTGTTTTACCTTATTTCCAAGATCCCTTGCCACCTCCACCTCTTTACCTATCTGTACCTTCAGTGCAACTATTGTTGCCACTATGGTTATCTCTGTACTGCAAGAATTCAATAAAGTGGGGTCTCTAAGTGATTCCAACTTTATTGAAATCTTTGCATGGTCCTGATATTCAGAGCTCTTTGGTGTAAGTATCTTTATGGTAAATGTAAATTGTCCTCCAGGTATATGTACTATTCTCTCTATTGGATTATTCTTTGATGGAATAACAAGCTCAGAGATCTCATCAATCTTCATCTTTTTATTTGCTATACCCTCTGATGAAATTATCCATTCAAGTTCCCTGTCCTTCACCTCAAATTCGAAGCCCAATGTAAGTTTATAATTTTCAGCATTACCGCCTGTCACTGTTACAACTAGCTCTGCATACCTTCCTGCAGAAATTTCAAATTTTTCTTTATTACATATAACGCTAAATTTCTCCTCCCTTTTTTCTCCCAACTTCATTGAATCTGTTAAATTATTACTATCAATCAATTCCATTACCCCCTAGGGAACCTTTGTAAGAATTACCATAATATAATAAATTATAAAACCTATTGTACCTATTATTACTATTCCGAGAGCTGTAATACCTACTACCTTCACATACTCATCCCTTGTTGGCTTCCTTGCCATTTTAAGTACCCTCGAGTACCTTCCCTTCCCTATCCTAGAAAACCAATCCTCGATCTTTTCTTGGATTTCTTCAAATGTATCAACAACTGTCATAATAATTACCCCAATCCTATTTGACTATATCAAGTTTGATTCCCGAATCTGTAAATGTATAGTTTGGCTTTCCCTTTATGCCTGTTACCACTACCATCACTCCCATCCTTCTCTTGTAATCAGGCCTGATGGATGCTCCCCATATTATCCTTGCATTCTTGTTCATCCTTGATTCTATTATTGATACTACCTTGTGTGCCTCCTCAACTGTCATATCCTCGCCACCTACAACATCAACAATGGCACCTGTAGCATCACTTATGTCAATATCTATCAATGGTGAGTTTATTGCATTGTTTGTAGCTATCTCTGCCCTTTTTTCACTATCACTCTCCCCCAGCCCTATTACAGCGAGACCACTTCCCTTCATAATTGTCTTAAGATCATTATAATCAAGATTTATTAAACCAGGTTTTGTAATCATCTCTGATATACCCTTTATAGCCTTAACAAGTATTTCATCTGCTACCTTGAATGCCCTATTTAGTGGAAGTCTGGGAACAAGCTTGAGAAGCTTGTCGTTCATTACAACAATTACGGAATCTGCCTGTTCAAGGAGCTTATTAAGGCCCCAGACCGCATTTTCAAACCTGTACCTTCCCTCAGAACTGAATGGAAATGTTACAACGGCAACAGTAAGTGCACCCAGCTCCTTTGCAATCCTCGCTACAACTGGTGCAGATCCTGTACCTGTGCCACCTCCCATGCCAGCCGTAATAAATACAATGTCAGAACCCTCCAAAACCCTTCTAATATCCTCCTCGGCCTCCAGGGCCGATTTCATACCTATTTCAGGTATTGCACCTGCACCAAGGCCTCCAGTTAGCCTCCTCCCAAGTAGTACCTTCCTCTGGGATCTTATCATATACAAGTGTGCGGCATCAGTATTCATTGCTATCAATTCCACATCCTGTATACCATCCTCTATTATCCTTGATATTGTGTTTGATCCAGCACCACCGCAACCAACAATCTTTATTTTTGTTCTAAGGGACTTGAGTATTTCAAGGAGTTCCTGATCTTCAGGATTTTGCTCCATATTTACCACCATTTAAATGTTCCTCACTATCAGTTTCATATTGGCAGGTTTTTTCGTTACATTCAATATCTTCATTCCGTAAATCTCTTCTATTCCCCTCTCATATGCAATATCCACTAGTCTCTGGGATATTATACCGCCCGTGATTAATGTGTTCCCCTTTATCTCTGTAGTGGAAAGTTTATCAAATAACTCATTCAGCTGTATTGTGCTTATTATATTACCCTCCTTATCAGTTATAAAGGCCACCTTTTTTTCAAATGCATCCAGTAATAGATCGTCCTTCTTTCTATCCTCACTGATTTCCTCCTTCTCCTCTACCATAACTTCTTCCTTTTCAGCTTCATTTACAATTTCAGATTTTCCCATCTTTTCAAGCTCTTCATTCATCCCATGTGTGGCAAGGTATTGTTCAACAGTCATCTTATTCCTCAGTGCCTTTACTATTTGCTTATACGTAAGTTCCTCCACCTCCCTACCAGGTGGTGCCCTTGCTACAAAATCAATCTCAGCTACCTGTAAAAGCTCCTTGAATATCAGGTCACCTCCCCTGTCACCATCTAAAAATGCAGTGGCCACCCTTTCTTTAGTGAGATCTATTATTGTCTTGGGTATGTTTGTTCCTTCAACGGCTATTGCATTCTTTATACCATACTTGAGTAGGTTAAGCACATCTGACCTGCCTTCAACAATTATTATTGCATCGGATGTAGGAACTGCTGGACCTGCTGGGAGCCTGTCCTCACCGTATGTTATTATCTCCTCCTTTTCTATTGTCTCCCTTACCACCTGAATAAGGTCTTCACTGAGGTTTTTACCCTGTGAAAGGAGGCTTTCAAGAAGTTCCTTTGCCCTTTCAACCACCTTCTGCCTTTTTGTTAGCCTTATATCCTCTATAGAAAGTACTTCAAAACTAGCCTTACATGGCCCTACTCTTTCTATAGTCTCCAGAGATGCTGCAAGGATTGCAGTCTCAACCTGATCGAGGCTTGATGGTATGTAAACAATCCCCTCGGATTTACCCTTCTTTGAGTCTATTTCCACCTCTATCCTCCCTATTCTACCACTTTTCTGAAGATCCCTCAAATCAAGTTCCTCACCTAGTAAGCCCTCAGTCTGTCCGAATATTGCCCCCACTACATCGGGCTTTTCTACTACACCATCAGCCATGATTTTTGCCTTTATAAGGTATTTAGCTGCATTTGGATCTATATTCATTTTTATCACCTTCTTTTAAAAATAGTCATCTCTTCACTTCATACCCGGACACGTTTAAATTATGATTAATATTTAACGTGAAAGTCATGATGATCAGGGATGACTATTTTTAATTTCATTAAATTGATTTCATTAATAAATTTTTCTCAAATTTTTTTAAAAAATTGTTTCCTTAATAACCTCTATTAAAAAAGAATAAATATGAATAATCTATTTAATAAATAATGCTAAGGATTTTATATGGTAATCCCCTTGAATACATTGAAAAAAATTTAGGGGATGATATTTTTATACTTCCAGATTCTATATCAATAAGGAATGTGGAGATATATCTTCTTAGGAAAAGGGGTCTTGAATATTTTCCCGCTGAAAAGTTTTTCACAGTTGATTCCTTAGCTGAAAAATTTTTTGATAAAAGATACAGAATAATGCCAAGGTTCATGGAGAGATATATATGCAAAGAATCACTAAAAGGTATTGCATTTTACAGGGATCTCCATGAAAGTGAGAATTTTATTACACTTCTACTTGGGGAATACCTTGAAATAAAAGAAAATATGGTTGTAGGGAAAATGCCAAATAGGATTGGAGAATTTTTCAGGGTATTCAATGAAGAGTATTCAAAATTCCTTGATAGACTCAGGGATGGTGTTAAGGTAAAGGGGGAGATATGGCATTTCCTCACAAGGGCAGAGATGACATATTTACTCGCCTCTGAACTTTCAAAAATGAGTGGAAGGAAAATTAACTTTACAGGATTTTACTATATAAGTCCTACATTGAAGCATCTGATAGATGAGTTAAGAAGGAATAATTATGTCACCTTTATTTCCGAACCAATTGATGCTGAAAGTTCAATTATACTTGAGAAGAGGCTCATGGCAGACAGGATAGATGGAGAAGGTTTGAAAAAATTCAAATCAGAACTTTATGAATTACCCGACAGGAGAAGGGAGGTAAAGTTCATTGCAAATTTTATACTTGAAAAGATTAGTCAACATGGTCTTTCTTTTTCTGATTTTGTTGTTGCATTTCCTGATGCAAAGGTATACCAGTGGTACGTTGAAGAGATATTCAGGGAATATAAAATACCATATTTCATTGAGACAAGGATAAAATTTCCTGAAATGCCCTATTTTAATTACTTTGTTGAAAAAATTGGAAAAATTAGCCCCAATGATTTGAACGATCTAAAAAATTCACTCTCCAATATTTTGCAGGAGATAATGATTAAATTCATGGATGATTCTGAAAACGTCCTCAAGATGTGGCAGGCCATTCAGGAATATTTTATAGAGATTGAGGCACTTTCAATTAAGGATGCAAATAGGGCCAAAGAACTTTTACTTCCCTTCCTTTACACCGTTTCCTTCGGTAGATTCTATGGAAATTTCAACACTGTACCCATTGTAGACCTTGGAAATGTTCATTTCAGAAAGGGTATGTATCTAATAATAGGTGGAATGAGCGAGGATGACTTTCCCAGGCCCCTCAGGGGTGATA
>Ga0080006_1166287_pt1 | contig 45235 bp, 34 predicted proteins | sample RS3BMetagenome_FD_69209 | JGI IMG/M metagenome (GOLD analysis project Ga0080006, IMG submission 69209) | Ferric oxide microbial mat and aquatic microbial communities from Rainbow Spring, Yellowstone National Park, USA - RS3B (SPADES... ... | reverse complement strand
CCGTCTGATTACCCAAGAGGATCGTCATCACGATTCTTTCAATTCTCTTTGTGAGATTCACGACCCGGGTTATATCCCTGAGTCGTGGAGCGATGAGCTTTCAATTCTCTTTGTGAGATTCGTGATTAAGCATGGCCGAGCAGAACGCTCCCAAAATATACTTTCAATTCTCTTTGTGAGATTCCCTGCCGTCTGATTACCCAAGAGGATCGTCATCACGATTCTTTCAATTCTCTTTGTGAGATTCACGACCCGGGTTATATCCCTGAGTCGTGGAGCGATGAGCTTTCAATTCTCTTTGTGAGATTCATGCCCGCATTCGGCAACCTGTGGAACGACGTAGCCGCTTTCAATTCTCTTTGTGAGATTCCCACCTTGCGAGGGCGTTCCCGCTGCAGTACTTGTCTTTCAATTCTCTTTGTGAGATTCTAAGCCCATTCGTCGCTGCAAAGCTCGGCTTCTGAGTCCTTTCAATTCTCTTTGTGAGATTCGCCATCAAGCAAGATCAGGCCATCATCAGCGCGTTAAACTTTCAATTCTCTTTGTGAGATTCGCCTTCGGCCGACGCTGTACCTGCTGAGGAGTACTACTTTCAATTCTCTTTGTGAGATTCTTAATCGTGCGCAGTAGCCAAAACCACCATCACCTGGTCTTTCAATTCTCTTTGTGAGATTCTTGATTCAGAATAAGCCGGCAATTGCGTCGCGGTCACCTTTCAATTCTCTTTGTGAGATTCTGATCCCGAACTCACAAGGCATTTTAAATTTCCACTTCGCTTTCAATTCTCTTTGTGAGATTCAAGTCAGGAAGTCGTCATGACCCTCACGGCTAGTATCACTTTCAATTCTCTTTGTGAGATTCCGCCCAACAGCGAAAAGGCGGCGGAAAAGGCCATTTCGTCTTTCAATTCTCTTTGTGAGATTCCGAGCTGGCCCACGGGCACGCCGTTCTGAAGGATCAACTTTCAATTCTCTTTGTGAGATTCGTAGTCCATTGGCCACGCGAACCAACAGCCCCACACATTGCTTTCAATTCTCTTTGTGAGATTCCGAAGGGTTACGTCATATCGATTGACGGTAAACGTATCTTTCAATTCTCTTTGTGAGATTCTAACCATGCCTGCCGTAAAGCCATTGGTGAGCGCGTTTACTTTCAATTCTCTTTGTGAGATTCCCTCATAGTTGAAGAAGAGAAGTCGCATTGGGTTTACTTCTTTCAATTCTCTTTGTGAGATTCCCGCAGGGCTGACCCGTACGCAAAAAGGAGCGGTCTTTCAATTCTCTTTGTGAGATTCGGTTTGAACCGATTCGCCCATATCTGCGTTGATTTCAAACTTTCAATTCTCTTTGTGAGATTCCACGACCAACCAGACGATCACCTACCCGACGGCGTTCTTTCAATTCTCTTTGTGAGATTCCGACTACTTCGCGATACCGCAGCACGTGAAGATAAACTTTCAATTCTCTTTGTGAGATTCTTGGACTTGGCGGCCGGTGCGCTTGGTTTTGTCGCTTTCAATTCTCTTTGTGAGATTCATAGACCTGCGGGTCAAGAATCACAAGGCCTCCCTCCACCCTTTCAATTCTCTTTGTGAGATTCCTGTAGCTTGATGTGCATGCCTCAGCCAATAATTTTTCGTACTTTCAATTCTCTTTGTGAGATTCCGATCACTTCTCCGAGGCTAAGCTCCTTGGCCTGTACCTTTCAATTCTCTTTGTGAGATTCCTGAAGGGGAAGGCTAAGGGGCCCTTAGAAGTGGCTACTTTCAATTCTCTTTGTGAGATTCCGAGATAAAGGAATTTGTGACGAGGGTATCAAAGGGTATTCTTTCAATTCTCTTTGTGAGATTCCTTGTTCTTGTTGTTCGACTTGCTTGCGCCGCTTGCGCTTTCAATTCTCTTTGTGAGATTCCCCCGCTTGCGTCGTGACATCATAGGCTGGGTTCGTCTTTCAATTCTCTTTGTGAGATTCAAACGATATTACCGGGGTGCCACTGGGGATGGGGCTTTCAATTCTCTTTGTGAGATTCTACAACAGTTTGCCCGCTTGTGGTGAGCGTGATTGTGGTCTTTCAATTCTCTTTGTGAGATTCGAAGCGCACCCGCCGCAGGTGCCGCTGTGACCGGCACGACTTTCAATTCTCTTTGTGAGATTCGCAGTTAAGGAGAGCGAATGGAATGAATATCTAGCCTTTCAATTCTCTTTGTGAGATTCCGTGTTCTCAAAGGGCATGTATATAGGGTATAGGGTATCTTTCAATTCTCTTTGTGAGATTCAAACTCTTCGTGGCGTGGTTCTATTTGTTGAGCACGACTTTCAATTCTCTTTGTGAGATTCCCGTGTCCATAATCAGACCGTTGACCAAGCCCGGGATTGCTTTCAATTCTCTTTGTGAGATTCTCGGGGCTGCAACGTCAGTACTACCTCAATCAGTTACTTTCAATTCTCTTTGTGAGATTCACTCAATAGCCTTCGTCCTTAAGCACGCCCAATGAAATTCTTTCAATTCTCTTTGTGAGATTCGGGCTATACGAGCGCGTACCAGTTGTTGGTTGACTTCTTTCAATTCTCTTTGTGAGATTCCGACAACATTTCCTTACGTCAACGGAGTGCCTCTTTCCCCTTTCAATTCTCTTTGTGAGATTCGATGTAGAACACGCAGTCGGGGACTTCTTCAACCTAATCTTTCAATTCTCTTTGTGAGATTCGGAAATCATGAAGACGCTGTTAGAGCTCAATATCATTAACTTTCAATTCTCTTTGTGAGATTCGCAACAGCGGGAGACGGCGCTCAGGCAAAGCTGAGCATCTTTCAATTCTCTTTGTGAGATTCCAATAGGGAGTTTAATCATTTGCTCACCCGCGCCCGTGGGCTTTCAATTCTCTTTGTGAGATTCCGATATTGAGTTTATCCGTGAGTTATGGGCTAAGATTTACTTTCAATTCTCTTTGTGAGATTCATGGCCAAGCTCTTGCCGGCCATCGGCAACATCAGGAACTTTCAATTCTCTTTGTGAGATTCACGCTGGTTACGTCTGCGTAAAGTGCCAAGAGGTCGTTCTTTCAATTCTCTTTGTGAGATTCCAAGCGGGGCGATCGTCGACATTCAGGTCTACGTACCTTTCAATTCTCTTTGTGAGATTCTTAATGAGAGAAAACGCCAAAAACCTTAAAAGGGATGCCTTTCAATTCTCTTTGTGAGATTCCGGCCCCCTCCGCCTCATGCACTCCACATAACCTCCCGGCATTTTTAAGTCTTTCCCTCCGCTACCCCCTTTCCTGCGTTTACCCCTCATGGAGGTAGAGACCTTTCCGGCCTACAAACGTATCTGAACCCGCAACTGGCGCACTTTTTGCCCTTGACCCCCGGCGGCACCCACTCATCGTTCACGATCCTCCTCATCCTTTTCGCCACGAACTCGACGTGCGCCTTGAGCGGCTGATCCAACGCGTACTCTTTTACCTTGTCGTCCTTCGAGTAGTAAACGATCACCTTCGCGACCCTTTCCTCGAACTTCTCTTCGACCATAACGCCGTAGGCGGCCGTCTGGTAGAGAAAGCCCTCCCCTCCTCCTTTGGCCGTTGAGTCCTTGAAGTCCACCACGGAGAGACCCTCCTTTGTCCTCATCACCATGTCGGCCATTCCCACCAGGCCCAACCGATCTGAGCGCAGCGCCACGTCAAACCACCTTTCCAAGACCTCTTCCCTCCTCTTGGCCAAAAAGGTCAGCCTCCTCTTTTCCCTTTTCTCGAGGTCTTCTCCCTCTTCTTTTCCCTCCTTCATGAACTCTGTTTGCCTCTCCCGCAGGCCGAGGACCCCGAGAAAGTATATCTTTCTTGGGCAATACGTGTAGTTCTCGATCCACTTGACCGGGAGCCACCGATAGTCGTCCTCCGACATCGCTATCCCTCGCGTCGCACCACGATGTCGCCTTCCGCTCCCTCTTTTTCTCCCTCGAAGGCCTTACCCAGCTCGACCCTCATGGAGAAGTCGGGGTCGCAGATCACGTACACCTGCGCGTTGTCCTCAGTGCCCTGCAGGAGCTTCCTGAGCCCGGCCACCAGCTCCTTCCTCACCCCGCTGCTAACCACCCCCAGGAAAGCGCTCTTCTGAACCCTGACCAGCCCCTTTGCCTTGCAAAGTTGGGCGACCTTCCCCCTTAGTTCGTCCTCGGTCACGTCGTAAATCACAAGGGTGTGCAACTTCTCTACTGCCTCCTTTCTCCTCTCCTCTCCTCCTCTCCTCTTTTCTAAGCGACCTCCCCTCGCCGCCCTCGTATCCCCTCGGTGAAGGGCGTGTACACCTCCCTGCCCATGACGTGTTCCCCTATTCTGCGGGCCTGCAGCGTCAGGTGGTCCGCGATCGGCGCCCTCCTGCTCAGGAAAGTCACCTGGCTTTCCATCCTCTCCGCGTACGCCCTGTACACGGTCTTCCTTGCCTCCCTGGTGAGCCTATCCCCTTCCAGCGCGTTTTCGAGCTTCCCCTCGTAGATCAGCCTTATCACGGCGCGGTCGACCACTGGCTCCCTGAACTCCTCAACCAAGTCTACCGCCAGCCCGGGCCTCCTGGGGCTGTCTTCGTGCAGAAAGCCGGCGTAGGGGTCTAGGCCGTTCAGCTGCAGCTGCATCGCGCACTCCGAAGCCAGCACCGTGTACAAATAGTTGAGGGAAACGTTGACCGGGTCGGAGGCCCCGTCGTACCTCTTCCTTCTCCCCGGGAATTCGATCGCCTTGGATATGGCCAGCCCCACGCCTTCCCAGTAGGCGGAGGCGGCGTTGGCCTCTATCTCCATGAGGGGTCCCCTGCCCTCGTCGCAGGTGCCCGCCCTCACCGCCACCGCCGCTTCCGCGAAATCCCTCAGCACCTCCGATACCTCGAACAACCTCTTGGCCAGCGCCGGGTCCCCCCTCTCCCTGTTCCTGGCCATGGAGTAGAGTAGGGCCCTCTGGTTGAGTACCTTCCCGTAAACGAAGGACTTTGCCAGGGCAAGGCCCAGCTGGTTCCCCCTGGCCTCGTACTGGGCCTTCCTCAGCGCCACGGACCCCTCCTCGGGGCCGATCAGGGCCGCCTCGGGGTAGCCGTAACCCGAGTAGAAGAGGATGGGGACGTGGTACTCCGAGAGGAGTTTAATGGCGTCGACAGATATCGAGGCGCTCCTGGTCAAAACGGCGACGAGGTCGAGCTTGGGGAGGGCTACCTGGGCGATCACGGCCGCTTTGCCGCTTCCCTCCCCCTTGGCGACGGTGCCCTTTTCTTCCCCTGCTCCATTCACCGCTTTCCCTTCTCCACGGCCGCTGTCGTCGCCCTCGCCTTGGCCGCAGTTCTCCCCCTCGCTCCCGTCGCGATTACCTGCCCCTTCCTCGCCTTTCTCCGCCGCGCCCTCGCGCTCCGCCGCGCCCTCGCGCTCCGCTTGGAGGGATTCCCTCCCTTCCTGCCCTCCCTTCCCTTCCTCCTTTTCTCCGTTTTCGCCTTCGCTTGGGGGCCCGCGCGGGCGCCTGCTAACCCTCCTGACCTCGATCATCCCCTGCTTGACGCCCAAGAAAACGCCCGGCTCGTTTATGACTAGGCGCATAATTGAAACGCGCCTCAGCGTAAAAAGTTGCTGAAAGGAAAGGGATTCGGCCGCGGCTCGCCCTCCTTCGCGCGCTGGCCGTGCTCACGGCGTCACTGAAAACGAGGGGTTCGCGCCCCGATTCCCCTCGTCGCTCGAACTGAGGGTTACCCAGCGCGGGGGTACGAGGTCAACTTTGCGGTCAGCGCTCGCCGCTCGAACTAAGGGTTGCACACCGCGTAGTAGGGACAGTAAGAGGGGCACCTATCCGGCTTTCCCGGGTCCTTCCCCGTCTCCAATACGGAGATGGCCTCGTCCCTCACCTCCAGGAATTCCCTCCTGACCTCGTCACCGACCACGAAGTACCTGTTCTCCACGGTCGGCACCCTCCTCCCCTCCATTTTGAGGTAAGTTATCACCCCGTAGTCGATGGCCGTTTGCCCCTCGCTTTCCAGGGCTAGGGCGTAGCCGGCGGCGGTGAGCGGGTGGAAGTCCCTGGCCTCTCCCGTCTTCACGTCGATAACCGCGTTGTAGGGGGTGTATAGGTCCACAGAGAGCTCCCTCGATAGCCCCACCAGGGACCCGTCCACCTTCCTTTCCGAAACCGACGGCACCGCGGCGGCCACCAGCGAGTCCTCGCCCGCGTGCGGGAACCTCGAGCGGGCGTCGTCGAGCCTCGACGCTATTGAAATCAATAGGTACCTGTGCAGGTCCTCCGCCTCCCCCTTCAGCTCCTCCTCGTTTAAGTCGGGAGGAAGGTCGGCGCCGTTAGGGTTCGGGGCATACCCGCCCCTTGAGGTGCCGGGAGAGGCGCGGCCCACCCCCGCGGCCGGGCGCGTGCCCGCCGCTCCCCCATCCCCTCCGCTTCCGGCGGCGGTTATCCCCGCCTTCCTCCGCTTCCCCTCGGCCCAAAGCGCCCTGCTCACCAACTGGCCCATGTCCTCCTCGGCGAACTTGGATATGAGGTCGTAGCCTGAAGCTGACGGGTAAGAGTAGATGTACCTCTTCGACTCGGAAATGGTTAGCCTGATGACCTCGTGGAGCACCGCCCCCCTGACGAGCTTCGTGGTCGTTGGCTGCTCAACCCTCTTCACCCTGTGAAGGTAGATGTCCCTCAGGGTGTCGCAGTACCTCGCCGCGAGCTCGCTGACCGTTAGGGCCGCGGGAGAAGGGGGCCTGACGGGGGGTTGGGAGTAGCTCCACCCCCTCACCTCCTCGGATACCGGCCTTTCCGCCAGTTGGTCCCTCAACAGCGAAAGCCTTTTGTCGAAGTCCGGACCAAAGAACACAACTAATGAGCGCGGTGACTTTTATCCCTTCTCGCGCCCAAGAGGGCGGCGAGGGGAAAGCTTCACACCAAATCCGTTTTACGAGATGGAAATTCCCCAGGCTGCTGAAAGGCAGGGGCTTTTGGCCTTGGGGCTCTTGGCTTCGTCCCTTTTTGCGAAGTACTTTGTGGCCGGGGCCGCAAAAGGTGTTGAAAGGCCTGCTGCTCTTGGTCCCAAGTCTCGCGGATGTGTTGCCCCGATCGTCGCAACCTTAACGAAAATCGCCCCTCTGCGCGGGGCCGTCGCGGGGGATACCTCCTCCACGACCTCGGCGATCTCCACATCGGTCCGGCCTTTGCCAACGAGCTTCTTGAAGGGCTTCCCATCGAATTCCTTCTTCTCGGACGACATAGCGAGATGGACCAGTAAGCATTTAGATGGCGGTGGATCGATGTGCGAAGTGAGTCGATGAGGGGGAAATGTATCAATGAGCGAAGTGAATCGGTAAGGCGAAAATGTATCGATGAGGAAATGTATCGATGAGGCGAAAGCGGTACAATGAGGAAGTGGAACGATGATGCGGATCGTGTGACCAGGCGAGGCCGTTAGTCCCAGAACCTCACGAAGAGAGTTGAAAGGGCTTTTTATGCATTCGCGCATGATAATGGTTCAATGGGGGGAATCGGGCCAATGAGGTATTGGACCATTGAGGTGATTTTTGTCTATTCAGGCGAATTTTGACTATTGAAGAATTTGACAATTGATTGGGGTTAGGGTTGACAGAAATGAATCGATGAGGGAAGCGGTCGCTGATCGGTGTGCAGGGCAATACTGTGTCAATGAGCGAGTGGTGCGTGCATATAGCACTAGAAACTAGAGCAAGAACTAGGGAGGACCTCGAGAGGCCAGCTATGGCGGCCCGTGCAGTTGGATTGAGTTGAAGAGGGCTCTTGAAGAAAGCGAGGGAACTAAGATAGCCGACAGCATCTTGGCCAACCTGATCAGCAATCTTGTCAAAGCAAGTTTCATCGAGTGTTACAACTGTGACAGGCCATACGGAGCGTTCGACCTATCGAAGCTCGAGACTCCACTGCAGATGTTCCACAAGAAGGTGGAGGATAGGGAGTCCATCATCGGTCCAGAGGTACTAACTAGGGGTGAAATGATTTCGTTATAAAACAAGCATATACTTGGACGTGGGAAAGCCTAGAATCGAGTTGGAGCGTGAACACGAATCCCGATGCTCCAAAGCCAATGGGCGCCAAAATATTTATACGTTTGTGAAACTATATACAAGTCAACCATGGAGCCGTTTCTTAGAAATGTTGGGGGTGTTAGCCGCTCGTCGATGAAATTCATAAGGCAAAAACCCCCAGCAAACGCATCTGGGCAATTAAGTAATAATTTACTGTTAAAAATAGTGGCCGTTTTAGTAATAATAAGCCTTATATTTCTGGGAAATGCGCCGATTCACGCCCAGGCCTCAGCCTCGATGTCGAGTCCGCCGACCGGCTTGGCTACCGCCGATTCAACGCCGGCTGCTCAATACGTCGACAGCGGGAATTTCTCATTAGTGTTGGGGAACGTCAGCACCTCTTATAATTCACACATCCTTGTGCCGGTCATGCTCTACAATTACAGATATCAGGACTTTGACGGTTTGTGCCAGGTCTTCTCATTCAACCCGGCGTACCTCAGGTTCAACGGGGTGGTCAACGATGTGGCCTCCCAGGATATAACCTTCAGCATAGAGCGGCCTTCGCCGGGGATCTTGCGTGTCTACGGCAACGGAAGCTTCGCCTCCGCTTTCAACCCGGCGATCCTCTACTATTTGAACTTCTCCGCCGTGGCAAAGCGGGACCTCAGCACGAGCGTCCTGCTGGACTATTCCAAGCTGGGGAATCGCACCTACCCGTTCCAGAGCGCTTCGTGGATAACCCTAGTCAGAGGATGGACTAACCTCGGGCCATCCAACATCGATGGTTATGAAGCAGGGACGGTCCCCGCCGTGGGCTACAGTCCGTACAACCTGAGCGTGCTCTACGTCGTATCAGGTAGAGGGGGACCGTGGCAGGGTAACCTTTACCAGGGAGAGAGCGTCTCGGGATTCGGTGGGGTTTACAGGTCGACTGACGGTGGCAGGACTTGGCTTCCAGTGGACAACGGGCTGAGCTCCACTAGCGTGAATTCGATAGTAGTCGACCCGAACGACACGAACGTAGCTGTAATATCTACCGGGGGGATAGCGAGCATAGTAGGAGGAGCTATTTTTAAAACTGTAAACGGAGGGGAGAGCTGGCAGGAGACCTATCCGACGGGGGGCAACTACTTAACGTACTACGACGGATACCTCTACGCGGCCTCGTACCACGCGATCCTCAGGTCGCCGGACTTCGGCACTACGTGGCAGACGGTGAGCAATTTCTCCGGAATCGTCACTACTACGCTCGTCGAAAACAGCGGGAGAAGGATATTTGTCGGCCTCTACCAGTACGGGGGCGTCCAGATACTGGTTTCCAACGACTATGGGAAGAGCTACGAAGTGGTCGGCAATTTCCCGGGTTACTTCACCGTGAGCCAGATCTTGGTCGACCCTGACAACGAGTCCCAGATGTGGGCTCTGATAGCGCACGGGTACACCAACTACCCCAATCTGTTCAGGTCATTCAATGGCGGGCTCACGTGGAGCGCCGTCAACGATTCACAGGTTGGCATCAAATACGCCACGTTCTACGGCAAGGGATTCCAGAACGGCTACGTAGCCGAGGTGCCCCAGGCCATAGCCATTGACCCGAGCAACGGCAGCGTGATCTACGTTACGGGCCCAGGCTACTTCTACGTGTCACGCGACGACGGTTATCACTTCGCCTCATACACGCCGAACGGCGCCCCGGGGTTTGAGCTTTACACGGGTATAGCAGGCCAGGACAACAGGATGATAAGCGTGGATCCACTTAATGGCGACATAATATTTAAGGGGAGCGACCAGGGGCTAGCTATCTCCTACGACGGTGGGAAAACGTGGAATCCCCTGAACAACAGGTCTGCATCTCTCATATACACGGTCGCCGCTGACGGCGGGAACATCTTCACCGTGGCCCAGGACTTTGCTCCAATATTCTCCAACGACTCAGGCAGGACGTGGTACACCGCGCCGGGAAGCGAGGAGGGTTGGGCATCGGTCGATCCATACAACGACTCCATAGTGCTGGTTGAGAGCTCAGATTACTTCGAAGTCTCAAATAACGGCGGCAAATCCTTCTTCGTGCCAAGAATTTCGAACTACTCGGCGTGGGGCTACACATCCAAGAACGTCGCGTGCTTCGCCTACAGCCCCAACGGGACTATATTCGCTTCTCAGATGGGGGGAGTTTTCAGGAGCGATGATTACGGGAAGTCCTGGGTCCTGATACAGGGCTCGCCCGAGGGGTTGTTCTCCTTAGCCATGGATCCCCTGAACATGGACGTGCTTTACGGCAGCAACTTCTACCACCTCTACAGGTCGGACGATTTCGGAAAGAGCTGGACCGCGATTAACGACATGAGCTTCAACTCGATAGCTGTGGACCCCGCAAACGGCTCAATAGTCGTCGGCGTACGTTATTTCCAGGACTATAAGGCGGTTCCGATGATAAGCTACAACGGTGGCCTGAACTTCACAGAAATGCAAGGCGCGCAGGTGAGCTTCATAGGCGCCGTGCACCGGGGAATAATCAACGGGACATTTGTGCCATCGATGTTCCCGAACTTTTCATCAATAGATTTCTTCGGCGCATCGCCTCAGGTCTTCTTCTTCAACACGTCGAGCGGACCGGTCCTGTTCTACACGACCGACGAGGGTCTGTATGAGACAACCAACCTTGGCAAGACGTGGCGGTCGGACAGCTTTAACATACCCGCGCCCGTCATAAGCGACATGTTTGTCTCCAGCAACGGAACTGCTTATGTGTCGACGTACGGAATGGGCGTATGGGCTGATCCGGAGCTCCTCAGCATGAATATCTCCGGCTCCAGGCCGTTCCTGACGTACTTCCTGCCAGTGGGGGACAATCTGTCGGTGGACGGTAGCCCGCTGGGCGGGAATGGATACGCCGGGTCCAGTCTCCTCCCTGGGCCGAACAACCTGACCCTTTACTCGGGGGCGAATAAGTATAGCTTCACGCTTTACGCGGCGAATGGCGGTGTGTATTTTGTGAACTTCTCGGAAAATGAGGCGGTTCTCAAGATAAGGGCAGAAGGCGTCCAGGAGGGCCGGGCATGGTACATGGGGGTTGGTGAAAAATTTTACAGATTCACCGGGCCTTGCGCGGAAATCTTGCTCCCCTTAGGCAACGTGAGCTACCGCGTGTTCGACTTTGCCTCGGATTATGCGTACTACGTCCCCTCGCGCCCCGAGGGGTCCATTGACCTGACGTTCGCGGGGGGCGAGCTGGACCTTGAGTTCACTGGATATGTTTACTACAACTCGAGCGAGCTGAACGAGAATGGCCTCATCTGGGGGGACACGGTCTCCAGCAACGGGATCTACGCAATTGCCGCGGGGGCTGGGCTCGCGGTCCTCAATTTGGGCACGATGCAGGAGATTTCCGGGCCCCAGATGAACTTCACCACCAGGTGCTCGGAGCCCTACGGGAATGGGTTCCTGCTGGGCGGCTCCACCGGCTCGGGCGCCGTCCTGTACTTCTACGACCCACAGAATAACAGCCTGATTGACCTGAGCGGCCTGCTCCCGGGCTCCTGGACCAATTTCTCCGGGGCCTCCCTGACGTCCGTGCAGGTGACCGACGGCGGGATATTTCTGATTGGTAGCGGGCCGGGCAGGGCGCTGTTCGGGGAACTCAGCGGCGGCAAGTTCTACAATCTCACCGGGTACCTGACTGACAGCTTCTCATCCATGCCCTGGGCGAGTTATTACTCGGAAATCTACGTTCCCAAATGGAATTCCATCGTTGTGGAGGGGGACGGATACCAAAGTGCCCTCGGAGTCCTCAACCTCACAACTATGACCTTCGACGATCTCTCGCAGGAACTACCGACTGGCGTTGAGCTCGGCACTCCTTACTCGTCCTACTATCCGAGTGGCGAGTCCATGGCCACCGACGGAAGCTCCGTCCTGATCCTGGGGCAGAACGCCACCAGTGAGCCGTACGTAGGATTGCTTACGTTCCAAGGAGATCTGGATCTTAAGGACATCTCCGACTTGTTCCCGTCGGATTCTACTCCCCTCAGAGCCAGCTGGAATGGCGAAGAATACGTTATATCGGGTATGAACACGTCAAGCTCCACCCCTCCGGTATTCCTCCTGAATCCCAGCCTAATGGTCATTAACGAGATCCCTGATACGAGCCTTTACGGCACAGGTCTGGTGGCCGGCGTGGACTCCTTGAACGGCTCGAAGTTCCTCCTAGAGACTTTCATAGAAGTCCAACACGGGAGCTATGGTGTAATATATTCGAAATGGATTATGTTCGACACCGAGCCGCTCTCGGCGCTATACTTATCCTCCTACGTTAACGGCTCAATTTACTTGAACGGCGTGGCTCTGCAGCTGTACAGGGATCATTATTATCAACCGCTGCTGCCGGGGAACTACACACTCAAGGTAATCGCGAACAACTACACTATTTATGAGCACTCGTTCAGCGCCGAACCGTTTTCAACCGTCAGCATGACGATAGAGCCGGCTAACCTTACGCTCTACACGGTCACTTTCACGGAGACCGGTTTACCTTCAGGAACTCCTTGGTCTGTAACATTTAACGGTGTAACAAGATCATCTACAGCCAACAGCATAACTGTCAAGGATGTCCTTCCAGGTAACTATGCGTGGAATGCGAGTTCAATTATAGCTGTAGGAAGTGGCACGAGATATGCAGCTCAAACTTCTTCGGGGACTGTCAGCGTACCAACCGAGTCATCAGTCAGCCTTTATTACGCCAAGCAGTACAGCGTAACCGTTCAGTCTACTGCTGGAGGCAGCGCAAGCCCCTCAGGGACTTTCTGGTGTAACGCCGGCTCAACCTTCAACGTAACTGCGATCCCGACTTCGGGTTATAAATTTGCAGGGTGGGAAACCAACTCCAGCATAAAGTTCACGAATTCGTCGTCTGTTACTACGAACGCGATAGTCGATTCACCTGGAATAATAGTGGCATCGTTTAAAGCTGTTCCTTCATCAACTCAGCCTTTACGCGCAATAGAATACGCTGCAGTCGCAGTGGTCGTTGTGGTCGTAATGCTGGTTGCTGTTCTATTAATAAGGAGGAGGTAGATGATTTATTTATCTTTTAATTTTTGCGTTTTTTCTGAATCCAGCTTACATTATATAGACTTTTAAAACTCAAAAATTAAAGCCCTTCCATTCAACTGGGGTGGGCCTGATCGCTGTCGACGGGAATGCCATGACCTCGCGCCTTGCTGGGAGGGTCGCTCCTTTACCAGGCTCAACGACTTCGTCCAGCAGCGCTCCTCAATGACAGCTCTGGCGTATGCCGCCGCTGCTTGGGAGTCCACTTTGTCAGGACCTCGTTCCTGCTGGCTTCGCATGGAAACCTCTGGAAGAGAGTGTCCGTAGTCAAGGGCGGCGTTGTTTCCCACCATGCACTCTTCGATCCACCCAGACGGTGATGCTGGGTAGCTGGGCAGCGTGGACTCTGACCTAGTGGAGTACTGGATGGCGCACGCTCTCAGCGACCAGAAGAGATTTCGAGATACCCGATGACTTCGAAATCGTAACGAAAAAGATGAAGGCGAAGGCTGCCTCTATCTCATTCAAAGCGAGGGTGATAAGGATAAACGAGGAACTGGACTGCGATCCGGAATTCATCAATTATTTGATATACCACGAATTAGCTCACTACAGGCTGGGCACGAAATTTCATAACAAAGAGTTTTATGAGCTTTTGAACTCAAGGCTCGGAGAGGAAAATGTAAAGAATCTTGAGAGACGGATACTCAGAAGGATGTTGGAAATAAATAATGTGAGCAGATCTTTTGATTAGCAGGAGTTGAGCGTGGTCGCTAACTCGAAGGCGGCCAACTCTGGGATGCCCCTATCGAACCCTCAAAACGGTCGAATCCAGAAGGTTGCTTTGGTCATTGGGGCGCCCACAGCCCAGCTCTGGCGGTAAGTCAAACGGCTCCCTCAGGCGCGGCCCGCCCCCGGCCGGGCGCGTGCCCGCCGCTCCCCTCTCTCCTCCGCTTCCCCTCGGCCCAAAGCGCCCTGCTCACCAACTGGCCCATGTCCTCCTCGGCGAACTTGGATATGAGGTCGTAGCCTGAAGCTGACGGGTAAGAGTAGGTGTACCTCTTCGACTCGGAAATGGTTAGCATGATGACCTCGTGGAGCACCGCCCCCTGGCTTCGTGGTCGTTGGCTGCTCAACCCTCTTCACCCTGTGAAGGTAGATGTCCCTCAGGGTGTCGCAGTACCTCGCCGCGAGCTCGCTGACCGTTAGGGCCGCGGGAGAAGTGGGCCTGACGGGGGGTTGGGAGTAGCTCCACCCCCTCACCTCCTCGTCGGGCTCCTCTTACTGCACGCTGGGCCTCCTGAAGTCCCCGGTAACGTAAAGCAGGGCACTGTCGCGCCTGAGCTGCTTGGACTCGAATACCAGCAAGTGGTGCTTCCAGGTGTTGCCCTTCCAGCTTTGGAGGTCAGGATCAGCTCCCCGCTTCCCTCCTTCGCCTCCGTCCGGGAGAAGCCTCCGTCATCTTTTTCACGTAATCTTCTAAATCTTTTCCCTGATTCATAACGTTAATTGCCATTATTTTTTAAGGGTTTTTTCAAAGCTAGCCGACAACGAGAGCAGAATTCCACGATCTCAATCTCCCTCGGCATCCCTCGCTCGCTCTTCCTCTCGTAGGAAGGGGGTCGAGATCTGAGGCCGCAAACTTCGCCCAAGCGCAAGTGGAAAGATGTCGAGGTCCCTGACCAGAAATCTGGGTATTCTTACGGAGGTGAGATCCTATGGCTTGGTTGACGCGCATCCAAATGAATGCGAGAACTCCTTCTCTTCCAGCTGCGGATCGGCTGCAAGGCAAAGGGGACATCAATTGCACACCGCGGTCGGCGCTGGAGACCTAGCGCCACTCCCCCGTTGCTGCCCATGGCGCGCGAGAGGGCAGCCTTGAGCTGATTTGGTTTCTGGTAGCGAAACTGCACCTTCGAGCCGTCGCGCGTGGTGACGGTAAAGGTCGAGTAGTACACGAAGCCCCCTCCAGGCGTTGGGACGGCCGTGCTATCTTGCGTGACGCCGATATCGCTTATTTGATCCAGCGGGATCCTCGTGCCCTTCACGTAGAGCGCCTTGTCCGTCACGGCTACTGCCTCGCTCTTCAGCACCCCCCTGGTCATCACAAAGAGGCCGAGGGCGAGGGCGAGCAAAAGGATGCCAACGCTGCCAAAGATCAATATGACCAGAAAGTAGGGGACGGCAGCGGCTATGGCGATGAAGAAGACTCCCAAGATGAGAGACCACTTGGTGGCCTTCCTCGCCTTCGGGTCTCCCCCTCCCCTGTAGAGCACGTTTTCGCCGGCGGGTATCTGAAACTGCACGCTGCGCTTTACGCGTGCGCACTTAAGGCTTGCGGTCTCCGTAATTCAGGGGAAACTCCAGGAAGGGACGTCGGGGAGGGAGAGGGATTGGCCTTCCCCGTCGGTGGCGCTCTATCTGCTTTCAGTGGTTCGCGACTAAGGAGCCTTCGCTGGGCTCCTCACACCTCGTCACGCCGATAGTGCGTATTCGCGTCGTCGCCCATGAGAAATGCCCCTTCTAGCTGGAAAGCAGCGCGTGACTTACCTGGGCCCCATGCGCGTTCGGGGTTTCCCTCTTCCTGCTGCTTGGGGCCGCCCCAAGGGAGGTATGCCCGATAGTTCACGCCCCTTGCGCTCCAGCGCCATCAAGCGGGAGATCAACTATAGCAGGCCGATCAAAAATTGAAAGCCTTGAGCCGGGGCATCGATGGAGAGAGCCGATCCCGCGGCCGAGTAATTCTCCGTCGACCCCTCCGCTGACAAAGCTAATGTTTTATTTATTGAAAGGCTATCAGCCTTTTGACGGAGTGGCTCACCCATCTTTCTGCCAACGCTCCATCGTCGCTTGCCCACGAGGTCTAAAGCCGTTTTAAACTAGGACGACCGTTAAAGCGGTGCAGCGCAAGTCGTGATCGGTTATACCACAGGGCACCGCTTGCCCTTCGCGCGGCACTTCGAGCTCAAGGGGCTCAACCGCGCCTTCGCGAATCAGGCAGGAGCCCCGTGAAAGTTGATTTCCCGCGAAGTCTATCAGCGAGTTGCGGTTTAGAACTAGAGCTGTGCGAAGGGCAGCGTTTTGCTGCTCGATTCCGCCTTAAAAAAATTATCGCGTTAAGGCGCTCTTAATGAACGCTTCGACCCGACAGGAGCGGCGCTATCTCCTCGGCCTTTGGGGATCCCCAGCCCGTTATGGCGTCCCAACCGGGTGAGTAGTAGTAATACCCGTTGTTGTTAAAGCCATCGTAGTAGGATATGGAGTTGAAGTACGCGGCGTAGCTGGCGCTTTCGGCGTATATGCGAGGCGCTATCTGCACCAAGCCCGTTGAAGCTGTCACGCCCATTGAAAGTTGAAGGCTCGTGCCAGAACCGCGCGAAGAACTTTCACCGGGGCTCGCCGAGGAAATCGCGGGAGAAGGCGCCCCCGAAGCCGAGTCCGCCACCAGGGCGGACCACTGGGGCGCGCCGCAGCTGGTCCCGCCCACCCCGTACCAGCCCTCGATCACGTAGACGGTCTGCCCCGACACCGGGATTATCAGCGGCGTGCTGTCGTATATCCATAGGCCGCCCCATCCGGTCGGGCCGTAGGGAGAATCGGCTACGTAGGAAACATCTGGGACAGTCCTGTTTATTGGTTTTATGGCGCCTTGCGCCGTCGTCAGCATTACCTGGGCGTTGCTCTGCCAAGATGGCTCCTCGAAGTACTCGCTTTGTCCTCCACCGCTGTCAACCCAGAGGTACTCACTGGTACTGGGAATGGCGCCGCCGCCGTACGCTTGAGTGCCGTACTGAGAAGTAGAAAGGATAAGGTTTGTGCCGCCTACTGCGAGCACGTAGGGATCCGAGGCGGGATAATTTACGTTAGGAAAACCGAGGCCGTTATACGCTCCTTCGTCACCAGAACTAGCCACCAAAGTTATACCTTCTGAAGCCGCCTGCTCGAACAGCTGGTGGAAAGTTTGTATCGATCCAGGCCCCGTCACTTCGAGTTCGTACGGCTCCGGTAGACCCCAGCTCATGGAGATAACCTGCCCAAGGCGCCCTTTAACCGCGTACTCTACCGCTTGGTACAAAGCTGAAACGGAATCGCTGCTCGCCTCGATTAAAACGATCTTGGCCTTAGGAGCCATGGCGTGTGCCCACTCGACGTCCAGACTGGTTTCCATCGCCCACCCCTCTCTATCCGAGGCAGGTGAACTCGATTGTCCGGGCATCCTTATCACTGTCAGTGAAATGGGTGGTAGGTCAAAAACCGAATCGAAAACGGCAGTATCTAGGTAGATCGTCGGCGAGCCGAAAGCATCAACTATAACGATCGTTTCCCCCTGTCCGGTGTAGCCCTCAGCCCAAATCCGATCAAACCCGTAGTATTTTGCTACCTGAGAAGGAGTATAGGGAGGAGTTCCTTCGGGATAGGGAAAGCCTAACCACACCACGCCACCCTGCGAAGCGTTCACGCTAAAAAGCGGCTTGGCGTAGTAATTTACTGTAAAGCTTGGGCTTATCGCGTAGACCGGAGAAAGAAGTAAGGAAAGGCTTAGAACCCCGAGCGCTATGGCCGCGAATTTTTTGAAATCCATAACGTGCAGCAGGAGCGCGTATAAAAACATTTCTAAATTTTGTCTAAATTTTCGGAAGCCAACCCTCGTGCAGAAAGCCGGCGTAGGGGTCTAGGCCGTTCAGCTGCAGCTGCATCGCGCACTCCGAAGCCAGCACCGTGTACAAATAGTTGAGGGAAACGTTGACCGGGTCGGAGGCCCCGTCGTACCTCTTCCTTCTCCCCGAGAAGTCGGTCGCCTTGGAAACGGCGGGCCTCACGCCGGCCCAGTAGGCGTTGGCGTCGAGCTGGCGCTTGTGACTAACGTTTCTAGCTTACTTTCGGCTTCCATGATTGAGATTCGAGGCGCGGTTCGCGCATTTGCCCTATTCTAGTCATTCCTCGTTTGTTTTTCGTCCTCGGTGGTGGGATTACTTTCGGCGAAGGGTTTTTCTTTTCCGCGGTGCAACACGAATTGCTGCCGAAACCGGTGGAAGCAGCTGCGCTCGGCCGCGCGCCCTCGCCCAACCGCGGGGATCGGGGCAAAAACCCAACCCTCGAGGTGCGGACGAGGGAGGTTTCGTTCTCGATGCTGAAATTTGAGGGTTTTCTCCTCGCTCCATTTTTTCAGTTTTTCGCAATGGTCGCCATCGTTTCCCTCCTTCCTCATTGGCGCGCCATCCAACCCTTTCCGCCGCCGGCCCGTAAAGCGATTTTATCCTGTGGCCAAGCACTGCAATAGGCTTTTATATAAATGTGGGCTTTAATTTTGTCAATGAGCTCTGAACCATACGTTTTGTACTACGGTAGCGACTTTTTTAACAGATTAAGAAAGGTTTACGGGATCGGGATGCTTGATAAACCGCTCACTAAGGTCTTCAAAAAGTACGGTGAGAGCGCAAGGGTTTTGACGAGGGATCAGGCCTCAGAGGTACTGGATGGCATATTGAAACAGAATTCGGTTGTTATTACGAATAAACAGATAATGAAAAATTTATTGGAGGCTTTGTTTCTCCCGACGTCCTTGATATACTCTTATTTTAAAAAGCTGTCTTTCGCTGAGGCCCAAGACCTAGGCGATTTTCTCGTGATGGAATTCATGGGCTCTTACGCGAAACCCCTCAAACCGACGCCGTTCATAATTTACATGTGGTTCGTCGTACCGAAATCTGAAGAGGGATATCAGCGCTCGGTCGAGCTGATGAAAAAGATCAAAAGCGACGTAGGCGTTCCGCCCGTGGGCGCGCAGGAATGGGAAGACCTAAAACCGCTCATCGAAAAGTTTTCAAGGGCCTTGCCCGTCGCGGGGTCTGGAGAAAACATCTGGGAAAGGATTTAACTCTATGGGGGTTAGGGGGCGAAAGTCCCCCTCCGTAAGGTAGGGGATGGATAGCCCCCTTACAGAAACCTTTTTACGTCACAAAAAGAGATATCTGTGCCTCCGAACCTAGAGAAGGAGGGACTTTCCCTATGGAACGTAGGGGAGACGCCCGGGGATGAAAACGCCTCTGCGATGCGGGATGGAATACTTCGCAAGTATTCCAGGCATAAGCGTATCGATGAACCGGGAAGCCCCGTCCGTAAGGGCGGGGTAGTTCACACCGACCTCTTTGCCTTCCGCCCGCCCACCCGCCCGTTTTCGAGTGCATACTCGCCCCTTGAGGCTCTGCGAGCTAGGCCTCCTTCCCCTCCCCTTCCCTCCCTTCACCCCTCGCCTCTCCCGTGACCGCGACGATGGCTGCGCCGAGAGGCTGGAAAGGGTCCGTGGCCTCAAGGTCGGAGCCCCCCGTAGTCCCCCCCTCGGCACGCCGCACCTCCCAGGGCCTCACCTCGAAAGCTTTGGCCCAAGCGGGGTGCTCGCCAAGAAATCGGAAACCTGAGGGACCCAGTCGCGATCTATCAAGAATTGCCGATCTGGGTTGCGACGGCTTCTCTTCACCTGGCGAATGAACAATTGCCAGTCGCTCGTCACGACCATGCGCGGCGCTTTTCCCAGCTTTACCTCCTTTATGTTCTCGTAGTCGTAGCTCTTTCCCTTGATGCCCGGAAACGGCTGATCCAGGCGAACGACTGGGGGCAGCCCCTGTTCCTTCACCTTATTCTTCAGGTCGCTCCAGGCCTTGCGCTTGGCAGGGTAGGATACCAGGCTCCCCGCCGCGAACCCAGCGACGCCGAAACCGAGCGTAGCAACCATCTGTAGGGCATCAGCAGTCCTCCCTACCGACCGGGCAGAGAGGCCAGAGACGTCCAACGGAGCAGCCATTATGACCCTCCTGTCGGTGAACAAGAGAGAGACCACGTCTTCGAGATAGAAGACGTACGGGATGGCCCCTATCAGCCTCTCCTCGGGAAGCGCGGACTGTTGCCCCGCGGGTTCTTCGGCTTCAGTAGGGGTGACGGGGTTGGGAGCCTCCGGGGCCTGCGAGATCTCTGGCTGCGAGGTCTCCGGCTGCTGCACCCCCGCGGGCTCCGGCCCCGCCTGAGGCTGGGCTACCTGAGCAGGGCTGACCTGACCCTGGTCATTCGCTTGAGCCCCGGCTCCCTGGGCCCCCGTCTGCCCCGCTTGTCCAAAGAGGGGCTGCCTGACGGCCTGTGCTGGTTGGGCGCCAGAGTAGGTCGAGGGTGCACCGGTAATTCCAGCTCCCGGGGCGGCCTGCGCGGCAGGCTGACCTCCGGGGGCCAGCGACGTCAGGGCACGCACGTCGTCCTGGCTCAGGGCAATCCCGCCGCCCTTTGCCATGGCTATCAGCCTCACCGAGTATCCCGAAAGCGTCGAACCGCGGGGCGTTATGGGCCTGGAGAAGCTAAGGACGATCTGTCCAGCGCTCCTCCACCCGGAGGGCTTGGCCGAAACCGATATCAGGCTCTCCCTCTCCGCGTAGAACGAGCCGTCGGAAGCCAGCCCGGCCTGGATGCTGGAGATGTCAGCCGAAGTGAGCGCCTTGTAGGCCGCGAAGGCAAGAAGGCTTGGCAGCAGTAACGAGGCAGCCACCGACCTCTTCTTCGCCAGGAAGTAAACGGCGCGATCCGTTATTATCAGCGAACCGGGGTTGAGCGGGCCTTTCTGCTGGTCGATCCCGACGAACTGAAGGGCGGGCTTGTAGAAGAGCACGCGCTCCTCCGGTACCCCAGGGGCCGTTGAAGGCTGCTGAGGAGAGGGCTGGCTTTCCGTCGGGGCCGAAGCCACGGGGGCCACCCGGACGACCCCGGCGCCCTGCGAGGGCTCTTTTTCTCCACCGCCGTAGACGTGGATCTGCGTCCCAGCCTCCCTTCCCTGGGCCTCGTTGCCGGTCCCGACTTGCGCGGGAGGGGCCTGGGCTTCTTCGGGGGCCTGAACTTCTTCGGGGGCCTGAACTTCTTCGGGGGCTTGCCTCGTTTCCGGGGCGACCGACCCTCCCCCCTGGCTCCCTGGGGCCGATGGCCCGTAGGGGGCTTGGGGCTGCTCCGCGGGCCCTTGAGTGGGGGGCGACCCAGCTGCTGCGGCCACCTGAGGCTGCCCTCCGGGTGGAGGAGCCCGAGAGGTTTGCGGCGGGGCAAAAAGCCTCGGACGACCTTGGTTGGGATACGCGTTGGCGTTGGAGCCCTGAATCCCCTGCGAGGCCGAGGGCCCTCCGGCCATGGCTTGGGGTTGTCCTCCGGGAGGAGGAGCCTGAGAGATCGGTTGTGCGGGGAACCTATGGCCGCACTTGATGCAGAAATCCGCATCGTCTTCGTTTGGCGCCCCGCACTTTATGCAATATTTAACCATTAATCAGAGCCCGAGACCAAATAAAAACCTTTCCGTTGGTTTGCCTCTCTCTTTTTTGATTTTTTTACTTTGCTTTATTTTATCGCGATCGAATTGATCCCAATCGGCTTTTCAGCGCAACCCCCGCCGCCGAGGGGTACCTCCGGTCGAGGCCGCTTGAGCCCCCCGCCGAAGTTCCCTCCTCCGGAGAGGGAAGCCTGTCCTCCCCCTAAGACTGGAGACTAGGCCGCCTGCCTGGCCTCAGAGATCACGCCCCTCAGGCTCCCGTAGACCATCAGGTACGCGAAAAACCACAGGAGGTTGATCAAAGAGGGGAAGATTTTGATCGGGGACAGGGCCGAGGAGAGCTCCTCAACGCTTGAGTAGGTTACCGCGGAAGAGTAAAGCGCCATCACCGAGCTCATGGCATCGTAAAGCATCCAGAGAGCGATTATCACGGTGAGGCCATAAATCCCCCACAGCGCCTTCCTCTCCCAGCCCCTCACCAAGAAGTAAGCGAGGGAAAGGAACGAGCCGAAGTAAAGCGGGTAAGCCACGGCGGCGGAGTAGAGGTAAGGCGTGAGCACCTTTAAGAGCCCGGCAAAGGAGAAGTTGCTCATGAGCGAGCTCCCCGAGCTGACGGCGGCTGAGAACCTGAGGTCCGCGGGGACCATCACCGCGATGGCCAACAGCAGTAGGACCATCGAGATGGGGACCATCCTCCTGTGCCCTCCCAGGAAGGCGCCCCTCCCTGCGATGACGAATATTATGCCGAAGATCTGGAGGAGACCACCGAAGGCGCTGAGGCCGGGCACGGCCCCGACGGCGAAGCCTATCAGCATGAGGATGATCCCCTTCCTGGTGTTGTTCAGGGATTTCAGCAAGCTCAACCTCAGCTGTTGCTGGTCGCTCACCCCAGCTCACCTCCCCTTGAGAGAATCGAGATCGCGAGGGCAATGCCTATCGCCATCAAAGCCCCCACTGCCACGAGGAAGTAGGGCGAGTACACCAGCGAAAAGCCCCCCAGCGGCTTGCTGAACTTGACGGAGATCTGAGCTCCTCCCTGGCCGAGCTCGAAGGAGCCGTTGGAAGGCGAAGCGACGTAGCCATCCTCCGGGGGGACATAGTAGGAATAGCGGCCGGCCTTGGCGTCCATGGAGATGCTGCCAGAGGTGGAGGCGTGGGGCGTGCCGTTGAGTAGCACGGACCAGGTGCTCCCCTGCGGCAGACCGCTCTCGGCGAAGGTGAGCGGGTAATAAGCCGGCGCCGGAGCAGGGGTGGGCGTGGGAGTCGGAGTCGGAGTAGGAGTCGGCGTAGGTGAGGGTGTAGGAGTTGACGAAGTGCTGTTCGCCGGGAAGACGTAGGCCGCCAACACTATGGCCACGCTCTGGAAGGCCGTGGAAGGGTTGACCGTGTAGTTGACGCTGAGGTCGTAGGTCCCAGGCTGAACGGAAGCGTAGGCTACGATCACGCCGTAGTTCGAGGAGCTCGCCGTAGCGATGACCGGTATGGGGATCCCCTGCGAGTCGGAGAGATAGGGATCTGACATGCTGGACCCGGCGGAAATTATGGCAAGCAGAGAGGGCTGGCTGACCGCGACGGTCAGGGAGTCGGATGTGCTGTCGGTCGAGTTGCTGGCATAGATGGCGTCCAGGCTTCCCAGAACGCTGATTCCCCCTATGGCGTAGTAGACGGCGGAGCCGCTCTGGAAGGAGCCCGTGCCCTCGCTGGAATGCCCCACTACGACCGAAGTGTAGCCGGCAAGGTCGTTAGCGAAGTCGTCCACGGCGAATGAAGTGGGCCCGACGCTCACCCCTCCTCCCGTCACAGCGATGTATATGAAGTAATTTCCGTTGGGGTTGAGAGTCAAGCTGCTGCTCTGGCTGACAGCTTCACCGTTCATGATCTGCGCGGCGACTGAGAGGGGAAAGGTGTCGATCAAGAAAAATAGGAAAAAAGAGAGAATTAGGATAGACCTTTTTCTATTTGACAAATCTTAGACCTGTTTTAATTTTAGGGCTAAAATTTTTAAGGTTTTTGCACCAGCGACGGCTCCTTCGCTGTGAGCCGACCGATTAACTTAACGCAAATCCTAGGGAAGCCTTCCGCCCGATTTGTAAAGGGACGGATCCGGTGCGTATCGGGAGAGAGTGAGAGAGGTAGATGAGGTAGAGAGGGAGAGACGAGAGGAGGGAGAAGGGAGGTGCCCGCGTCCCAGAAATACATGCCTATGGTGCCCTTGTCTTCTCTTCCGCTTGAAGTAAACGCAGAGGGAGTTGTAGGGGGAAATTACATGAGCGAGTTGGCGTGGCCATCCTCAGGCGTCAGCCTGAAGCCGGCTGCAGCGGCCGCGAGGTCAACCGACTTGGAGGAGGCCTTCGATCCAGGTTTGGCTTTTGCTTTTGGCTTTGGCTTTTGCGCCCTTTACGTGGGTCGTTGGCTTCCCATGCACTTGACGATGCCGTCGATCGTGTCCTGAGCTATCCTCTTGACCATCGCGTCTATGTCCACGAACTTCGCCATCATGCCGAAAAGGCGGCCCAGCGACACCTCCGCTACCCATTGGACGGTCGAGCCCGCGTCCCCGGGCTTAACCGACAGGTCCAGCGACACCTCCACGCCGCTCCCAGCCGCCCTTCCCTTCATGGAGTACTTGGCCCCGGCCTCCGTCGGGGTAACCTTAAGCTGCGAGTCGGCCGTCACGCGCCTCAGCTCCGCTATGGGGACCTCGTCTCCCAGCTCCACCCTGAACTTGACCCTCGCCTCGTCGCCGTTTACAGTGTAGGACACGACGTCAGGTATGCAGGGCGCCACTTTCTCCAGGTCCCTAACGAAGGCGACCACCCGTTCCACGGGGGCGCTCACCGCGAAGGAACCGCTGTACTTCATGTCTGCCACCTTCACCACCCCAATCTCTCCCTTCCCTCCCTCGAGTACTCGGCTAAAAGGGCCAAGTAGGCCGCTACCCTCCCGTACTCCGTGTCGAGCGCGTCCACGAGCGAGCTCACCGAGGACCTGAGGTAGGGATAGGCCTCACCGGCCAACTCGTAGGGGTCGCCCGGCAATTCGTAGCCCTTCGTTCTCGACCCCTTGTTGGACCCCAGCACTTGGGCCGCGGCGTCGGCCGCCCTTTCCCCCACCAGCCTACCGGTAGTGAACTTCCCCCCTATCACCGTGACGGCGTTGCTCGGGGTCTCGTGCCTTATAACGGCGAAGTCCCTGGTGGCCTCCCTGGTGTCTACCCCCTCCATCCTGATGAGCGGCCTGACCGAGGCGTAAGACCTAAGCACCCTTGCCTTGGCTATGGCCGGGATCAGTGCTGAGGCCTCCCCGTTTATCAGGTCGACGTCGTCTTGGCTTATCTCCGGTTGATCTGGGTCGTCGGTGAGCACGGCCGTGGTCCCCGCTATGGAGTGCCCGCCGTAGGGGAGCACGATGTCGCCGTCGGAGGGGGGCCTGAGCCTGTTAATCACCGCGTGGTTGAACAGCCGATCGTAGACCACCATCACCCCCATGGTGGCCATCACCTCTACCTTTACGCCGGCCATGGCTGCCACATGGGGTGCCCAGGGGCCCGCCGCGTTGACCACGGCCCTCACGCCCACCTTCTTCAGGCCACCGTCGACGCGGTCCTTGATAGTCAAGCCGCTGACCACGGCCCCGCTTAAGTCCACCCCCACCACCTCCGCGTCCTGGACTATCAGCGCCCCCTCGCGGTGCGCCGCAATCGCCACGCTTCCCATGAGTTCCCTAGCCCTGACGACCTTATCTGGGACGCCTACGACCAGCTTGGCGTTAGGGTTGAGGAAGGGTTCGGCCTTCAGGGCCTGGGCCAAGTCGACTTCCTCGTGCCTTATCCCGGCGCGCTCCAGCCCCTTGAGGAAGGGGTCGGCGTATTCCAGGTCCTCGCGATCGATCGCGACGAACAAACCCCCTGTGTCTTCGACGGCTTGGGGGGCTATCCTGCTGAGCGTCTCGTTCTCCTGAGCGCACTCCACCGCGGCCTTGGGGTCGGATACGGCGTACCTGGCCCCGCTGTGGAGAAGGCCGTGCATCCTATCGCTGGCCCCGCTCCCCACGGAGCCGCGCTCGAAGAGGGCAACGCCTATCCCCCTCAAGGACAGGTCCAGCGCCGTGAAAAGGCCGTTTATCCCACCCCCTATGATTGCCACGTCCACCTGCCGAATCGCTTCGGTCACTTCAATCGAAGCCGCCGTTCGCATTTAGGCCTTGTCACCTTTCCCGGAGTGGAGGCATCGCGGGCAGCCGGCGTCTTCGCGTCCTCGCAGGCTAGGGGGATAGGATCCCCGGCCGCTCACGACGCCTTCGCGCCTCGTTTCCACCCGCGCTCTGCGCCCCCGCGGAAGCGCGAGCTTTCAGTCAAGTGAGTTTCGAGCGGGGTCTTTCGTCGTCGATGCTGGCCCTGATATAACAAAAAACAAATCAACTCTCGCGCGTAAACCGGTATGTACGTTTTGGCGATAGACCAAGGGACGAGCAGTACCAGGGCGGGCGTAGTAGACGCCCAGGGGAAGGTCCTGGGATGGGGCAGCAGGGGGCACTCTCAGATATACCCGAGGCCTTCTTGGGTTGAGCACGACCCAATGGAGATATGGGCCAACGTGAAGGCCGCGATTAAGGAGGCCGTGGCGAACAGCGGCGTCGAGCCGAGCCAGCTCGCTTGCATAGGCGTGACCAACCAGAGGGAGACGGTAGTGGTTTGGGACCCCAGCGACGGGCGCCCTCTTTACAACGCTATAGTTTGGCAGGACAAGCGCACCTTCAAAATAGTAGAGGAGCTGGCCAGGGAAGCCCCCGAAATAAGGGAAAGGACTGGGTTGGCCCCCGACTCCTACTTCACGGGGCCGAAGATCCGCTGGCTTCTGGAGAACGTTGGTGGGCTCCGCCAAAGGGTCCGCGAAGGGCGGGCGATCTTCGGCACCGTGGACTCTTGGATAGCTTGGAACCTCACCAGGGGAGGGAAGGAGGTGGTCAACGCCAGGGGAGGAGGGGCACACGTGACCGACTACAGCAACGCGTCCAGGACAATGCTTTTCGACATACGCAAGCTGAGCTGGGAGCCGGACCTGCTCGAGCTGATGGGCGGGATCGACGATTCTTCCCTTCCCCTGCCCCTACCCAGCGGTTACCGGGATTTCGGCTTCACGGGCCCAGAGGTGAGCGAGCTGATAGGGGCGAGGGTGCCCGTCACGGGGATTATCGGCGACCAACAGGCCGCGCTGTTCGGCCAGGCTGGTTTTGATCGGGGGATGGTCAAGGCCACTTACGGGACGGGGACGTTCGCGTTGATGAACACGGGGACTGACGCCCTTCCCTCGAGGCACGGGCTGCTGACCACCGTTTTCTACTCGCGGGAGAGGGGAAGCGCGTCCTACGCGTTGGAGGGAAGCGCGCTGGCCAGCGGGGCGGCCCTCCGTTGGGCCATAGACGTCGGCATAGCGCGCGACGAAAATGAGTTGGAGAAGATGGCCTCGGGGGTTAACGGGAACGGGGGAGTCTACTTCGTGCCCGCTTTGGCCGGCCTGGGGGCACCGTACTGGGATCAGTACGCCAGGGGCCTGATAATAGGGTTGACCAGGGCGAGCGACGCCAGGTATTTGGCCAGGGCGGTGCTGGAGTCTGTGGCCTACATGGCGTCGGACATAGTTGGGGCGCTGAGGCTCGACTCGGGGGTCGAGTTCAAGGAGGTAAGGGTGGACGGAGGGTCGTCGAGGAGCGACTTCCTCATGCAGTTCCAGGCCGACGTCATGGGGACGGAGGTGGTTCGCCCGCTCAACGCCGAGACGACGACGCTTGGGGCGGCCTACCTGGCGGGCGTGGAAGCGGGGATGTGGGGCGACCTGAAGGAAATATCATCGCTTTGGAAGCCCGAGATGGTCTTCAGGCCCTCGATGGGAGTTGAGGAAAGGGAAAGGCTCTACGGCGCTTGGAGGAAGGCCGTGTCGAGGGCCATGGGCTGGGCCAAGGAAGTCCCGTGGACGCTCGCTGAAAGAGAAGGGTAGGTAGGGATAGAGAAAGGAAGGAAGAAAGAAAGGGGAAGATGGCGAAGCAAGGGGGAAGGGGCCGTCGAGCCCGCGGGGCCCCGACCGAAGCGTCGACGGGTTCTGGAATGCATAGCTTTAAATATGACGCCGTTATAACGAAATTATGAAGGAAATATCCTTCAGGAAGGCGTTGGCGGGCATGGCGGTACTGTTCGTGATAGGCTTCGTCGCGGGTTGGTTCGCCTGGTACGCGGTATATCCGAACTTGTTGCACGGCGGAGATTCACCCAGCTCGACGGGCGGCGCGGGTTGGTCGGGTACCAGCACGACCAGCGGTAACGCTACTACTACTACGACCACAGGCACCAATTCCAGCACGGGGTCAACGGCGAACTGGTAGCCGCGACGAAGTTTTTTGAGAGCCGTTTGCGCGGGCCGGAGAAACCAAGGAAGCGGAAAATGCGGGAGGCGGAGAAGCGAGTGAAATAAGATGGGAAAGGAATGGGGCTCAGAGGAACCGGTCTTTTGGATTTTGTGAGTTTGAGCTTATGCGCGAGTTGTTATAGCGTAGTTCACCTCGTTTATAAGGCGCTGGGAAGGAGGCATGTGGTTCAGGCCAGCGTTTATCTCTACCGGATAAACGTTTCTTCTACGACGTGAAGGGCAACCTGAACAGGGCTGTGGAAGCCTTCGAGGGCTTCCCCAAACCCCATTGCATTGCGGTCGTGGTACCAGAAGCCCTAGACGTTGGTTGGCTTAACCCCCGGTGCGGCTGAGCTGGGGAAGACAGTACAGGGGCCTCAGAGCGATCTCTTGGCCGTAGCGGCAAGGGATAACGGCGTGTACGTGATCGCGGGTCTAAGGGAGGCAGACGGCGGCAAGGTTTACGGATTGACGGTGGTCGTATCGCCGGAAGGCAAGCCACTGATGAAGTACAGGAAGGTCAACCTGCTGCCGAATGGTCAGGGGATATACAGGTCGGTGATAGGCTATAGGTGGTGCATACCGGGTACTGCGGGGTAGGGACGGACACATGTCAAGACTGAGGGTTGGAAAACTCGGTGCTTGCCCGCTGCATGGCACGGATGGAGGCCTCAATGATGCTTTCCCCCTCCTTCTTTTCGATTCTCTATGAGATTGGCCCCTCCCTTCTCGTCCGCGCTACATGAATTTTCGCGTTTTGAAATTCTTCCGCAATACCTCCTTCTGCATCTCCCCCCCCATGCGGTAGAGGCTTTTCCGGCCTTTGCGCATCCGAACCCGTGGTAAAAGCTTTTTTCATCGGCCCCGGATAAGGAGCGCGAGCGAAGGAGATCGGCCCTGCCGCGCGGGGTGAACCGAATCTGCATAACTGCCCGCGCCGAGGCAGCCATGGCTTCCCTGCCCGCGGCGAGAGGAGATGAGATGAGATACCTTTCCTCATCATCTCCTACCCCGACGTGTTCTCGGAGCCCGCCCTTCTTTTCCGCTAACTTTTCGAAGGGCTTGACGCGTTCCTCAGGCGTGCCGAGGGACCTTAGGAAGGCGAGGAACTCCCCGTGCAACCTCTCCACGAGGTCTGGGCGCTCTTTCGCCAGGTCTATCGATTGGCCTGGATCTTCCCCGAGGTCGTAGAGCTCGGTCTTGACTTCGCCGAATGGTCTCAGAACCCTTTGTTTTCCGTCCACTATCATGGTGTAGGCGATTTCTCCTAACGCCTGGTCCTGGGGAGGGAAGGGAGCCATTATCAAGCTCCAGTCGTCGAGAGAAGTCACGGTGGGCCTGAGGCCGCCGCTAACCCCGTGAACTATGGGTGGGCAGGTCACAGCTATCTTCCTCTTACCCTTGCCCCCCTGGCGTTCCCCTTCCCCTTCCCCTTCCCCTTCTCTCTCGCCCTCGCCAATCGCTTGAGGGAGGAGCGAATTCCCCTGAACGCCGAAATCGCCCGGGTTAAGCCCTGCCAGCTCCAAAACGGTGGCAGTGATGTCTGGGTGCTGGGCCAGCTCCTCCACCTCGGAGTGGCCTACCCCTGCTCCGTCGGGTAACCTTATCAAAAGCGGCACGTGCGCCACCTCCTCGTAAAGGGGCGCGTAGCCGTGGTACTTCCCCATCACCACGGATTTCCCGATCAGCCCGTGCTCGCCCAAATAGTGCCCGTGATCAGACGTGAATATCATCGAGGTGCGGTCGAGCAGGCCCAGCTCCACCACTTTCTCGAAAAGCCTCCCTATCCACTTGTCCACCAGCAGGGCCTCCGCGGCGTACAGCGCCCTGACGTGCTCGATTTCGTCCTCGCTCATGAAGTCGGAGGGGCCGTAGAGGGGGTAGATGACCTCCTCCCCGGTGTACCCGGGGTCCAGGGCGTCGACTAGCCACCTCGGCGGGTCCCACGGCTCGTGCGGGTCGAAGAAGTCCACGTAGAGGAAAAAGGGTTCGTTAGACCTATTCTCTTCGAGCCAGTGCATCGCCTCGATCGCGGTTTTGACTGGTATCCAGTCTTCCTCCTTCTCCCTCCCCGCGTTGTTCCTCAGGTGTTGAAGCGTCGTTTCGACGTCCCTCAGCTTCGCCGGGTCGCAGGGCAGCTTGACTTCCCTTGGGCTTGTCCTAAACCTGTCGTTTTCCTGGCCCCTGGTCCAAACCCAGCCCTCGAAGCCTCTGTCGTAGTTGAAGCCGTTTTGTAAGATGTGGGGCGTGTCGGCGATCATCATGCTTAGGTAGCCGGCCTTCTTGAGCATCGTGGGGAGGGTGACTTCCCCTCTGGGCAGGGGTTCCCAGTCGCTGTAAGTGAAGGTGAACTTTCCGGTGAGGAGGTCGTGCCTGTTGGGGACCGTGGGAAACGAGGCCGCGTAAGCCCTCTTGAACACCGCGGATTGGGAGGCTAGCGCGCTGAGGGATGGGGTTTTGACCTTTCTCCCCCTCACGCTGAAGCCCTCCAACAGGTCGTGCCTGAAGGTGTCGGAAACGATGAGGATCACGTTCGGCTTATTTGAGCGCATCTTTCACCCGAGTGGGCGAGTTGGGCTTTAAGCGTTATCTGCTTGTTTTTCTACTTTTATAGGGTTTGACTTGCTTGGTTATTACCGTATTTTAGGCCCTGGGCTCGCCCTCCTCTAGGTCGCGATCTCGATCGATTTGGCGGGGTGATGGAGTAAGGCTAACCGTTCGCTTTCCTCGCGGTGGCTACCCCCGTTCGCTCATCGATTTTATTTCTTTTTGTTTTTATTTTTGCTCTGTGATTTTTTCCTACGCCTTTCTTTTTCTTTCCCAGAAACACTAAAAAAGCCTGACGATTCCCACTTATGACGTTACGCGTGGGCGTAATAGGCTGCGGCTTCATGGGGCAGGCTGTCCACATCCCTTCCATCCTGAGCGAATCCAGGGCCGAGCTGCTGGCCGTGAGTGATATCAGGCCTATCTTGGCCGCGGGGGTGGCGAAGCGCTGGCACGTGCCGCTCTGGTACGCGGATTACCACGAGCTTCTCGAAAACCAGCGCGTAGACGCCGTTTACGTCCTAACCGATAAGTTCTCGCACTACCAGATAACCATGGACGCCCTGAAGGCCGGAAAGCACGTCTTCGTGGAGAAGCCACTGGCTACCAAGTACGAGGAAGCGGTCGAGGTCGCGGAGGAGGCTAAAAGGCGCTCGCTGGTAGTCCTGGTCGGTTACATGAAGCGGTACGACGCGGGCGTGCAGCTCGCCAGGGACAAGATATCCTCAGCTGGCCCGCCTGTCTACGCGAGGGCGGCTTACCTCGGCGGCAACTGGACTTTTGGCGACCCCCAGATAAGGCCCCTGAGCACCCAGGAGCAGGTCCCGCCCATCCCCAGGTCTTATCCTGACATCCCCGGTCACTTGGTGGCGCTTTACGACGACCTGGTTGAGCAGATACACTCGGTTAACACCGTCCGCTACCTGTTCGGGGAGCCAAAGGTGATCTCGGCGCGCTTTCATAGCGGAGTGCTACTTTCCCACTTGGACGCCGGCTTCCCCATCTCATTGGAGTTCGGTTGGATAAACACGGGCAGGTGGACGGAGGAATACGCGGCCTACTACAAGGACTCCGAGTTGATAGTGGATCTGCCCCCTCCCCTCTACCGCAACGCTACGGCGTCCGTCACGCTAAGGGGGGCTAGCTACGACACGGTCTACGCGAGGGTTGGGTTCAAGTGGGCCTTTGAAAGGGAGACCGAGTCTTTCGTGTCCGCGGTCTTGGATTCGAGGCCATACCCGTCCGGGGCGCAAGACGCCGCTAAGGACCTGGAGATAGCCGAGGAGCTTGTCCGCGCGGTCTCGAGGAGCGAGGGCAAGGGGGAAGCGGGGCGACTTAACTTAACTTAACTTAACTTAACCGGTTTGCGGCGTCGAGCGGGCCGGGGGCAGAGGCAGAGGGAGAGGAAGAAGGCGGTGAGGTGGGGGCGGGGGGGAAGAGAGCGGCCACACCGCTAACTAAACGTTTGGGCGGCATTTCGGCGTTCACGGCGTGGGGCCGCGCCCCGAGGTCCTGAGCGGGTCTGCGGCCTTGGCGACGTGTTTGTGCTTACTTCTTTTATTTTTTCTCAAATTTTACAGGTTTTCTACGCCTTCTGATAGCTTCTCTTTCTTCTTATTGCTCGTTATTTTTCGATAACCTTAAAGCTTCTTGGTTTTTCCTCACGAATTGAGAGTTGTGCCGATAGGGATAGCCATGCTCGGGGACGAGAGGCCCTGGGTTATGGAGGGGTTAAGGGCGCGCTGCGAGGAGAGGGTCGACGCCCTCTCGAATTTCTTAAGGTCGTCCGTCGAGTTCGGGGGAGTCCGCCCTGAGGTGGTCAAGGCGCCGAAGATCATCACTTCCGTTAAGGAGTCCAAGGAGGCGGGCGATTACCTGCAGAGGCGCGGGGTCGGCATCCTCATCCTCCAATACTACGTGTGGGATTACCCCTACCTGGTTTGGCCGCTCGTGAACATACTGGGGAAGGACAAGCCGATACTGAACTTCTCCAACAACGAGGGTGAGTTCCCTGGAAACGTGGGCTTGTTGGCGACGTCCGGGGCGCTGAGGCAGGCGGGGATAAAAACGGAGAGGATAGTGGGCGACCTAGAGGACGAGAGGGTGCGCGAGGAGATATTGAAGTGGATCAGAGCGGCGGAGGCTTATGCCTCCCTCAGGGGGCAGGTCTACGGTTCCTACGGCGGCCACTCCATGGGGATGGAGACGGGTTACTTCCACATGGTCCCCTTCCAGAAGCACTTCGGGGTAACCGAGTACAGCATCGACCAGCTTCAGCTCGTCAAGGAGATGGAGGCCGTTAGCGAGGAGGAGGTGGAGAAGGGATTCTCTTGGCTTTCTTCGCTGCTCGGCGACAGGATAAGGTACGGGGAAGGCCTCACGCCGGAGACGCTGAAGAATCAGATAAGGCTTTATTTGGCCATGAAGAAGCTGAACTCCCAGTACGACTTCGACTACTGCGGCATAAAGGGGCAAAGGGAGTTCACCGAAAACGTGGTGATCACGGACGTGGCCGAAATGCTCATGAACGACCCGTACGACTGGAACGGCCCCAAGGAGCCCTTCGTCTGCGCCACGGAGGCGGACGCGCAGGGAGCCCTCACCATGCAGGTGCTCAAGTACGTGGGGGGAGGGGTGCCCGTTCTCTTCGCGGACGTCAGGCTTTACGTCCCGGAGGACGACGTCTGGGTGCTTGCCAACTCGGGTCAGCACTCAAGCTGGTTCGCGTCCAGGTCCTACGACCCGCGGGAGAACTTCAAGAAAATAACTTTGTGGCCCGCGTTGACTAGGTACTTCCCCAAGGGAGGAGCTTCCGTGGAGTTCGACGCCGCGCCGGGAAAGCTGACGCTCGCCAGGATAGGGCTCTCCGATGATAGAGTGTTCATGGTAATAGCAAAGGGGGAATCGGTGGATTTGCCGGAGGCGGAGAAAAAGAGGATAAGGGATCAGACTGACCCCACGTGGCCGCACGCTTACGTGAGGCTGAAGGCGAGCTTCGACGAGTTCTTGGCGGCCTTCCCGGCAAACCACGTCCACGCCATAGCTGGGGATCGCGTGGAGGAACTGGTGAAGTTCTGCGAGATGGCCGGCGTCGACGCGGTCGTCCTCGGCGATAAGAAGGGGCGAGCGCGCGCCCGCCTCTGCGTTACTCAGGACGACGTTGCCGCTCTTGACTGCTTGCCGAGGTGGCTTCCTCGGGTTCTTACCGGTGGGCTGACAGGCGGACAAAAAGGTTAGCACAGGGGGACGAGCGAAGGGCCTCACCCGGCGTTTCGAGTTTGGGGTAATGGATGGGCACGCGCGAGGGGGACGTGCGAAAAAAGACCTTTCATCGATTTACATTGTTTCCTCAAACTGAATAAATTGAACAAAATAAATTCAATAGATCGAATCCCAACGGGCGTTGCCACGCCGGGGGTCCGCATTGTCAAGGAGCTGCCCCCGGCGACTCAGGTCCTCTTTGCGGCTTTCCCTTGAAACTTCATGCGCGGGGTTAACGCTAGGCAACGCCCTTGGGTCGCTCGGCTTCGGGTTTGGCCCCGTCCTCGCCTTTGCAATTCCTCCGCGGGCCGCGTAGGTCCTCTTGAACACCGCGGATTTGGAGGCCAGCGCGCTGAATGGGGGTTTAACCTTTGCGCGCCGCTGAGGCGGCCCAAGCTCAGCACCAGTTAAATCGGTGGAGGGAGCTTCCGTTCATCGCCTTGTACTTTTCTTCGTTAATGCTTCTGCGCTAGAGGCCGTTCGCTCCGCGAGGATGGGGTTTCACACCCGCTAAGGGGTCGCGGCTTAGCCCGCGCTACGCTGCGGAAAAAGGTTAAAGCCCCAAGCGATATCACTAATCATGGTACTTTTCCCAGGCCGGCGCGCGGTGGCAATCGCGGTCTTGACCGCATTAGCTACGCTATCAATCGGTTTCCCCCTTCAAGCATTGCCCGCGTCTGCGGCCACTTCCGTCACGGCCGAGCTTGGCCTGCCGGTTTTGCTGAAGTTCAGGGCCCCCACCGATTATCCCAACCCGCTGAACGTCAGCCAAGTGAACGTAACCGCCGTGTTCACTGGGTCCGGCACTTCCCTTCGGATCCCTTGCTACCCCTATTCAAACGGGGTCTGGGCCGTCAGGTTCACCCCCCTATCCTTGTCCACCTACGATTACGAGGTCAGCCTGAGGAACTCCACGGGAACTTATGAGTTGGCCAAGGGTCAGATCGAGGTCGTCCAGGGAACGCCGCCCATGGGCTTCGCTTCGGCCGGTGACCGCTACTTCTACTCGAATGGGAAGCCCGTGGTCTTGATCGGTGAGGACGTGGCTTGGGCCTCGATACCGGGCGACTCTCCCACGGGCTGGGAGTATTACGTGGCGAAGGTCGCCCAAAGCGGGGGGAACTGGGTCAGGCTGTGGAGCCCTTACGCGGCGACGTGGTTCAGCGCCAACTACAGCGAGTTGCTGGATTTCGCCCTGGGTCGCGGCGTTTACGTTCAGTATTGCATGTTCAGTCCGTATTCGGGTCAGAGCTTCAGCACCGGCCCCGAGTGGGAGAACGTGGCGCCCGAGGAGTTCTTCGGATCGGCAAAAATGGTGCAGCTGGAGGAGTTCTGGGTTAGGAGCCTCATAGGCAGGTACTCGGCCTTCCCGAACCTCTTCGCCTGGGAGCTTTTCAACGAGGTCGACGGCACGCCCGGTTACAACGCCACGCTCGTGCGCAAGTGGACGGAGACCATGGTGGATTACATAAGGGAAAACGACCCCTATCACCACATGATCACCATAAGCGTGAGCAACCCAAGCAATGGCTTCGCGCTGTTCAACGTAACGGGCATCTCGTACGCCCAGCTTCACCTTTACGGGAACGGGGGCCCGTACGCCGTGCCGGAGGAGATAGGTAATTGGGTGAGCGCTTACCGCGCCTTCGGAAAACCGGTCTTGGTGGCTGAGTTCGGCGCCAGCTACCTGGGCCCCGTGGAGGATCCCCTGGGGATATCGGAGCAGCTGGGACTTTGGTCCGCCTTGACCAGCGGGGCGGCTGGCACCGCCATGACCTGGTGGTGGGACAGCTGGGTTGACCCCATGGATCTCTACTACCAGTTCGCCGCGGTGAAGGACGTGGTCTCGAAGCTCGACTTCACCGGTTTCAAGCCCTTGGCGATGAACGTCAGCGGCGCTCGCGGTTCTGCGGTAGGAAACGGTTCCGCTGCCTTGCTTTTCCTGGTGAACGATAGCGTGGCCAGCGATTGGCACAACTACTACGGGGCCGAGAGGCCTTCATCGGTTAACGTCTCGATGCGTCTGAAGCCGGGTTCTTACTGGGTCGAGGTTTGGGACCCGACCACGGGCACCGCTGTGTCGGCCCGGCAGTTTCAAGTGGGGCCGTCGGGGCAGTTGGGTTTCTCATTTGTTATGGCGACGGACGCGGTGGTCACGGTCACGGGGAGCTTCTTCAACTCAACGCCGGCGCCTGGCTCATTGGGCGAGCTCGTGGTCTACGGGCTCGGCTCAAAAGCCGTAACGATCAGAAACCACGAGGGGAAGGTGGTTTTAACCGCAGTTGGGAGCGAAAACGGCACGAGGGTGAGCTTGCCCCTCGGCACTTATTACGTCAACGGGACGAGGGAGCTGCTGAGCGCTTCGGTTTCTCCTGTCAAGATTTACCTATCGCCATTGGTATCATACGTCGGGCTTTCTTCTTCTTCGGCCAGCGTAGAGCTGGGAGAGGGGGTGAACTTGACCGCGGTGGTGGTCGGGGTAAACGGCACACCGCTCAACGGGGTGAGGGTCGAGTTTTACGCGAATGGCAGCGAGATCGGGGTTTCCAGTACCTCGGCGGACGGCATGGCCGCCTTGAGATACTTCCCGGAGCGGGTCGGGAGTTACGCGGTCAGCGTGGACCCCCTGAACGCCATTGTCCCGTCGAACGTCACCTTACCCGAAGTGGTCGTAGGGGTTCATCCCGCGCCTCCGGTCACCGTTTCCTTGTCCGTATCGCCGGGAAAGGTGGGCCTCGGTAGCCCGTTGTCCGTAGTGGTGAAGGCTTCGAGTAACGGGTCTCCCGCCTCGGGGCGGGCGATCGCCCTCTACCTCAACGGCTCGAGGATAGCGGTGCTATCGACCAACTCGAGTGGGATGGCCTCTCTGCAGTACAAGCCGAACTCAACCGGTGAGCTGGTGTTCACGGCTGCTCCGGAGTCCAACTTAACCGCGCGGTCGGCACCAGTGGTCGTCGAGGTTTCGCCGGAGCGCGGGCCTTCCGTCGGTACGCTTTTGCTGGTCGCAGCGTCGGCCTTAGCGGTCGTCTTGGGCTTTGCTTTGGCCTTCATTCTCGTAGGGCGCCACCGCTCCCGGCGCTGACGCGGGGCGACTCGAGCGTAATAGGAAGGGCCGGAGTTGGGAAGCTGAGGGGAAGAAGAGAGGGGGGAGTGGGAGTAGAAGCGGAAGGGAAAGGAAAAGGAAAAAGGAAAGGGAAAGTGAAAGTGAAAGTGAAAGTGAGAGAGAAGGAGGCGGAGGTACGAAGATGAAGAAAGGGAATTGGGGAGGTGGCGATGTATGCAGGCACTAGCTGGAATTGAGTGCGCGAGTCCAAGAGCGGCTGACCACCTCTTCTGTAAGCAAAGAAAACGGGGTAAGTTACGCGCGTTTTATGATTAATTTCAGCTCGTGGTTTTCGCTTTAGGCGGTTTTCACTGCGAGTTTGCTTCATTCCCCTCCTTTATCCCTTGCTTGTTTTCTTTGTTTTACCTGGATTTTCGTTTTACTTTCGGGGAAGGGTTTTTATTCTTGGCGGCGTGTGCAGAATTGCTGCCGAAACCGGTGGAAGCAGCTGCGCGCGGCCGCGCGCGCCCTCGCCCAACCGCGTGGGTCGGGGCAAAAACCCAACCCTCGAGGTGCGGACGAGGGAAAAATCAGCAATTTTTTGGTCCTTTTTCCCGCTTTCGTGGCGGCGTCTCTGCTCTACGGCATCAGATCGCTGAGTTCAAGAATTTGTCGGCGCGTTTTTCGTTTAGATCAAGTCGAACGCCCACTCAATCGTTTCTCGTCCGGTATCGATAATTCCACCGTAACTTCGCCCTGCCGCACTTCGGCCACGTATATGGGATCTCCTCTCTTAGGCGGCCCGGGGTTCACCACCACGGTCTTCCCCACCTTAGCCACCCCCTTAGCCTCGTGTATGTGGCCGCAGACGTGCAGGGCTGGCTGCACTTCCTTGATGAATTCCAATATCGCGCTCGAGCCCGCGTGATCGCCTGCGTAGGTGGTATCGAGCACGCCGAGTGGCGGGGGATGGGTCATAGAAACCAAAGGCGCAGTGCTTTTGGCATCAGGACCGAGATTGGTACGGTTGCCAGCATCACTGCTGCTGTTGCTGCTACTACTAGTAATAATAATGCCATTGGCATTATCACTGACATTAGCATTTCCTTTGAAGATGGGGTCACAGCGCTCAAGGGCGCCCCTCAGCAGTCCCAGTAGCTGATCCTCTGAGGTGGAGAAATAAGAACCGTGCGCTCCCTCCGGAACCCCCGAGGCGCCCACGAAGCGCACCCCCCCGAAAACCAGGCAATCCCCGTGGAGCAGCAAAACGGCGCTTTGTGCCCTCCCCTTTTCATCGGTCTCGGCGCCTCCCAGCGGTTGCGCCTCGGCGCGCGAGGCTCCCAAAAGCTCCGGGTAATCGCTATTTCCAAGCACCGCGATCACCTTTCCCCTGAACTTTGAGAGCTCGGCCACAACGCGGAAGTAGCTCTTGTAGTCCTCCCAAGCGCAGAGGTCGCCCGCGACTAATATGGCGGTACAGCCCATCAGTTCGGCGCTTTTCACAAGGTAGGAGGTGGCCTTGACGTTCCCGTGGATGTCGGAAGAGAGGCAGAGGCGCATCTTCGCTCGATGAGTGGGTAATCTGTTAATGCTAAAAAGGGTTACCGGCTTCCTTCGAGGGGAAGGCGTTGCTCGCTTATCCTCTAAGCGGCCTTCTTAGCTTTGGGGCGTCAATTTGGCGGGCTGGCGGAGGTTTGGGGCGCGAGCAAGAGGGGCGAGTCGACCAATGAAGCTTTGAATGAGCGCGACCCCGTCAGCTCGAGCTCCGGCAGATTCAGATAGAGCCGCATTAAGCTGCACTTATATGGGCCTAATAAAATGATCAGTAAAGAGAAGAAAGAAAGAAGATGAGACTTTGGTCGATAAGCGCGGAGTACCTCGATCCCATCGGTTTGGTCGCTTTGTGGAGGGAAGGGCTTCTGGGGAGGAGCGCCCTCGTCAGGGGTCACGGGGCATATTACAACCACCCCCAGCTCCTTAGGTTCAAGAGGTCTAAGGATCCCCTTCTTTACCTTGATACGTACCTAAACTTCGTTTGGGAGGAGGGGAAACGCAGGGGCTATAACTTCGATAGGGGCAAAATAGGTAGCAAAGCCGACGAATTCGTCCCTCTGACGGTGACAAGGGGACAGGTGGAATACGAATGGGGTCTTTTAATCGCTAAGCTGTCCTTGAGGAATCGGGCGTGGTTGGATAGGCTGAAATCGCTGAAGGACGTAAAAGTGAACCCCTTGTTCGTCAAAGTTGACGGGCCAATAGAGGAATGGGAAAAGGTAAGGCGAGTAGTGCTCGACCTTTTTAACGCGTGGGGATTCGAGCATTGGTCCGCGTTCGCGGCAGCACCGTTGTGTCGAGCCCATCGGCCCCAGCGTCAGTTGGCTCCGGGTTCTGGGTTGAGGACTTCCAACGGTAGCGAAAGCGGGATTAAGCGCCGCCACTCGAGTGGCGCGGCAGCGGAGGGATGAGGGGCCAAAGCGCGGGGAGGCAGCGCTGGACTGATCTCAGCCCGGAGGAAGAAGCCGGTGTGACCCGCCGGTGCGATCCCAAGAATTTGATCGACGCTCTCCGAGTGAGGTCGATGTTGATTGGACAGTTTGATTGAGTCATGTCGAGAGCGATCGCTTCCCTGAGAGATCGCGGCCTTCGGTTTGCGACTTGTAAGTTGAAAGCGATGGAAGAAAAAGGGGAAGCAGAGAAGGAGCGAAGAAAAGAAGTAGAGGGGAAAGAAGCAGAGTGAGTTAGACCAGAGTAGGGGTGGGAAAGGGATAGCTCCCGTGCGCGTTCCGCCCGTTCGGGGCTGGAAAGGTATGACGTCGTAGTAAGCGCTGAGCTCTTCTCCTGGTTTTAATACTTTAAGCCCCATGCCGTTGTTGAAGGCGTTTGGCGCGCCGGTCACCGGCTCTATGGCGATGCTTTTCCTGTCAGGGTGAGTATAGATTTGAACGTAAGGAAAGCCGTGAGGCTCTATCCTCAGGCCGCGACTATTTGAGAGGGTGATCGACCCCTCGAAGGAGAAACAGTCGTCGTAGACTTTTTCGTCGAGCTTTCCGCTGGGGTCCTCTTGGGTGATCTCCCCGGTCGGTATGAGGTTTTCGTCCCTCACCAGCTTACCCTTAGACCTGAGCGAGAGGTTCCAGTCGGAAAGGGGTCCGTCGACCCTGAAGAAGGGATGGGTACCCATGGTCACGGGCATGGGTGTTACCCCTGAATTCTTAAGGGATAGGGACACCCTAAGGCCATCGGGTATCAGCTCGTACTCGACCTCGGCGTGGAAAGGAAAAGGATAACCCTTTACGCCCGGGAATTCGTAGGCGTACCTTAGCGCCCTCTCTTCCTTTTGGTCTGCGGGGTCCTTGGCTAACAATCGCCAGCGGACTTCTCTGAGGAAGCCGTGAAGGGCGTTCGGTCTCCCGTGGTCGTTGTGGGGGAGCCTGTAAACCTTGCCTTCGAACGCGTAAACTCCTCCCGCTATCCTGTTGGCGAAGGGCATCAGCACCGCGCAACCCGCGCGGCTGGGCGCGGCTACCAGATCCGCGGCGCTCGAGTGACCCACGATGTATTGGAAGCCGTTGAAGGCGAAATCGTTGAGGTTGGCCCCGTAATCCACTACGCTTATGCTCGCCTTATCCGTCGAGAGCGTTGCGATCTCGAAATCCCCGAAAGCCTTCCTGGTTAACATGGGGAACGGGGCCCCGCGTTTTTACGCGTTTTGCGCGCGGCCGGATCCGCGGAATTGCGAGAGGGGGGAGGTGCACGCAAGCGGATGCGGGGCAAGCAAGCAAGCCTAGCCGAAGGTTGTAAGGAGGGCCCCAAAATGTGGGCCGTGGAAGGGGTGGCGCGAGCCGATAGCGGGAAAACGATCAGAGGGCCTAGTCGCGCTGTTAGGGGCATCAACTGCCCCGCGCGCGAGCGGTCAATCCGCGGGGCTTCCTGTTTCCTCTTCTTCCTCATTTTATCTTTTTAGGCGATGCTTTGGGGGCGAAGTCCGGCTTGCGTGGCCTTGTCTTCCGCGCGTGAGAACTCCCATTTTGAGTGCAAGAGATCAAAGAATAGTGCCAAGAGAAGTGAGTGAAATGGTATGAAGTGAGACGATAAAGAGCAAAGCGAAAGGGGCCCTACTTCCCCCTCCCACTCTGGGACCTCTCTCCCGGATTCTTCTAAGCTCTTCACGTCACGGCTATGCGGTTCTTCTTTTCTTCACGCGGTTGGCTTAGGGGCTTTCATCATCCGTACATTGCGTCGTACCATTTCAGCGCCGATTCCGGGGGCGCGCTCATCTCTGGGATCTTGCCTCCGGCTTCGGCGACGATCCTAGCGTAGAGGTCTTTGACGACGTCCGGTTGTTCATTGGCTATGTTTTTTTCCAACTTCGGGTCGCCTTTAATCGAATAAAGCTTGGCGTTGTTTCCGGCCCTATCGACTATTAGCCAGTTTTCGTCGTCCCGGTACATGAAGTAATTCATAAAGGCGGAGGTCACGTGGTCCCTTTGGTTTTCGGTCTTGCCCTCGGCGAGCTCCCAGGCGTTGATCCCGTCAACGGGTTTGTTTGCGGTTGCGCCCGCCAGGGTCGTAAGGGTGGTGAACAGGTCGTGGTTGTACACATAGCCCTTAACCCTGGTACCCGCGGCAACTCCCTCGGGGTGCCTTATCATTAATGGTATGTCGACCAGTTCGGGGTAAAGCCCGAAGGCCACCTTACCGGTCAGCCCGTGTTCTCCCAGCTGGTGGCCGTGGTCGGAGACTAAGGCCAGCACGGTATTTTTGTCCAGGTTCAATTCGTAGAACTTGGTTAGGAAGTAGCCCAACCATTTATCGACGAGGCTGACTTCCCCCGCGTAGAGCGCGCGCATGTGTCTCAGCTCGGCGGGGCTGAGGTAATTCGATGGGCCGTACTTCGGGGTGATCACCTCTATCCCCGAATAACCGGGGTCGTACGCGTCCACGAACTCCTTGGGGGGATCCCAGGGCTCATGGGGGTCGAATACCTCGATCACCAGCAGGAACTTTTCCGCGTCGCGATTTTCGGCGAGCCATCTGGAAGCCTCCCTGAAAGTGAGGGCGGGGAACCAATCTTCCTCGCTTTGCCTGAACTTCACGTTGGACAGGTAGCGGGTCAAAAGGTGTTCCACCCCCGATCCCCTCATGGCCGGCGTGAGGTGCTTTGACACCTCTTCCTCGCTCACCAGTCTGGCAGACCTGAACTTGTCGAACTCCTGCCCTCTGATGAATATCCATTCATCGAAGCCCCTGTTGAAGTTCATCCCTGGCTCGAACAAGTGGTAGTTATCCCCTATGAGGGCTGTCCTGTAGCCCTTGGCCTTGAACACCTCGGAAATGCTGGTGTCTTCATCCGACTCCGAAAGGGGCCTCCACCCGTAATTGAAAACCCAGGGGGTCCCCTTCACCAGCTTTTCAGGCCTAAACGGGAAAACCCTATTACCCGTGTAGATCCCCCTGCGCACCGGTATGGTGGGGAGCGATTCGGGATAGGCCGTCTCGTAAACGGCGCTTTCCTTTGAAAGCGAGTTCATGTTCGGCGTTTGGGCTAAGCCGCCGTAAGCACCCACGTGGTGTTTTCTCAGGCTATCAATTATTATTAAGATGACGTTATAGGCTATGGGGAGTACGCTGCCGGCTTTTTGAGTCTATTGCAAGCGCGTCCTTCGCGAGGGGGAACGCGCCCCTGGCCTCAAATTGTCGGCGCGAAGGGCTCGCGGCCGAAGAAGCGTGTGATGGCCGGACGCCTATTAATCTGATGCTGCTGATGGGAGCTGCGCCGGGCATAGAAAGGGTACAGAAGCCTTGCGAATGAGCTTTACGGTCGTCCCTGACCTTGGCGCGCGGATCTGTCGGGTCGTTTTCTCCTTGGTCTTCCTATCTACTTATCTAACTGCCCACCCTTTGCGCTGTGCCTTCTGGCTTCATCCTCTCTTATCCATCGCGGGAAAATGGGCGTTAGCGCCGATGCTATGGTCCTAAGCTCTTCCAGCTCATCTGGCCCTATCAAAGAGAAGTTTTCTGCGGCCTCTATCACCTTAGGGACGAGCCTGTGGTCCGAAACCGTAGCGTAGGCCGTTACACCTGGCTGTGAAAGGGTGAACCTGAAAGCCTTCTCTATAGTGGGTTGGTCGTCGAAGGGCTCGTACCAAGGATAATAGGAGTGCTGGCCGTCGGGCCAGCGCCTCTTCGCGATGGCCTTTATGGCGATGACGCCCACGTCCTTCTCAAGGGCCAACTTCAGGACCTTTCTGAAGTCGTTGGAAGGGCCATTTGATTCGGTGAGATGGAAGTACTCTACGAAATTTACCGGGGCGAGCACGCTCTCAAAGGGATACCTCTTCAGGGCTTCTGCCAGCACGTTCATGTCGGCGTGCCCCGTTATACCGATGTGCTTTATGAGGCCCTGTTCTTTGGCCTCTTCGAAGGCCTCGATGGCCCCTCCCTCGCCCAGGCAAGCGTTTAGCTCTTCCATGCTGTTGACCGCGTGCAGTTGATAAAGGTCGAAGTATTCTGCCCCAGTGCGCTGAAGCGAGGCCTTTAGCTCCGCCCAAGCCCCCTCCTTGGTCCTCTGAGTCGTTTTATCCGCGATGAAAAGGCTGCTCCTGTACTCCTTTATCCAAGGAGCTATGTGCAGCTCCGCGTCCTCGTAGCTGGGCGCCACGTCAAAGTAGTTAACGCCGTGGTCGATGACCAGCTTCATGGTGCTATCTATTTCATCTTGAGATAGCTTCCTCCAACCCACGGCCAAGGAGCCTAGGGCAACTATTGAGGCAAAATAACCTATTCTTCCGTGTCTCCTCTTTTGCATGAGAAAGCGGTGCTAGAACGTTTAAATTTATCTACGCCGCGAGAGGGACATTTTAAGACCGCGGGTGTGACGAAAACGCATCCAAGCGAGTGCTCGCGGATAATCGTTCTCAGAGGTCAAGGGCTTTCTAGCTTTTGACGCCGCGGCGAGAAGCGCGCTCAAGATCGGTTTACCGCGGTGGGCGCCAACGTGGTCTTGCGTCGTGTATCCCTCGGCTCGCTCGCGGGGTCGCCGTCGCGGCGTTTGCCCGCGATCTTGGTCAGCCCTTTTCTTAATCCTTATGCGCAACCGCGTACTCGATTTGCCTTTAACCCAATTTGGGAAAGAAAAAGCAAGAATAAGTGTTAGAGGAAAATAAACCATTAATTAATTAGTTAGCAGTAAAAATCAGGGGCATTAGGTCAAAGGGGTAAATCGAATAGGGTGGATCAGTTTATATTTCGCTCCCTTCTAAGCGCGCAGAACTGCTTTGTTCATCAGTGTTTTTCTTTCGGCTTTTTGAGGATAGACTTTTAATCGGCTCCGGGATATACGCGTTCCAATGCTTCAGCTCATGACGTTCGAATTCCCCGTCCCTTCGACCATCAGGTTGCAGAGCTTTTCGGGCTTTGAGGTAAGGGGCTTCTTCTACAACGTGTTGGGTTCTGTGGATCCCGACCTTGCCTCTTCCGTGCACGCGGGGAAAACGTTGGCGCCCTTTTCGGTAACGCCGGTGCTCTTGGAGAGGGGAGGGAGAGAGGTGGTTTGCTACGACAGGGTGGAGCCGGGATTGGCGCGCTTCACCTTCGCGCTCGCCAGGGACGACGTTGCCCGTGCCGTTTATAGGGCTATACAGGCGGGGATATCATCGGTGGTGATAGCTAACCACGCCCTTCCCGTATCCTCCATAAGGCTGGAAGGGCTAGAGCCGCGTTCTCTTTTCGAGCCAAAGCGGGGCGGGGATGAATCCCCTCGGGAGGGAGGAACGCCCTCCTCGCCTTCGCAGAACACCGATTCCGCCGCTTCGCCGACGGTAACGTCAGCAGTGACACCATCACCGTCATTATCCCCTTCAGCGCCTTCCCCCCGCGTTTCACCCTACTCCAATGCCCCTTCATCTGCTGAGCAGACTGGCGCGGCAAAAGGGTTCGAGCTCCTATTCATTACTCCTACCTATTTCAGGGCCACGCCCCTGGACTTGGCCAAGGAGTACTCGCTAGATGAGTCGCTTCTAGCCCCGTATCGCTTCATCGCCCTCCCGGACCCAATACTCATGTTCAGGGGACTGGTGAGGACGTGGAGGGAGTTTGTGGGCGGGGAGGGGTTGGAGGACTTCGTGAAGTGGGTGGAGGCCGGCGGCGTGCTGCTATCCGGCTACCCTTCCGGTATATTCACTAAGAGGGTATACGAGCACCCCATGACCAATAAGTGGGTGGTTGGGTTCGTGGGAAAGGCTCGCTTTTCCTTCTCTAGCAAGCTCTATGATCAGAAAATGGCCGAAAAGGCGCTGGCGCTTTTGAAGTTTGGGGAGATAATGGGGGTCGGGGCGGGGAGGACGTCGGGGTTGGGTAGAGTAAAGTTGCTTCAAAATTTGGGCGGATCCTACAGCGCAGCGACGGGAGGAACGCGGGAAGAAGTAGATAGCGGCCAAATAGAGGAGACGGGAATACAAGGTGAGGTCGAAGTATGAGTAGGATCTCGAGCGGAAGCCGATAGATAGATAGATAGATAGATAGATAGATAGATAGATAGATAGATAGATAGATAGATAGATAGATAGATAGATAGATAGATAGATAGATAGATAGATAGATAGATAGATAGATAGATAGATAG
>Ga0080006_1130868_pt1 | contig 45315 bp, 45 predicted proteins | sample RS3BMetagenome_FD_69209 | JGI IMG/M metagenome (GOLD analysis project Ga0080006, IMG submission 69209) | Ferric oxide microbial mat and aquatic microbial communities from Rainbow Spring, Yellowstone National Park, USA - RS3B (SPADES... ... | reverse complement strand
TGGGTGTTGAGCCTGTATATTATGTGGTTGATCCTCTCCTTCAGGGGCATGCCTGGGTGGACCTTCATCACGGCCCTCTTGACTATGCCGACGTCATATTCTTTTTCCCAGTTCTTTATGGACATGCCTTTAACACGAGAGCACGGCCCTTTCATACCTTTTAAAGCCTACACCAAAAGTGCAAGCGTCCTCACCGTAATCCAAAAGTCCATAACGCAAAAGCCATACAAGGCCCAGCTGAAATGAACCACCCGGAACTAAAAGTATTCGCCACGGACTTCCCCTTCATATACCCCTAATCACGTCGGGCAACTCCTCGAACCTTGAGGGGTCGAGATAGCCGTCGGGGGGCACTTGGAACCGACCCGCGCGCCTTTCGTCCTCTTTAGCTATCAGCACTACCTTCATCCCAGCTGCCTTGGCGCCCAACACGTCAGCCTCGTATGTATCCCCGACGTGAACGACCTCCTCTTCCCTGCCCAACAAGCCGAGACGCGATAAGGCAACGCTGAATGGTACGGCACTGGGCTTCTTTGACCCCACCTCCGACGACAGCACAATCACGTTAAAGAGCGAATCCAGCTGAAAGGCCCTCAGCTCTGGCCACGTAAATGCAGCCTGAGCGTTGGAGACCAGCGCAAGCGGCACGCCCAGCGATTTGAGCGTCGCTTCGACCCCCGCCCTAACGCTTATGTATTTCGTGGTAATCGCCCTGAAAACCAAAGCAGCTTCTTCCACGAATCTCCTTCTCCCGTATCCCCCCAAAATATCGCTCAAAACGTCGCGAACGTCGACTTCGGGATTTTCGATCCCCCTTTTCACCATATCATCCTCCAACCTCCGAAACCCTTCCTTGTAATCCCTCTTCAGCTTCTCTGGGTCCGCGCGCACCTCGTTTAGAAATAGCCAACGACAAAAAACTTGGAAAGCCGTGGAGCTTTCTTCATCGGTTTCTATCGTCAAGAGCGTGCCGTAAACATCAAAGGTAACGGCTTTCGGATTCATATGGACAACCCGCGGGGCCATTTAAAGTAAGCCTTACCGGCCATTTCCCTACGGCGTTAGAAATATAGACATTCTTATTTTGCTCCCATAATAGTATGATATGATCGAGCTAACTTCCGACGCGCTGTCTTACGCGCAAGAACACGGCGCGGAGTACGTGGAAGTGAGGGGAGAAACCACCGAGTTCTTGGACGTCGTCGTTGAGGACAGAGGCGTAGTGAGCTCCATTGGCGGGCTTTACAACGGCATCGGCATAAGGGCTTTTTACGGCTCCGGGAGGGGTTATTCGGCCACTTCCTTCATAACGAAGACCTCCATCGAGAGGGCTGTTGAAGAGGCTGTTAGGATGGCCAAGGCCTCTAACTTCGGGCCCAAGAGGGCGAAACCCGTCGAGGGCAGGGTCGAGAACATAAAGGCACCCATGAAACAGGATGCCAGGGAACTCGAAACGGATGAGAAAATCAAGGAGGTGCTAGCCTTAGCGAGGTCGGCTTCAAAAGCTCTAGGGGCCGACTACGTGAAAGTCCACTATCTGGAAAGGTTCGAGGATAGAACTGTGGCCACGAACTATGGGCTGAGGCTAAGGGAAATAAGGCCGTCTATTTGGATCGGCTTGAAGGCCCATGGTTCAGCCGGCTGGGAGCTCGATTACGAAGACGGCCTCGTCGGAGGTTGGGAAACCATGAAAACGATCAAGAAGAACTTTGAGGAGTTCTCCGCGGAGCTGAACTTTCAGAAAACTGATCAAGAGGCAGATGAACTGGTCCTCTCACCAAGGGCTTCGGCGCAGCTTTTCATGGACTTGATCTTACCGCCTTTTCTTTTCCCCTCTGAGGTGATCCCCGAGACACCGCCATCCGGAATACGCGTTGAGGACGATCCCGGCGACACCGCCTCTTATGGCTTCATGCCTTTCGATGACGAGGGCGTGAAGGGTGTGCAAAAGCCTCTCATTCAGTCCGGGAAGGTCATAAGCCAGCTTTCTACGAGGTCGACCGATGAAGAAGGGGGTAGGGCCAGGGCAGAAGACTTCGTCCACGAACCTGGACCAGCCAACACGTTCACCAAGCTGACAGCCGACCAAAAGACAACCCTTCCCAAGGATTACTACTATGTTCCCTACTTGGAGTTCTTGGGAAAGCGGGAGCCCTCTGATCTGATCGTGGCTTTCTCGCCACTGACGGTGGTTTACAAGGGAGGGACGCCGATTGGCTTCAAGAAATTAGTTTTCAAGCTCTATCTAAAGGATTTGGAGGTGGCCGGCGTGGAGGGAAGCTTCGCGTCCTTCGGCTGCCTTAGAGAGCTGGGGGGTGGTCGCATACCGGTCGCCTACGGGTCCGAGACGCTTTTGCTGAGAGGTGCTTCCCTTGACCGAAGATCAGCTGGAATCAGCCGCAGAAATGGCCGTATTCGATGCAGAGAAGCTGGGAGCGCAGGAGGCAGAGGCGTATGCCTCATCCATCAGGAGCCTCAGGGCTGAGGTGATTAACGGCGCCCTCTATTATTCCTCAATTTTCAACGAGGTGGGTGTTGGCATAAGGATAGCCGAAGACGGCGCGATCGGTTATAGCTTCACTAACTCCTTAACAAAAAAAGACATAAGGGATGCCGTTGAAAGGGCGTTTCACCTTTGCAAGAGCTCCAGGCCAGATTACCCACAAGCATCCCTCCCCAAGTCGCTGGGCAAAAGTCAAATAGGGGATTCTTACGATCCAAGAATAGCTAAGATCAACGTGGAGAGCGTGGTAAACCTAGCCAAGGAGATCACACAAGGAATCCAGGAGGCTGATCCACATGGCGAACTTTACGCCCGGGGGACCGTTAGATCGCTTGAGCTGATACGGGCAGTTGACACCGCTGGAGCGGGAATAGTAACCGAATCGGTTACGTTACTGGAGGGCAAAGCCCGGGCAACGGTGCGCTCCGATCCGACCTTGAGCTGGACCGAGTGGGAAGGCGTTAGGGTAGGAACCATAGACGGCCTGGTTGAGGGCTCTACGGCGGCTGGTAACTGCCTCTCCTTGGAGAAAACCGTGAAATACGAGGGGAACCCCCGCGCCCAACCGTTATTGTTAGACAAGCAGGCCGTGGCGTCCATAATGCGCACGGCGTGGAGGTTTTTCGACGCGTCTTGGCAAGGAAAGATCCCTCTGGGAAAGGAGGTGGCACAACCATTCATCAGCGTTTACGACGACGAGGCAGCCGTAAACTCGGTTTCCTCAAGAGGTTTTGATGATGAGGGGCTCAAGACCGGGCTGATAACCCTGGTTGAGAACGGAACAGTCAAGAGCTACCTGAATAACTACCGGTGGTCCAGAAAGCTCGGCATGAACACCAGCTCGAGCGCCTACAGGTACGGGTCTAGGCCCTTTACGGCCCATCCCGAAATAGGCCCAACCAACATCACGATGAGGGGGGATGATCAAAGCGCTGAAGAGCTGTCAAAAGCAGCGCGCGGCGGCCTACGCATAACCGATGCCCACGACGTCCACATCATAGACGGAAAACTGGCCTTCCAAGCCTTTCCCGCCTTCCAACTCAACGCCTTCGGTGAAGACGCGGCCGCCCTTAGGCCAGTTCAAGTAACCATAGATGCAAGCGATTTCTTTCAATCAATCCAAGGCGTCGAAAGGAACAAAAGGGAATTTCCCTTTGTAACCGCACCCTCTCTCCTACTAATGCCCTGACTCCTTCCCCCTCCCAGAAGGGGCGAGGCTTGCCTTCTTTTTGTCACCTACCCTTGAACTTCGAAAAGAAACCTTCCTTCTTGGTCTTTTCTTCTTCTTCGCGCTCGAACTCGTGCAACAACTCGACTTGTTTTTCTGTCAATCTCTTCGGGATTTCCACATCTACGCGTACAATCTCGTCACCACTTGAGCGCCCTGCCCGTACTCCGGCGCCGCGTATGCGGAAGGTCGAACCTGGTTGAGTACCGGGCGGTATGGTTATCGTTTGTTTGCCGTCCAGCGTGGGAACCTCAACCTCACCGCCCAACGCTGCCCTGGTCATAGATATTTTGACCTTAGCAACCAAGTCGTTACCCTCCCTGCTCAAGCTGGGGTGCGGGCTCACCGAGAGGTGAACGTAAAGGTCGCCGGGGGTGCCCTTCCCCGATGGCATATCTCCTTGTCCGCTCAACCTCAGTACCTCGCCATCCTCTACCCCCGCGGGTACGTCAACCGTTATGGTCCTATCCTTGTTGACCCTGCCCGTACCATGGCAGGCGGGGCAGGGCTTATCGACCACATAACCTCTGCCGCCGCAAGCCTCGCAAGGCACCACCTGAACAAAGCGTGCGAAACCCACGCCTGAAACCTTTCTTACGTACCCAGTCCCACCGCAAACAGGGCAAACCCTTGGAGACGTACCGGGCGCAGCTCCTGTGCCGCCACAAACAGGACATAGCTCTTGCCTCCTGACCTTTATGCTCTTCTGCGCACCCCTGACCGCTTCCTCAAACCTGAGGGATAAGCTAACGTGCAGGTCTCTGCCCCTGCTAGCCCCTCTACCCCCGAAGCCGAAGAGCGTCTGGAAGAAATCCTCCATGTTGAGATCGCGAAATATATCTCCGAAGTCTACTCCGCTGAATATGTCTTCCTGGCTGTACTTCTGGTTCACCCCCTCTACGCCGCCCGCATCGTAAGCCTTTCTTTTCTCGTCATCAGAAAGGACGGCATAGGCCTCAGATATCAGCTTGAACTTCTCTTCCGCCTCAGGCGATTTATTCCTGTCTGGGTGGTATTGCAGCGCCAACTTGCGGAAGGCGGCCTTTATCTCTTCCTTGGTAGCGTTCCTAGGAACACCCAAGACCTCATAATAATCTACGTCGGCCACCTTCCATCGCTCCCCAGGCCTAACTCGTTTGCCCCTGCCCCTGTCCCTGTCCCTCGCTTCCCTGCTCGACCTTGAAGTTGACGTCCTTAGCCTCTCCGCCAGAAGACGAAGGGCCAGCCTGAGCCCCTGTCGACGAAGCAGCGGAGCTATAGGCCGCCGTACCGAGCTCGGCGAGCACCTTCTGAAGCGCTTCCGTCTTGCTCTTTATGGCGGTTAGATCGTCCCCCTTTATGGCCTCTCTTAGGTCTTTAATGGCACCGTTCACTTTCTCCTTTAGCTCAGCCGGTACCTTGTCACCTAGGTCAGCCAGCGACTTCTCACCAGCGTAAATCAACGAATCCGCCGAGTTCTTGGCCTCCGCCAACTCCTTCTTTCTACGGTCTTCTTCGGCGAACCTCTCGGCTTCTTTTATCATCCTCTCCTTCTCTTCTTCACTTAGCTTGGTTGAACCCGTTATAGTTATTTTCTGTTGTTTACCAGTAGCCTTGTCGACGGCGGTGACGTTCAGTATACCGTTTGCATCTATATCGAAGGTGACCTCTATCTGTGGCACACCCCTTGGAGCAGGAGGTATACCAGAAAGAGTAAACATGCCCAATGATAGGTTATCAGCTGCCATTGGCCTCTCCCCTTGCAGCACGTGTATTGTGACCTCGGTCTGAAAATCCGCAGCAGTGGTGAATATCTGGGACTTCCTCGTGGGTATGGTGGTGTTGCGGTCTATTATCTTCGTGAAAACGCCACCTACGGTCTCCACACCTAGGGAAAGCGGGGTCACGTCCAAAAGCACGATGTCCCTTATCTCGCCAGCGAGCACGGCCCCCTGAATGGCCGCCCCTATGGCGACGCACTCCATCGGATCAACCCCCCTCTCGGGGGCTTTTCCCAATAGCTCTTGAACGAATCTCTGCACTATGGGCATCTTTGTTGGCCCACCGACGAGTATGATCTTGTCGATATCCTCCTTTTTCCACTTCGCGTCCTGAAGCGCCTGGTAAAGGGGCGCTTTCGTCCTCTCCAAGATGGGGGCGACCAGCTCCTCCAGCTTAGCCCTCGTGAGAGTCGCTGTCAAGTGCTTTGGACCCGTTGCATCAGTGGCTATAAAGGGCACGTTTATGTCGGTTGTGAGCATAGAGGAAAGCTCTATCTTGGCCTTCTCTGCGGCCTCCCTCACTCTCTGCATGGCCATCTGGTCTTTGGTCAGGTCGATACCCGTCTGCGCCTTAAACTGCTGCACCAAGTAGTTGACCACCGCGTTATCCATATCCGTCCCGCCGAGTTGTGTGTCGCCGTTGGTAGCCTTGACCTCGAATACTCCGCCGCCGAACTCCATCAGCGTGACGTCGTACGTCCCGCCGCCCAGCTCAAAGACCAGTATCTTCATTTCCTTGTCGGACTTGTCAACGCCGTAAGCGAGAGCTGAAGCCGTGGGCTCGTTGATTATCCTCACTACCTCGAGGCCAGCTATGGTGCCCGCGTCCTTGGTGGCCTGCCTTTGATTGTCGTTGAAGTGCGCAGGCACCGTAATTACGGCCTTCTTTATGGGTTCCCCGAGGTAGGCCTCCGCGTCACGCTTTATCTTTTGAAGCAAAAAGGCAGATAGCTGCTCTGGAGAGTACTCCTTGCCGTAGATCTTATACCTGTAGTTTGTCCCTATCTTCCTTTTCCAGGCGGCCACCGTCCCCTCTGGGTTAGTTGCGGCCTGCCTCCTAGCGGGCTCCCCCACCAGCAACTGTCCGTCCTTAGTGAACGCAACGTAAGATGGAAAGGCTTTCCCTCCCCAAACAGTTATACCTTCGGCGCTTGGTATTACCACGGGCCTACCACCCTGCATTACGGCTGCTGCTGAATTGCTGGTCCCGAGATCTATGCCCAAGATCTTTTCTGGCATTTCGCTTATCGTGTATACTCCGTTCAGCACCTATATGGTTTTTGATGACCTGCGTAACCAACTGACATCCTCTCATCCCCGAGGGATTTGAGGTTCCTGCTTCATCGACGGTGCCCCCATCATCTTCTAGTCCGGAGGTCTTATTCCATCTCTCACCCTTTTTTATGGGCTTATCAGGCGTTAATTCCCCACTGCCCGTGGGTACTGATTTTGATATCGTCTTGATTGATGAACTTTTCGGCTGGCAATTCATCTCCTCCCTTAAGGTCGGAGCTTTCTTGCTAATATGCAGCAAAAAGCTGAAAATTACCAGCTACCCACAAGGAATGCGCGTCAAAACATCGGTGAGCCGTAACATCCTTTCCGCCCTCGCCTGGGGCCTGTGGCCTTGGCCTCGACACCTTGACTATGGCGGGACGAATTAACCTCCCCCTGAGGGTGTAGCCCTTCCGAAGTTCAACCGCAATCGTAGAGGGAGGAAGATTTGCTTCCTCCTCGCCCACCGCCTCGTGCAGCATCGGATCGAAAAGCGAACCCACCCCGGGTACCTCTTCAACACCTGCCTGCCTAAGCGCATCGCGGAACTCTGAAACGACCATCGATAACCCCTGTTTAAATACCCCTTCTGGGGCCTGCTGCAACACCTTTTCGAGATCGTCAACCGCGGCCAGTATCGGAAGAAAAGCTGTCGCTTCCGCTGCGAGCGCACGATTCTCTATCTCCAAGTCTTCGCGCTTCCTCACGTTTTCGAGATCCGCTAGGACATAATAGAGCTTTGTTTCAGTTTCCCGCAATTTTTTCTCGAGTACGACATTCTCCAGCTTCAGCAAGCCGGGATCGAGGTCCATCGATTCCACCACGCGTTAACCCCCATATGCCTGAATAAGATTATCGCGGACTCGGAGATGCAGAACCGCAAATGAGACCTCACGCGCATTGCTTTTATAGTGCAGCGCGCTTGTCGATATGCCAGACGAAGATTTAGCCAAGAAGATCTTGACCTGGGCAGAGGGCCAAGGGGTTTCTTTCGTGGAGGCTAGGATAGAAGACGCGAAAGAAGAAACCGTTCTCTTGAAGAACGGAGAGGTCGACGCAGTGGGCCACTCGAGCGCACACGGCGCAGGCATAAGGGTGCTTTACGGTGGCGCGCTTGGTTTTTCTTCGACCAACGACCTGAGAGAGGAAAGTCTTAGGGACACGCTCAGAGCGGCTATAGCCATGGCGAAAGCCGCCAGCTCTCGGGTAAGGAATCCGATAAAACTAGCCAAGACCGCGGCCGCAAGGACAAGCTGGGCTTCGCGCTTCACCCAGGACCCCTTTGAAGTATCCCTGGAAGAGAAGATATCCACGCTTCTAGAGGCAGATAGGTCGGTGCCGAGCGGAGACGTCTCCTTTCCGGCTAGGATGTTTTCGCTCGGGTTCAGCAGGAAAAGAAAGCTGTTAATGAACAGTTTCGGCGATCAGGTAGAGGGAGATTCCTTGAGGACTGAGGGATTCGTTTTCCTGACGGCCTTCAACCCTCAGAGGGGCAGCGTTCAGAAGTTTGACCAACTCGGCGAGTCAAGGGGTTGGGAAGCGATAAAAAATTGGGATCTGCCTTCGCGCACGAACAATCTGGCCAATGCCCTATCGCTCAACCTCATGAAGGGAGTCGAAGTAGAGCCCGGCGTAATGGACGTTATACTTGGAAGCGAGGTCAGCGGAATAGTGGTACACGAGTCGGCGGGGCACCCGGCCGAAGCAGATCGCATAATGGGAAGAGAGGCAGCTCAAGCTGGCGAGTCCTATCTGAGGCCAGATTCGCTCGGCTACAGGGTGGGAAGCGAAGAAGTGAACGTGATCGACGACCCTACCATACCCGGTTCTTACGGATACTACCTGTATGACGATGAAGGAGTCAGAGCCAGACCCCGTCTGCTGATAAAGGAGGGAAGAATAAACGAGTTCTTACACAACCGCGAGACGTCTGCCGCCCTAGGGACTGAGCCTAACGGTGCGGCGAGGGCGTCGGCGTTCGACCGGGAGCCGATGGTCCGCATGGCCAACACATACTTCGCCCCTGGGGATAGGAGCTTCGACGAGCTTCTCGCGGACATAAGAGAAGGCGTCTACATAAAGTCGTTTATGGAGTGGAATATAGACGACGTCAGGTGGAACGAACGCTACGTAGGGCTGGAAGCCTTCAGGATAGTAAACGGAGAACTAAGGGAGCCGGTTAGGAGCCCAGTCTTGGAGATAACCACGGGTAAGCTCTTCTCTAGCGTTGATGCCGTCGGGAAGGAGTTAAACTTCACAGCGGCCACTTGCGGCAAGGGGGAACCCGAGCAGGGCGTGCCCGTCTGGACGGGCGGGCCAGAGGTAAGGCTTAGAGGTGTCCGCGTCAGCAAGAGGTGATGCGAATGAGTTTGGATTTGAGCGAAGTACCCGGCTTCGCGGTCAATTTGGCCTTACCCGGAGAGGATTTGATTTGCCTCGTCACGCACTCCAAGAGAAAAATGGTGAGGTATGCTAGGGATCAATTCACTGTTTCCCAGTTTTGGAACGAGGCGGAGGTATCAATCCTTTACAGAAAGGGTGGGGCGGTCGCCGTTGGCTCGACGCTTAACCTGAGCAAGGATGCCGTCCAAAACGCGGTGAACGCCTTGAGGAAATCGGCGGGCGCTATCCCCAAGCGGCCACTCGCCCCTTCTCTTCCGCCGAAAACAGCGTACGTTCCCGTGGAGGACGCTTACGATCAAAACTGCCTCGCGGACGACGATATGATGGCCGGCCTAGTGCTCGAGGGCGACGAAGCCGCCAAAAAAAGTGGTGCTGACAGGACTGCCGTTGTGCTCAACGCAGAAGAAGTCGAGTGGTTCCTCTCGTCGACTACTGGTGCCAGCGGCGCGGCAAAATCGACATCCGCGCACATGGTGATAAGGGCGTTCAAGGAAAGCGGATCTGGACAAGGCATAACCGCCTCGCCTTATATGTCGAAGTTAGACCCAAGAGGCGCAGGCAACAAAGCGGGTGAGCTGGCCTTTGATTCGAAACAGCCCGAAAAGGGTGAAGAGGGAAGGTATAACGTCGTACTTGACCCCTCAGTATTCGCCAACCTCTTAAATGCCGTGGGCTTCGCGGCCTCCGCTTACGCCGTTGAGGCCGGATTTTCTTTTCTCGAAGGGAAGTTGGGCCACGACGTCGCTAGCCGTACTTTCTCTTTGTACGACGAGGGGAGGCAAAAGGCAGGTTTGCTAGTCAGGCCTTTCGACGACGAGGGATTCCCCACGTCCAGGACCGCCATCATCGAGAAAGGGACAATTAAAAACTACTTGACTAACTCCTACTTCTCCGCCAAGATGGGTTTGCCAGATACCGGAAATGCCGGTTGGATAGAGCCTAGACCGTGGAACCTTTACGTTCCGGGCGGAGATTCCAGTGAACAGGATCTCTTTTCTGATCACGTGATATACATAACCAACAACTGGTATACCCGCTTCCAGAACTACGTCACCGGAGATTTCTCGACAATTCTCCGCGATGCCGTGTTCGAGATCAGGGAGGGAAAACGCGTTAAAGCCATCAAGGGACTGCGCATGAGCGACAGCCTAATCAGGATGCTATCCTCGATTGCCGCGTTATCATCAAAGCCACATCTGATAAAGTGGTGGGAAGTCGAGACGCCAACCTCAACGCCTTTCGTACTCATAAGGGACGTTCACTTAACGGTAGCGGAATGAGGGCGCAACCTAGCGTGAGGTCGAATGAATAGTCTGGGGCAATGTGGTCAGCAGACCCCTAACGGCGACTGGAATATTTGAGGAAGAAATTTCGGTCGCCGACCCCAAACCGATGGATGGATTTATATTAACGGGTCGGATACCAAAAAATATATAAAGTACTGTACAAATGTATCGGATTGAAAATATATGTGAAAGGCAATTGGGTCAACGAAGAAGATATAATTAATGCGTACCAGAAGATCAGCCCTCCCCAAAAAGCGCTACTTTCAGCCTTGCTCGAGCTTGGAAATCCCTCTACCATTAACACGTTATCATCAAAAACGGGTATAAAGCGCCAATACGTATCCATGCTAATGAAAAAACTACTCCAGCAAGACTTGGTGAGGAAGTACGGAAGAAGGAACGCGCTTTATGCCCTCACTGAAGAGGGATATAAATTACTTCAGCCGGCGAGCGAAAAAACGATAGCTCGAAGGGAGGTAGTGACTGAGCTCCGGAGCTCGGAGCGTCTGCTGAGACCTCATTCTATTTAGGGCGGCCTTTTGCGCCTCGTCAGCAACTCCGAGCATATTCATGAAGGATAGGGCGTTTTCAACGGCATAACCATGGAAATGATTATTGAAAAGCACATAAGTATCGATGAAACGGTTCCTCTTGAGGTTTTCAGCCCAAGGTCTCAGCTCGTCGTCCGAATAGTGGTAATCAAACCACACGTTTTTCCCCTTTCCGTGGAACCTCACGTAGGAGAAATTTGCCGTTACGAATTGGTATGGCGGCAATAATGGCTCATCCACTGCCACGTAAGCTGCGTTGGCATCAGCTAGATCCATGAGTATGTCCGCGCTGACCAAAGAAGTGTTCCTAAACTCCACCGCCACCTGCATCCAGTGCGGCAGCGTCGAAAGGAAATCTCTTAGGTAGCCCGCTTCGTCCGACGAAAAGGAGGGAGGAAGCTGAAGCAAGGCAGGCCCTAGCTTACCTGCTTGCCTTATCGGCGCAAGAAAAAGCAAAAAGCTCTCCAAGTCTTTTCCCGTATCTCCCTTTTCTCCCAACTTTTTTTCGTGGGTTATGGAGCGGTTGAACTTTGGCAAAAACTTGAAGCCCTTGGGCGAGACCTCAGCCATCCCCTTTGCCACCGTTGGAGAGGGCACGCGATAAAAGGTTGAATCGATCTCTGCAATGCTGAACACTTGAGCGTATTGCGTAAACTTCCTTTCGCTGCTATCGTAGAAAGGTCCTACCCATTCCTCGTAGCTCCATCCCGAGCATCCCACGCTTATCATGAAACGGATTCAAAAACCGAATAAACAAAGCGATTTAACGTTATCGCAGATTAAGCGGACAAAAATCCATCGCAAGGGAAGGGATGCAGAACCCTTTTTATTACAGGTCCTTATGCATCGCGCGAATCACAATCAGCGCCTTGATCGCGGTGGGGGAGGGCGGGGCTTTGCCCCTGAGACACGGGGGAACGCACCAGGATGAAGATGCCTCCCTCGCGGGCGTGGGAAACGCTAACCGCGTTCCCCGCGAGATTGCGAGCGCGCCGGCCAACCGGTGAGCCGCGCCTGCAAGGGGTAGTTACTTTTCTTCCTACCGGCTGGCCTTGATCTTAATCTAGGACTCTGCGATGACCAACGCTCACGCCCTTCTAACCGCGCTGCCTCCCTCACATCCTAGTCAACGATACCAAAGTTTAATTATGGCGCTGACTTCCCGCAACGACTTCGCGCGCCTCCCCCTCGGCCCAACATCTCCGTCTTCGCCCACGACCACGTAGTGCCCCGCCCTGGCAAACATGGAGCCATCCATGGGATGATCTCCTACAGCCACCACGTGCTCCTTATCCACGTTTAGATCGCGAGCCAAGGCCTCTAGTACTTGCCCTTTGTTGCTTGGGTCCACTCCGACCTTGATGCCGGAAATAAGCCCCCCCTCGTCATACAAAATCTCGTTACAAAACCTTTTTTCTATTCCCAAAAGCTCGGCAATCCTCCTCACCAGGTCGCACACCCCAGCCGATATTATGGCCACCTCCCATCCATCACGCTTCAGCTGATCCACCAACTCAGCGGCGCCGTCTACTACGTGAGGATCTTTAAAAAGCGAGGCTATATCTTCCTTTTTTAAGCCCGCTCTTCTCAACTCCGCCGCCGTTAGACTGACTAGCTCGGTGTAACTCATCAAGCCCTTTTCGAACCTGCGAAAATTATCGTCCGAGACTTCCTGGATGCCGAATCTCTCATAAATCCGTCTCCAGCTGCTCTTCTCCGGAACGAGCGTACCGTCGAGGTCAAAAACAACCAATCCCTTCAAGGAGAGAATACCTTCGCGAGCCAGCGCATATCCTCCGGCACTACCCGGTTCGCCTTGACTGCTTCCTTCAACGGCACAGAAACTATCTTTTCTCCCTGTAGGCTAACCATTTTCCCGAAGTCGCCGTTCTTTATCAGGTCAACCGCAGCGATACCAAACCTCGTCGCGAGTATTCTGTCATAAGCCGTAGGGCTACCCCCTCTTTGAACGTGCCCTAGCACCACCGACCTCGTCTCAACGCCCGTGCGCTCCTCTATCTCCTTTTCCAACCATTCCCCAATTCCCCCAAGCCTCTCGTGCCCAAACGCGTCCTTCTGGGAACTCCTCGTAAAGAAGTCTTCGATTCCCTTCGGAACCGCCCCTTCGGCGACCACCACAACGGCGAACTTCCTTCCCTCCTCATACCTCTTCTTGACCATGGAGCAGACCTCGTCCAGGTCAAAGGGCTCCTCGGGAAGCAGTATGACGTCGGCCCCACCTGCGAGGCCCGAGTAGAGGGCGATCCACCCCGCGTGCCTACCCATAACCTCTACCACGATGGTGCGCTGATGCGACTCCGCTGTGGTGTGTATCCTGTCGATTGCTTCTGTGGCTATGGCTACGGCGGTGTCGAAACCGAATGTCCTGTCCGTTCCTGACAGATCATTATCGATGGTCTTCGGTATGCCGACGACTTTATAGCCCAGATCGCTGAGCTTGCTGGAAACGCTTTGCGTATCATCGCCTCCTATGGCCACTATGGCATCAAGCCCTAGTTTCTTTATGTTGTCAATTAGCCTCTGCTGGTCTTCCGCCCTCGCAAACGGGTTGGTCCTAGAAGTACCGAGGATTGTGCCGCCCTTGGGTAAGATACCGGAAACGGCATCCCTATCAAGCGGCATCACATCCATCTCCAAGAGGCCCGCCCAGCCCCTCTTTATCCCCACCACCTGATAACCATAGGCCAAGGCGCGCCTCACCACAGCCCTTATGGCAGCGTTAAGTCCAGGAGCATCCCCCCCTCCGGTCAAAACACCGATCTTCATTTGAGATGTAGAATCCAGTAATTTTAAGCGTTTCCAAAAGCCCCTGTGGCGCCCAATTCAAAGTCGAGCTTATACGCTTAGGTAGTAACCCTATTTTCGTGCCACAAGAGGAGACCAAGAGGGACATCTACAAAAAAAACTTGTTGCAAACCCGGCTGTCGCTTGCGGGCCTCGAATACCAATTAGAGAGGTCAAAACTGCAGCCGACCCAAAAATCTGATTTGATTAAGGCGATTTACTTAATCAAAATCACGGTTTTTGAACTCGAAAAGAAGCTCGATGAAGCCAAATCTGACGATGACCTTTTAAGATGGCAGGTCCTGACCAACTACACAATAACATCTCTGATTTCCTCAAAAGAAATCCCTGAACCAATGAAAACGATTCTGAAGTCTTTGCTAATCGAACGTTGAAAGCCATCCCCCACATGCTTTACGCCTAGATGATCAAGGGTAAAAGGCGAAGCAAAACGTTAGGTTTTTATCCGACCGGCGACCAAATGGTAGGTGAGGCTCTTGCCTAAGAAAGCGAAGAAAGAAGAGAAAAAGGAAGAGCAGCCGAAGAAATAAAGCGACGCTTAGAAGGGTAAGGGAGGTTACCCTATAGATTTTTTTCAGCGCGCGGCCGTCGCCCGTTGCGCTGAATCTTTTCGTCCCAACCTCGTAATTCAGAGAAATGAATTGGTTAGGTTTTTATCCTTTATACAAATTACGTCTATGACAGAGAAGAAAGGTATCGCGGAAGTCCTTGGGGAATTCTTTTCCCCGACATTTTCGCTAGATGAGAATGGAATACCGGAATTCAAGTTGTTCTTAGCAGGAGAATGGGCCGATTCAACGGGCGGCGTGCAGATAGTCGACTCGCCACACGACGGATCAGTTGTTGCGAAGGTCCAAAGTGCCACGTTGCAAGACGTCGAAAAAGCGTTGCAGGCCGTATCAACCTTCGGCAAAAAAATCAGGGACATACCAGCTATAGACAGGATCCTCATATTTCAAAAGGCCAGAGAATTGCTCAGGGAACACTCTGAAGAAATTGCTAAAGCACTAGTCTTAGAGGGAGGGAAGACGATTCGCGCAGCTAGAGGAGAAGTCAACGCGACCATGCAACGCCTGATGCTCACCATGGAGGAAGCGAGGAAAATATACGGAGAATACATACCGGGCGATTGGTCAGAGGACACGGTCGGCAAGATTGGATTGGCCATAAGGGAACCCGAAGGGGTCGTGGCAGCCATATCCCCCTTCAATTATCCTCTTTACATAGCTTCGGCGAAGATCATCCCCGCTTTGCTCTCAGGGAACTCCGTGATCGCTAAGCCGGCGAGCGATGATCCCGTTGCCCTTCTCCTCTTCGCCAGGGTTTTACAGGAGGCGGGGATCCCGGCTGGCGCGCTTAACGTATTAACAGGCTCTGGGGGAAAAATCGGAGACGCTATCGTTTCCGATGAAAGAGTTAACATGGTCACTTTTACCGGTAGTACCGAGGTCGGAATGCACGTGAACAACGTGATGGGGATGAAGAAAAGACACCTTGAACTTGGGGGGAAAGGTATGGCAATAGTCCTCAAAGACGCCGACATCGAACTCGCGGCCAAAAAGGTCGTTGAGGGAAACCTCAGCAACGCAGGGCAGCGCTGCGACGCGGTAGCCACGGTTCTCGTTGAGAATCAAGTTGCCGATGCCTTGATAGAAAGAATAATAGAGGAGGAAAAGAAATGGGTCATGGGCAATCCCATGGATCCAAAAACGGATATGGGTCCACTGATAAACGAGGCGGCGGCGGAGCGCGTTGAAGCCCTTGTCAAGGACGCGGTGTCTAGGGGCGCAAAGCTATTAATCGGAGGACATAGGCATGGTTGTTACTTCGAGCCCACCGTCCTAGTAGACGTCCCGCTCGACGCCAAGATAGTGAACGAGGAAACTTTCGGCCCCGTTCTAGTGGTAATAAGGGTAAAGGATGAAGATGAAGCGCTGGAGATAGCGAAAAAACCCAAGTACGGCTTAGACTCATGCGTGTTCACCAATAACTTTTACGATATGTGGAAGATCGCTAAAGGTCTCGACGTAGGAGAGGTCACGATAAACGATAGCCCAAAGCACGGCGTGGGTTATTTCCCTTTCGGCGGAAAGAAAGCGTCCGGGCTGGGAAGGGAAGGCATTGGTTACAGTATTGATGAAATGACACACCTAAAGACGATCGTTTTCAACCTCGAGCCGGGCGGTCTGGGCAAGAAGAGGGCCCCAGTGGGAATCCAGTAAAACCTCAACGGCCCCCGGAATAAGTTTATAGGGAGGGGGCCTTTTTTGATCAAATAGAATGGAAGAGGTGGAACCGTTCAAAAAATATGGTGGACGTTTCGTTGCCATCAACAAGGGCAAGGTAATAGCGTCTTCTCTTACCTTGAAGGACGTTTACAACAAAGTTAACAAGGGGGACTGGCAAGAGGGATTATACTTTGCGTACATCCCCGGAAATGATATCTTAATTCTTTGAAAGATGAGCTAATTGGCAGAGAGCCAGGTTTTTTCCTTCCCTTATCAACAAGAGATATCCGGCGTGCTGGGCAAATCTTTGAGACCAAGGCTACCGGTCCAAGTGAAGGGAAAAAGGGGGAATTGGGTCACCATATCGCTATACCTTGACACGGGTGCAGACATATCAATTCTACCGAAGAGTTCGGCGGACATCCTCGGTATACCATTACGCTCCGGTAGCGAGGTCATCGTGGTCGGCCTAGCAGGCGAACTGATAAGGGCCTACATACACGAGTTAGAGTGTAAACTCGGGGATTTTGAGCCGCTCAGCGCGAAGTTCGCGATATCCGAGAAGGAGACGGTGGTCCCGGTCCTTGGAAGGGAGGGATTCTTCCAAAGGTTCAACTTCAAATTTAACAATCAAAACCAGACCGTTGAAGTGGAAAAGCTCCGAAATCACAAACCTCCTTTCTGGGTAAACTCGCCTGCGGTGGATAACGCTGTAGCATAGCCTCGCGCGATATTCCGAGTTTTTCTGCAGTCAAGTCGACGTCCACTTGATCTCTACGCGAAACTCTTTTCAAGTTTCGAGGGGGACAAAAGTCCCCTTCCTTGGGACGTTACGGATGGGTTTCGCTCTACGTAGGCGCGCGTAGGTACGCATCAGCATACCCGTCGTACGCGTAGAGCTTGGGCTTCACGGTTTCACGCAACTCCCTCGCGAGTTCATCGGGAGTCTTCCGCTCCGCCACCCTCAGGACGCACCCACCCAGGAGCGAAGGCAGGACCGCGCGGTCCCACCGACCGCGCTGGGAAGCGCCCTCCATCTTCAGTCCCCTCCCTCCCCTGTATGTGCACGTACCCCTCCCTCTCTTTCTAAAGGAGGTCTTGGGTCTTTGCAACCACCCTACTGCCCGTGCACACACGAACTGCTCATATCCAATTATATATAAACCTATCTATTTTGAAACTGCTGACTACGGCGCCTTACCGCGGATTTTATCGCCGGCCCGGATCGCGATCAGCGCCTTGATCGCGGTGGGGGAAGGCGGGGCTTTGCCCCTGAGACACGGGGGAACGCACCAGGATGAAGATGCCTCCCTCGCGGGCGTGGGAAACGCTAACCGCGTTCCCCGCGAGATTGCGAGCGCGCCGGCCAACCGGTGAGCCGCGCCTGCAAGGGGTAGTTCACGTAACCTTTTAATCCGTCGTCCATATAGAAAAGGCAGAAATCCCGTGTCCAGTTACAGCGAAGTCACATACCTACCCCAACTGCACATACTCACGATATTGTATGCCGCACTAATAATAATTCTGTGCGGTCTTGCCGTATGGATAATTCATCATTCCTTCAACAAAGCATTCAAAAGGATCCCGGCACCAATAGTGAGGGACCTCGAGGTCGGGACCGACCTCTTCATTGCCATAATAGGCATAGCGGCGATTTATTCCGTGCTGGGCATAACGCTTAACGTTTTCTTATTGCTAGTTTTGCTCATACTGGTTGGCGCTTTCATAGCTGCTAGGGACCTCTTACCGACCTACTTATCTACCTATGTGATCAGGAGTTCAAACGCCTTCAAACCCGGCGACTGGATAGAGTACAAAAACGTCCAAGGAAACGTGCTCAGGGTAGATAACTTTTACACGGTCGTGCAAAGTCCTGATGGCATGCTGAACTTCGTGAGCAACTTCGATCTGTTTAAAAACGGTTTTTCAGTTTTTTCTCCAATTAGCACCAAATACGCCGAAGCCCAGATATCGATATATCTCAAGGACTTCTCGGAGGAGTTACTAAAAAGCATGAAGGCAACCATCGATGAAATAGATAAGGCGGCTGGAAAAGGAGACACCGGAAGTGTGACGGTCAATGGGCTAAGGGGCGATCAAGTCATCCTCACCCTGAAAGTCCCAGTGACCAACCCAAAAAAGGAAGGCGCGGTCGTAGACACCGTCTTGACCAGGTTGATCGAAGAGCTCAAAAAGAAAAGCGAACAGGGCTCCGATCAATAGGCCCGGGATATGTACGCTCTATATTTAGCTGGTCTGCCGCACACGATGCAGTTTTCCCCTTGAGTTTCCTCAATGCAGCGTATGGTGGCCCCGGTCTCCTCATAAACCTTATCCTCACATTCCCTTGCGCCGCACCAATTCGCAACGGCAAACCCTTTCCTATTAGTAACCACGTCTTTAAGAGCGGCCATGTCAGCGACGGGCAAGGTCATCCTTTCGAGTTTTTTCTTGGCTCTTTCATAAAGCTGCTCTTGCACATCTTTCAATGTTGCATTGACCTCGCCGACCAAATCAGCCCTTTTTACTTGTTTTTTCTCTCCGGTGTCACGCCTGGCGAGCACGGCTGTTCCGTTTTCCAAATCCCTTGGACCAACCTCCACCCTCAGGGGCACGCCCTTCATTTCCCACTCGTTATATTTGTAACCCGGAGTTTTGTCCTGCCTATCATCCACCACGACCCTGATCCCGGCTTTAGCGATCTCTTCAGCCATCCTCTTCGCCTCCGAAGTTGGGTCAACCTTGCCCTTGTAAACGACCGGAACTATCACCACCTGAGTTGGCGCCACCTTCGGCGGGATGATGAGACCCTTGTCGTCACCGTGCATCATCACCATGGCACCTATTACCCTCCAGGAAATACCCCAAGACGTCTGCCAAACGTAGTTCTTGTTGCCCTTTTCATCCACGTACTCGATTTCAAAGGGTATCGAGAAGTTTTGGCCGAGCATATGAGAAGTGGCCATTTGTATGGCCTTCCCATCGGGCATCATGGCCTCTAACGTGAACGTGAAAAGTGCCCCCTTGAACTTCTCCTTCTCGCTTTTAACACCCTTGATTACTGGTATGGCCAATAATTCCTTCAGCGTCCTTTCGTAGAGATCCAGAGCGCGCTTGGCCTCGATTAAAGCCTCTTCCCGCGTTGCGTGAGCCGTGTGAGCCTCCTGCCACAGGAACTCCTTGGTGCGTAAAAACGGCCTCGTAGACGAAGTCTCCCAGCGAACCACGCTATTCCACTGGTTCAGCTTCAAGGGGAGGTCGCTTGTACCGTGTATCCACTTGGCATACATGGTATACATTATGGTCTCGCTGGTCGGGCGCACCGCTAGCCTTTCCTCTAATTTTTGATCCCCCGCCTCCGTAACCCAAGCCACTTCTGGCGTGAAGCCCGCGAAATGCTCGCTCTCCTTTTTCAGAAGGGATTCCGGAATCAACAGGGGGAAGTAAGAGTTCTTAACGCCCATCTTTTCCATTTCCGCGTTCATGTAATCTTTGATCCTATCCCATATGAACATGGCCGGGGGCAGCAGAACTATAAAACCACCCACTGGAGAAAAATCTACAAAACCGGCCTTAACCAAGACCTCTGAATACCAATCGGAGAGTTCACTCCTGCTCGACTGCAATCCCCTCTGACCGGCCTCGGACAATCTGGGATCTCTTCTGGAAGCCGTTATAAGCGCTCGCCTGCGCGGCTACGATGACAAAGCCAAAAGATGACGCGTCTCGTAAAACGATGAAACGGAAGCGCGATGAAACTTCATGGGAACATGACAACAAGGTATTTGACATTTAAAGCTCTAGCATTCCCCGCGTAAGCGTATCGATGAACTGGGACCCCGTCCTTAATGGCGGGGTAGTTCACTCTTCGCACGCATTGAAGATCCCGGAATTTGTTCATATAGCATAAGGAGAAGCTCAAAGCGTATATCCCATCTACTCTATGCGGTATCAAAGTTGAGGGAGATCCGTCTCGACCCGCTTAGAGGAGAGTGGATAATAATATCATCTGAAAGGGCCAGAAGACCGATGACGGTACTTGAAAAGAAGGCTTGTCCGTTCTGCCCTGGCTCACCGGAAACCATCGGCAAAACCGCTCCTTATTGGCTCCCAAACGCGTTCCCAATGCTCGTGCCCGATGCCCCCTCCGAAGTACCGTCTTCGGAAAAGCATAGGACAATGCCCGCCAAAGGATACTGCGAAGTGGTCGTAGAATCGTTCGATCACAGGGCTGATCTCTGTGACCTAACTGAAGAGGAATTGAGGAAAGCGATGCTGCTTTACAGAGACAGGTACTTGGAGCTATCGCGGCAGGAATTCGTGAAGGCAGTACTCATATTCAGAAACCTCGGCAAAACGATAGGCATAAGCATAGAGCATCCCCATTCGCAGATATACGCCGTTCCGTACGTCCCTCCCATACTGTTAGAAGAAGCCGAACAGTCAAAACATGGTTGTCCGGTATGTTCCTCGTACCAAGACAAGGAACGCGTTATTTTCGAGGACGAACTCATCGTTTTATACATGCCCTTTGCGCCGCGCTGGCCGTACGAAGTGCACGTGACCACGAAAAGGCACGTCACATCGCTCTCGGATGCAACGGAGGATGAGCTTGTTCACCTCGGTATCGCCATCGGGAGGATAGTGGGATGCTATCACCACCTATTCAACGTCAAGATGCCTTACGTGTTGGCATTCCACCAAGCCCCAGCGGCGAATAGCGATATTAAAATTCACCTTCACGTTGAACTTTACCCCGCCTTGAGAGCTCCAGATAAGCTCAAACATTGGGGTGGCGCCGAGTTGGGCTTCGGCGCGTACACTTACGACTTCGCGCCAGAGGATAAAGCCGAAGAATTGAAAGCTATATGTAATAAGCTCGATAAGCTGCCGATATCATCTAAGGACATCCCTGAACCCCAGGCCGTACGATGGAGCCTCGAGTTTTCGCGCGCCGAAGGCGTAAATTCTGCCGCCCCGTGGTTTTCGTCCTCAATGCTATCCGCTTTCGGGTAAAGTTTCGGGTAAAGAGGAATGAGATGACCTGCCATCCGCCACATGAGTAACTTCACGAGTTTTCTAAGCGTATCTGCGCACCGATCGGCTTGAGGCCACGGTTAAGACATCACCCCTAAGACTTCTTTCATGGGAGCCACCTAAGGGGAAACGGCTGACTCCTCCCCGCCCTAAAGGGCGAGGGCTCCTTGTCCTTTTGTAATTCATTCCCCAAAAAACGGGGAGAGAGTGACAGCCCGTTCTCTCTGAAGATAATTCGCCTTCATGACGTGAAGCGAACCGCCCCACAAGATCTACGATTGCGCGGAAAGGGGCCTCGGCTCGGGGGTCGCTTTCAGCCGACCCTCGATGTACATCTGTGCTGCTATCGCGGCCAGCGCTCCCTCTCCGGCGCTAATTATGGCCTGCTTCGAAAGCGAATGCCTGCAATCACCTGCGGCAAAAATGCCCGGCTTGGAGGTTTGCATGTTCTGGTCCGTAATTATGTATCCGTGATCGTCCTTCTCCACGTCGACGAAAGAAGTCTGCGGTACTTCACCTATATAAACGAAGACCGCGGAGACATCGATGCTCTTCTCTTCACCCGTTAAAACGTTCTTAACAGTAATGCCATTTACTTTTTTATCGCCCTTTATCTCCGTGACCACGCTATTCCACACGAACTCAACGTTTGTTAGTTTCAAGAATCTTTCCTGCAGGATCGGTTCAGCCCTAAGTTTATCCCTTCTGTGGATCAAGTAGATCTTATTGACGAGCCTTGATAGGTAAAGTCCTTCGCTCAGGGCAGAGTCTCCACCTCCGACCACGGCCACGTCCTTTTTCGCGAAGAAAGGCCCGTCACAGGTTGCACAAGTAGATACGCCTCTTCCGAAGAACTTATCCTCACCAGGCACTCCAAGTTTCTTTGGGGCCGCACCCGAAGCCACTATGACCGTCCTTGTGGTGAAGTCACCTGCGTCGCTCTGCACCAGGTAACCGCCCTCGACTTCTTTTACTGAGGTAACCTCGGCCTGTATCATATCAGGGTTATACTTCATGGCGTGCTCGTGTATAGCCTTGCCGAAGTCAGAGCCGCTTATGGCCGGAAAACCCAAGTAATTTTCTATCAAATCAGTAGTCGTGATGATCCCACCGAAAGTCAGTTTCTCTATCACGGCAGTTTTCAGATTGGCCCTTCTCGCGTAGACAGCCGCGGATAGGCCAGCCGGCCCACCCCCCACTATTATAACGTCGTAATCCATGAGATTAATAAGCGCCTCCAATTAAGGTTTTACCCCAAAGGGATCAATTTTTAAAGGCCTGAGGTAAGCACCGGTGGATATACTTAAATCCGCTACCACGGGGTTATCATGGGAAATGTCCGAAACTCCCTCTTTTAAAAAGTACGAATTACCCCCCTTACCCTACAAAATCGATGCGCTGGAACCCTACATAGCTGGACAAGTAATTGACGTCCACTACAATGGTCATCACAAGGGCTACGTCACCAACGCCAACGCAGTCTTGGAAAAAATAGAAAAAATAGAAAAAGGAGAGATAACGGGTTACGACATCCAAGGGGTAATAAGGAACCTCGTTTTCAACGTCAATGGCCATAAATTGCATTCGCTGTACTGGCAAAATATGGCTCCAAGCGGAAAAGGAGGCGGGAAGCCGGGAGGAAAGCTAGCCGATCTCCTTTCAAAGCAATACGGCGGCTTCGACAAGTTCAAGCAACTGTTCACGGAAGCCATGAGGTCCTTGCCGGGAACCGGTTGGACCGTGCTTTACTACGACACAGAAACGGGCAACCTAGAGTTTACAACTTTCGAAAACCACTTCATGAATCACATAGCAGAACTCCCCGTAATCTTAATAGTAGACGAATTCGAACATGCCTATTACTTGCAATACAAAAACAACAGGAACTCATACATAGACGCATGGTGGAACGTGGCCAACTGGGACGACGCAGAAAAAAGACTCCAAAAATACGTGAAGCGAAATATAAAATACTCGTAGACTGTGATTTGTTATTTTTTATCATCCATAGAAAGAACGGATTTCAATTATCCTAATTCTTTAGGATAATACTTGTATTCCAAGCACCTGTCTAAGCCTTCAATTTTTCTTCGGCCTTTTCCATCAGCTGTTTTTCTTCCTTCAGGTACTGCGCAAGAATTTTCTTCAATTCATTCTTTTTTGTTGTATAGAGCTTTACTGCATAAGGTATGGTGACCGATTTCGTCTTCTCGCCCTCCACCCTCAAGCAGTTATCGCCAACCTCCTCCAGCTTGTAGATCGGGAACTTCAATATTACCGTCATCCCGTTGTTGTCGTAAACAATACCGTTAGAGGTAACGACGTAAGATGATGGTGTTGCCGCCGGGGTTGTCTGCGTGAGCATCTTCCACTTGAACTGGAAAACCAAGGAAATTACGACCGAAAGCGACACTCCTACTGCATAAGAGTACCAGCTCCTATACCACGGTAACCTAACCCATCCGAGCAATGAGGCAAGCTCGTCCGTACCGTACATGCCTCCCAGAAACACGGCCAAAGTGGCCAGCATCATGTAGATCGACCTTTTCATGATCTCTTCTTGCTCGTTATCCCTCTTACCACCCATTGCCTTCTTGACGTCATCGGCCAAACCCCTGAAAAGCACCGGCCCCTTCTTCTTGCTTGCAGCGGCCAATTTCGTGTTTTCCATCAAGAGCGGCTGACCCTTGGCAGCTACGTAAATCGAATACCCCAAGAAACCGACGAAGTAAACTATCATCACCGGCAAAAGCAAATAACTCAAGTTGTAAGCGAACAAGGCTATGAAAACGATTGGAATGCCCACCATCATAGCGTACCTAATCACAGTCCCCCCTGCCAAATCAAGTCAATAATTAACTTCACTAAAAAGGATGTCGGAAAAAACGTCGACTTCTCGCCCAATTGCTTGCCAAAGGAAACTGACCTCCTCCCCGCCCTGAAGGACGAGGTTTGCCTTTCGTCTTATCATCTAGGTAGAGGAGCAGAACGATTGCTGACCGTCCTCAGAAGGAGATCCAAATTAGGATGGCGACGATCAAGCCATAAATCGCCAGCGCTTCCCCGAGAGTGACTATGATAAAGCCCCTTGTGAATGTTTCAGGTTTTTCCACCGAGGCGCTTACCGTAGATGCGCCCACGGCAGCTATGGCGTACCCAGCACCGACGCCCGCCAAGCCGACCGCCAGCGCCATCGCCAACGCCATATAACCCTTCATCAGATCCAAACTCGATGCCGAAGAAGCAGCCGTTGAGTTAGATGATGCCGCGGCCGCACCGCCGAAAGCCATCAATCCAAGTATGAACCCGCTCAAAGCGAGACCCAGCACCAGCGCCGGCATCGCTTTCCTGATCCCTTCTTTGAGTTCCTTGGCCAGCGCTTCCATTTCCGATATCGCCAATTCATACCTCCTCCTGAGCTCGCTTAATTGCTTTTCCATTTTAACCACCACTCTTGTAAACGAGTACGGGTATCGGAGAAAAATTCACCAGCCTCGCCGTATTTTCGCCCGTGGCCACCGCCTCCAAGCTAACCATTCTCCTTGAAGCCACCACTAACAGGTCGAAGTTCCCTTTCACGGCTCTGCTTATTAGCGCCTGCACGACATCGCCGGTTTCCACTACTTGCTCGCAAACAACGCCCCTTCCCTTGGCGATTCTCGCCGCCTCGTCCGTGAAGTTCACCATCTCCCTTTCCATAGCAGCTTCAGCCGTTGCCCTCTTTACCATACCCGACCTCTCCATCTTTTCCAAGTTCTCCTCGTCGACCACGCCCATGATTGTCACGCTTGCGCCGAGCCTCTTCGCCAGTTCTACAGCGTAGCGCGCGGCCTCCAACGCCGCGGCTGACCCATCTACACCGACGAGGATCTTCGAGAAAGACACCAACTCGCGTAAAGACTTGTCCCGCGTTTAAGTTTTCTCGAGGGTCACAAACTAGGAGGCGCTACCGAGTCCGCGTAAGCCAACAAGAGCGCTCACGGGGATACGGTTATATCTTGGCGCAAAATCTACGTATGAAGCCAGTCAGCGATATAAAGATAAGCACAGAGATGTCAGCAGACGATTTGATCCGCGCGTTCGAAAGCGCGGGGGGATTTACGGCTAAAAAGCTAGCCGTAGCGACCAACATAGTTGAAGCGATGCTCGAGGACGAGGAATCCGTGACATTTCTGTCTTTTCCCGCTGATATAATCGCCACCGGTACGAGGGGCGTCATAGCAAGCCTATTAAGGGATAAGCTCGTGGATGTCGTCATAACGACCTGCGGGACCTTGGACCACGATCTCGCGAGGGTGTGGGAAAATTATTACCACGGTGATTTTTTGGCCGACGATGTTAAGCTCAGGAGGAAGGGCATCAACAGACTGGGAAACGTGTTCGTCCCAAATGAGAGCTACGGCATAATCCTCGAAAAGAAGCTGCAACCAATCTTTTCATCGATATACGAGGAGAACCATGCAAAGGAGTTTTCCACGAAGGACCTAATATGGAAGGTCGGCGAAAAGCTGTCCAACGAGGTCGAGAGGGAAAGCTCCATAGTTTACCAGGCTTACAAAAATAAGATACCGATTTTTGTTCCAGGTCCTTTCGACGGTGCTTTCGGGTACCAGCTCTGGCTGTTCTGGGAAACCCACAAGGATTTAAAGCTCAACCTATTCCTCGACGAACAGGAACTGTCCGACATAGTGTACTCTAGCAAGAAGAGTGGGGCCATCATCCTGGGTGGCGGTATATCCAAGCATCACACCATTTGGTGGAACCAGTTCAAAGATGGGCTAAACTACGCGGTTTACATAACCACTGCGCAAGAGTGGGATGGCTCCCTTTCCGGAGCGAGGCTCAGAGAGGCCATCTCTTGGGGCAAGGTCAACGAAAAGGCCAAGCATCAAACGGTTGAGGGTGACATAACAGTGCTTTTTCCCCTAATGATAGCGGCCATATATGAGAGATTGTATAGAAAAAAGTCGAGAACATTACACGACATTCGCCACAAGGCGTATACCAACGAAAACGAAACCGAATAAACGAAGATAAGAAGCGCGGGTATAACCCTGAAGGTCGCCATGCCCCAGAGGGCAGCCGCCAACAGAATCACCGCGATAAAAAATATGGGTAAGCCTCCAAACCCGGCGCTTCTATCTGCCGGCTTCCGCTTTTCGGTCCTTGTGAATTGGGATTCCCGTTTCAGCATACCCAACAGCAAGAAAAAGGCCACGAAAACGGAATAGGAAAATGAAATCAGATAAAGGCGCAAGTATTCCTTGTGGAAGAGAGATAAAGCACCAGCTAGAAGAGGTAGAGAGAGCAGAAGAGCGAACGGGACGGTCAGCGGTAAAAACAACGCGATAAGCCCAGACGCCAATAGAAACACCGAAAAAAGCGAAGGTATGTAGTTGAAAAAATATGAGAAGGCGGTCAGCGAAGTAGCGAGGTTGCCCATCTTCAATACTGAACAGCCATGCTCGATTAGAGCCCGCGCATCGCCCATGACCCACCTCTCAACTTGGCGGAAGAGCGCCCTGAAGCTAGGCGTGGCAAGGCCGACCCCTACGAGCCCGGACCAGAAAGCCCCCTTCTTACCGCGCAGTGCGAACCTCACAGTTAGGTCCAAGTCTTCGGTTATCGTATGGGCGTTCCAGCCCCCCACCTCGAGTAAATCGGAATTCTTAAGCAACACACAGCTACCGTTTATCTTAACCGGCGCCCCGACCGAGAAGGCCTTTTCCTGTTCGTTCGACATGTGATAATCCAAAAGGGTTTTCTGCAGATCCGCCACGAAGCCCTCACCCTCTAGGTCCCAGCGCATCTGGCAGTAAGAATAACCTCCCGCGACCGCGAATGAAACCGCCTTGGGGAGGGAACCCGGAACCAACGTGAAATCGGCGTCAACGATGAACACGTAGGGGGTGGTGATCAAACCTTCTACCTGCTTAAGGAAACCGGGCTTCCCACCCTCCCTAGTCCCCCTCCTGTAGACGACGGCGTCCACCCCTAGCGATTTGAGCTCGCGGACGCAGAGGTCGACCACTTTTCTTGATGACTCCTCGTCGCTGTCGTCCAAAACCATCACCTTCAAGAGGTCAAGTGGGTATCCAGCCCCAGGTATAGATAGGAGGGACCTCTTGACGGCGTCTCCTTCGTTGTAAGTGGCAACCTCGATCGTGAGCGGCGGGAAGGCGACGTCTTTCACCTCGTAACTCAGCGGCCTCTTTCTCGTGAGGAACTGCGGAAGCGAAGCGAGCAATGAAAGGTACGCCAAGACTAGCAGCACGAATCCCAGCACCAGCAGCAAAGAATTATCCTGAGGCCACACCTGTAAGCAGGGCCGCTCCTTAAAGGCCTAGCGCCGAACTCGGCGAGCAATAAGCTTATATATAGGGTATATAAATATTTAGTTGGTGTTTCTGATGGAAGAAGATAAAGGAGAGAATGAATTAGGGTCTAAGATAAAGGTCAAGGGGATGGTTTGCCCCGTCTGCGGCAGCACGAACATCATTTACGATCCCGAAAGAGGAGAAACGATTTGCGCGGACTGCGGCACCGTGATCAGCGACAAAGCCATGGACAGCGGCCAAGAGTGGAGGGCCTTCACTAAGGAAGAAAGGGACCAGCGGAGCAGGGTGGGCGAACCTACCATACCCGGGATAGGTGCAGCCCAGCTCTCGACGACGATCGACACGAAGGACATATACAACCTGGGCGGTAAGATGGGCGTGAAGAAGAGGATAGAACTCCAGAGGATAAGGAAGTGGCAGGTCAGGTCCAGGTTGCAGGGAAGCCACGACAGGAACTTGATACAAGCGCTCAACGAGCTAGATAGGATAGTTTCCCAGCTCGGTCTTCCGACTTCCATAAGAAATGAGGCCGCCGTTATATACAACAGGGCTGCCACCAGCGGGATGGTTAGGGGTAGAAGCATAGAATCGGTGATAGCGGCGGCCATATACGCGGCGTGCAGAAAGCTCAGGAACCCGGTGTCGCTCGACGAGATCAGCAACTACACCCAGGCCAGCAGAAAAGACGTCGCCAGGTGTTACAGATTACTGCTGAGGGAAAACAGCGTGAATGTGCCAGTGCCGGACGCCGTTGACTACGTTGCAAAGATAGCGAGCCCCCTTCACTTGAGCGCCGAAACTCAGAAGAAGGCAGCCGAGGTCATAAAGAAAGCCCAGGAAAGCGGTATAACGGCGGGCAAGGACCCGGCGGGCTTGGCTGCGGCGGGGATCTATATAGCCAGCCTGCTCACGAAAACGCGGAGAACGCAAAAAGAAATAGCTATGGCGGCACAGGTAACCGAAGTGACCGTAAGAAATAGGTACAAAGAAATGCTTTCTCGTTTAAACATAAGCGGTCTGGGAGAAGAGGAAGAAAAAGCCAACGCAGAAAATCAATCCTGAAATCGATGTTTTCGAAGGCCGAACCTAAAGCCGCTGAGAATGAATCACGCCGAAAGCGCCAAACAAAAAATCAGATGTTACGAAGCAAACGGATAAAGAACTTCAAGGCATTATTACTATGTTGGATTCCTGGTATCCCTCCGCAACCAAGATTTCCTTAACCCTATTTACGTGATTGCCCTGAAGCGTTATGGCACTGTTTTTATACGTGCCTCCGCAGGCCAATTTCGTTTTTAGGAGACTGGCGATCCTTTTGGCTTCAAGGGGATCGGTGAAGCCGCTGATAACCGTCACGTCCTTCTTGTATTTGCTTTTTTCGACCTTTACCTCTATTTTCTGCTGCTCCTTGAGGAGATCCTGCCAGATACCTATTTCGTCGGTGGCGCCTATTATTTTGGAACCTTCGCCCATATCGCTATTCAAGCCCGATGTAATAATGTGAAAGCCTTAATAAGGATTTCCTAGGTAATCCCATGGAAAGCAACCAGTTTCCCGTCTATCAATGCATTAAATGTGGTTATGTGCTGACCGAGGAGGATTGGAAGGCGTCCGGCCTACTCATTTCGAAGTTCAAGTGCCCGCGGTGCGGTGGAAGAGTCTTCGTCAAACTGAGCAATAGGGCCTCCCAAATATCTCACGTTGTACGAACGCATCAACCTTGCCGTCTTTGGGACTCCCTTGATGCATAAAACTCCATGAAGAGCTTGGCTGCGAGGGCGGCCGTCGAGTAAGAGGGATCACGGGGTGGGCATAGCTCCATCACGTCAAAACCGACCACATTGGCAGCCGATATTTTGCCGAAGAGCTTGACGACTTCAAGGGGGGAAATGCCCAATGGCTCCGGCGTCCCCACGCCCGGAGCAAACGCGGGGTCGAAAACGTCCAAATCCACCGAAATGTACAGTCCCCGCGCGCTAAGTGCGAAATCCCTTATTTTTTGCTCATACTCCGGTTTCTCCAGTTGAAACTGGTCCACCTGAATTACGCCAAAGCGCGAACAGAATTCCCGCTCATCCCTGCTAGTCGCCCTAACTCCCACTTGGAGGGTTCTCCCTCCTCTTTCGACCCAGATCCTCGTAGCGCAAGCATGTGAAAACGGGTTCCCGAGGTAGTCCTTACGACAATCGGCATGGGCGTCGAATACGATCAACGAATCAGCGCCCGCGGCGGCGGCCGCAAAGGGAGTAAAAGTGTGCTCTCCACCGATCATCAAGGGAGTCTTGCCCAGCCGCCTTATCCGTTCCACCGCCTCGGTAACCGCCTTTGAACTCGCGGGAAAATCACCGTGACTAACCGGAACATCCCCAGCGTCGTAAACCAACATTTGCTCCAAGTCCAATCCGAAGAACTGCGACCATAGCTCCATGTCTTGCACGACCTCCCTGGCCGCTTTCGGCCCAAACCTAGAACCGGGGGCACCCGAAGATCCCGAATCGAAAGGCACTCCGAAAAACACGTACTTGGCCTCGTTTAGCTGAACACCGTTTCCTGGGAAATAGAAGCCGATGTCGCTCAAAGCAAAACCCAAGACGTCTTCCGGTTTCATACGGTTTGCAAACGCCAGTGGTTTTAAGCGCTTAGACTTGCTTGCGCCAAGCGCATTGAGGGTGATTGCAGTTTCAAGGGCTCACCGAACAACCTTCTCTGGTAGAAGCTTTCAACGCTAGGCACAAGTAGTTCGCGATTGGAAATCACCCCGGTCTTAGCTCTGCCTTATCATGTGTCAACTTCTCAACTAGTCTTCCGTCAGCAACTCATCACAGATCTTTTGGTAGATCTCCGACATTTCCCTTGCGTAAATTCGCCAACTCATCACTCCTTTGTCCCTTACCACGTTTAGCGACCTTAGGAGCTCCCAATCTCGCTCGTGACCTGTCCCTTAAAAGCTGGGGCCGATCAGGTGGAATACTAGGCCAGTTACTTAGCTACTTCACATTAACGAAAGCTCTATTTCGGGATACGTTGCTCTCCACAAACCGCTGCTAAAACTCGGCTTATACCTATAAGTAAACTAGCCCGACCTCACGAGTTGGGCTTTTGTGTTTCCAGCCCCTTCGCGGGAGGCCTTCATCTCCGCAGGGGCCTTCGCGCAACAGCGACCCTTACCTCCCGTTAAGGCACGGGCTATGGTTACGGGCGCGTTGAACCGTTAGTTGGCCTCGGCTCTTGGGGAAGGGGAACGACCCAATTAGTAGCTAAAGAAGTGTTTGCGCTTGGCTCACCCCCCTGGGGGCGGGGTCCCTGGTGCAGAGCGATGGAAATAAGCTTAATCGCTCTACGTCACGAGGAAGCTTTACAGCCGATCTAGAGGCGGCTTTTGTTGCCGGCTAGCTCCAATAACCTTTCTAATCCCGTAAACAAAGCCCAGCGCCAGCAAAACGACGACCACTATCTTGGCTGCGAACACGTAAACACCCGCAGGATACGTTGGAATTATCACGGTCATGCCGATTTCTGGGATGGGGAGTATTTCAGCTTATCTTTTCCTTATTTTTCGACGACATCCATTTATTTTACCCGTGACGCTCCCTTGTGAGACCCACAGAAGAAGAAATCCTAAAAAGCGTCGAAGATGTGGTAGACCCCGAGGTTCAAGCCAGCATCGTGGAGATGAACTTGATAGATGAAGTGGACATAGGATCAGACCATACCGTAAGGATAAAGTTTCACTTGACCACCCCATTTTGCCCTGCCGAGTTTGCCCTTTCCATCGCCATGTCTGTAAAAGAAAGAGTTTCGTCAATACCTGGCGTCAACCGCGTTATAGTTGAGGTTAAGGACCACTTCATGGCAACCGAAATCAACGCCGCCGTAAACGGCGCCGATTGGCTGAGCCGTCAGGAAAACGATGGAGAAGAAAAACGCCGCGAAGAGAACTAAGACCTTTGTCATGCGGAATCCATCGCACGCTGAAAGCCTTGAGGGCGCGCCGCTAACAAAACAAAAGAGAACGCACGGCCAACGGCCAAGATCAGTACTTTGGGCTTTGCTCCTTGATCCCGGATTTGTGGTTCGAATATAGGGCTGCGACGAATAAGTAAGAAGATAACCTGTTCATGTAAGCGAGGATTTCGGGATCAAAACTGACCTCGCCAGATAGCTTCGCCAGTTCTCTTTCAGCTCTGCGAGCGACTGCTCTTGCAACGTGAAGAAAAGCAGCTGCTTGACTGCCGCCCGGGATGACGAAACTCTTGAGCGGGGGGAACTCAGCTGACATCTTCGAGATGAAATTCTCCAGGTCTTCTCTGCGCCTAGATTCAAAACGTGCAGTATCTTTTCCGCTCACCCTGAAGTAAATATGCGAACCTATCGCGAATATGTCATTCTGTACTGCGAGGAGTTGGCGCCTCACCTCTTCATCAACAGCGTAAGTCACAGCCACGCCAATCTGACTGTTGAGCTCATCGAGCGTGCCAACGGCCTCAAAAACGAGATCCCCTTTGGAACCTCTTTTAGCGCCCATTTCGCTTTTACCGTCATCCCCCTTACCCGTGTAATACGTGTGAACCCACCGTTTGTGCTAAGGCACAACCTTTTATCCCTTTGCCATGACACCTTCCTTGGGCGGGCAACTTGCAAAGGATGACAAACCCTCGCCTGCCCTTGACCAAAGTGTGAAGGCGGCGACCGCAGTCCAGCCGAGGAAGGCGAGTAAGAGCCGCTCAAACCGAAGTCAACCCACACGAGTACCACAAACCATTTTGGAATATCCATTTTTGTAACAGTGATTAAGGCTAAATGGACTTTTCTCATTGAACGCTAGCCTCAAGCCGATGACTGCTACTTACAAATATTTAATGCGACGAACCATAACTGATGAAGGAGGAAAGCCTCGCCCATCAGAGCAGGGGTATCTGCAACCAACTTGAGTAGCCACGCGGAGGCGATTGAACCCCTTTCGTCCCATCAGAGCGCGGTGATCCGCAACGGACCTCCTCCTGCCTTTAATTGTGAGGACTCCCGGGGTCTCAAGGGTCGCACCCACTTACGGTTGCTACTCTATTGTGGCCCACAAGAAAGAAGAACGGTTTCTTTACCGTTGAAACTACTGAGTTAGTGGCCTTCTTCAGGATGTTCAGCGCGCCGTCCGGGTCGAAGTACAGTTTAAGCTCCAAAGAAGAGCTGACCACTATTCTAGGGCACCACTCTACTTCCCCGCCGTAACAGGTATAGTATTTGGACGTGTCGTGCTCGACGACCTCGAAGGCCTTCACGCCGCATTCTTGGGCCTTGAACTCGATCGATTCCATCAATTCACGGCAAGACCACATATCTGACGTGAACACGTTGCCCTGTTCTGCGCTATATTGAAAGGGTAGTCCAAGTAGATTGCGCAGACGCCGAGTTGATGGAGCGCCTTGAACAGGTGGGAAGCGATGTCCCTTTGAAGGTAAAGTACCCTTCTCGTCAACCTCGTGAAATGCCTCCTCTTCTCCCTCGACAACTAATCACGAGCTTCCACTGCCCCTAAGTTGTTTGTTCAGCCCGCAAACAACCGAATTTCCCCGATCCTCCTGTCCGGGCAGGATTAGTCCTCCTCAGTGTTAACACCTTGTAGAGCAACCAAGCGCCGTCGTCGACAACGGCGCTGGCCAAGACCTTTATTTCAGGCCCAAGTCGATCGACGCCACCTCGCCAACCTGGGGGACTCGATCTGTACGGACCTGCTCTCACATTGCACGATGTACTTCGAGTTATTACCATTCTTCGTCGTCTAAGCGCTCACATCGACCGAGATAGAAGCGTACCAAGCGTTCCTAGCATCGTCCCGGTGTACCTCGAGGCTATTCCCCTTGCCGCCCCACCTCAGCCCGCCGGTGAATCCGAGTTCGAGGCCAAAGTCCCTCAGGACTAGTGGGCGACCTCGCTCATCTACGGCTTACCCCTCATGTATCACAACAATGAGCGACTTCCTCATCCCGCTCCTCCCCTCGTCCCCGTGACGCGGTGGGCTCACGCGCCTCACAAAGGATGGTAGTCTCTCTTCATTCTTAATCCTTAGTTAAGGGAAGACGAAAATGAAAGCCTTGTCACGTTTCTGCACGGCGGCCTGTGCGCTGACGATTTCGAGTTCCTCCTTATACTTCTCGTAATACTCGTCTGACATCCTCTCATCCCCGAGGGATTTGAGGTTCCTGCTTCATCGACGGTGCCCCCATCATGCCCTTCTGGTCCGGAGGTCTTATTCCATCTCTCACCCTTTTTTATGGGCTTATCAGGCGTTAATTCCCCACTGCCCGTGGGTACTGAGTTTGATATCGTCTTGATTGATGAACTTTTCGGCTGGCAATTCATCTCCTCCCTTAAGGTCGGAGCTTTCTTGCTAATATGCTGTAACTTACCTTTGAACCCTACGTCGCGTCATTGGGAGAACCCCCACCTCCTCCGGTAGTTGAGCTCTTGAAGGGCTTAGCCGAGAGATCCGCCAACCTGCTGAGCTTCCTTTCCTTAAAACCTTTGGGTAAAAGGTCCAAGACGTCAGTCCCCTGATTCGTGCGCATGAATTCATAGATGCCCTCGCCATGAATCGCCGGAGAAATCGACCCCTGCCCCCTCGTCTTCTAACAGTCGGCCTGATGAGGTCTTCTGAGATGATCACAAAAAGAGAAACTCAGAAGTTCTAAAACCTTCTACAAGGGGGCTATCCATCCCCATCTATGAAGGGCAAGGTTTTCCATCCCCTTTGAGCTCTCTCATTTATAAAAGTAAACGGGAAAATCTTCAAAAAACTTAAGGGCAAGAGGTTGATGTACGTCGAAGTGAAATACGACGTAATAGTGGTGGGCGCGGGCACCACTGGTGCGGTAGCCGCTAGGAAAGTAGCCGAGAAGGGGTTCAAAGTACTACTTTTGGACAGTAAACCAAGGGCTCGCATAGGAGATAAGGCCTGCGGAGACGCCATAGGAGAGGAGGACTTAAAAAAAGCCGGGGTTGACCTCCCTCAAGATGTCATAAGAGAAAGAATAGTGGGTGCGGATCTAATCTCCCCCGATGAAAGGAGGGTATTCAGGATAAAGGGCTATGGCTATACCGTGGATCGCCTAGGCCTCGGCAGGGCGCTTGTAGAGGAAGCTGAGAGCGCCGGCGTCCAGTTTCTGGACAACTTCCCTGTCTCCGAACCCGTAATAAAGGATGGGCGCGTCCAGGGAATAAAGGGAAAAGATGAGTATACCGCGAGGCTTGTGCTAGACGCATCCGGGAATAAAACTAAGTTGAGGCCCGCCATGCCGGAAGAGTGGGGGATCGAGAAATCGGTGGAAAGAAGCGACGCGGTCGCCGCCTATAGGGTCATCGTGGAGGGGTTAAACCCCTCCCTAGAGAGCGGTTACTTAAGGCTCTACTTCGATCAGGTCACCTCCCCGGGCGGCTACATATGGGCCTTCCCCGAGGGAAATCTTTCCAACGTGGGTCTTGGCGTCACCATGATTGGCAAATACCCTAACCCCAAAATCGCCACGCTAGAGTGGATGAAAAAGAGGTTTTCTGGCAAAATAATCACGGGTAGCGGAGATACAGTCCCCACGAGGAGACCATTCGGAAACATGGTCGGCAACGGCATTTTGTTCGCTGGGGATGCGGCAGCAACCGTGAACCCCGTGACAGGAGGAGGCATAGGTAGTGGCATGCTCAGCGCTAAGCTAGCGGCCGAGGCCATCGCCGAAGCCCTTGGCGAGGCAGAGCTTCCTGGCGTGAGCGAGCTTTGGCGGTATAATGTCAATTACATGAAGGTATATGGCGTGAAGCAGGCGGGCTTGGACGTTTTCAGGAGGTTCTTGCTTAAGCTGACCAACGACGACATAAACTTCGGCATGTCTTCTGGTCTAATGGATGAAGAAATGGTAACCGAGGCTGCAGTCACTGGAGTCGTTCGCGTGAATCTGCAAAAAGAGGCTGAACTCGTTATCAAAGGGCTTAGGAGGCCTTCTTTGCTGCTCAAAATCAAGCAAATGGCAGACGACGTAAAAGCCGCTATGCAAATATACTCAGAGTATCCAACCGATCCCTCGGGCTATCCCAAATGGCGGGAAAGGGCAGACAACTTCTTCAAAAAGCTCGCCTACTGAACCGCGAGCTCTGCGGACAAAAGGTGAGTGGCAAACCGTCCGTTCCTACCTCTTTTTCTGGTTGTGCCCGTCAATCGTTTTCGTCGCTGACGCCTTGCTCTGGGTGAGTTTGGGGACTTCGTGCCCGCATTATAAAAGGGACCGCCTCGCTTCGGCTTACCTCGACGGGAAATGGTGAACTAATCCATCCTCACGGGAGCGAATTCCTCCTGCTTAACCCGCGAAGGGTTAAACGCTAGCGCGCGATAAATACGGGAAAGATGAACCTAAACCCCTCGATGGGCCCAGTAAACGTCGTTTTTTACGGTCGCGGAGGGCAAGGGATAAAGACCGCGGGAAGGATTCTCGGGAGGGCCCTTTTTGAATCTGGTTATCACGTACAAGACTTCCCAATCTACGGTGCGGAAAGAAGAGGGGCCCCGGTTTATTCCTACGTAGCGGCTGCGCCCGAAGAGGTATTGCAAAGAGGGGCCCCCAGCTCCGCCGACATCACCGTCGTCGTGGATAAGAGCTTGCTCGGAAACCTAAGCCCATCAGGTATAGGGATAGTGAACTGGGGCGCCGAAATTCCAGGCATGTTGAGCGTCGACATGACGAGTGAAGTGGCAGGATTGAGCCCAGGGGCAATCAGCGCCGTGGCCGCTGGCGCGGCAGCAGCCGTCATCATCAACCTGCCGGTTGACAAGCTCCTGATCGGGATCGAAAAGGAAGTGAAGGCAAACAAAGAGGCCTTGGAGGCCGAGGAAAGGGCGGCGATCAAAACGTACTGGAAGATAAGAAAGTCTCCACTTCCACCTCCAATCATCGCCCCGAAGAAGGAGGACCACCTGATACTGCTGCAACCGGAGGAGCCTTCGCTTTCAACTCCGGTCATCACTGCCAAGGGGACTTCTGTGCTCAGGAAAACCGGCCAGTGGAGGCTGGTGAGGCCCTTGGTCGACCGCGAAGCATGTAAGGCCTGCTTCCTTTGCTATTTGACGTGCCCTGAGGGGAGCATTCAACTCGACGATCAAGAAAAGCCTCTTATCGATTACGATAACTGCAAGGGCTGCATGATATGCCAAAACGTCTGTCCTTTCAAGGCCATTCGCGGCGTGCCAGAAAGCGAGGTGCTAGACCAGATTGATTGACCTCATAACGGGAAACGAGGCTGCGGCCTGGGGGGCCAGGCTCGCAAAAGTGGACTACGTACCGATATACCCGATCACGCCGCAGACCGAGATCGTCGAAAGGCTATCGGAGTGGGCCGCTAAGGGATTGATCCCAGCCAAAATCACCAAGATGGAGTCAGAACATTCCATGGTAACCGCCGCTGGCGCCGCCGCGCTGGCGGGGGCTCGCGTCTTCACGGCCACCTCATCCCAGGGGTTACTCTACGCCTTTGAGATGCTCTACAACGTATCCGGTTGGAGAGCCCCGATGGTGATGGTGAACGTCTCCAGGGGATTGGCCTCGCCTCTGACCCTCCTACCCGATCACAACGACGTCTTCGCCGCGAGAGATTCCGGTTTCTTGCAGTTCCATGCCGAAAACTGCCAAGAAGCGCTCGATTCGGTGATACTAGCCTACAAGATCGCCGAAGACAAGAGGGTGATGCTCCCAGCGCTGGTGAACCTGGATGGCTTCTACCTATCCTACACGCGCGAAGAGGTTGATATTCCAGATGACCAGTCTGTTTCTGATTTCTTGGGGAATTACCCCGTAAAGCCCCTTTCGAGGGAAAACCTTCCTTCTATGGGGATAACCACCCTCGATCCCTCGGTGTATAGCTACTTCCGTTATCAAGTGCACTTGGCGCAAGAAAGAGCCAAGTCAGCCTTGAAGGATGCCAACGAGGAATTCAAAAAGACCTTCGGCAGGTCTCACGAACCGGTGCAGGGTTACATGGATGAGGATGCGGATTACGTGCTGATCATTTCGGATTCCTTCACCACGTCAGCAAGGGCCGCGATCAAAAAGTTGAGGGATAAAGGCACGAGCGCCGGGGTGATCAAGCTCTGGGTGACAAGGCCCTTTCCGTCCGAGGAGCTTGAGAAGAAGCTGCGCGGCAAAAAAGGAGTAGCCGTATACGACCAGGATTTGTCGCCCGGGCTGGGTGGCGTGATTTATCAGGAAGTAGCAGGCGCCCTGTACGGTAAAGAGGAATCGCCCAAGTTGGCTTCGTTCATCGGCGGGTTGGGCGGAAAGCCGCTGACGGAATTAGAAGTCGAAGCCATGCTGAAGTACCTCCGGGAAGGTGACGTAGGACAAGGACCCCATCTTTTATTCACAGATTCGGACCTTAAAACAGTGCGCTTCCAGATGGAGCTCGCACTAAAGGGAGGGGGAGGTGTAAAAAGTGGCCGAAGCCGACTTTAAGCCTAGGGGAAAGATAAGGACGGTGCGCGATACCCCTCGGGAGGAGCCTCTGAGCCCTGGTTCATCTATGTGCGCCGGTTGCGGCGCCCAGACGATGATTAGGCTTTTCCTCAAAGTAATCGGAGAGAACGCGGTGATCGTTAACGCAGCGGGGTGCATGACACTACTCCAGACGTACCCCTACTCTAACCTTTCTACGGGATGGCTTTACACGGCTTTCGCCTGTGCCCCGGCCGGAGCCCAGGGCATAAGGGACGCGCTGGACTCTCTCATATCCCAGGGAAAAATAAAAGATCAGGGCCTGAAAGTGGTGGTGCTGACTGGAGATGGCGCGGCCTACGATATAGGGCTCCAGTCGACTTCCGCCGCCATCGACAGGCAGTTGGACTTCTACTACCTTTGCTACGACAACGAGGCCTACGGAAATACCGGGTTTCAGGAAAGCGGCGCTACCCCTTACGCCTCCAGGACGGCGACCTCGCCAATCGGACCTGCGAATCCCCTGGGTACCACAAAGAAGAAGAAGGACCTCTTCGAAATCTGGATGGCTCACCATCCAGCTTACTTGGCCACGATCTCGCCTGCGTACCCGCTCGACCTAATGAAGAAGGTCGAAGAAGCAACCCAATTGCGCGGGCCAAAAATGTTCATAGGTTTCGCCTCATGCCCGACCGGCATGGGCTTTGACCCCTCGCTCTCTATTGAGGTCGCGAAGCTGGCAGTAGAAACCGGCATCTGGCCCCTGAAAAAATACGTAAACGGGAAGGTCATCCACACGATCATACCCCACTTTACCGCCGTAGAAAACTACTTGAAGACCCAATCTAGGTTCGCGCACCTGTTTAATCCAAGGAACGAAGAAGCCATTTCAAGGATAAGAAAACAAGTGCTCGATTACTGGGAAAGCTTTGGCATAAAGCCCAACGCCGCCCCCTGAAACGAGCTGGTCGATTTCAGATCGTCATGGTGGAGGGTGCGATGGGATTTTCCTCCTTTTCTTCTTCCTGCTTGGGGTTCAGCTGAGGTAAGCCAAGCGGGAAAGGTAGCCCCAGCTCTCTGCAGACGAGGATAGAAGTAGCTATGGAGTGGTTTAGGGCTACCTGCAGGGCTGGCAGGTATGGCTTTTTTTCATCGATATCCTTGGAAATCTTATCCAAGTCCTCCTGGTCGCCGTTCAAAATTATTTGACCGTGGAAGGTCAACGTCCCGCTCGCAGGAACGAAATTTATGTTAAAGGCGAATGGGATAACCGAGGTGGTCGGCCCCCTTCTCTCCACTGGTCCACTAGGCGCGTTCAGCTGGGTTTGCATCTGGACCTTCACGAGGTCGCCCTCCACAAGCTTCTCCGCGTGGATCTCCAGCAACTTTACCGAGATCGTTATGCTCATAGGTAATGGCGCGCTTGCCGCCTTATGTGCGTTGCTCCGAAAGAAACCAGCTACGGTCAACCTACCTCTCAACCAAAACCACAGCAAGGGCAAGACCATGAGGGCATTTACAGATGCGTGAACTACCTTGCCCACCGGACGGGGCTTCCCGCTTCACCGGCGCGCTTGCGCGGGAAATGCCGCGGGTATTCCGCCGGCGGGGAGGCGTTATAATCCCCGGGCGTCTACCCTCTCCCTCCCCCTCCGCCTCCCCCCCCCCGCCCGCTCCAGGGAGAAAGCCCGATTGCCCCCATATCAGCCAAGGCACCAGTTACCGTTCAAACCGCATACAAACACCTTTGGTAAGGGGTTACACATCTCTCCTCTCGCAAAAGATTTTCGTCCCTATACCCCCCGAAAAGTTAAAGAAGCGATGCCCGAGTTTTTCTTCGTTTATACTGGCAAAACCGCACCGATACGCGCTCGACCCCCTGGCACGAAAAAAGCTACCCTTCATGCGTGGGCTTCCTTCAAAGCGATGAAACGAATTGGGAAATCCTAGACACCGCCTCGCGTATCGACTCTCTGGACGCGGCGAAGGTCAACCGCAGGTGGCCACCGCCTCCCTGTCCAAACCCGCTGCCAGGGACCGTGGCCACGTGCGCGCGCTCGGCTAAGTTTAGCGCGAAGGCCTCATCGTCCCTATCGTACTTAGAGAAGTCCGGAAAGACGTATATGGCACCGTCGGGCTTGACCACGTCCACGTCGGGCAAGGCGGCAAGCCCCTCGTATAGCATCTCCATCCTTTCCTTGTACTCATGGACCATCTTGACCACGCTTTCCTGGGGTCCTCTCAATGCCTCCAGCGCAGCATATTGAGATATCGAGCTCGCGCATATCACGTTTGTATGGTGCACGATTTTTAGCGGCTCGACGAATTCCTTAGGTACGGCCATATATCCTATCCTCCAGCCCGTCATGGCGTATGCCTTGCTGAAACCGTTGATGGTGATAGCGTTGTCAGGCGCTAAAGAGGCGGGGCTGACCAACTTCTTTCCGCTGTAGTTCATCTTTTCGTATATCTCATCCGAAACGACCAGCACGTGTTCATCAACGGCTAGGTCTACAAGCGCCCGCACTTCTTCTTCATCCATAACGTAACCAGTTGGGTTCGATGGGTTGTTGATCACTACCACGCGGGCTCCCCGCATCCCTTCTTTCACCAGCTCCAGGTCTAGGCGGTATCCCCCGTCTTCCCGCAGCAAAGGGACCTGCTGGACCTTTGCACCCCTGATCTGAACCGCGTCAAAGTAGGGCGGATACGACGGCGTTATCAACAAAACCTTATCGCCCGACCTGACCACGGCCTGAAACACTGTTGATATCGCCTCCTGCCCTCCCACCGTGACGAACACCTGATCCGGTCCGACGTCGATGGAATTATCGCGCTTCAACTTCTTCGATATCTCTTCCCTCAGCTCCGGTAAGCCCATTGGATCGACGTAATGCGTTTTACCCGAGCGGATCGCTTCCTCGGCCGCGCGGGTCACGTTCTTAGGAGTATCAAAATCGGGCTCGCCCGTACTGAGGTAGACGGAGTCGCCGTAATTCGAAAGCAAGAGGGTCAATCTCCAGATACCCGTGAACTTCATGTCCTTCAGCTGAGGCACAACCAAGTCGTCAAAGGACTCCATGACTATACTTACTCGCCCCCGATCTATAACTTTATTCTTTCAACGGCCGCGACCAAAGGCCAAGCCGTCCCTTCGAAAACCAGGAAGAAAAAACTTATTCGCTCCGGGTCGATTCCCTGCGTGAAGAAGCCGTTAAGGGGTGTGTCGATGGATGAGGAATTAGTTTTTCAAGTCCTTGAGTACGCAAGGGGTCAATACCCAAGGGAGATAATGCTACTGCTGAGGGGTGACAGAGACGGTGAGTTCTTGCGCATCAAGGAAGTCCTTTCTCCTCCGCTGCAATACAACGGCCGCGATTTCGCGTCAGTCAACGTCTTTTACACGCCTTTTACTCCATCCATAATCGGCACGATGCACAGTCACCCAAGCGGGGTCCTCAAACCCTCACTTCAAGACCTACTGTCGTTCATGGGAAAAGTGATGGGCATAGCGGCTTACCCCTTCGAGGGGAAGGAACACGTTGCCTTCTTCAACAGGGATGGTTGTGAGGTCCCGCTATTCTACTCACGAACTCAACCGTTCGCCTTCCTCAAGTAAACCTTCAATTCGAAGCCATCGAGGTCCCAGTCCTGCGAGAACCACTCCCCATCGGGCGGCTCCTGAGATACCCTGATGCTGACCGCTCTAGTATCATCGACCATGCGGGATGCCAACTCGCTTACAGAGGCCGCCATTTCTCTCGGTACCAATAAGACGAGGTCGATCCTGTCCTCTACCGAAAGCTTGGCGCGCTTCCTGGTCTCTTGAACTCTCCTCACCAACTCCCGCAGCAATGCCTCCCTCTCCAATTCCTCGTCCACCGCGGTGTTGAGAAAAGCCTTGTAGCCTTCAAACTCAACCATCACGTAACCCGGCTTTGGCTCATAATACACCTCGATCGCGTTTCCTGGTATCTCGTATTTCTTCCCATCTATCTCTACCTCCTTTTCCCCGGCAATCGCTTTCTCCGCAGCCACGCGGGTATTCTGGTGAAAAAGAGACCCCAATACGTCGTAGCGGACGCGCGTCTTCTTGTCCATCACGTCTTTTTGATCAACGGCCACGACCCGCTTAACGTTGACCTGCTCCGCCACAAGCCCGCTGAGTTCACCGAGCTCCGCTCCGCTCACTAAAAGCTCCTTGAGCGGATGCCTAACCTTAATCCCAGCTTTGTTCCTAGCGTATAGGGCAGCCGCCACCAGGCCTCTCGTGACCTCCATGCGCTTTTCAAGATCCTCATCGCGCGGGAACGACTTGGCGGGCCACGCAAAATCCGCATCCTCATCGGGCAAGTACTTCATCAAGAAAGTGGTGACGAAGGGCACGAAGGGGTGGAGCATGCGCAACAGGGCATCAAGCGACCAGTAAAGGGCGTAGTATGCGGCCTCCTTCGAGGGATCGTCCTTCTTCTCCACCCACGTCCTCTTGCGAATTAATTTAACGTACCACTTGCTGAGGTCGTCTACCATGAAGTCGAGCAATGACTTCAACGCCGAGTCGAACTGCAGCGATTCCATGGAAGAGGTCACGGACGCCTCTAAGGCCATAAGCCGGGAAAGCACCCACCTGTCCTCGACCTCTAGCCTCGGCGGTTCCCGCGGGTGATAATCATCTAGGGCCATGTAAGTGCTCGCGAAGTAGAGCAAATTCCAAAGGGTATTTATCTTCTTGAGCGCGTCCTCTAATCCCTTCTTCGTAAACCTCACGTCTTCCCATGGCGTGTGGCCCAAGAAGAAAGCGCGAAAGGCGTCTGCTCCGTACTCGTTTACCACTTCCTCCACGTCCACGTAATTGCCCAGGGATTTGTGCATCTCCCTACCACTTTCGTCCAGGGCCATACCGTGAGCCAGCACCTTCGAATAAGGCATGGTCGACCAAAGCATGACGGACAGCTTGGCCAGCGAAGCGAACCAACCGCTGAACTGATCTTGCCCTTCCAAAACCAACTCGTACCTGGTGGGGGGCCAACGCCCCGTCGATGCATATGGGGCTGAACCGGAGTCAAACCAGACGTCGAACACATCTGGGATCCTTTTCATTGTACCTCCACACGAATGCTTGAAAGTAAGCTCGTCAACCAAAGGGCGGTGCAAGTCGAGGGACGAGGCGATCTTCTTACCAGTTAACGACTCCAGCTCCTTCAGCGAACCGATGACCTTGACATCCCCGCACTTATCGCAAACCCAGATGGGCATTGGGGTTCCCCAGTACCGCTGCCTGGAAACGACCCAGTCGCCGAGGCCCTTGAGCCAGGGCAAGAACCTTCCCTCCTTTAGCCAAGGCGGTATCACTCCCACCTCCGATGCCGCGTTTACGAGCTCATCCTTGACCGAGCTGACCTTCAATAACCACTGTTCAGTAGGCCTCATTATGAGCGGCGTACCGCACCTCCAACACACGGGGTAACGGTGACTCACGGGTTCTTCCTTGAAAAGCGCACCCGCTGACCTCAAATCGGATATTATTAGGTCGTTGGCTTCTCTCACGTACTTCCCCGCGTATCTTTCCACGAAGGGCCTGTACCTCCCCTTCTCGTCCACGAGGTCCAGCATCGGTAGGCCGTTCTCTTTTCCGACCTGGAAGTCTTCCTGACCGTGAGCGGGAGCTACGTGCACTATACCAGTTCCCTCCTCAGCGCTCACGAATCCCTTACTGAGAACGACCCTATGATCCATTGCCTGAAAAGAGAGAAAGCCTAGGGGATGGACGTATTTCACGCCGTCCAGCTCAGACCCCCTAAACTTCCGCTTGACGGAGAAACCAGGTCCCAGCACGCTCAAGCGCTTCTCGGCCAGGATGTACGTGTTTCCGTTCAGCTCGGCCTCCACGTATTCCTCATCGGGGTTAACCATCAATGCTACGTTCGCGGGTATTGTCCAAGGAGTTGTGGTCCACACCAAAAGGTACTCGTTTTGCGCGGATTCCACCCTGAACTTAACGTATATGGACCTGTCGACTATCTCCACGTAGTTGTTCACCTCGTAATCGGAAAGGACGGTCTCATCCTTTGGGCACCAGTAAAAGACCCGCTTTTCCCTCGTGACCAAACCCTTGTCGTAAAGCTCCTTGAACTCCCTCCACTCCGCCTCGACGTAAGCGGTCTCAGACGTGCAATATGGGTGTTCCCAATCCATGGCCACCCCGAGCCTCTGAAACACCCTGGTCATCGCCTGCATGTTCTTCTTCGACATTTCGTCGCACTTCTTCACGAAGTTATCCAACCCGTACTTGACCACGCCGTCCTTAGCGGTGATCCCCAATTCTTTTTGGACCGCTAGCTCTATGGGAAGACCGTGGCAGTCGTATCCAGGTCTCACAGTCTGCGCTTTTCCTTTTGAGGTCGAGTACCTGATGTATACGTCCTTCATTACCTTATTCCACACCGTTCCAGGATGTGGTATACCCGATACAAAGGGAGGCCCATCCAGAAGCAAACCATCAACCTCACCCCTCGTCTTCAGCACTTCACCCATGACCTGGGGCTCGACCAAGCGATGATCGTAACTGCCCTTCAGCTCTCTATTGCTCAACGACAACGCCATGAGAAGTTCACTTATATGGATAACGCATAACCGACCTCCTCCCCGCCCTGAAGGGCGAAGCCTTACGCCCCCTTTGAACTCCCTCTCTTATAAGACGTCTTGACCAGTAGCCTTCCGGATTCTCTAAACGTTTCCACTTTTTTCCTCAACTGGATATTCTCTCTCGTAAGCCAAAGCCTCAACCGCAACAAATTGGTGAAGTTCGAGACCAATAACCCGACGAAAAAGCCGAAAACCAGATCGATCCCCGCGGTTAGGCCGAAAAACCCTATTAAGAGCAGGGGAAGCGTGAACGCCAGCAATAATGCAAGAAGCCTGCTAACCATGTAAGGCGCATCAACGTAGTTGTAGTCCACGTAGACGCCAAAATGGGAGATCGCATACATCATATCGTTAGTTCTAGAACGCAATCTCCAATAAAAAAGTGCAGCCGTAATAGCGGCAAAAATGATGAACAGCGGAAAAGAGCCCGGAACTATAAGCAGCACGACCAATGAGCCCAAGCAAACCAGAGAACCGCTTGCAACGGTGGCCAAGGCCGACGGGGTGTAAGGCGCTCCCTCGTCCAACTCCCTTCCCCGATCTCTTCGCCCATATCTCCTCGGCGTAGTGGCAGGCTACCCAGTGCCCTGGCTCCACCTCCCTCAGCTTTGGCTCCTCTGTCCTGCACCTATCCGTGGCGTAGGGACAACGGGGGTTAAAGCTGCAACCGGGAGGCACCTCGGTCGCGTTCGGTATCTCTCCCTTTATCTCGACCTTGAGCTTCGGGGCGGTCGGATCAGGCACCGGTATTGCCTCTATCAAGGCTTGCGTA
>Ga0080006_1142239_pt1 | contig 45401 bp, 50 predicted proteins | sample RS3BMetagenome_FD_69209 | JGI IMG/M metagenome (GOLD analysis project Ga0080006, IMG submission 69209) | Ferric oxide microbial mat and aquatic microbial communities from Rainbow Spring, Yellowstone National Park, USA - RS3B (SPADES... ... | reverse complement strand
GCATATAGGAAACCGGGATTATTACTTAAGAGAGTTAATACATTATATGCATAATTCTCTGCCCCAACCTGAATTTGGCTGCGAAGAACCGTGGTGGGGGATCTAAATATTACGGGCATTAATGAGACTAAAACCAAAATTATAATGGTAGCAATAATGGCTTCGATTATTCTTGCTTGACCAAGCTTCACTGATTACCACCCTCTTGGCAATAAGGCAATTGCCCAGTGGTAGACAATTGCTCAGTGGTGCCAACATATTCTAATTGACCCCCATTATAATTAAAGTAAAGGAATGAATTATTATAATTAGGGAATAGATTGTAATAATTATAATTAGGGAATGATTGGCAATTCAGTAATGTATAGTTAAAGTATGTATATGGTAATGTTTGGTTGGGGAAATAATGAAGCTCAGTTATCCAATCAGTGGGGTAATTATTTCCGAAGCTAGTTATTTGGGTCTGTTGTGGGGGAATCACTTGGGCTATCGCAGTATATCCGGTGCCTAGATTTATTAGGATTTCATTAAACGTAAATATACGTGCTGTATGATGTGGATATTTATTATTTATTTCATTAAATATATTCATCCATGAGAACGGTCTTACTGATCCCTCTATTGCATAGGTTTGACCTTCTATTATTTGGGTAGTGTAATTATCATTATATACCGTGTATAAGGTTGGGATTCCAATATTTGCAAAATAATTCACATCAATAAGTGACCCGCTCGTCTTATTAAATATGTAGGCATTATAGGTGACCAATGATGTTGAGGAGTCATTGTTGGGAATAATTATTGGCGTAGGGTTTATACCCATTTTATATAAATCACTGGGACTCCATGGATTTAGCATCAACTTTATCCCGCTATAATTAATGGTGAGTAGGTACTGGGTATTTGGGTATCCTTTGGGCGGCCATGGCATGGACACATTAAATATAGCTGCATTATCCGTAATGTTACAAATGGAATATTCGAGGGGAATATCGGTTACGCCAATTAACGGCGTGACGGAGATTCCATTTAATGATGCCCCTACAGCTGGATGCCCATTATAAGATACGGCAACATAAGTATTCCTAGACACCGTATAATTATTGAATAACTTAATTGTAACATTAACTACTTTAGCATTCTGGTATACGAGATAAGCCCATGACCCAGACCCAGAAAAAATATACGCATTATTTCCAAAAATAGTATTGGTAACAAGATTAAAACCGGGCAAAACAGTAGTATGGAATGGTTTTTTAATTTGATTGTTTATAATATATGTAACGTTAGCCTTTGGATTATTATTGATAATTTTATAGGGAGAAGCACTAGGTTTAACTACTACAGTAATATTAGTAGTGCTATGTATTGAATATAAGTTCATTTTAGGTTTGGGGCTACTGCTTAATACGATTACATCGGCTTGCGCATTACTATCTTGCGGTTTGAATACTGCTGAGATTGTGAAGCCCGCATTGGCATCAACTTCATCTAATGGTATAATAAAAACGTACATGTTTTCTCCATAAGCGCTATTATATGCCCATAGCTTTTCTGTTTCTCCTGTTGAATATGTCCCTGGTCCCGTACATGTATAATTAAATGGATTTCTGAAGTTGAATGTGCATGTCGTTATTGCTTGGTAGGTTGCTATGTTTAGATTTCCATTGCAAGTATTTGGTCCTGGCTTTACCGTTGTTGCCGTTAGGTTTAGGTCTTGGCCTATGGTTAGGTGCTGTATTCCGAGGGTTGGCATGTTATATGTTTGGTTAACTTTTATTGCTATTGATGATCCTTGGCCATTCGCGTATATGTACTTGATTCCCGGCACATTGAGGGCTCCATAGAAACCCGTTGATACGCTTATTATTGGATTTATTGGAGTAACTGGAACCAGCAGACCTATTGGTGTATATATGCTCTCCACGGTTATCCTGAGCTGGGTTGCTAATAGGTTTGCCAGCGAGTATTGGGTGGGGACCTGCGTTAATGCATGTAGGTATAGTAATACGCCTTGCTTCTCCAGGAAATCACTATAATTCCTCGCATAAGTCAATACGGTCTCCTGTATTATTTGCGATACTTGTTGGGCAATTACTTGCGGGCTATACTTGAATGAGTAGTATATGCTTCTCTGATACACGAAGGCAGGAGTCATGGTGAACATCCTAAAAAGCACAGCTATTACCATAATTGCTACTGCCAGCACTATCGCGGTAAGTATTAATGCTTGCCCCCTCACTTTTAACCACCGAATGATGCGAACTCATTGCCGGTGTAGTATAGGTTGAGCTGCACCGTGTATATTGATCCCCCTATATCAACCATGTAGCTTGAAGATGCCATGGATGCGAATGGATCGGCTTTTCCAAAAACTATCTCCCTATTGCTGAGATAATACTCAGGCCATATTCCATAAGGAATGATCAATACTTGAGCCGGAGGTACATTAGTGGAATTAGAATTGGCATTAGTGGAATTAGAATTGGGAGTCACATATGCGATTAAAAGAAGGGGAGTGGCAGGTAAATTCCAATAACACGAAGCTGCTCCATTAGATGCGCCATTGGACTTGGTTCCCTGTAATGTGGTGCAGGGAACTGGGTATGATTGACTTCCGGTTCCATTCAAGGAAAAATCAAGTGATTGAAATACGTATCCGCTGATTGATTTATATATGGCGACCAGCCTTAATCCAGACGCTGTTTGATTAATTTTTTTGATCATACCATTATTCTTCAAGCAGTTTGCAAATAGTTGGGGATCAGCGAATATTATTGATCCTCCGCTCTTATTAGGCAGTATTCCAGCCATTAGTAGCGGCGTATTTATATTAGGATATTGGAAATACCCATAATCCCCAGCCCCGCCATCTTGAGCAAAGAAGGTGAAGAAATACGCATTATCGCCATCATAAGCCATGGGCAGCGTGAAATTAGCTATCCCGTTTGAATTAGTATATGAAACCAGCGTCACGTTACTTTCAATTATCAATGGTTTACTGGAGTAAACTATGAACGTATTAGCCGCCGGCAAGTTCAAGCCTTTCGATGCATTAGTGCAATTATTAATTTTGTATGCGCAAGCTAAATCATTGCCATTCTGATCCATCGCCAAATAGTTTAGGCTTACTTGTGCATGTGCCGCCGGCGAGTTCGTGGCGAAGTTAACCACTTTTATAAATAATTTAAATGATCCCGGACTGGGAGGGAAATTAATTACTTGTATGCTTAATAGTGGTTTTATTATTAATAAGAAATCGTATTGATTGCTGAGTCCAAGCATGCGTTTAACTTCAGTATAATTAAGCATCCATGAGGATATGGAGCCGGGCATGAAGAGCCAACCATTATTTAACGCTATGCTGTTCACTCCATTTTTCAATAAATAAAGGCCAAGTCCACTCTTGCTTGATCCTTTTCCAGTACTTAGTTCCGTTACGTTGCAGGTGCCTTGGGTATTGCTGCTGGATAATGCGCCGCTGGCATTTTCAGCGTAGTCCCAATAAACTAGTTGTAATACCTTAAATGGATCTAATTGATATGGTTGCCCATAACCAATTAAGCCCGTCGTATTATAATTGACTGCCAGGCCAAAGCTCGTCAAGTTCGTCGCGTTGAGTCCCCAATTGCTTGGCGTGCCTGGACTAGTAATTATATAGTTGATCAGTGATTGAGACATTGCTTGTAATTGAAAAGCATTGACATCGGAACCCGCTGGATATATGTAATTAGAGGATAATAATAGGAATATCAAGAGTCCACCTATTAAGACAGGAACTATTAATGCTATCTCCACTGCACTAGATTGCCCAGGCCTCTCCATTTTATGCATAATGATTTATCGTTTTACTTTTTAATAAAGGTTTCCTCATCGGTTTCCCTTAATTAAGGAATTGATGGACCAGAAGTTGCGAGACACAATTATTAATCCATTCGTGCCCCGGTTTGTAGCGATATAAATGGTGGATTACGCCTACTTATTGCTAGCCATATTCGCCGTTAGCTTCGCCGCGAACGCCACTCCATTCACTGGAGTATCCTACACGCTAATAGCGACGACGCTCCTAATTCGCTTCGACTCATCCCCCTCAATGATTATACTAGCCATAATTGCAAGCGGTCTCGGTGCGGCGGTCTCCAAGAACGTCATGTATGGGGCCGGCGCCGCAATGGAGCGATGGCTGAAGCGAAACAGGAACATTAACTTATTGAGGCGAGTGAGCGGCACGCGGTACTTTTACTTAACTCTCGTCATACTGGCAATACTGCCCGGCTTCCCCCTGGAGGACTACGTCTACTTCGGCAGTGGCGCGGCGAGGACTCCCCTCCTCAAGTTGAATGCATATATGATAATGGCTAAACTAATAAAGAGCGCCGTGGAGATACCGCTGGAATTAATGGGTCTAACCATGATCTCCAATTACCTCTCTTTCCTGGGCCTAACGCCTCTAGACCTAGGCATAATCAGCAGCGCGGCATTCATTGTCCTCGGCTTCATAATCTTCAAGATAGATTGGGAGAAGGCATTAAGGAGAATAGGGGTAAGGATCTAGTTACTGCCCACAAACGCCCTGCGCCACTCTCCTACCCATGGGCCCCAGCAAGTTAGTGAGCCACCTCTCCACATCCCCGGACCCACAGTACCGCCTGCGCGCATCGCCGTGCTCCCGCAAAAGGGACTCCACCTCATCAATGCTTTTCCCAACCACGCTTGACTCGCCTAAATCAATGCGGAACCAAGCCTCGCTCGGCAACTCAATGCCCCTCACTGCCTCAAGCAACTCCGCGTCCCCCAACTTAAGCGTAGAGTGGCTCCACACCCTCTCAATAGCGGCCATGAATGCATCAAAGTAACGAGTCGGATTACCTGGACTAAAGTAACCATGAACGGCCCCCTCCGGTCCATGCTTCCCACTCAGGTAATACAAGTGATCACTGGTGGATAAGTACCTCCACGCCTCCAGGTCCCGCCCAGCCCTCTTGGCGGCTGCGAATGCGAGCCTAAGAAATGAGAAGGCCCTTAATTGAGCCTCATTCCCCAACCAAGCGCTGAGATCCTTCTCCCTATCCGCCCACGAAATAGTGCCCCAGGGCTCAATGCTTATCCCCTCCCTCGCCTCAAGCTCCTTAACGATATCGCTCGGCGCCTCAATCCTTACTCCGCCATCCCTCGCATGCCTAAAGAACCATCGAAGAAACTCCAGTATCCCCGTTCCCTCCCATTGATGCTCGCCGAAAGTCTCCATATCCATCCCAATGAACACTAAGTCCCCCGGCGATGCCTTAATCCACTCAACATACTTATCAGCGGTGAGGGGGTACTGATCCCACTCCCTATTGCTGAACCTGAATCCAACATCATCGGATAACCTATAATTCCTCAGGAGGAGCTTCACGCCGTTAATCCTATAGAGGTAATTAGGGGATCGCCAACCAAGCACCCTCTCAACCCCCTCCCCAAGCAGTGCCTGGAATCCCATCCCCGCAACTGCATCCGCAACCCTATTATTCAGGATGAATTCCGTATTCTCGGCAGTAATGGGCTTAGCCCCAAGCTCCCGCATTGCCTCGACATGCATAGCGACTTGCTCCCGGAACTCCCCCATATCCAACTCGCTTGCCAGCGAGTGGTAATACGTCTCCCCCACTAACTCAATGGCACCCATCTCCGCTAGTTTCCCTAATTGAGTAACCACGTCGCCGGCCCACCGCCTCAACTGCTCCAGGAGAGTGCCGGTGATCCCTATGGCCACCTTGCTCCCATATAATTCATGTGCCTCCCCGATAATGGATAAGACGCGTCGATAGGAATTAGCCGCAACCCTCTCCGCTATCCGCCTATTCAGCCCATCATCGAATAACTCCAAGCCCCTATTCACGGCGTAGGGTAGGAGAGGATTAATGCGCCTCGGTTGATGCATTTCCAGAAACAAGACTAACCTGTTAACCATGGATTGAAATTAATGCGGAAATAATTAAAGATTACTAATTACCTGGCGGATGCCGCAACTCTCTCGGCGTCATCCCTATGCTTGACGGCGAAGCTCTTCAAGTCGCCCGCAGCCGCCGCAATTATTTCCTCGGCCAAGCACTCCTCAAGGGGCTTGGGATTATTATGAGCGCACTCCCTAGCGCCCTGCGCTAGCCACCTAATAGCTATATCAAGCCTCCTTGCCGGCGTTACATCCACGGCAACGGGGTAAGCGATTCCTCCATAAATGACCCTCGTAACCTCCTCCCTCGGAGCGGAGTTAACGACTGCATCAACGAGGACCTGGAGGGGATTCTTCCCCGTCGCCAAGTAAATTATGTCGAACGACCTCTTCACGACGCCGTACACCTTATGCTTCTTCCCAGCATTCTTGCCTGGGTGAAGCAATGCATTCATAAGCCTCTCAACGATGGGCATCCTCTCCTTCCCGAACCTCCTCTTCTGGTTCCTGCCCTCCGTGTGGGGGAGAATCATTGGCTTGAGGCACATGTACCTCCTGAGGCCTGGATCCCTTATCACCACATCCTCATACGTCCACTTCCCGAATAGCCTTATGGGTTCATCGCTGAGGGTCCTCACGATTCTTGGACACTCCTCTATTATCTGGGCGCCAGCCACTTGATAAACGGTGGTCTCCTTCGATAATTGTTGTCCCTGATCGCTCATTACGGGCCTTCCCCATGCTGAATTAATAAACATTATGTCGATGAAGCCCACTGACCTCCTCCCCGCCTTGAGGGCGAGGGTTCCCCGAGGTCTAGAGGGTTACGCCCCTTTCACGGGCGCTACTCTGTTGTGATCCACAATAAAGGAGAGGGGCTTCTTTATTGCTGAGATCACTATGCCAGTAGCCTTCCTCAAGATATTCAACGCGCCGTTTAGGTCCGAATGAAGCTTATGACCCTTAGGACAGTTGATTACGCCTCTCGGCCCCCTCTCAACCTCAACACCATGATAAGCACAGTACTTGGACGTATTATACTCAATGACCTCAAACACACGAATACCGTATTCTTGAGCCTTCAGTTCTATGATATTCATCAACTCGCGGTAAGACCACAAATTCACTGTGAATTTATTGCCCTTGTCTTGTGAGATGTTGAAGGGGTAGCCAAGATAGATCGTGGATACGCCTCGCTCATGCAACTCCCTCAACAGGTGAGAAGCAAAGTTCCTATACAAATGAAGAAGCCTCTTGGTTAGTTTCTTGAAAAGCCTCCTCTTCTCCCTATTAAGTTCATAATACGCCTCGTATTCGTTGATATTCTTCGCCTTATCCGCCGAGGACTGCGCCTCAGCTATCCTCCTCCCCAAGTAGAAGTAATCCTCCTTAGCCCTAACACCCTTATAAAGAAGCCAAGAACCATCATCAATCACCACGCTCGCCAAGACGTTAATACCCAAATCAATGGACGCAACCTTATTACCCTTGGGTGATTTAACTTGAATGCTCTTCCTCTCTCCCCTCACTATATGCTTACTCCTCCTTCCCGTTTTAGTTACCTCGACGCCAACCTCCACGGGGATTGAGGCGTACCAAGCATTCCTAACCTCATCATAGTATATTTCTAGTCTGCCTTGCTTGCCATACCATCTTAACCTACCCGCAAAATCGATTTTGAGGTGGTAGTCCTTTAGGACTAGTTTCTGTTCATCCACTACGTACCTATCCTGCCTAACAACGAGAAGGAGCTTCCTCCCTCCAGTCTCTTTATCCTTCCAGTAACTTGGCGGTGAAACGCAGTTCATGTGGGGTGGTAGTTTGTTTTCCTTCCTCAACCTCAATAGGGAGAAGAGTGAGTTCCATGCCTCATTGTTCTTCTGCATGATTGCTTGTGCATTAACTCCTAATTCTTCCTTATACTTCTCGTAGCATTTATCCCAAGTCCCCTCGAAGTCCACTCTCCCCTCATGGAAGAATTGTTGCCTCCTCTCATAATTAACCTCGTTAAATAATTTGGCCGAGGTGTCGGCTAGCCTCCTCAGCTTCCTTTCCTGAAACCCATTTGGTAGGAGGCGAACCAAGTTAGTCCTCTTGTTAGTGCATTTAACTTCTTTGATGCCCTCTCCCGGTATTGCGGGGGAAGTCGGCCCCCGCCCCCCATTCCCAAGAAATTGACCGGAAGAGGACATCTTAAAAAGGAATAGTAAGAGGTTTTTAAGCTTTTACCCGCCCCTGAAGGGGCGAGGTTTGTCGTTCGTTTTATGAAGCCCAATCATTGCAAAGCTCCAAGTCCCCCCTATAGATAATGCTTCGGCCGCTTAACCTGAATGATTTGACCCAGATAGAGACGCCGGCATTGATCGCATCACGAAGAGCCGCGGAGAAGGCTGGATCCATTCCCCAATTCGGGGCGAAGCACTTGGCCCTCCTCATCACGAGGAACATGACGAGTCCCTCAACTCCCTCCTCCTTCAACTCCTTGAGCAGCTTCATGTGATTAGTTCCCCTCCTCGTTGGGGCATCGGGAAAGAGTGCTTTTCCATTAATGGTTAATGTGCAGCCCTTCACCTCAACATAGGTGCTTCCCCACAGGAAGTCAAGCCTATGATGTCCGATCTTCACCTCCCTCTGGAGCTTGCCTGGAAGGAAGTGTGACGCTATTATGGAATGTATTCCACTATCTATCACCACCCACTCCCCTGAATCGCTGCTCCAAGCCGCCGCAATCCTGCAATTGGTCTTTTCCCCCCTCCAATCCCTAATCAAGACCTTATTGCCTGGGTACACTAGGTCCAGTAGTCTCCCGGGATCATGTAGGTGACATGCCCCGCTCCCGGTTAATACCGTGAATCTATTGGGCCTATCAATTATCACCTCCTCACGTAGTTCTGGGAATATGTAGACAACGTCGCCAACACTCATTTCAGTAGGCGTAGGAGTTAATGTTTATAAACGCCGATACTCATTCTCCAATTATGGGCAAGATAAGGCCTAGGTACATAAAGAGGGCGGCTGAAGAGTTGATATCGCGATATGGGGACAAGGCATCCAAGGACTTCGAGGCCAATAAGGAACTAGTTAATGCAGTTGCCAGGGTTCCCTCCAAGAGGATAAGGAATAAGATAGCCGGCTACGTGACTCACATCATCCGCGCCCAGTCCGAGGAACCGGAGGAGGAGACGCCTAAATTGGAGGTGGGCGAGTAATGGTTCAGAAGGGGGATTACATTCTCCTGGAGTACACAGTCACCACTAAAGATGATGGGAAAATAGTGGAGACCACGGTTGAGGACGTGGCGAAGCAGGCCAATATATATAATCCAGATGAGGTATATGGCCCCCGCCTAATAGTGGTCGGCGAAACCAAGCTATTCGAACCATTAGAGCAAGCAATATTAGCTGCTGATGAGGGCGGCGAAGTCAATGTGGAGGTTCCGCCCGATAAGGCGTTCGGCGAGAGGGATCAAGGCAAGGTCAAGACACTATCCATTAGGGAGTTCTATAAGTATGGGAAGATACCGAAGCCAGGCGATGTGGTTGAGATGGATGGGCAACAGGCAAGAGTGATAAGCATATCGAGCGGCAGGGCAATACTTGACTTCAATCACCCCCTGGCCGGCAGGACCTTAATTATACGGGGTAAAATAGTGAAGAAGCTGGCCACTGATGAGGAGAAGGCGAAGCAGATAGTTAAGGTTTACTTGCCGCGCGTGGAGTTAAGCGAGATCGATGTTAAGGTGGATAAGGACTCCAAGGTGATCACGGTTAAATTGCCTCCGAGCACCTTATTCATAGATAAGGTAGGCACCGTTAAGTTAAGGATAGCGGAGGATTTAGCGGAGAAGTTCGGGGCCGAGAAGATCCAATTCATTGATGAGATAACGGTGAAGAAGGAACAACCGAAGGAGCAGCAAAGCCAAGAGCCACAACAGGCAAGCGAGGCAGGTGCCCAGAATGCTTAAGCCAAACACAAAGAATCTAGAGACCGGCACAACCACTGTGGGGATAGTTGCTAGGGATGCAGTGGTTCTAGCGACTGATAGGAGAGTCACGGCTGGGTACTACATAGCTCACAGGAAGGGTAGAAAGATTTGGAAAATAGATGATCATGTGGCGGCCACCATGAGCGGCGGCGTCGCCGATGTCCAAAAGATACTGGAGGCGCTCACCCTTCAATCAATGGATTACAAGATACGCACCGGCCTCCCGATCCCAATAAGGACGCTGGCGAATTACGCATCAGTGGTTATGTTCTCCAGCAGGCCCTACATATTCATAGCCCACATGATACTTGGCGGAGTAACCAATGCGGAGGGACCAGTTCTCTACACAATTGATTGGTATGGCTCCGTCACGGAGGAGCATAGATTCGCCTCGACGGGCAGCGGCTCCCCGACAGCGTTCGGCGTGTTGGAGGATGGGTATAGGGATGGAATTGATGTTGATGATGCGATCAAGCTGGGAATAAGGGCTGTAAAGGCAGCCATGATGCATGATCCAGCCAGCGGCGAGGGCGTCGACGTGATAACCATAACTCCCCGAGATGGTTATAAGGAAATAGATACCTCACGGTACCAGTGAAGCCTCATAACTCCCTAAATGCATCCATAATTGCTTCTCCAGCCCTAATCGCGGACTCATTAATTGCGCTGGATGGGAGGAACCTTCCCCCAAGCTTATTGCTTGTTATCAATAAGCAAGCAGCCCTAACCCCCCTTATCCCGGCAATTGTTAATAAGGCACCACACTCCATCTCCACCCCCGCGATCCCTAACCCCCCTAGATCAATGCTTAACCTATTCTCAGCGTAGAAAGCATCGCTGCTGAATACGATGCCCTCCCTATACCGAAGCCCTTGTTTCTCCATCGATCTAGCCAACGCCAAGAATAATGCTGCATCAGGAGAAGCCGGGTACGCGACGCGCCCCAGGTACTGCTCATATAACCCGCCCGGCAAATACGATGCCCCCCTCGCCAGGAGGTACTCACCAGGCTCTGTGAGAATGCCTCCAACGGTGCCGAGCCTCACGAAGTTCCGTGCCCCTAATTGGATTAATTCCTCCATAACTATTGATGCCGAGGGCGCTCCAACGCCATGGGCCGCAAGGGTCACATCAATGCCGCCCCTCGACCCGGTAATCACTAGGAATCCTCGGTTCTTATTAACCACTCGTGGATGGGTCAATAGGTCGGCCAACCGCTTCACTCTAGCTGGATCACCAGCCATTATAACGCTGTCAGCTATATTTCCCCTCTTAGCCTTTATATGTATTGGACTCACTCAACATCGCCTCCCCTTCTCCGTAATTCCTCCCTCAAGTAATTCACGGTCCTCTCCACCTCCATCCGCGCCTCCTCCTCATTACTGGAGCTGGCATATACGTGTATCTCCAGAAATGGAGAGCCAATCTCATGCCCCTTTGGGTGGCTCTTTATGTAAACCCTATTCCCCATCCTCATCGCCTTCTCTATTATTGGTGCGGCCTCGGCCTCCGGCACCCCCTTAACTGTGAAGCTCGCCTCAACGAATCTAGGCCTAGGTCCAATGCTCATTAACCTCGGCTCCACGTGTTCCTCAAACATTCCCTGCATCTCGGCTGGGACGCCTGGCAGGGCCACTATTATGGATTGCCCCTCCCTCACCCATATCCCGGGAGCAGTGCCAACGGGGTTAGGTATGGCCTCGGCGCCCCGCGGCATCATGGCCTGCTTCAGCCTAGGAGGAGTTAATTCAAGCCCCTTCTCGAGGAACTTAGCCTTAACCAGATTCAGCGCCTCATCATTGACAACGTACTCCCTATTCAGCGCCTTGGCGAGGGATTCGCTTGTCTTATCATCAAACGTGGGTCCAAGACCCCCCGTCGACACTATGAGCTCTATTCCGCGGCTTAAGGCATCCCTGAATACCTCAATCTCCTCCGCATCCTCATCCGGTATCGAGATTTCCCTCCTCACTTCATACCCAAGCACAGTTAATTTCCTCGCCAACCAAGCGGCGTTAGTATTAATTGTCTTGCCTATCAATAACTCATTCCCAATGGATAATATCCATGCCCTCATCGAGTTCCAAGACTTCCTCAGCCCTATTTATAGGTTGCCGAATGAATTAAGGTTTTTAATTGCGGAACCGAATTACCCCTCATGGAGTACCTAGTGCTGATTTGCCCGCGATGCGGTCGCCCATCAGCGGCGAGGACGGGGTCCCGGAGCCATGAGTGCCCCTACTGTGGCTTCATGTTTCCAGTTGCCAATGCATCGCTCGTGGGCAAGGCATCATCTGGGAGAGAGGCGCGGGAAATAATTAGGCAACTACTGGATAGTGGGAAGAGCGATTCAGGTAAGGGAGTCCCTAATTAATTAGGTATATTAATTCCTGGGCTTTGGTTCCTGGCCCTTGGCAATATTATGAAAGGATTCAGCTATTGCCCTGGCGCGCTCATGGAACGCATCGACTAGCTCCACTAGTCTCCCCCGCACTTGCTCCGGCGGCTTCACGGAGTAAACATAGGTGTAGCCTCCATTCCTCGCAAGCACGGGTCTCCTATTGGCTAGGCCTAGTTGCACGAATTTTATGAGTGATCTCTCGACTGTGCTGCGGGACTTGGACACCGCATTAGCGACCTCGGCGACAGTCATGGTGTCCCCCCTGCTGAGCACTCCATAGATCTCTATTTCAGTTGAGGAGAGGCCGAAGATGCATTTCAATAAATCCTCCTCGCCGAATCTCTCCACCAATTCATCGGCTTCTTTTTCCTTTATTGAGACAAGTGACACCACCAATTATCACCAATAATAGCGTCACAATCCTCTCTTATAAATGTTTTGCATACGAATCAATTACGGGGAAATAAGCGGCGCGACGAGTATCGAACAAGACAATACATTACTCAGTAAATAAACGAAAATATCCCCCGTAACCTACCCAGTGATTGGTAATTACCAATATCAAAGAGGAAGCCAGCTGGATCCCCGCCAATCCACCTATAGACATCAACTGCATCCCTCAGCGTGAATCCCCAACCCCTCGACGCAATCATTGCATGAACGACCCTATCGCCCATCATGACAACCCTAGCCTCAACCTCATTCTCGCCGAAGACGGCATGCATTCGCCTAGTCGACATGCCGCTCATAGATGAAGGCATGGAGCCAATGACATACACGCCCACCCCGCCGGCCCATGCATAATCGAAGCCAATGGGTCTCTGGGTCCCCATGTCCATTATTCTAGCAGCCTCTCCAATACCCATCAAAACCTCATGAAGCCCCCGCCTCACTACCGCAATTGATCCGCCGGCATCAACGAATTTCTGCCCCAATCCAATGAGAAAGCCGCCAGGAGGGGGCTGTCTACTCATCGCCTCAATGAAGTAATTAGCCCCGCTCCTCCGCTCGCAGCCGCTCCACTTCAGGATCCACTCATCCACATCCACTGAAACAGCAGCGCTTAACCCAGCTGCTCGCATAACCATGCAATGCATCAATGCCAGGAATGGATCACTAGAAGAAATTACATCACCGCTGCCTCTCGTCACTAACTCATCCTCCGTGCCCGTGTATATTAAGTCAAAGTAACCAAGCGAGTGACCGCCAACCCAGATGCATTGAGCATCTATTTTAGTGTCCTCAATATCGTGCTCCCTAACATCCATTAAGGTGGAGAGAAAATCCAGCGTGAATAACCTATTGTCCCTCAATAATCCATGCCTAACATGAGGCTCCAGATCAATTAATCGCGCATCCCTGGCCCCAGCCACCATGGTGACCCTGTGATTCCCCTTAGCCAATAGATACGCCAAGTAAGCGGTGCCAGCGTTTAATCCAATAATGGCTACCCTGGCCATGAGGAATCAAGCCGCAAAGCCAATAAATAAAGTAATCTAGTCGATTTCCAGGATCACGGGCGCATGATCGGACCCCATCACTTTATCAAGTATATCGGCTCTCCTAATCCTCCCCCGCAGCGACTGTGATGCTATGCAGTAATCGATTCTCCATCCAATATTCTTCCCCCTTGCATGGAATCTATATGACCACCAAGTATAGTGACCACCCTCCTGTACAAATAATCTATATGTATCCAGGAAACCCTTAGCCAGGAGTCGACTAAACCTCTCCCTCTCCTCCACCGTGAATCCAGCATGATGCAGATTATCCTTGGGCCTAGCTATATCCCTCTCCTCGTGAGCCACGTTAAAGTCGCCGCACGCAATGACGGGTTTATTCAGGTTAAGCAGGAACTCCTCGAATGCATCATCAAATCTAAGCTTGAAGTCCAGCCTCCGCAGCTCCTCTCCGGCGTTAGGGAAGTAGACATTAATGACATAGAGATCGCTCAATTCAAGGGTAATTACCCTTCCCTCGGCATCGAACTCCTCTATCCCCAATCCATACTTCACCGATAATGGCTTTAGCCTAGTGAGGGTCATGGTTCCACTATAACCGCTTCGCTTAGCTGGAAAGACGTAAGTCTCATACCCGCTGACTTGAAAATCAAGCGGCACCTCGCTGGTCCTAATTTCCTGGAACATCAATATATCATATTCCCCGCTCCTGACTATATCAATCAATCCCTTCCCCATCGCCGCCCTCAATCCATTCACGTTCCAAGAAAGCAGCTTCACGCATCATACGCTGTAGGGCCGGCATTTAAAGGAATTTGTTTACGCTCAAGCCCCTTCCGCCTCACCTGAGGAGGAGTGCTTTTTCCCTAGGGGATAACATTTGGCTAACATTTTTAAACAAATGTAAAATGATGGGCCCCATGTATGTTTACGTGATTGATAAGGAGGAGGTGATAGAGACGGATAAGGCCGCTCATGATTTCAGCGAGTCATGTAAATGCAGCGTTTATGCTAGGCACTTGGTGCTCAGCGTAAGGGGTCGACCCAATATTGACTTGATAAACTCCATAAGGGGAGTATTCGATTCCTGGTTCACCGGCGAGCTTCACATAGTATTTAATCCGCTTGAGACAACGATAGAGGATTTAGCTAAGGAATTGTTTAGGGCCGGCCTTGAGCCCGTGCTTCACGTGGAGGAGGACGTGAAATACATATTAAACTAGGCTTATCGGTCACTGCCAGTTACCGGTCTCCAGGTACTCCTCAATCGCGCCAGCAGCCTTTATGCCTGTGGCGAGCGCCTTCCCAATTAGGGATGGACCGGTGGCGACATCGCCCGCCGCGAATACCCCCTTCCTAGTGGTTCTAAACTTACCGTCGACCTCCACCGAGTTATTATGCCTCAACTTTATTCCAGCGTAGCCGTCCTTAAATGGAGGCGTAGGTAACTCGCCGGTGGCTGATATCACGTTATTCACTGGAACCACGTACTCTGATCCAGGTATAGGCTCTGGGGCTGGTCTACCTGATTTATCTGGTTTGCCCAGCTTCATCTTAATGAGCTTTAATGCCTCCACGCTCTCCTTCCCCAGCACCTCAACGGGATTTGTTAACTCAATGAATTTAATTCCTTTCTGGATCAATCTATTTATCTCAGCCTTGCCGGCGGGCGCCTCATTTATGGTTCTTCTATACATGACCTCCACATCGCTTGCGCCCTTCATTTGGGACTCTAGTGCCGCATCAACGGCGGTTAGTCCCGCTCCAATTACTGCAACCGAGTTCCCTACCTTATACACCGCCTCGGGCGGTAAGTACCCATTCTCATGCGCGTATATCCTGTAAAGGAAATCCAGAGCCAAGTAGCTTCCCCTTAACTTATCGCCAGGTACTCCGAGTTCCCTTGATTTCCACGTGCCCGTCGCTATTAGCGTGGCATCGAATGAGTTTATCACCTCCTCGAGACTAATCTTCTTCTCGGCGAACTCATCCCCATCCTGATGATCATCCGCATCCCCCACGACCTTAACTTTATTATGAAATACGACCCCCAGATCTATTAACTCCTTTATTCCAGCCCTTATATTATCCCTCGGCAATCTCCATGCCGGTATCCCAAATATGGTTAACCCACCGGGCTCCGGCAACTTATCGTAAACCTCAATATCATATCCCTTGCATATTAGGTACCCGGCCGCGCCCAACCCAGCTGGTCCCGCGCCTATTATCGCAATTCTCTTCCCCTTCTTAATGATGCTTTGCCCAGGCGAGCATTTTAGGGCGAACTTCATCCTTATCCCAGGAACGCCGGCTCGGCTCTACTTAATAAGCATTGACGAGAAGGAAAAATGATTATACCCTTGCGCTTCGCGGTTTGCATTAGGGGCTGTCTCCCAGCATCTCGTATGAAATGAAAATATTGTAGTAAGTTAAGGCCTGATTCATCATTGATTTGGGGCTAAACGTTTAATAACCCTTTGAGTTCTGTGACTGTTGGTGTTAATTACGACAGGCGTTTACATAAATGGTTACGCCTCCGTGCCTCCGAGCAGGCATTACGAGAAAGGCGTAACGGAGCTATTCGCTGAATCAACGCTGAAGGCATTGGAGGCGGCCGGTAATCCTCGCATACGAATGATCTATATGGCATCGGCATTAATGGAATTGACATCAGAGCAATTGAACGCTGGAAACGTATTAAGGGAATACATTGGATTAAAGGATGTGCCGACAATGAGGGTGGAGAACGGCGATGGCTCCAGCAGCCTAGCCATGCTTGCCGCAGTGAATGACGTTAAACTAAAGGGGGGCTGCGTGATGGTGGTGGGCATAGAGAAGCCCCATGAGGTCACATCAACCAAGCTAAATAAATTCATCTCGTTCTCCACCAATAGCGAGTATGAGGCTTTCTTCGGAGTGACCCCGGCGGCTCAGGCCGCCATAATGGCTAGGGAGTACATGAATAAGTATGAGTACTCATATGAGGATATAGCAGTATGGCCCCTTAAAATGCATGAACGAGGCGCCCAGAACCCCAATGCATACTTTAAGAAGGCGGTTAAGATGAAGGACATACTGGAATCAGAGTTGGTGGCGGATCCATTAAGGCTATACGATGTGGCTCCCTACGTTGATGGCTCCGCAGCCATAATAGTGTGCAGCGAACCCAATAAGAGGGATGCCATAATACAGGTAAGTGGGGCGGGAATGGGTGTTGGCTCCGCCTACTTCGCATCAAAACAGACCTATGCAGCGCTAGAGTCAGTTAAGCCAGCAGTTGATCAAGCGCTGGCCGAGTCAAGTATGAAGCTTGAGGATATACGCGTAATTAATGTGCATGACACGTACAGCATAATTGGATTAATGACCTTAGAGGCCATGGGTTTCTCGCCTCAGGGAATGGCTCCTCGCTTGATGAGGGATGGAGCATTTGATCCGGGGAGCAAGGTGGTGGTCAACATGGATGGCGGTTTAAAGGCCATGGGCTTCCCAATAGGTGCATCAGGTCTATATCAATTAATAAGTTCAATCGCCCAGTTAAGGGGAGAGAAGCCCTTTGAGTCGCTTAATGCAGATGCCGCCCTGGTTCATGATATGGTCGGAATAGATCAGGAAAGCATAGTAACGGCATTGAGGCGAGGCGACTAGTCATGGTGGAGCAGAACCTATCCATACCCAAGTACTGGAGAAGAACTCAACAGTACTATAGATTAACCGCATCCAAGTGCGGGAAATGCGGCAAGATCTATTTCCCGCCGCGAAAGGTATGCGACTGCGGCAACTCTACCCTAGAGAATTATGAGTTGCCCAGGCAAGGTTCGCTAGTTAGCTTAACAGTTCTCAGGAGCGTTCCAGTGGATTTCGAGAAGCAGCGCCCACTCCTCATTGGCGTAGTGGATCTAGGCGGGGTAAAGCTAATGGGTCAAGTAGTTGATTGCCCCACTCCAGACGCACTTAAGCCCGGCACGCCAATGGAGGTCGTGTTTAGGCGTGTGAAGGAGGATGGAGAGCACGGCATAATTTATTACGGGTATAAGTTTCGCCCAATTAAGGGGTGTGAGTCATGATAGGCATAGTTGGTTGGGGCACCTACATACCGAGGTATAGGATAAAGACTAAGGAAATAGCCGAGTCCTGGGGCGATGACCCGCTCAGGATAAAGGACATGTACCTCGTTGAGGAGAAGGCCGTGGGTCTCTTCGATGAGGACACGGTAACTATGTCCGTGGAGGCGGGCAGAATAGCCATAACGCGTGCCGGCATAAATGCAGGAGACATAGGCGCAATATTTGTAGGCTCAGAATCGAAGCCATACGCTGTGAAGCCCATTTCCTCAATACTGATAGATGCATTGGGGGCATCCCACAATGTCTTCACGGCCGACTTGGAATTCGCATGCAAGGCCGGCTCCGACTCAATAATATCAGCAATGGGCCTCGTTAAGTCGGGAATGATAAGGTACGGATTAGCAATAGGAACTGATGCCTCACAGGGAGAGCCCGGCGAGCATTTGGAGTACAGCGTAGGCACCGGCGCAGCAGCTTACGTGATTGGCTCCGAGAACGTGGTGGCGGAGATAAAGACCGTTCATCCCTTCGTCAGCGATACCCCGGACTTCTGGAGGAGGGAGGGGTACCCATTCCCAGTCCACGGCGAGGGGTTCACCGGGGAACCAGCCTACTTTAGGCATGTGGTGACCGCCGCCAAGGAATTAATGTCGAAGCTAGGCATGAAGCCAACTGACTTTGATTACGCCATTTTCCATCAACCCAATGCGAGGTTCCCATTAAGGGCCGCCTCAATATTGGGGTTCCCCCTTGATAAAGTGAAGGATGGCATAGTGGTGGATAAGATCGGCAACACCTACAGCGCGGCTGCATTAATGGGTCTAGCCAATGTTTTGGAGAAGGCGAAGCCAGGCGCCAAGATATTGATGGTTCCATTTGGAAGCGGTGCCGGCGCTAATGCATTCTATATCGAGACCACGGACCTAATCACGGAGAAGGCTCGCATCGGCAAGACAGTGGAGCAATACCTAGCTGAGAAAATGTACATTGATTACTCATACTACCTCAAGTATAGAAAATTAATAAGGATGCATTAAAGGAAACTATCCTCCTCCCCGCCCTAGAAGGGGCGATTGCCGTTCGTTTTTATCAGGGCATTCCCTTAATTACACATTAAAAGGGATTATGGTTCTCTCTTTTAGGGCAGTAAGTGGCTATACGTAGAGTTGCTTAATGTAGTAAAGTATTTAATTAAGGCTCGCCTCCTCTTTACCTGTGAATTTCCGGAAGGGGATAGATTATGAGGATTTAACTGATGAGATGCCGGAGAATAGGGCTCTTTCCTGGATGATAATTCCTCAATTAGTTAAGTCCGGCGTCATTCGTCCAGTTGATGTTCGCAACATAGTTAAATTATCCTGTAAGGAGAATGATAAGAACATTTTGAAGATAATATATGTCGTTGTTTATGGGCTGATAGATGATGGTATAATCGATTATGGTGATCTGCCTCGATGCCTTAAGTCCAAGTTCTTCTATAAAGCCGCTGGCTTCATGTTCGATAATGATGATTACGAGAATGCGATTAAGGCGTACACAATGGCAATAGAGAGGAACCAAAACAGGAAGAATTCGTTATTCAATAGGGCATTATCTTACGTGATCCTGTATAAAAATAACCCGAGACCTGATTATCTTGATTTAGCGGAGATGGATCTAAATGAGGTTAGGAAAATGGAGCGCATTAAGGATGATGTGGCGTTCCTCCTAGGCTTCATAAAGGAGGAGAAGGGCGAGATGGATGAAGCAATTAATTGGTACCAAACCGCCATAAAGCTAAATAGAAATAATAAGCTGGCCAAGGAAGCAATCGATAGGCTCCGTAAATCTCAATAGTGGAAATCTATTAAATTTATTCAATAATGGAGATAATTTATGGATCAATCCCATATTGATTACGAATCAATACTGAACGACTTGCTCAGCGGTAAGGTGAAGATGCATGAATTGGATAAGTTACTTGGAGATTCAAATAAGGCCACGGAAATCAGAAGAATCTATATTGAGCATAAGCTAGGCGTGAAGTTAAGCAATATAGGTAATACTGTGCTGGATTTCAATAAGGTCATAGGCAGAAACGCTGAAAACACGATAGGATCAGCACAGATCCCAATGGGCGTCGCCGGTCCATTATTGGTCAAGGGCTCCCAAGTCAATGGCGAAGTCTTCATACCGCTTGCCACCACGGAAGGCGCGTTAATAGCCTCAATAAATAGGGGAGCCAAGATAATTACGGATAATGGAGGCGCCCGCAGCCTCGTGATCAGGAATGAGATGACGCGTGCCCCCATCTTTAGGCTTAGCAATGCATCATCGGCCGTGGAATTCATTAAATGGGTTAATGATAATATGGAAGCCATACGTAAGGAGGCCGAGTCAACGAGCTCTCATTTACGGCTTTTAAGGGTAGAACCATTCATGTCGGGCAATAATGTGTGGCTTAGGTTCTCATACTTCACGGGGGACGCTATGGGAATGAATATGGTGACGGTGGCCACCGATAAGGCCGCTCAACTAATAATGAAAGGCTTCCCAGATGCCGTTCTAGTGGCATTAAGCGGCAACATGTGTGTCGATAAGAAGGCTAGTGCAGTGGATTTCCTGCTTGGCCGCGGAAAAACAGTGATAAGCGAGGCACTGATCAGTCGTGAGTACTTAGAGAAGAACCTGGGAATCACCCCCGCTAAGGTTGTTGATGTCAATAATAGGAAGAATCTATTGGGGTCAGCCATGGCTCACTCCTATGGATTTAACGCCCACTTCGCCAATGTTGTTACGGCAATATTCATAGCTACCGGCCAAGACGTGGCTCAAGTAGTTGAGTCAAGCATGGGAATCACTTGGGCAGAGGATCGCGGTGATCATCTATACATATCGATAACTCTCCCAAGCCTAGAGGTGGGCACAGTGGGAGGCGGCACAGCGCTACCAACCCAGAGGGAGGCGCTCAAATTAATGGGCGTGGATGTAGGCGGTGCCCCGGGATCCAGTGCTGTTAGGCTAGCTGAAATAATTGGCGCAGCTGTGTTGGCCGGCGAGTTGAATTTATTATTGGCATTGGCTAGGCAGGAATTGGCGGCGGCGCATAATAAGTTAGGTAGGGCTGGGAAAAATAATTGAAATTGTATGAAAAAGAAAAAAGATGATGATTTATTTTTAGGAGGAGCAGAGGTATGGAATTAATTACTCGATATACTTCATTGATTTAATGATGAATTGCCTTATCTTTGTCATCACGTTCTCGACGTGCCATATGGGATTAACGAAAACTATTAGCCAACCCTTATCCGACATATTGAAGAACGCAACCTTAAAGTTATTGTATTTTATTAGTAGGTATTGGAAGTTGCCGAGGAGGTCATCGGAGACCTTTCGAGATCGTTGAACGAACTCTAGAAGGCTTAGGACGCCGCGGAAGGATTTAACGGTGAGGGTGTTTGGGAGGTGATGTAGAAGCGGGACATTTGATGAATTAATTATTGCGGCACCAACTATAACCTCGCCGTCTATTAGCTCTGTCAGCAAAAGTTTTTTAAGCTCCATTGAGGGCGTTGTCTCCGTCACCTTATTGTCGGGCGAAACATAAATTACCAATGTCAAATCCCTAGGCTATATAAATGCGCCCTGATTTATAAATTTTTGCCCATTTATGTAGAGAAGCAGTTAACTAAATGACTCATCCAAAATAAGCGAGGCGAAGCCTTGAACGGCTTTGCTTGGAGCAATTAATAAGGTAATTATTTTAATGGATTCGCCTAATCCTTTGGTGATTAAAAGATAGAAACATAGGGGGTTTCGATTAGTCCTTAGGATTGGCAATCAATCATTTTGCCTAAGCCTTATAAATGCCGAATCCCGGTCTTCAGTATGCGGGTTGCCTACTCATTGATTGCATTAGCCGGCATAATTATAGCATCTAGCATCATCATTGCATTTCTATTTCCAGTTGAGTTAATGTTCTCCGTTGAGCCCAGATATTGGTACGTGATTTATATAGGTGGCTCCATAATACAGACACAAACCACGCCCCTCTATATTATTATGTGGAGGACAGCTTCCCTTCTTTTCTTGTCTTGGTTATCCCTAATAATAATATATATAATAAAGCCTTTATCGACTGCCGATGCATTATCTATCATCATCGGAGCAGCCTTCATTGTGTTTAATTACCTTTATTTATTTACCATAGGAGCCCCCCTAAGCTTTTATCCATTGATATTTGTGATTCACACAATTGGTCATCCCCTTACCTATATAGATATGGGGCAAGTCATGATAATATACATCATCTGGAGGATTTTGGCCCTAAGAAAAAGGGGTCTCCTGAAGATATTCTGGGCGCTCTGATAAAATGAACGACAAACCTCGCTGGGCGGGGAGGAGGTCAGTTGGATTCCTTAAAGTTTTTAACCGATTCTATCTATGCCTTGTTATGGGTGGAAAATCGCCAGTTCCATTGCTGGTAGATGGTAAGAGAGTGGATGGGAGATCGCCGGATGATCATAGGCCAGTTATGATGCGAGTAGGCGTTCTTCCCAATGCCAGCGGCAGCGCTCTAGTTGGTTATGGCAATACCGTGGTTCTTGCCGCCGTGTATGGACCGAGGGAAGCAATGCCCAGGCACATAGCTTTGCCTGATACGGGCGTGCTTCGGGTTAGGTACCACATGGCGCCCTTCAGCACTGATGAGAGGAAGAGCCCGGCGCCGACTAGAAGAGAAATAGAAATAAGCAAGGTAGTTAGGGAAGCGCTTGAACCAGTTATATTCCTAGAGCAATTCCCCAAGTCCTCAATAGATGTGTTCCTAGAAGTTCTTCAAGCGGATGGAAGCACCAGGGTAACCTCAATAACTGCGGCATCCCTCGCGTTAGCTGATTCCGGCATACCAATGCGTGACTTAGTGGTTGGCGTCTCAATAGGGAAAATAGGCAGCACCGTGGTGGTTGACCTAAATAAGCTCGAGGATAATTATGGAGATGGTGACATGCCAATAGCGGTGGTTTACAAGAGGAGTTGGGTCACCTTAATGCAAGCTGATGGCTCATGGACAGTCGATGAAGTAAAGACTGGGCTTAGCTTGGCTTTTAAGGCAGCTGAACCCATTTACAAAATGGAGAGAGACACATTAAAGGGCCGCTACTCAGAGGAGGCGATATCGCCATGAGCTACCCATTCGAGGTCATTCCAAGCCTACGGCGAGAGGCATTAATGAGACTAATATCTGACGGGAAGAGAGCAGATGGACGTGGATTATATGATTATAGGCAGATCGATATAAAAGTTGGACTCGTCAGAACCGCCGATGGAAGCGCGTTAGCCACCATCGGCAACACGAAGGTGATTGCCGGCGTCAAATTCGAGCTTGGAAGACCATTCGAGGACACCCCAGGCGAGGGGAATCTAATAGTTAACCTAGAGACTCCTCCCCTGGCTTCCCCCACGTTTGAGCCGGGGCCACCGGATGAGAATGCGATAGAACTAGCCAGAGTAGTTGATAGGGCAATACGGCACAGCGGCTTCATAGATATGTCCACATTATCCATAGTGCAAGGCAAGTCAGTCTACGCATTATGGGTTGATGTATATGTGTTGAATCATGATGGTAATCTAATGGATGCTTCACTGCTTGCGGCGGTGGCTGCCCTAGCCACCTCACAGGTCCCGAGGTCAATAATAGATGGAGACATCATTAAGCTGGATAAATCCAATAAGGTTCCTCTAACCGTTAATATGGATAAGATGCCCATAACCACGACCTTCAATAAGATAGGTAAATTCATCTTGGCGGATGCCAATGTAGAGGAAGAGGTGCTAAGCGAGGGAAGATTCACAGTGGCATTCAGCGGTAATGATGTCGTTTCAATACAGAAGTCCAGCGGGTTCTTCACTCCACTTGAAATAGAGGACATGATGACTCATGGACTCGAATTATCCAAATCAATAAGGGCTAGGGTAATTGAGTCTCTAGGCAATAAGCCTGAGTCCTTTATCATTTAGTTTTTAAACCCAAAATCGTTACCCACATTAAAATGGAGAACTATAATTACCCCAATGCAATATTGATCACGGCAGGCCACGTGGATCACGGCAAAACCACCGTGGTTCACGCACTTAGCGGTACCTGGGTGGCTAGGCACAGCGAGGAACTTAAGAGGGCAATGACCATTAAGTTAGGGTACACTAGCATTAATTTATCCAAGTGCGATGATGCTGAGTTCAGCGTTGCTCCCAGTTACTTGGTTGAGAAGTGCCCCAACGGCGAGCAACCAAAGCCCTATAGGAAGATATCTATGCTGGATGCGCCAGGCCATGAGGTCCTCATATCAACCATGATAAGCGGGGTAACCTTCGTTGATGCCGTGATAATGATAATAGACGCCACCATGCCTGTTCCCCAGCCTCAGACGGAAGAGCACTTCTTGGCGGCCTCAGTAATGGGAATAAATAACTTGATAATAGTCCAGAACAAGATAGATCTAGTGCCTAAGGAGAAGGCGCTGGAGAATTATAAGCAGATACAATCATTCATAAGAGGCACATGGGCTGAGGGCGCCCCAATAGTGCCTATATCCGCGCTCCATAAGGTTAACATAGATGCCTTAGCCACGATAATAGATGAGAAGGTGCCCCCAAAACCAATTGACGTGGAGAAGCCTCCAATAATGTACGTGTTGCGAAGCTTTAATGTGAATAGGCCTGGAACACCCGTGGAGAAATTAGTTGGCGGCGTCGTCGGCGGCTCCTTAATACAGGGCCGGTTACGCGTCGGCGATGATATAGAGATACGGCCGGGCCTGAAAATAGGCAATACTTACAAGCCAATAAATACTAAGGCAGTTAGCATAGCCATGGATAATGTGCAGCTAGAGGAGGCTCGCCCCGGCGGCTTAGTCGCTATTGGAACGAAGCTTGACCCAGCATTAACGAAGGCTGATTCCCTCGTGGGCAGCGTCGTAGGCCATCCAAACCAACTTTACCCAGTATATACCAGCATTGTCTTGGATTATCACCAAATACAGAGGAGGGATATGAAGGATCAATTGAAGGCCAATGATCAAGTAATGGCCATAATAGGTTCGGCATCCATACCGGGCATAGTTAAGAGCATGAGGAACTCCTCAATTGAGGTAATGCTTAGAAAAGCGGTCTGTGCTCCCCCCGGCTCTAGGGCTGTAATAATAAAACAAGTGGGGGGCAGGTGGCGCATAACTGGATGGGGCGCATTAATTGATGGTCAAACGGTCCTCGACTAAGGTCTCCCTAGTTCTTTTTGATACCAGCGCATTAATTCTATCTTTCAAGAATCACGTGAATCTACTTGACCGAGTATCGGAGATAGTTAATGAGATTTACATCCCAATAGTGACGCGTGCAGTGTTGGATGAATTAGATAAATTACATGGATTCGGCTCACCTCAGGCTAAGCATATGGTGACCGCCATTAAGGAATTGATTTCAAGGTATTTCTCAATCGCAGACATCGGAGGCGAAGCGGATGAAAGCATAATTAATTTCGCGACGCAACGAAGATGCACAGTGGTTACGTGCGATATGGAGCTTAAGCGCAAGTTAGAGAAGGCTGGAGTCACCGTAATATATTTCAGGAAATCATCGGGACGATTCGAATCAATTTTCTAATCAATCACTGCCCATTGTTTAATTTAATAAATTACAGTGAAAATACTGTATTTAGGAATGGCCAATGCCTCCCGAGGAATCTAGTTCTAGGAAACGGTAATCCTCGATAAAATAATCGATCCTTATAGACCATAACGGAGCAGCACCAATTAATAGATGCAACCCCTAAGGCCTCGGGGAGCCCTCGCCCCACAAGGTAGGGGGTCAGTGGCCGTAATCTAGCTTAAAAACAGCTGTGCATTAATTCTTGGGATGAGTGCGGGCGGAGATGAAGTGAAGGGAGCAGGTATAATAATTAGGAGGCTTAGTTCTAGGGAGGAGTTCGAGGAATTTGGTCGAGTGGAGATGAGTGTATGGGGTGGGCAATACCCGCCTCCACCTGAGCTGCTGAGGGCGATAGCAGATAATGGTGGATTAGTGTTGGGGGCGTTTCACGGTGAAAAAATGATAGGTATATTGCTGAGCTTCACGGGATTCAATGGTGGGAGGATATATCATTACTCGCATCAGGCTGGGGTTTTAGCTGAGTATAGGGATAAGGGGGTGGGCTTTATGTTGAAGATGACGCAGCGCAGCGAGGTGATTAAGATGGGGCTGGATCTAATTATTTGGACATTTAATCCTTTAATGGCTAGAAACGCATTCTTTAATGTGGGAAAACTCGGCGCCATAGTTAGATGCTATATGAGGAACTATTATGGTTTGATGAATGATGAGTTGAACAGGGGCATACCAACTGATAGAGTAATAGCGGAGTGGTGGATCAATAATAAGCGAGTTAATGGTTGGCGCCCCATCAAGGTAAGTGATCCTCTTCAGTATCCACAAGTAATTGCCACTGTCCCTGTTGAGGGAGGCCCATATAGATTACCGGTGCATGTAATTAAGCCAACAAGTGATCCGCTTATGCTGGAGATACCGGCTGACCTTCTTTCGCTCAGGGATGCTCTTGGCGAGTCAGCCGTAAATGCCTGGATCAACGCTTATCGCGATGCATTTGATTTCCTCCTGGGGGAGAATTATCATGCCACAGATGTAGTTTCATCCAATGGCCGCGTGTTCTATGTATTCACTAGATCCGATGAGGACCTGGGCCAGAGCATATGCAATATGGCACATGGCAAAGAAGCGACAAGGCTCGACGATTAGAGAGGCCGGGTTCCTATAATTTACGGAAAGGTGAGCTTCAGGGTAGGCATTTCATGTTGGGAAGCGCGGATATTCAAGTGAAACGGAATGAACTCAGTTAACAATGGTATAAATCCAGGGTTCGACTATTTATTAATAGGTTAATTTCAGGGTTGGAGCGGGGGATCTTTGCTATTTTAATCGATTGAGTTATATTAGTTTATCCGTGCAGAATAGATCAATGTCATTTGGTTTCGCCGAGGATATGGATTGCGGAGAAATACGGAAGCACTCATTGATAGGGAAGAGCGCCGCCAGTGCCCTTCAGAAACTACTTGATGCAGTGAAGGGGGGCGAGGCCGGGGTCTATATATTGATGGGGGAATATGGAACTGGTAAGACATTGATTCTAAGGAAGCTAAGTTTGATGATTGGCGGCATTCATGTCATTAATCTTCGACGCGGCATTGATATTTCCTGCTCCAATTCATCTAACGATTCATCGATATATGCCATAGATAATTTCGAGATGCTGCTTCAGAAACCGTTGGTATTTGGGGATAAAGTGAGGAATATAATATCTAACGCTAAGCTCCTAATAGTATCTATTTCATCCAGCGGTGGTCCAATATATGGGGGAAGCATAGTTAACATCAGTGATATATTGATGAGGCTGGAGAATGCGAAGAAGATAATCGTAGAGGTGGATCCCGATGATGCAAAGAAAATAGTTGAATCAGCCGGCATAGGCATTACAGTGCCGCCGCTATTAATGAAGACGCCTGGAATCGTGATTAGGGCATTTGGGGGCAAGCGTGGCTCCGTTGATGATACCTATATGATGATCTAAGATAATTCATGCCCGATTTGCTTCCTCCTAATTATATGCCATGGGTAAGGCAAAAATTAAAAATAATGGATTCGACCCCTGCTAGATGGGCGTATATGAGTACTTATTGGAGGAGATAAGGCGGCATGGCTCCATTCATTTAACGCTGCTTGACCCGGATAAGATAGATATTGAGAAGTTCATCGAATTATCCAGAAATGCCGAGAGAAGCGGATCAAGTGCAATAATGGTTGGCGGCAGTCTGGGCGTCAATGAGAGGCTTCTCGATGATTACCTGGAAGCAGCCAAGAAGGAGGTTAAGATACCCTTTATACTGTTTCCAGGAAACATAGCTGGGCTCAGCAATAAGGCCGATGCATTATTCTATTTATCAGTGCTTAATTCCCTTGACCCATACTACATAATAGGCGCCCAAGTTCAAGCGTCGATATTGATAGCTAAGCGATATCGATCGCTTGACATTATACCAATGGCATACATAATAGTTGGGGAGGGCGGCGCCGCTGGTTACGTGAGTAATGCCCGCATGCTTCCCTTCGAGAGGGATGACATAATAATTGCCTATGCATTAGCTGCAAAGTACCTTGGATTCAGCGTTATATATCTAGAGGCTGGATCCGGCGCAAAGGAACCAATGCGTCCAAGCATAATTGCTAAGATGAAGAAGTTAGTGGATAAGCCGGTAATGGTTGGCGGCGGAATCAGAACGCCAGAGGTAGCTTACAGCATAGCACTAGCTGGTGCCGATATGGTGGTGACCGGTACAGTGGTTGAGGAGTCCCCATCAATGATATTATCGGATATAGTTAATGCCGTGCATAAGGGCGGCATGGATAGGATTGGAAGCGATCTAGGGAACAAGGAACCTAAGCAATAGCACGATTATTGGAACAACTATCCCAATCACTATTACGGCCGTGGGGGATAGCTTTATTTTCTCTATTTCCCCCACATCATAAAACCTAACGAGGCCTGCCGACATGAATGGCTGCATGCCGCTCGATTTCCTTCTCTTACTTGGCATGGCTCAACTTATCCCTGCTCGTTTTTAAGCGTTTCCAACAAAAATATATAGTAGCGGAGAACGGAAAGCAGATCTAAAGAATAAAGGATCCCCAGCCCTCATTCGTTAATGCAACTGCTCCTCCAATGCGTTCCCTAAGCATAATCAAGGGATCACCGTTAGAGTTTGCACCTAGGAATGAACCAGCAAGAACAAAGATAAATACGGAACTTAATGGATTCGGTTTATTGCCCGCCAAAGACGATCACGTGGGCCGTAATTCCATAATTGGTTGCCCTATTGCTCATAGACTTCACATCAATGCATCGATTTAACCTATGCGTTGAACATATTGAGAAGGGATCGGCTTAGCAGTTTCAATTAAGAGGCCCCTCCTTAATCGTGGTGGATCATGACGAGGCAGCGCCCCTGAGGAGTTAACCCCTAGGCCTCGGGGAGTCCACAAGGCGGGAGAGGGTCGGTTGCCTAACATGGGTATCGCCTCATCTTTAGTAAAACATTTAAAAATCCCAATGCCTGGGTTTCTTGATAAGTTAATGAAGAGGGTGGTAAGACTATCGGTGCAGCCTGGAAAGCCGCTTGCGGCTCAAGCCATTCAGCAGCTTCAGCAGGCATCGCTCAATGCGGATAAGGTTTCGAAGGATATAACTGAAAAAACCAAGCCAATTGCTGCATATGTCTCTGGGAACATAGTTGTTGAGGTTATAGCCGATGATGGCAACTACTCCCTCTCGATAGAGTATCCATCAATAACGGACCTATTAATTAAGGCGGCCGGCAAGGCTGCTCCAACGCATCAAGCCGGTAAGGAGATAATTGGGGATATACCACTAGAGAAGGTCGCCGAGGTCGCTCTGATCAAGTTGGATGAGATCAGGAGCAATGATTTCAAAAAGGCACTGAAGCAAGTCGTTAGCACTTGCCGCTCAATTGGATTAACCGTTAATGGAAAGGATCCGAAGGAGGTGGTTAAGGAAATCGATGCAGGAAAATACGACGAATTAGTTAAAAAGTACGAGGAAAAGGCCAATAAGGGTGATAATTGATGAGCCTTAAACAGGAGTTAGTGACTAAGGCCATTGCTGAAGCCAAGTCCGTCTCGGCTAGGCGTAGATTCGAGCAATCAATAGATTTAGTAGTGACCTTCAGGGACATAGATATAAAGAAGCCTGAAAATAAGTTCTCCCTAACGGTTACTTTGCCGCATGCAATCCCCAATAAATTAAACAAGATATGCATGATTGCCAGTGGTTCCATGGTATTATCGGCTAGGGATGCAGGCGTGGATCTAGTGATTTCTCGCGATGATTTTCCAAAATACACGGAGTCCAAGAAAGCGGTTCGGAAGCTTGCCCAGGAATATGATTTCTTCCTGGCTACTCCGGACATGATGGTTCAGATAGGTAGGTCCATGGGTTCCATATTAGGGCCTCGGGGAAAAATGCCCGACGTGGTTCAGCCAAATGCTGATCTAAAGCCCATAGTGGATAGATACAGGAGAAGCGTTAGGGTTAAGATAAAGGATCAACCACAGGTAATGACTAGGGTTGGGAGCGAGGCGATGAGTGAGAAGGAGGTCGTTGAGAACATCAATGCAGTGCTGGAGGAGATCTATAAGAAGGTCTCTCCAGAGAAGGTTCGCGCCATATATGTGAAGCTAACGATGGGGCCACCAATAAAGCTAACCCTATCCCAATAATTCTGTTAATTGTTTTTAGGCAATAAATGTTAATTCTTAGGCTGAATCCAGGTAATGAGCGTACTCCCACTCAGTTATTTTATCCCAAGTATTTTCCCACCTGTATAATGCCGCATACTCATTCCATTCCTTCTCCTTAACCTTTATGTACTCCATCAATGCTTCCCTCAAGTTTTCGTCCCTTAAGAGGCTACTGCCGCCGAGAAGCTTCACTGCATCCCCTAGGGTTTGCGGTGTTTCCTCGGCATTAATTTCATACGCAACCTCATCAACGGGAGCCGGCGGAACTAATTTATCGGTTAATCCGCGTAGTATTGATATTAACTCGGCGGAGAACGCTAGATAGGGATTCATGCTGGGATCCGGGTGCCTATACTCAAAACGGTTAACTTTCTTCCCGTAGTAGGGGATCCTTATCATTGCTGACCTGTTTCCGTAACCCCATGCTATTCTAGTTGGCGCCTCATGATGAGGCACAAGGCGCTTATACGAATTAACAGTTGGAGCCACCAATGCGCTTATTTCCTTGGCTGCCGAGAGCAATCCAGCTATTGCGCTTTGTGCTTCCGGCGTTGCCTCGCTATTCCTCGACTCAAAGAGGTTGCGTCCATCTAGATCCCATAGGCTTATATGCGTGTGGGCGCCGCTGCCATTAATTCCCCAGAATGGCTTTGGCATGAATGTTGCGGTTAATCCATGTCTCTTCGCTATATCCCTAGCCATGATTTTATAGATAATTATATTATCTGCAACCTTTATCGGGGAATCCGCCGGTATATTGATCTCGTACTGGGATGGAGCTACCTCATGATGTATCTTAGTCTCGCCGATGCCGGCGCCGCTGATGGATGCGGTTAATTCCATGGCTATGTCGCTTAAAATATTGGTGTTGCGCCCCTCGAAGTAGGCTCCATTATCTGCCAGGAATGGAGTATTACCGTTTAGTCCCACAATGAAGAACTCCACCTCAACCCCCATCATGGCGTGAAAACCCATTTTCTCGGCATTAATCATTACTCCAAGCAGCACGTTGCGTGGATCCCTCATTATTGGTTTTCCGGAATCATCCACCACATTCATTAATGTGTCGGCTATTTTTCCATCGTTCCACCGCTCAATGAATACGGCATGAGGATCCGGCAGCGCAATGAAGTCGCTCTTATTAACGGTGGAGTATGACGGTATAGACGAGCCGTCAAACGGCATGCCGTCCCTGAATACGTCCAGCGCGGGATCGATTGGCATTAATTCGGCCCTTGGCTTGCCATGTATATCGATCACGGTGAATTTAACGTACTTAACCCCAGCCGCCTTCAGCACCCTCCAAATCTCGCGCGGTTCTATTGATTCCACGTATTTCTTTATATCAAGCATATAACGTGTTAGCTAACTAGTATAAATTATTTATTGTCAAAATCGCAGCAATATCATTGCGATATACAAGTTTTTACTGGTAATTAACGTTAATCTTAGGTCTAATAGACAACTAATCACGTACAGAATAAACCACAGATCCACTTCCTAAAGCCGTAAAATCACGGGGCTCCGAGCATTCATGAATTAGGCATTCATTGTTACCCTTAGATTTCTTAGTTTAGTTCTCAAAGCCACCGCCTCAATAATTATTATTAATGCCACGGAAGCAATTACAATGTAATCTATTGGCATATATTGAGCGGATTCATAAAATGTAACCAACATTAAAGCCGCGCCTCCAATGGTTACTGCTTTGCCATAATTGCTGACCACCCTGGAGGCGGCCACTGCTATTATTGCTAGGCTCAATACGTAATAAAGCGAATCTACGGCATACGTGTACTCCATTGCTCCATAAGTTAATTGCACCCAATTAGATGCGCCGAGGACCCATGACGCTATATATGATGGGATCAACACGCCCCCTGCCACCATTGTCGATGCATATATGGCGGTTACTGGCGTTAAGTATTTTCCATGTATTTTACTTAAATGCTTGGGAAGAAGTCCATCCCTAGCCATGCCGAAAAGCATGCGTGCAGTGGCGTTCAGCGTAGCTAAATAACAGCCAAATACGCTAAATATTACCGATAACGAGAAGGCAACTAATCCCCAGAAGCCCAAGTAGTGCTTAATTAATGTAAATATGGGATTCACGCCGAAACCCTCCGCCGCAGTGACGAATCCATTTATGGATTCCTCGCCGAACCCTATATTAAGGAGAATAACATATGTTACGGCCATATAGAGTAACCCCATTAATAAGGTGGCAAAAAGCGTAGCACGCGGCACCGTCTCACCGGGTTTACGCGCCTCCTCAGCTATCTGGGTGCTTGTCTCAAATCCCATAAAGTAAGTCACGGAGAAAAGCAAGCCTCCGCCAATGCCGGCCAATACACCGCTTATGGTGCTGCCATATGTGGCGGCTGGAGTAAATGGAAATAATGATGCCTCCCCCCATTTACTGTAAATGCTTAAAGCAATGAATAATGCCAATATTGCGACCTCTATTGATGTAAGAAGGGCCTCCACTCGTATGCTTGGCCTTATTCCACTAATGGATATTATCATGGCTGCGGCAAGTGGAATAAGCACCAATGGCAATGGATTAATCAGGTTACCAGTTACTGCATAAATAGCCTCAGTTGATAAGTATGAGAAAGCTATTGCCACCGATGATAATCCTATCAAGCTGTATATTATATAGATCATTCCATTCAAGAACCCCATATATGAATTAAGTGCATGAGCCGGATACGCGTAGAAACTAGCTGCGTTTGGGTATCGCTTAGAAAGCACGTATATTGCATATACCATAGTCATGACGCCCAGCGTCGTGAGCAGCATTGCCAACGGCGCAGCAGCATATGCCGTGCCCATTATTAGAGCCGCTCCACCGGCTATGCTATACGTTGGGGCCTGGCCAGCAAGCGAATTATATAAGAGACCTAGAAAACCAGTGGCATTCTTCTTGAGTTCCCCGCCCATGAGTTTAATGCGGTGCCTTTATTGATATAAGCATTGTTAAACGTTTAGCAATTAATTGAAAATTAATTCAATAGATATGATCAATAAGAGGCGATGATCCATTCCCATGGATGGAGGCAGACTAAAATGTGATTACAGTCCCATCATGGTCCTTCGGCAATCGATAATGGCGTTTTCATTGAGTTCAGAGCGGAAGGCTTAAAAAAGAAGCCATGGAGGGCTCCTCATGCCTATATCGGATCAGGAAAAGCTACGGATTGCGATAGAGCATAGATTTGGCTACTGGATTTGCAGGAACTGCGGCGCAAGAAACCCAATAAATGCCGAGAAATGCAGGAGATGTAAAAGCAAGAATCTTAGACCAAAGAGATTCAAGCATTAATGATATGTAAAAAGGAAAAACTCTAAAGAGACCCCAGCTATCTGGGATCTATTCCAGATGAGATTTCCCCTTATTACTCCCGCCGTTTTTATCACCTAAACTTTCTTGTAATAAAACGCAATAGATATTGAGGAAACGAATTTGAAGATGAGATTGATAGAGATCAATATAACGCCTCCCCTGAATCAGTGATGCGAGCCTCTCATCACTTTAGCAGCACTCGAGATCGTCATCATGCAAAGAGCGGCAACTAAGCGGCTTTTAACTTTATGGGGTAATGTTTCTAGTTAAGCGATTCTTTGATGTTTTTAGATTCCTCAGATACCCATTAAGGCGAGGCAATTTACTGCTTTTTTTCGAGGATCATTATCAATGATTTTATAAATTCATCTATATTTGCTATCTTTATCATGGAATCGCCCGGGGCATTGCTTATGGTTCCAACTTTTATATCATTTACATTAATTTGCATGCCTATGCATTTGCTGAGTTTATTTATGCTAAGCAGGTAATAATCCCCCAGCTTGACTTTATTGGTATCTATGCAAGTCTTGATTCTCGTAACCATATCTCCATTGGTGTAATTAATCACTTTGCCGACCTTAACAACTATGTGCGCATCAATTAACAATCCTAGAAGCGCCTTAAATGCAACCTTATTTATCCAAGAGGATGGCGATAATCGTCTTATCTCCTCATTCAATAAATTGAATAATTCATCCTCATTAATTGATCCATTTTTCAGCAGCACATCAATTAATAGTTTATATTGCGGAAGAGCATTCATCAAATATGAATGCAACTGTTTTGCTCCTGCTCCCATTTTTATAGAGTTATATATTGCCCAGCCATGTTGAGTTAATTCGATTGCTTCTCCATTCTCCTCCACTATGCCGATCCGTAGGAAGAACCTAGTTATGTCGCCCTTTCCTTTACCGATATCTAAGTTCTTATTCCTCACATCGCCCTTCCTTAATCCATAATTATCGCCAACTGCCTCTATATATGCCAATAATTTATTCAAGCTAACTCTGGGAAACGGGATACTTCTTTGAACATTTAATGCCATATGCCAAACATGCCTCTCACCCTTAAAACGATGTCCCTCACTCACAGAAATAATACCTGGGATTCCCTCTCTTTAGGAGGCCTTAATCAATTCTTATGATTGTTTGCAATCAATGGCTAAATACTCGGCTCAGGAATCCTCATTCCGGAGCTGCACTAAGAAATTGTATTTCCCCAAATATTTAGGTCCTCAATTTCTATATTGAATTCTCCTAGCTATAATAATTATATTTTTAAAGGTGGAATCCCTGAACAACGCTCTATGCGAAACATGTTTGCTAGGTTGCTTAATCCATTCATACGGGGGGAGGCGGAGCTATTTAGCGGCTTGAGGCGGCATATAGAGCTAGCCCACAAGGCAATCACATTATTGGAATCCCTATCGTCGAATCCCTCCTCGCAAGATATTTCATCAATAATATCCGAGGTATCTATATTGGAGAATCAAGGTGACTCCATAAGTAGGGAATTAACCCAGGAAATATCCTCTGGAGCCATTTCCACTCCACTCATAGGCGACGTGGAGATGCTTGTGGGAAAAATAGATGATATACTGGATAAAACCTATGTTTTAGCGAGGGAAATGAGGAGAGCATTAACCCTCTGCAATACTCCCATCGTGCTTTCAATGATACAGAAATCCATTAGGGAGGAGATTCAATTAACCAGGCGTGGATTAGAGGATTTAATGGAGGTACTGGACTCCATAAATAAGGGGGGAACATATACTTCAACTAAGGAATATACGCTGGCGATAGAGAAGCTGGAGGAAATGGTTGATGACGTGAAGGATAACGCAATTGATGAATTATATGGTAAGGTAAAGGACATGGGTTATGCCGAATTCCTTAGCTTGCTCAACATGATATTCGAAGTTGATGATGTGATGGATTCAATAAAGGACGCATCATTCATGATAATAACTATATTGAGGAGTCTTGGATCATGATGTTGACTTACATAGTTGCTGCATATGTATTGATTGCTCTCTCGACATTCCTCGTGTCTGCTAATAATTTATCGCTAATAGTTGGCCCAGTGGTTGGAAGTAGGTTAATACGACCGCAAGCAGCCATATTAATGACTGCCATAGGTTACGTCGCTGGACTAGTTATCCAGGGACGAAGCATGAATGTTTATAGCGTGGGTGATTCTGCGCGTTTAGTTCTATTCGCTGTTAGCCTAGTGGTCTTCACTATAGGCGAGGGCTCCAGGATACCCATGTCAATAACTAACTCTCTATATATGTCCATAAATGGGATCCATTTGGTTAACGGTTATCTATTAAGTAATTTCTATGTAGTCATTGGTTATTGGTTCCTCACCCCAATACTAATTGCCGTGTTCTCATATGTGGTTTACCTAATAATAAGGTATTACAGTGCGGCGAATCCAATAAGGTACATAGCCATGTTTAAGATATTGATGATAATACTCTCATTCATGGTGGCATTCTCCTTTGGGGCCAATAATTTGGGACTGGTTTGGGCCCTCTCGGGTCCAAGCATTGGCAATTTATTACTTATATCAGCAATTGCGGTACTGGGCGCAGTTATAGGTGGGCGCAGGACTCTGGGTGCATATGGTAGAATGTATGGATTCGGCCCATTAACAGGCGCATCAGCTCAATTATCCGTGTTCATAGCTATGGAGGTGGCCACGTTTCTTGCAATACCCATGACATTGACCCTCAGCGTCACTGGTGCATTGCTTGGACTAGCCTTTGCGCATAGGTTTAGGTTTATTAATGCCAATTATGTATATATGATAATAATGGGTTACTTTGCCTCGCTTCTATTATCATTATCATTGGCCTTCATAATTTATAAGCTCCTCATTTGAGGCCTAATAGAGACATCGCTGGCCTTCTCTCCACGCTAAAAGGCAGTTCACCATCTTAAATTATTATAAACCGCCGCAAACCGGACAAGTTGGGCTTCGTTGGAGTTGCACTTCATCTATTATTCCATTCCCTAGATCTATGATTAATAACTTATTCATTAGTACTGGGGATAGGCCGGCCGCGATTCTAATTACTTCGCTTGATTGTATTGATGCAATGACTCCAGCCACGGGGCCAATTATTGAGCTGCAGTCACCTGCCAAGCAAGAAATGTTATCCCCAGCCCCTGCTCCAAGGCTGCTTAATTCCCTTAAGCATGGCGTCTTGCCTGGATAAATAGTGGTTACTGTTCCAATCCAACCATTTACTGCTCCATGGCTGATTGGTTTCCCTCTACGTATTGCTGACGCATTTATTAGCTGCCTAGTTTTCCAGTTATCCACGGCCAATGCGATTATGTCGACTTCTCTGGCCACCTCATCAGCCTTCTCCTCGCTTGTGATGGCATCATTCACGGCATCAACATGGACTTCACTATTGATTTCGGCTAGCCGCTTCATGCCGACTAGAGCCTTTGGTTTGCCAATATCATCAATGGTATATAATAATTGCCTGTGTAGATCCGTTAAGGAAACAGTGTCGAAATCGACGAGCAGCAATTTACCCACGCCGGCTCCAGCGAGATACATTGATATTATTGACCCAAGCCCTCCAAGCCCTATAATTCCCACCGAGCTTTTCCTAAGTCGTGCTTGCCCGCTCCGTCCAAGGAGCGGTATCTGCCTAATGTACCTCTCCATTATGTTTCCGGCGGCTTAATGTTTACCCATAATAAAAACCTAAGCTTTTTTAACTTAATAATAGGCTTATCCTTCCCATGATAAGGCGAATAAGCAGTGCTTGCCCAGATGAAGTTAGGCAAATGATTATTTCATTGGCGGTTACATATGGTGCATTTATAGTGGTGTTCTATGGGATTTACCCAATATACGTAATTGCGGCAGCGGTGTTAATAGCGGTGGGCACCGGCTTCATGGGCCATGAATTAATGCATAGATATGTAGCGCGCCGCCTTGGATATATAGCTTGCTATAGGATGTGGCCCCTTGGCCTAGTCATGCTGGCATTAACCTCGGTGGTTAAGATACCCATGGGTATAGCAGGAGCCGTTCATATAGGCTACAGGACTAGAAGCAGCAAGCCAAGCCAGCGGGATCCCGCGCTGATCTCAGCCGCGGGTCCCCTTGCTAATGTGTTTTTCTCGCTGATATTTCTAGTGCTTTACGTATATATCTGGAGATCCCCGGTCTTCTATATTCCATACGCCATTAATGCTTGGTTGGGCTTAATGAATATGATCCCGGTTCCGCCTCTTGATGGATTTAAGGTCATTCATGAGAGAGAGTACGGCTTATGGACCATTACCATAGTGGCGGCCGCATTATTATCCATTCCTTACCTGCAATCCATAATTTAGCACCAGTATTTCTAGTGCGGCTCAGGGGATTGCCATAGGCGAATCATCATCCATATTCTTAAAAATGTGGCGTGGAAATACCCTTGGTGAGCTTGGGGTCCTGCTTCAATGTTTAAATGCTGGCAAGTTGGGTCATGAGGCAGGGAGCCCCAAAGCGGAGTAGTTCACGTTGTATTGATGATGATGGGATGAGCTGAGTAAGTGATGATATTTCTGCGCTGATGTATTGCTTTGTGATTATATTTTCAATTAAATGTGGTCAATCTAGCCGTAATTATTTAATTCTTAGTTAAATTAATCGCATTGAATGCATCATAATCTTTACTTATGTCGAGCAGAATATGCTTTACTTGTAAAAAATATTACTTGTAAAAAATACCAATAATGCTTAAAAACCTATAATCTATATAACTAAGTGCCTGGACCAGAACAAAATCCAGGAAATGAAAGAAAGATAAGCGAGGCTGAGGCGGAGCAATCGGATAAAATGCTGAGACGCGCATTGGGTAGATGGGATATAGCGTTCCTAGTGGTCGGCGCAATGATAGGAAGCGGTTGGCTCTTTGGCTCCAGTGGGGCAGCCACCGCTGCGGGACCTGCGGCAATACTCTCCTGGATAATCGCGGGCTTCTTAATGATTTTCATAGCCCTCACCTTCTCGGAAATAGGCGGGATGCTTCCAAAGACCGGCGGAATAGTCAGGTACCCACAATATGCCTACGGTGGCTTTGCATCCTTCATACTGGCCTGGTCATATTTGCTCAGCGCAGTGACGGTGGCTCCCAGCGAGGCCATAGCTGCGGTGACCTATATGTCGACCTACATTCCAGCTCTCTATACATCTAGCGGCATAACTCCTCTAGGAGTAGTAGTAGCAGCGTTGCTTACAATTTTCTTCTTCTTGCTTAATTGGTACGGAGTTCATGTAATGGGCAAGACTAATACCGGCGTTGGGTGGTGGAAAGTCATTATACCGTCCCTAACATTCATTTTATTGATGGGATTAGCAATGCATAGCGCTAACTTCACATCGCTGCCGGGCGGCTTCATTCCGTACGGCATGGCTGCAGTATTCCTAGCAATACCGACGACCGGAATAGCCTACTCGTACTTAGGCTTTAGGCAGGGAATAGAATTCAGCGGCGAAGCCAAGAAACCCACAGATGTGGTTTGGGGAACAATACTGGGCTTCATATTAGTAATGGCAATATATGTGCTGCTTCAAGTATCATTCATAGGAGCAGTGGATTGGAGTAAGCTCCACATACTTAACTCGCAAGGTCAAATAGTTGGTTCAATAACTCCCGGGGATTGGGCTGACTTAGGTAAAACAGAGCTATCCACTGGACCGTTTTATGAGATAATGGCATTAAGCGGCGTGGCAGTGCTGGCCGCATTTGGTATTTTACTGTTGATAGATGCAATAGTTTCTCCATCGGGCACTGGATGGATATATATTGGAACCACTGCTAGGACAATATACGGCATGGCCGCTGATGGCCACTTGCCTGATGCATTTCTTAGATTAAATAAGCACAGGGTACCCATGTATCCAATGATTGCTGCATTATTAATAGGCCTAGTATTCCTGCTTCCATTCCCCACTTGGTTCGCCATTTCCTCATTCATAACGTCGACCACCGTATTTACCTATATAGTGAGCGGACCGGCCTTAATGAGCTTCAGGAAGATTATTCCGGATATTCCTCGTCCACTTAAGTTGCCTGCTGCCTCCCTCATAGCGGCGATAGCATCGATAGCATCTTATCTAATAGTTTACTGGAGCACTTTCTACACGCTTTGGTTCGTGTTCGCATTGGTTATAGGTGGATTACCGGTGTTCTATATGTACACGATGGTTAATCGTTACGGCGTTAATAGGACTAATGCCACACTGGCTGGATTAATTTACTGGGCAGTATTAATAGTCTCCACATACTTCTTAATATATGTACCAATAATAGCGCCCACGGGTTGGCCTTCTTCCTCTCCGTCTACTATCCCATTAACTGCGGGAGCTGCAATAGACTTCACCGTATATATATTAATAACTTTGGCAATGGTTGCTGGCTTCACTTTATGGCTCTCCTCCTCAACGCCTAATAAGGATGCTGCTAAGCATGTGAAGGCTGGTTGGTGGGTTGTCGCGGTTATATTCACGTCAGTTATATTGTCGTTCCTTGGCTCGGCCAATTATGGACTTGTATTCACTACGGCAGTCATACCGTTTCCATGGGATGTCGTTGTCGCGGCCCTCGTCGCCTTGGCTCTTTACTTCTATGGTACTTATAGTGGTATATTAACGGATGACTTAATCATTGCCTTAAAGGAAATGGGCGTGGTTAATATACCTCAACAGGAGAAGTAATGGTTTTCACTCATCAATAAAACAAAAATATTCCTCTCTTTGTTTGGACGAGAAGATTTTTTAACTTTGATATTTCTCAATGAGTATAATGGATGATATAGAGGACGTGATCAATAGAGTAGAGAGAAGAGTCTCATCGCCCAGTTTCTCCAGGGCTGTTGGTAAATCAATAGCTGATGATATATTGCTTCTAATAAAGGCTTTGAGGAAATCGAGATGCGTGGTTTCACTGGATTTAAATGAGGCTGAGCGATTGTTGAATGATTATTATATTGCAGAGCATAGGGTTAAGGACTTAATGAGGAGAACAATTGAAGTAATGCTGAATAAGTATGGGGATAGATTAAGGGAAGTGTATCCGCTTCTGCCAATGGAGCTCCGTGACGCGCTTAGGTCTGCAGCCAATACTGATGATTACTTAGATAGGTTGATTAATTCATTAATTGATGAATTAAGGGGGCCCGAGCAAGATTTGGTGGCGCTAGTTAAAAATGCAAGGGAGGTGAGCAGCAAGTGCGGCGAGTGACTGCCTCGGCTCCTGGAGTGGTTAAGCTATTTGGGGAGCATGCCGTGGTTTACGGTAAACCGGCAATAGCTATGGCAATAAACAAGAGGCTCTATGTTGCCGCTGTTCCTAGAATGGATGGGCATGTAAAGATAGTGGCCAGGGATCTCAGGACGAGGGGATTAATGATTAATATGGGGGAGAACGGCGAGATAGGCATAGAGACGGAGTACGGCATTGCGTTGAATGCAGTATCTTATTTGAGAACGGCCATAGATACTGCGAGAATGTTTCTTGGAGAGAAAAGAGGAATTGAATTAGATGTATCATCCGAAATGCCGGTCGGCGCTGGACTAGGCACATCAGCAGCAGTGGCTGTGGCATCAATACGAGCATACGCCGAAGCATTTGGTTACTCTATAAATAATGAGGAGGTTGCGAGGCTTGCCCATGAAGTTGAGAAAACGGTGCAAGGCGCGGCGAGCCCCATGGATACAACCGTATCCGCCTTAGGCGGAATTCACTTAATAAGCACGAATGGTCGAGAAACCATAAAGGCGGGCCCCCTCCCCATTGTTATTGGGTATGTTGAGCGCGAATCAACCACAAGGGACCTAGTTAAATCAGTTGGGAGCTTGAGGAGCAAGTATCCATCCATTATTGATTTAATAATGGATGCCATAGGCGAAGTAACCAAGATGGCTAGGCATGGACTGGAGGCCAATGACTTAGGAACAGTGGCTGACCTAATGAATATAAATCAAGGATTACTGGAATCGCTTGGAGTATCAACGGGTCGGCTTTCATCCTTGATCTACGCAGCAAGGAGGGCTGGGGCAATTGGCGCTAAGTTAAGCGGTGCGGGCGGTGGCGGCATTGTGATAGCCCTTGCGCCTAATGCGATTAAGGAAGTGGCGATCGCCATGGAGGTTGCCGGCGGCCACTCCATGATTGTGGATAAAGATGAACATGGAGCTAAAATAGACTGATCAAATTATGTTATTAGTTATCTCATTTTCATTTCTTGTAACCGATTTTACGAAGTAATTCCCGCCTTTCTGCTGCATCTTGCTCGGATTCCACGCCCAATGGTGATTCCCCATCTATTACTCCTATTACTCCTCTTCTATTGGGCTCCTCCTCAGCAATTATTATGCTTAGTGGATTAGCTGTTGCAGCATAAATAGTGACTACTTCATGAACGTTTTTTATCGCGTTTAATATATTTATGGGATACGCATTCCTGATGAATATTACGAATACGTGGCCAGCAGCTATCTTGCTGCAGAGACGAATAGCTGCATCCCTTAACTCATTATCGTTACCATCATGCCTGATCAACCTCTTTCCACTGGCTTCGCAGAAAGCCAAACCGAACCGTATGCCTGGAACCGATGTAACCAATGCCTCATATAGATCCTCAATTGTCTTTATGAAGTGGGCCTGACCCACTATTACATTGGAGTCAGTTGGGTACTCTACTTTAACTGTTTCTAGCTTCATGGGATTAATCCTCGGCTATATTTTTAAAATTAATTTTATGATGAAGAGAAGAGTGCCTCGCTCTTCAAGGAGGAAAGGAAGTGATTTTTATTCTTTTGCAATAATGCTTTAAACCGTTTAAAAAGCAATTAATGCATGGATCAACGCTCGATTAAAGCTGCAATTAAGAATTATTGGCGGACTAATGGAGTGCAGGACGTCAAGTACATAAAGGTAAGGCTCGGCAATAAGGGAGATAACGCATTGATAAGCATTGGGATATACCTTGAGAAACCCATTAGCTTCAATATATTTAGGGGGTTCATAGAGCAATTAAGCAATACAACAGGTATAAATGAGTGGAGCATATACGCGCCACACGGTCGAGAAATAAAATTAATAGGTGAACAGAAAAACAAGGTTAATCCCAAGTCCAAGCCATAAGTGATCTAGGTCCCGTAATAGTATGCTCTCGTTTGCATTATAAATTTCTAGAAAAGGTCTACTCCAGGAGATCTGGATGTCGAGGCTCATCCATTTTTCTCATTATTGAGTAAGGAGTCCAGGCTAGCGTGAGATCAGTGATTCCCTAGAGTACTTTTATTCGTTTTCCCCTTAAGTAATGTGTGCTGGCTATTATTAATGAAGCATATAGGGCCATTAGCGATGCTATTAATGCGTAGTTACCATAGTAGTATGAGAGGAGGCGAAGGATTGCTGATGCACCTATTAGGGCTGGTATTTCTTCGCTGTAATTCTTGGGCCATATCCATAACGTGCCCGGCAATAACATTGGCACGCATAGGGATAGCATTATTGGCGCTAGGAATCCCAGCGCTAATGCGTGGAAGTAGAGGATGCTGGGCCACTTCATCAATATAGTGGCTCCAGCGGCTGGTATGCCAATGGTCATGGCCACTGCTAATCCCACTGGTAGTGCTGAGGATAAATCGCTTCTGGGGAGACTACTTGGTAGGCCGAGGGAGAATATTATTAGAAATAGAAAAATTACTCTAGCATAGTTAAGCCATAGCAACGATGCAATTACTGGATACAGCGGCAACACTAATAAGTCAAGTTTTCCCATCCTCATTTTACCATTGACTCTCCGTAATAGGCTAATCACCGATGCAATGGGGAATCCAATTAATCCCCATTGAAATCCAGTAAATGATGCTCCCAGTACTCCAAGTAGGCCAACTAACGTGAACCAATTAGGGAAATATAATGGCTTTGATCCTAGTCCATTCTGCATAAATATGGCAATGTATAATAATGCCCATGAAGCTGCAAGGGGTCGCCAAAGCCATGTCCCCACCATTAACGTAATGCTCCATGTAATCGATACCATAGCCATGGCGATCGACGCCATCTTGTCGGGCATGAAATTGGTGAAACCCGGGTGTTGGCTGTACATTATGCCTATGTAGAACATGGATATCGCAGCCATCATTATCTCGCCATGTATGTTGTAGGAAAACATTGATAACATGGGTCCGATCAATGCTAGAATTAAGCTCATCCAAAGCATTAATTGTGAGACGCGTATTTGGAATCGAAACATTCTGTGATAAATGCTTGGACTTAATTCCTGCTTTGTCTTCCCCAGCATCGAGTTACCGATTTTATGAAGCAAATAAAAATTTGGTCTTCGTGGATAACAAGGGTGTCCTTAATTATCCAATTAATTGCCGCAAATATCGATTTAAAACATGGTTCTATTGGATTTCTTCCTTTTCATTTTTTAGTTTCAGTTTCTGGACGCATTCACCGCATGCATATACCTTGAACTTGGAGCCAAGTGGCTTAAAGTAGTATTGGACTATATGGGCATCCCTATATGTGATCTCCCTTAGGCAATAAAAACAGATTATTGACCATCGCTTAGCATAATTCCTCATTAATTATTGATTAGATGCGAATTCTATATAAACCTATTCAACAAGGAAGAAGAAGTGCTAGCCACAATTAAGGTTATTAATGATAAATGCATTGGATGCGGCATTTGTTGGAGTGTGTGCCCCAAGGCAGTACTAGCAGGGGAACTTAGGCGAGTTGTAATTGTATTAAATGAAACCTCCTGTCATGCTTGTTTTTCCTGCCAAAATAATTGCCCAACCAATGCAATAATGATTATGCCAACTCATAATTGAACTATATCATCCCCGTGATAGAAAGAGCGGTAAATCTCGCCCTTAAGGGCGGGAGGGAGTCAGGAGTCTTAACTAACTATTATCTCTTCGTTATTCATTACGAAATCCGTGAAAGTCGATGCTCCATCAATTATGGGGTCCAGGGCCGATTTATCTATTCCCAAGGCCTCAAGCATTCCTATGCAAACATATATATGAAGCTTGCCCAACTCCTTTACGTTGCTTAATATGTTCATATAATCCATGCCGCGTTTCTTCAATTCCTGCATTGAATCTATGTTCCTATTAACAATGAATGCATTAACCGCCCGTCCCGTGATAAATACATGAACCTCATCCCCCCTCAAGACAAGCGATGCTACTAGGGATGCGCTGACATAAAGGTCGACATAATCATCGCTTTTAATCAATACTCCAACCATGCATTCACATAGCCAAGCCGATTTTATTATTACGCTAATAATGCATAAAATGCCTTCCTAGGCAATTATTCACTGGACCTAAGAAAGCCCGAGTGCAAGTCTTCAATATAAGAGCCAACTAAGACACGAATAGTGAACGATTCCATGGAAATAATTACCAAAATGGGGGTTAAGGGGGCGGAAAGCCTCGCCCTTCAGGGCGGGGATGGATAACCCCCTTATAGAAAAGTTTTTTTAAGCCTAAACACCTCTCTTCAGGATGCCCTCCCCCGGTCAATTTCTTGGGAATGAGGAGCGGGGGCCGACTTCCCCCGCAATACCGGGAGGGGGCATCAAGGAAGTTAAACACACCAACAAGAGAACCATTGTAATTCGCCTCCTACCAAATGGGTTCCAGGAAAGGAAGCTGAGGAGGTTAGCCGACACCTCGGCCAAGTTGTTTAATGAGATTAATTATGAGAGGAGGCAGCAATTCTTTCGTGAGGGGAGGGTTAATTTTAAGGGAACATATGATGAGTATTATGGGAAGTATAGGGGTGAGTTGGGCAGC